>TBL_comb47_HYPODRAFT_10000025_pt1 | contig 166155 bp, 170 predicted proteins | sample TroBogypolimnion_40_FD_10682 | JGI IMG/M metagenome (IMG submission 10682)
CCTGGGCGACATTTTTGGCGATATCTTTGGCGGCGGCGGACGGGGAAGCCGGCAAAAGCGCGGACGAGATATTTCCGTCGACATCCAGATCCCCTTCTCGGATTCTATCTTTGGCACAGAACGGAAGATCATAATTTCAAAAGTGGGAGTCTGTGATACCTGTTCCGGCAACGGCGCCGAACCCGGCTCAACGATGAAGCAGTGCCCGACCTGTAAAGGCTCTGGTCAAGTTCAAGAGAACAAGCGCTCGATCTTTGGAACTTTTGCGACTATTAAAACCTGCGAAACTTGTTTTGGCCGGGGCGAAGTGCCAGAAAAGAAATGCCATACCTGTGGCGGTTCCGGCGTACTCAAGAAAAATGAAGAGATCAAAGTGGTCGTACCGGCCGGAATCGAAAATGGCGAAATGATCCGCTTGTCCGGACAGGGAGAAGCGATTTCTTCCGGCCTTTCCGGCGATCTATACATCAAGATCCATGTTGAGAATGATCCGATCTTCCACCGCGCCGGTCAAAACTTGGAAACTAATCTGGAAGTTAAAATTACTGAAGCCCTTTTAGGTTCTGAACGAAAATTGAAGACCTTAGATGGCGATCTGACGATCACGATTCCGGCCGGTATTTCTTCGGGGGAGATCTTGCGCGTCAAAGGCAAAGGCGTACCGGCCCGTTCCGGCAAACGCGGAGATCTTTTGGTCAGAGTTACCATCAAAACCCCATCCAAACTGTCTAAAACCGCCAGAAAAATCATTGAGGATCTGAAGGAAGAAGGGCTCTAGGTTCTCCTCCTTCACGAAGGAGGAGTTAGAGGAGGTGGAGTCTAGAATCGTCATTGCGAGGTACTCCGAAGCAATCTGAATTGATTAGAGATTGCTTCGGAGTACCTCGCAATGACACAGTGGCAAATAAGGTATCTTAAGCTCCAGTTGCCAGTTTAAAAATGAAGGAGTAGAGTAGATAAAAGGCCCGGAGGGGCAATTATTGTTTTGCTTTATGACTCTCTACAACAAATTTAAGCGCAAAATGCGCGACTTCTACTGGTGGTGGAAAGATCGGCAGATCATCGAGAAGATCTGCGACAATCCGGAAGCCTACCTGGTGTATGTTCCCAAAGATACCGACAAGGTCGGCGTTGATGTATTTGTGCGTTCCGGCATCTCAATCGAAACCCGGGAAAAATTCGGCGTCGGACATTTGCTCGAGCACTATCTATCTGAAACCGCTTCCCGCGCCCATCAGACCGACTTCTATATGAATGGCCGGATCAATCACGAGATGATGAATCTTTATGCTAGGATCGATAAAGACAAACCAAAGGATTTTATAAAAAAATTCTTAGACAAAACTTTTAAGATCGATTTCAACGACCAAAGCATGCTTGATTACGAAAAGCTGGCGATCCAAAATGAACTGAATACCGACTCGCATAGTCTGGTCCGCCGGATCGAACGCACAGTCGAAACGGGGCGCTTTCATGGCGAATGCTTCTGTATCAAATCTTTCGAAGACTCGATCGAACCGACCGGTCACCTAACTTTGGATGACATCAAACAGCACTACGGGAAGATCTTTAATCGTCGAAACGTAAAGATCTTCATTAGTCTCTATAGTCCGTCTTCGGCGCTCAAAGAATATTTAAAGAGGACTCTGCCTTCCTACGCCCTGCCAGACGGCGCGCCTTCTACTTATCCCTCTTGTGTTTATTCCGAGCACAAGATCGAGCATATTCCCGATTCCTCCATTACCGGTTCCTATGTTTATCTCACCGTTCCCGCCCTTTGTTCCACAGCCAGTCGGAAAAATAAGATCGTCATGCGCATGGCTCTCGATCTCATCACTGGTCGGGAAGAAGCTTACAGTGTCAATAAATTCGCCCGCCAAGAGGGGATCTATTCGATCAGCTCGTATTGGGTGAGAATGGAGAATATCGGCTTCGTCTGTCTGAATAGCTATGTACCCAAAGATCGTATCAGTAAACTGATGGAGATCATCGGACGCAGTCTGAAAGCAATCCGGGAGAAACCGGTTAGTGCCGGCTACTTAAAACGCGAAGTGCGTGACCTGGGAAATATTTACCGTAAAGAATGGCGGGGGAATGACCGGACAAACTGGGTGATCGACGAAATGGTGGACGATGGAAAATACGAATCACTCCAGTATTATCTCGACCTGCTTAAGACGATCACCCCCGAAGACATCACCAAAATGGCACAGAAGGTACTAAACCGCTCTACTTTAAATCTGTACATCTACGGCGAACAACCGGAAGAAACCGACGAAAGACTATTGGAACTTTTGAAAGGGTAGGTTCTCCTCCTTCACGACGGTTGAGGAACGAGCTGGCGTAGTTCCGAAAAAGCTTTTGAGGATTTTTGTAAACAGAGTGTATTGGTAGAAGCCGTGAAGGAGCTATAACCTTTATTTAAATAAAATTGCTGTATAATTAGGTTATGGAAGGAATCGACATATCTTCATTTGCTAAAGAAAGACTCATCATAGAAAAAGATCGAGTTTTGACATATTCCAAATTAATATGCCCCTTTGAATGTCTCTATTGTTTCACTGAAGATTTGGACCAAGAACAAAGTAAAGATACTGTCTATTTGTCAGAAGCACAGTTTAAACTTCTTCAAAGACTACCTGAAAATATTAAAACGATAATGATCGGATGCGACACAGAATTTTTTCAAGATAAAAAAGAGGCCATTAGTACATTAGATAGACTCTCAAATCTGGGGAAAGATATCTCCGTTGTCACAAAAATGAGTCTTGATGAGGAAACAATTTCCGCCATAAAAAATATACACGACAAGATAACACTCAATGGGAATCTTCTCGTATTATCTGTTTCGGTCCCTTGTTTTAATTCTAGTTTAAAATGGGAACCAAGGGTTCCAAGGGTAGCTAGCAGGATAGAAGGTTTAAAAAAATTAAGTAAGCAAGAGATTCCAGCGATGGTGGCAATTAGACCACTAATTCCCGATCTAGAAACATCAGAGATTGACGAAATAGTGGAAAAAACCTCCCCATATGCTTTTGGATATTATTCTGGACCACTTTACCTTAAAAACGTAAACGATGATCTTCTTTCTAGAGAAAAACTTGATGGACTAGGAGTGGATATAGAGGAAGTGGAACCAAGCTGGATGCCTAAGGGCAATAAATTTGTTAAACTAACAAATTCAATTTTAATGTCTCATCTGAGAGAAAAAGTGATCGGTTCGGGTAAACAATTTTTTGAAGGAGCCGCCCAAGGGATCGATTTTTTGAGAAATACCAAAAAATGATTAATTTAGAATTAAAAACTAGAGTTATAGACCAGCAAGATACTCTGAGAAAAATTAACGAACTCGAAGTATTTTATGGTGGCTGCTTAGATCAGACTGATTACTATTTAAAGATAGGCTCTAACAAAGAAAAAATAAGACAAATAAATGACGGGGAAATTCAACTAATTTCTTACCACAGAAAAGAACATCTCGGACAAAAAAATTCTGTCTACGAAATAAAAATACTTTCCGTCAAACAAAAAGACAATCTTATTAAAGAAAATCAACCCGTTTGCATTGTCCATAAAATTAGAAAATTTTGGATATACAAACACACGCGCATACACTTTGATTACGTGGATAATTTAGGGTATTTTCTAGAGCTAGAAACCGTAATTACCGATATGCCAAAAAAACTAGGGTTGAAAGAATTTAGTGAGGTAACAAAGATATTAAATATTGATCTGACAAAGACCGAACCGCACTCTTATTCAGATTTAATCACTAGCCAACATAAAACAGATTTTGCTCCCCATTCTGCGCAACAAGCCGTTGCGGGCTAGACGCAAAACACAGCTATACGGTACTCAATTTTATACCAACGAAAAAGGTGAATTTGGACCTCGACCCATAGACAATCCGAATCAAATAGAGGCTCGTTGGATTGAAATGGAAATGGCGGGAGATGAATGGAAGGCCTTTGCTGAGTATAAAGAATACATGATGTCCAAGTTTCGCACCCACCCATCCTCCACTTCGTGAAAGGGAAGGACTTATCCCCAGTTGTTGCTTTTTGGTTAAAGATATGGTATAAATAGAGGGTGGAAATGTTCGACATCAGCCAAACTCTAATGGGTAAATTCTATTACCCATACAACCCCGACACTGAAGCCGGCTTTTTTGTGGGTAAAGACCACACGCAACACATTTTCATGATAATTAGCCAGAACATGATTTCATTGTTTTAATATTTTTCAATTGGAGCTGTTTGCTCCTTTTTTTCTACCAAAATGCAAACTATTCAAACAATTATTACTGATATCGTCTGGATAATTACCTATTTTTTGGTGTGGCCGATCATTCACTGGATCAAACCGGTTAAAATTACCACTGATCAAAAAGTTTACGACTTGAAAAAACCGATCGTGATAATGGCCAACCATAAATCAATTTTTGATCCGTGGATCATCTCCACTTCACTTCCGTTCAAAACATTTTGCAAACTTTTGCCGATTCGTATTTTGGGCACCAAGGATTATTCCGATCCGTTTCTAAAACTTGTCGGCAAATTTGGAATCGTCAGTTTTATTTATTACATTTACGGCGTAATCGGTATCAGAAAAGCTTGGACTTTCGAAGAAAAAACCGAACCGTTGGTTCAGGCAATCAAACACAAACAATCAGCCTTCATTTTTCCGGAAGGGGGATTAAACAAAGATGAAATGATCGGCAACTTCCGTCGTGGTGTACCCTACATTTACGCTCATACTGGCGTAAGTATCTTACCGTGCTCAATCCATTTCAAGAGGGGCCGTAAGACTGATGTAAACATTGGCGCACCTATCACGATTCCGCACAAGATCATCGACGAAGAAGACAAAGCCGGCTCATTCTACGAAAATAGTTGTCTTTATCTGAAGAAAAAAGTAGAACAACTCTACCAGGGAACGACTCGGCGTCTTCCAAAACCTCGCCAATTAGGAACGAGTAATCTTGGGGTTCGCAAGTCTTAGCTGATAAGTAATTCCTCCAACTACCTGTCTTATCTTGACAACATAGCATTTATTGTGCTAATCTGATTTTAGTAAAAATATTAAAATGTTCTTTATAGATAAGGGCAACTAGTCATTCAAGTTCGTTGAAAAATGAGGAGGAAGATAAATGGTACATCAAGTCAAACCATCTGGGGCATGGCTCACCATTAACCGTGCCTGCAATTTGAGATGCAAATGGTGCTACGCAGAAGAAACAGGTTACCAACCCAAGGCAATGATGAGCTTGGAATTGGCTAAGAACTTGGTCAATCTCCTAAAGGATCTTGGGATCAGCCATACTCAACTTATTGGAGGTGAGCCAACCCTTTGGCCGAACCTACTAGAGCTGAATCGGCTGACCAATCAGCTTGGGATGAAGACTACGATAGTGACTAACGCGTTGAGATTCGGGGAAGATGCTTTTTGGGAAGAATACAAGCAAAACCCTAATTCATCCGTCGGCATCTCAGTGAAGGCATCAGATTCTTTGGACTTACTAAAGATGGCCGGATCCAAACATTTCTCGCGCCTTTCTCTTGGTCTCAAACGGGCATTAGAGTTTTTCCAATGTGGAGTGGGGTTGACCTACAATACATTTTACACTGAAAAACTTAAGGACTTGGCGCGGTTTGCCATAGATTCCGGAGCTAAGTCGATAAAAATTGATTTTTGCTCCACCGTTTTTGAATCAGGAAAAGCAGTTAGTGACTACATGGTTGAGCCAAGAGAGCTGGTGACAAATATCATGCGTGACTACGACACCTTAGTCGAGATCACGGGAGGAAAACTTGTCTTTGAGATGAATATGCCACTCTGTCTTTGGCCGTCTGAATTCATCCAACACCTGATTAAGCAGAATCGGATAACATCTGTCTGTCATGTGCAAAAAAGACAGGGGATAATCTTTGACACAGATGGTAGAGTCTTGATTTGCAACGGACTGTTTGATTATCCTCTAGGAAAATACGGAGAAGAGTTTGATAGCACAAGCTCTCTTCTGAATTTTCTCAACCAACAAGAGATAGGGGAGTACTACGCGCAGATCAATTCTCTCCCCTCGATGAAGTGCCAATCCTGCCAAATTTACAGCCAATGCGGAGGAGGTTGTCCTCTTAAATGGGCTGTTTATGATCCGGATAAAATCATTCCCGGATACCAATCTTAAAAGAAAGGAGAACGACCATGAAAGCTTTGCTGGCCAGCTTGCGCTTAACCGGTATTAAACCGGAATCGCAACCCACGGGCTTGAGCCCCCAATCGTCTACCCAAAGCGGTGGCAGTCAATGCCAATGCGACTGCGGCGACTGCTACTGCTCCGGTAAATGCGACGACTAGTCGCACAGGGGCCTGAGTATCTTGATTAAGGCACCTCCCATTTGTTATGTTCCCTTTAAAGGAACGACAAATGGGAGGTTTTTTGTTAAAATAGATGAATGATAAACCTAAATATTAGTTTTTCGAAAGAGTATGAGATATATCGAGTAAAAAGTACCTTGGGCAAGATTAAGTGGTTTAAAGAACAAAGATATTTGATAAATTTACCCAAATTTGATAATGACCATCCATCGGACGAAAAGATAAATGGGGCTGTTGAACACGAGTATGATGACAACCTTTTTCTTGAATATTCCAACTATATAAAGGCAAATTGGAACAAATACGATAAAATCTTATCTGTCGGACTATCACAAATAGAGGGTGTAGATATCCAAAATGAATACGTCGTAAATCTAACCAAATATGGGACAGGGGGAAGTTTTGGTGGAATAAATACCATTATTATAAATATTGCCCAAAGAAAACTGGACGATATTATGTTAACTATTGTGCATGAAATAATCCACCTGAGCATAGATAAATTAATCATCGAAAATCATACTGACCACTGGGTAAAAGAACGGACAGTAGATCTTTTGGTAAACAAATTTTTCCCTGATATGTCTAGCATGCAAAATGTTCCTATCCCGACCGAAGATATTGATAAACAATTTCACGCTTTTTACCCTGATATTGTTAAAGTAATAAAAAGTGTTTCAAAAAGCATATAGTTTGAAACATTGGATCATCCTTACCCCTGTTTTTTTCTTGAAAATTGGGTTATTATTTAGCAATGATCAGTCTTGAAACACAGCAGAAGCTTTTGGATATTAAAGAGAAAGTTCAAATCAGCCAAAATGAAATGGCTGATAAATTAAATATTACTTTTTTCCCGTACGACGAAAAAGCTGTGGGGGAAAATATTTTAAACTTCAAGCGGAAACTTGAAGAGTCTTTTTTGCGTTTGAATGTTAATGTTATTCCATATAAAGATTCTCTACACAGAATTCGTCTGAGTAAAGTTCTAATGAGAGTCATCAAGATACTTTTAAATAACTTCCTGTTTGTTGTTGAAAGCATCTACAAAACACCAGAAAGGATCTTCGTAAACTGGGGCGTTCTCGTCAATACTTTTAAGCGGACCCGAATAAAAAAGGGGATATCTGTCGTGGCGCTTGGAGAAAATACCTCTTGGAATTTACCGATGGACACAACATCTAGTTTTACTGAAAGTTCTGTAATAACGATCCTTGATCTACCTTCAAATATTAAAGATGATAGTTCTTTCTATGAGCACTTTGATACGGCCATGGGTTTATTTGCCTATCATATGACCAACATCGTTATTGCAGTAAAAGAAGACAAATGGATTTTATACAACTTTAATGCTTCGCATCCAACCTATCCAATCGAGGATAATATTGATAAATATGTCTTGAAGGGTCTTATTCCGAAGATTGTTGCACCAATTAGACCGGTCAAGTTTGATGAATTTACCGTAAAAAATGAGGTTTTCGATCCAATGGACGAACACCACAAATACGCCGTCAAAGATATGTTGGAAAGCGGAAACCTGCTCGAAAAATCCGGTCTTTATCCACAAGGCAAAAAGATCGATTCATTACCATTCCGCAATGGATATTACCGCTGGATCGGCAAGATCCATTTGGATAATAGAAACGGTATGAGCTACGGTTTTTTGGCCAGACAGCTTCCGACAGTCCTATCTTCACTTATCCCACTAGAACAGGCAAAGGGTCAGTTCGGAGAAGCTATCCAACCCGACAAAGATTATTTTGAGTATGAAAAATCTCTGTACTTAATAATAGATCTGCCCACTGGCACTTTCGCCATGAAAGTCCCAGAAGTTTGGGTTTTGAGCCAACGATCAGGCTGTAATAAAACCAAAATGGATCCAGAGAGAGACCTCATTAAATTGGGCCTAGTCTCAGGAAAGCTATACTTGCAGAGCTCCAAAAAGGTAAAGTTGAATCAAAATTATAAGACCTCCTTCGATACAAAATTAATTTTAGCCAACGCGCTTGGAAACACTATCATCGCTTCCATACTTAAGCACTTCCAGAAAGACAGCGAATTTGCTAAATTAGTAGAGAGCAATGGTCTTGCTATTTGTCACTGGCACGGATATATCAACGAAAAATCATTACCGAAGAATTTTTTGGTCCACGGCAATCAGAATCCGAACGTTTCCTGTTCCTCGCCACAGTCAGCAATCTATGCATTGGATGGCAAACTGCGAGCCTTTATTGAATCAATGGGCGGGGGGAATGATTTTGCCGGTGATATCCATGTAGAACCACATCACGGAACTAATATTATTTTCCCATCACTTCAACAATTCGGTGAATACATTGTAAACAATCCCGATACCTCAACTCTCGGTAATAAATATCTTCAAGCCGACAAATAGACTGCAAAATATTAAGCTTCATGCTAACGTCAATCTTTAATTACTTCGATCTTTCCCTCTTATTCGGCGGTTTAGTTGCCCTGGGCTCTGGTCTGGTGGTTATAATGAGTGACAGTAAAAAACTGGAGCATAAGGCCTGGCTAATGGTAAATTTGTCCAGTGCCGTCTGGAGCTTCGGTTACCTCTCGATGACCATTTCATCTAGCCACGAAATGGCCTTAATAAGTAATTGGATTCTCCACTACGCCGCTATTTTGGTCCCGATTTTTTACTTTTTGTTTATTCTAACCCTTACTGACACATTAAATAAAAACGGCTGGGCCTTAGCTATTTTCGCCCCCATTGGTATTTACTTTTTAGGCATAAACCACACAGTATTATTTGTCCGAGATGTTTTTCCTAAATTTATCTTTAATTTTGTCTGCGATGCTGGTCCGGCCTACATCTACTTTACAATTTACTTTTTCGCTATTATTTTAGCGGCTTGGTATGTTCTCTATCAAAAGATCCTCGTCTCAAAACCAGACGAAGCAACACGTCTAAAGTTTATGCTTTGGGGATCCATCGCCGGTTTTGCTGGCGGAGGAAGTGTATTTTTCATAACCTTCAATGTAAATTTTCCTCCATACCCGATGGTGCTATTTTCGTTCTATCCTGTCATCATTTCCTATGCAATTCTAAAATACAAACTATTCAATATCAAAGTTGTATCGACTGAGTTGTTTGTTTTTTCAATGTGGATCTTTATCTTGTTCAGAACGTTACTGGCAACGACCCTGGCAGACCAGGTGGCAAATTCTGTTCTTCTTCTATCTACTATTATTGTCGGTATGTTCTTGATCAAGGCGGTAATTAGAGAAGTAGAACAAAGAGAAAAAATCCAAAAACTGGCGGGGGATCTGGCTAATACCAATAAAGAACTCGAATCAGCCAACGACAAACTGAAGGAACTCGACAAACAGAAAACAGAGTTCGTTTCTTTGGCCTCACACCAATTACGCAGTCCGCTGACGGCCATTAAGGGCTATTCTTCGATGATATTGGAAGGAGACTACGGCAAGATCACTGGCAAGATGAAAGAAGCCGTTGGGCGAGTATTCGAATCCAGTCAAAAATTGGTCTTGGTCATTGAGGACTTCTTGAACATCACCCGCATCGAATTGGGCCGGATCAAATACGATATGACCGAATGGAGTTTCAATACTCTGATCAAAAATGTTATCGGCGAACAGAAGCCGAACATCGAACGCCGAGGATTGGCTATTTCATATGAAGAAGATGCGCCCGAATACACTGTCTATGCCGACCAAGGCAAAGTCAGCCAAGTCATTTCCAACTTGATCGACAACTCGGTCAAATACACGAAGCAGGGGAGTCTCAAAGTTAAGGTAACCGGAGTCACAAACTCCGACGGCAAAAAAGCGGTCCGCTTTACCGTCACTGACACCGGTGTGGGCATCGATCCAAAAACTATGCCCCATCTCTTCCAAAAATTCTCCCGCGCCGACGACGCTTCCAAAACTAATATCATTGGCACCGGTTTGGGATTATATGTCGCCAAGCAGATAATGGATGCCCACCAGGGCAAGATCTGGGCCGAATCGGAAGGCAAGGACAAGGGCTCAACCTTCTTCGTTGAACTGGCCCTCACCACCGGCATCGCCCCGATTCCCGTCATCCCCCCCGCCGAGATCGAATCCAACCCAACGGTCATTGGCACGCCGAAGCCTGTGGCGGAGGCGGCCCCAGCACCTGTTTCTCCCACTCCCGCCTCCTCTCTAAGCTCTGGCGTGGAAAAGCCAGCCGTATCAGACGCCACTCAGCCCGAATCCCCGCAACCAGCCCCCGTTTTGCCCGTTCCAGACCCCCTCCAGCCTTCGGTTACACCTGTTCCCACCCCAAAAGCCACCGCTCCAGCCGAACTCCCGATCCCGCAACCCAACGATCGGCATACCACTTAAGCGATTCAAACGACCAACAAAAAGACCGGGGCGGTCTTTTTGCATTGAAACCTCAGCACTGGTCTTTCGCTAGGTGAATATTGGCTTTTCTATTTTCCAGGCCTGAGTATTTTACAAAGTATGACCCTTGTGGAATAATCATTTTCAATGCATAGTAGCTACATTTTGTCTGTATATTTCGGTTTTCATGACTCATGCCTGACGATTAGCGATGGCAAAGAAATTTTGTTGCACATGGAGGCAGAGAGGTATTTTCGGAAAAAACATTTGAAACTTAATGGTGAACAAATGGAAAAAATGGTTGAGGCAGCATTGGATTATTTGTCGATTTCTATTAACGATGTAAGAGAGTTGTTGGTAGCGAGCTGGAATAACCAGTGGTCTGATCCAGTCGTTCTCTCTGGAAAGAAATTTGACCCAATAATAACTGCACACCACTCAAATCATCTTGGTACAATGATACCGGCGGGCTTTGATGATGCAATCATTATTTGCGCAGATGGCGGCTCGGAAAACGGTACAACAAAAATATATTTTAAGGAAGGCAATACGTTTACCATGCTCGAGGACTTAGATCATTCCATTATGACGGGTAAATTCTATGGCACGATTACTCAGATGATAGTTGATCCATATTTTATTAGAGCTCATGACACTTACCCGGGTAAAACAATGGGGTTAGCGGCCCTAGGTTCTCGATCAGAGGAAATGATCGCTTTGCTGACGAACAATGCATTAACCTTAGATACACTTCATGTGAAAGGTTGCCAGTCTTTAAATAAAAAATTCGGCATTTCCTTGGATTATGAAAGAATTTGGTTGGACCAGCGAAGATGTGATTTGGCTTATAATGCCCAGTCGTATTGGCAGTCTACTTTTATGAATAAGATTGCCGAGTACTCACAAAAATCAGAGAACATTGCTTTCGTGGGAGGCTGTGCCTTAAATGTCCTGCTTAATTCTGAAGTAGAAAAAAGCGGCTTGTTCAAAAGAATATATATTTCACCGGTTTCCGGCGATGGCGGGCAGTCACTTGGCGCTATACTTTACCGCTATCCCGGCACCGTGTGTCGGTATCCTTTTTTAGGGAGAGGATTTGGGGAAACTTTGGTTACTGACTCCTTAGTTGGCGAGGTTGTCGATGATCTGATGGAGCACAAAATCATCGCTTGGTATCAAGACCGAAGTGAGGCCGGTGCTCGTTCTTTGGGACACCGTAGTTTTTTGGGCTTGGCCGATTCGATGTCGATGAAGAAAAAGCTGAGTGAGGAGATAAAGGGAAGGGAGCCTTATCGGCCTGTTGCAGCGATAGTGCCGGAAAAATCAGTTAGTACATATTTCGAGTTCATGAGTTTGTCTCCATTCATGACTTTTGCCCCCCAAATTCGTGAAGAATACCTGAACAAGGTTCCGGCGGTTGTTCATTTTGATGGTACGACCCGCATTCAAACAATATGCCAATCGGATAATCCGCTTTTGCATGATGTATTAACCGAACTCGAACGTCGAGGTGTGATACCCGTGCTTATGAATTCGTCATTGAATATTGCCGGTGAACCAATTGTGGACACTCCCGACGAGGCACTTTCGACTTTTGGGCGAAGTGGCGCCGATGTTCTTTATATAAACGGAAAAAGATATGGAAAAGAATAACATCTTGATCAGTTTGATCGTAGCGACTCGCGACAGAATAAACGATTTAGCCTCTTTGTTAGAAAGTTTAAGAATATACGGCTATTTTAAGAGAACCGGTTTTGAAGTTATTATCGTGGATAATAGCTATGGTAGTGACGAACTAAAAGAACTATGTCGGCACTACGGTGCCAAATATTCTCTCGAATCATGCCCTGGAAAATCACGGGCACTGAATAAGGGAATTGGAATTTCGTCCGGTCAGTATTTGGCGTTTACTGACGACGACATTGTAGTAAGAGATAACTATAGTTTTGACATCTTGGCGCGGGACCTAAAAGATAATGAAAATATCGGTTATGTCTCCGGTAACGTAATTGCCGCTAAAATAGTTTCTAGCGCACAAAAAATATGGGAAACCAAGGGGGGATTGAGTAAGGGTAAAAGTTCTAAACTTTGGACAAATGATGAATTTGCTAGTTATCGCTTTAGTCCCTGGCCGCTTTTTCGTATTTGTGCCGGTGCAAACTGTATGATCCCTCGCAAGGTATTGGATCAGGTTGGAGGATATTCAGAGCTTCTTGGCCCGGGAGCCATGATAGGTCACGGAGAATCTCTAGAAATTGGTTATCGCATAATAAAATCTGGTTACGAAATGAAATACAATTCAGAAAGTTGTGTCTACCACAATCACCCAGCAAAAGACCGCGAAATTAAAAGTAAATTATATATTTATGGAATCGGGGACACTGCGATTCACGCCCACATCTTTTGGGAGTTTTTTGATCTTCGGAGTTTGTGGTGGGCCTTCATAGGCCACCCTGCATATACAATGAATAAGTTTTTGAAACGATGGTTTGGAAAATATCCTCTACCTTCAGATTACATCCTATACTCGCTGGCAGGAAGTTTGATGGGGGCTACCCTATACTTGTCTCGCCGTATTGGTCTACGCAGATAATGGATCTTTTGTTAGCCTTTCTTTCTTCAAAATCAATTCGGGGTATCCCAAGTCTGGCACTTTTTCCCATTCCGCCTGAATTTGCTCTAAACACTCAAAACACCTATTCTTAATAAATTTGGCCTTATCCTCATCAAGTTCTTCTTCTGTAGTGATCTCGATTTCTATAAAAGTCCCAAGGCTGTCAATTTCATCGATGGTGATTACGAAATCCTGATATTTAAATTTTTGACGCTGTTTTTTCACCGTCACGCGGCGGATCAGTCCAATTTTGTCAAAAATAGTTAGCATTACTTCTGGATTTTCAAGCTTACATTCGTACTCGTCTGTCCAAAGAAGTTTATTGTTTCCATCTAAATTGCACACATGAAGATCGATCGAGCCACTAGCTTGTAGATGTTGCCTTACTCTCAAATATCGGTGCACAGGCTTTTCTTCAAAAAAATCTATTTCGGGCATAACAAAATATGTATCGATCTGCTCTTTTTCCCCAAGGGGATTGGCTTCTTTTTCTAGGTAATCTCTAACCTTGGCGACATTATTCAACCTAACCTTGATTTCGATTTCTTTTTGCATATTTTGAATTATAAACACTTTTTGCTTTCTTGTAAAAAAAAGCGCTACTTTTTAGGTAGCGCTAACATGTCACATTTTTTCAATCAGGCCATTATCTGACAACCAATTCCACTCGTATTCTAGCTGGGATTGGTCGGGGTCAGGACAGTGGATGTAATCGAAGAACACCGTGTAGTCAATTCCAACATGTCGACAGGTGATGGTCAGGGCTTCTCTCAAAGCCTTTTTCTTCGCTCGATAACATCGCTTGATTTTAACCAATTCTTCTCGCGCGCCCAGATCTCCAACGTTCTCCAGTATTGCTTTTGCTTCGAGCACAAGCAATTTGGCTTGATTGCCAAATAGCACGTTGGTACTCATTATCCAGGCCTGGGCTCCGGGTTGGAGCTTCCCCGTTTCTCTGTCGCCAAACTTGTCAAAATAGAAAGCCTGAGCAAGATTAGACCAATCTGGGATCTGTGTTTCCCAAATATGATCGAACCCACCTTCCGAGACAAACGTCTTGATTTCATCTAGAAAGGGCAGTCCTGACGGCCTAACGATCAAATATAGGGGGATTTGAGTCAAGGCGATTTTACCCATTGCCGGTTCCTCCTACTCCTTTCCGCAACGCGGAAATGTTTTTCGAGAAGTGCCTTAAGCTGTTTAGAAGACAGTTCTTTCAGGCTGCCCAAATACGGAAAGTGTTCGCCTTCGGCCGTAACGATGGAAAGATCGGGATTGATGAAGAAATACGAATTATCGTGATCTTCATTGGAGAGGGGTAACACCCTATCGCGGCCGAAACGCATTTGCGCACTGCTCGTGGCAAATTTAAACTGCGAGGCTGTCAATTGGTGGGCGCTACGATTTACCAAACCTTCTCCTCGTGGGGCAAAATCATAAAGACGCCACACGTCGACGGGGATTATGTCTGATGACTCAAACAATAATTGACCAATCGACAAGATATCCCCAATATTAATGCGCGAAACAACCGTCCCAACCTTTACCCTGTGGGAAGGCGGCTCCCGTTTAAAAAAGCGGAGAATATCAAGGGTGTTTTCTAGGAGGCGAGGGGATCGGCTCATCCGAGCGTTCATTTCGGCCGTTGAGCCGTCTAGAGGTAAACCGATCCAGGTTAAATAGGGCGCGACCTGAGCATACATCGAGAGCAACTTAAGACCGTTGGTAGAAAGATACGTTTCGAAGCCGGCGTTGTAGGCCGCTTCCAAGATTTGCGCGACGTCTTTTCTGATCAGGGGCTCGCCACCGGAAATCACTAGTCTATTTACCCCGGCGGACCTGATTTTTTCGATCGAATCGGCGACTTCATGAAAGCTGGGATCGGAAAGTCCGCGAGGAGCTCCGTGGCAGAAATTACAGGACATGTTGCAACGGGAAGTGATTCTAAGATCAACTGTGATGCTGTCCATTGGTCCCTCCAAATAAGGTAGTATTTCAATGTCTGCGATGACTATAACATAAACATTAAGAATAGCAATAGCAATGAATGCAAAAATTAACCCCTCAGGATCGCTGGGGGGTTAATGGGACAATGGAACTAACCAAAAGGATGGTAACTTCTCTTTTTGGTGGTGAAAACGATACACAATCGTGGACTTTTTTACCCAAGAGGGAAAGGCCAATTGGGCTATTGTAGGAGACGATTATTGGGTGCCCTTCATCTTCTCCATGGTTATCGACGTCGACATCTACAATGTAACTTCCTATCTGGAACCATCTGTATTCATCGGTATTCAGATCTAAAATTCTTACATTGCATCCGACGGTAACCTGGTCGACCACAACAGGAAAGTCGATTTCCATCGCGTTTTGCATAACCTTGTCAATCTCGGCAATCATCGTGCTGTAGAGGCCCATGTCACGCATGGCTTGCTCATAAGGAAAGTTGTCATGAAATGTTTCAGAACTTTGTCGGCAAGCTTCCCCTGAATCTTGAGCGGCCTGATTGTACTTGTCGAGTAAGTCACCCCGTTTTTTATTCAGCAAGACGAGATCGCCCCTGAGAAAAAGGAATTTTTCTTGTTTTTTCATTGCATCCTCCTTCATTCTTAGCCCAGCATACTTAATCTCTTTGCTTGTGTCAATTGTGACGAATATCAAATCAAGTAAATCTATTTGATACAAATTTATGATATATTTTGGTTCAGACTTTGTAAAATTAACTACTACGTTCCCATATCCACATGTCAAAGGAAATAAACAGTATTGATGAAGGTGTTAGGATGTTATCACAATACATAAAAGAAGTACGGGCTAAGCAAACAAGGCCATTTGTAATAGGAATCGATGGCGGCTCGGGTAGTGGAAAAACCGCTTTTGTGGCTAAACTTATTGAATCAATTGGATATAATGAGTGCCTCATCCTGGAAGTCGACAATTACTGTATAGGTAAAACTCAATTGAATAAAATTGATCCATTTATCGGATATCCGAACTGGGAGAGGCCACTGACACGGGATCTTGAGATGCTTAGAAAAAATATTCGAGATCTAAAGTCTGGAAAATCAGCAAATGTGCCTATATATTCGATGGAAATCAGTGAACCATCTGGAGTACGAAACGTTAAACCACTGCCAATCGTGATAGTTGAGGGTATTTTTGCTCTTAACGAAAGTCTTGTTGACGAATATGATATAACTCTGTATTTAGATGCACCGGAAGAGGATAGATTTAACCGGAGGATCCTAAGGGAGTTGAAGAATTTTAGCGGCCCATCTGCTGCTACAAGAGATGAATTGAATGAATATCTCAGATCGACTGTTCATTTGATGCACCAAAAATATATCGAAACAAACAAAACCAAAGCGAGTGTCATTATAAAAAATCAGACAGAGTATCCATGAATTATCTTTTTATGTTAAATTTTATTAAAACATAATAGATTTTATTCCTGGCTTTTGCTAATATATAAGGCAATATAAGCCCAAAATTTAATGACGCCTGAAAAACTGTTAAAACCATATAACCCCGCTGGAACGGAGAAGGAAATCTACCAGAAATGGCTGGATAGCGGTTTTTTTAACCCGGATAATTTGCCGGCCAGACACCAGAAACCCTTTACCATAATCATGCCTCCGCCGAATGCCAATGGGCATTTGCACGCCGGGCATTCTTTATTCATCACACTGGAAGACATCATCACCCGCTATCACCGGATGAAGGGGGAGAAGGCTTTGTGGGTACCGGGCGCCGATCATGCCGGTTTTGAAACTCAGATCGTCTACGAAAAGAAACTGGAAAAAGAAGGGCGCTCTCGTTTCAAAATGCAACCAAAAGAACTCTATGACGAGATCATGGCTTTCACTTTGGAAAATAAACAGTATATGGAGGACGAGGTACGAGCAATGGGCGCATCTTGCGATTGGTCGCGTGAAAAATTCACCCTTGATCCGGACGTAGTTAAGGAAGTTCAACGCACTTTCAAAAAAATGTTTGATGATGGTTTGGTTTACCGTGGCAAGCGCTCGATCAATTGGTGCACAAAACACCAAACTTCTCTGTCTGATGTGGAGACCGAATCGGTGGAAAAGGTTGATAAGCTTTACTACATCAAGTACGGCCCGTTTGTGGTGGCGACCGTCCGTCCGGAGACGATTTTCGGCGATGTGGCGGTGGCCGTAAATCCGAATGATCCTCGTTACAAAGAATTCGCGGGCAAAGATATCGAAGTCCAACACCCGGAAAATAAATTAACGCTGAAAGTAGTGGCCGATGATATGGTGGATATTGAATTCGGTACTGGCGCCCTAAAAATAACTCCGGCGCACGACGCCAACGACTTTGCTGTCTCCCAAAGGCATAATTTGCCCGTGATCGAAGTGATCGATCAATACGGCCGTTTGAACGACAAGACCGGCAAATACGTCGGAATGAAGATCCTGGAGGCCCGGGAACAAGTCGTGGCCGACCTCACCAATCTTGGTTTAATCGAAAAGATCGAAGATTATGCTCATAATGTGCCCACCTGTGGTAAGTGCGGGACAGTAATGGAACCGCGCATTATGGACCAGTGGTTCATTAGCATGAAACCGTTGGCTAAGATGGCGCTCGATGCCTACGAAACCGGCAAACTGAAATTCATTCCTGAAAGCTCAGGTAAGATCTTTTCCTACTGGATGGAAAATTCGATCGACTGGAATATTTCCCGGCAGATTGTTTGGGGAATTCCGATTCCGGCGAAAATTTGCAGTTGTGGCAACGCCATCACTGATCTGGATTTTACCGGCCCAAGCAAGTGCGAAAAATGCGGTGGCGAAATGGTCCAAGACCCGGATACTTTCGATACTTGGTTTTCATCAGGGCAATGGCCATTACTTTCGCTCGGCTATCCAGACAGCGAATCCTTCAAAACCTACTATCCGACCGACGTAATGGAAACCGGGCGTGATTTGGTATTCAAATGGGTTCCGCGCATGGTAATTTTCGGTCTCTATCTGTCCAAGCAAGTGCCCTTCCATACTGTTTTTATGCACGGCTTGGTCAACGACCAACACGGCAAGAAGATGAGCAAGAGCAAAGGGAATGTCATCAAGCCATCGGAACTGACAGACAAATTCGGTACCGATGCTCTGCGCATGGGCCTGGTAGTGGGCAATACTCCAGGCAATGACCTGGCTTTGTCAGAAGACAAAATTCGCGCCTACCAAAAATTTGCCAACAAGATTTGGAACATCGCCCGTTTTGTACTGTCACAAGAAGGAATTGGTGATGGCAAAACAAAACCAACCAATGAAAAATACGGCAAGATCACTTCCGATTATGACGCTGAACTGGCTGACATGACCAAAGATATGGACGCGTATCGCTTCCATCTTGCAGCTGAAAAGATCTATCACAATATCTGGCACACTTTTGCCGATGTTATTCTGGAAGAAGCTAAAAAGGATATTTTTGCCGAAACAAATACCCAAGAAGCTAAACTTGCCCTAGCCTATATTCTTCGCCAGAGCTTAATTTGTTTGCACCCCTTTATGCCGTTCGTGACGGAAGAAATCTGGTCCATGATGCCGGGGGAGAATAAAATGTTAATGATCGAAGAATGGCCGGGATAAATGAACAAATACCGTCGATAGAAATTCATCAGGCCAAACCGGAAGATTTGGAGACTATTAGCAAGCTAGTCGCCTTAGCCTATCAAACTCCGATTAATCCTGGCAGTTTTACCAATCGAGCTGAAGATTCGGTTGAAAAACTTGCTCAAGAAATTGCCGAGGGCACAATAATTTTAATAGCAAGAAAAGGCGATGAAGTGATTGGCACAGTTCGATACAAACCAGAAAATGGTTTTTTGATGCTAAGCCGTCTGGCCACAGCACCCGAATTTCGTAATCAAGGCGTTGGAAATAGTCTAGTCAAAAAAGTGATCGATACGGCAAAAAGCGCCAAAATCCCCGCAATCAGACTGGAAGTAATGGAGGAAAAAGAAAAAGACTTAGTTCCATACTATGAAGCGTTAGGTTTTCATGAAACGGAAAGAATTCAATACACCCACCACAAGATCATTACGATGGAGAAAAAGTTAGAGCCTACTGAATAGCCCTGGTATTTTTGTTATAATTTAAATATTACTATTCTAAACATTATCCGCCCGTCCGCGGTTATTGTTGTTTACGTTTAACATTAAATCATATGGACAAAAATATTGATATTGATAAGGAAATGGGGATATTAAATAGCGGATGGAAACTGTCGGACGATCGGGCCAAGATCTCCAAAGAGTTTCAATTACCGGATTTTTTACCGGCGCTCGATTTCGTGCGGGCGGTAGGGGAGGATGCGGAAAAACGCGACCATCATCCCGATATCCATATCTACCTGCGCAAGGTTGTTTTCGAGCTGACAACTTTTGATGCCGGCAGTGTTTTGACCGACCTGGATTTTCAATCGGCCAAAGCGATCGATGGAATTTACAACCGAGAATTTGCCAGCAAATAATTATCACGTTTTGGAAAAATGTATAGATTGACTTTACCCCCGCCGAGAATACCATAACTTCAGATAAGAAAGGGGGTGGCGATCATGACCACCAGAGAAGAACTGTCGAAGAGGGTCGAGGAGATGTTTTTAGGCCTAGTCATGACGCATGGGTTAACCATGAACGACCCCGCCGGAATTGCGGATCTGATCGAATGGTCAGAAAGCACTCCCGACGATAATGAAGTTGTGGCTTTGATCAAAACTGAAGTCGAGAACTTGGACGGCAAGTATCCGATTGAGGCCCAATTCCTATTTCATGTCGGGCCAGAACGGTCCGGAGCCATCCAAAGAAGGCTGGTCACGATCGATGCCTCTATTCAGGATTACTGCGGTGAGGGAAAGCTTAAACTATCCCACAATGCGGTGATCATCAAGAAAAAAGAGGTGGCTCTCCCTGCCGACCTGGATAAGATTGTGAACGGCCACTGAACCGATCATCAAAGGCTCCCACTCGGGGGCCTTTCTGTTAATAACACAAATTGTCCACTTGACAAGCCGTAACCATTCTGTAATTATTAAAACATGAATCGAAATTATCACAAGGAATACGCCATTTTGACCGTCTCCGACGGCGTCTTCTCTATGGGCAATTGGCCAGCCAAGGCACTTGCGCCCAACTGTGATAATTCTAGTCAGAAAACCGCTTAGCAGAGCCATTTTCTCCCAACATACTCAATCTAGAAATATCCCGACTGGGCACAAGTCGGGATATTTTTCTATCCTCAACAATGTATCCAGTGTTCTTTAAAAGGAGGTTCTCTTATGAAAAAGAGTGAACCGAACACGACAAAACGGCTGTGCTTCTTGCGCGGCAAACGGGTTAGGCTTCGGCCGATCCTCAAATCGGATATCCCGTTCTTAATGCGCTGGATCAATGATCCGGACATTACTAAATTCCTGCTGGCATTTTGGCCGGTGATGGAAGCGGGCGAAGAAGGCTGGCTGACCCATCTGTCCACCAGCAAAACCGACGTTGTCCTCATTATCGAGATCGAAGATGGAACAGCGATCGGGGTGATCGGCTTGCACAAGATCTCTTGGCACGATCGCACGGCGGAGACAGGCTCGTTCATCGGCGAAAAGGAATATTGGAGCAAGGGCTACGGCTCTGAAGCCAAAATGCTAATGCTCCACTACGCCTTCCATACCCTGAACCTGCGCAAGATCAACTCCTCAGTGATCGCATTCAATGAGCGCAGTTATGGCTGTCTCAAAAAATGCGGATACCGGCGCGAGGGCCGGCAGAGGAAACAACACTTCCGGTTGGGCAAATATTGGGACGAGATCTTTCTGGCAGTGTACCAGAGATCCTGGGAACCACTCTGGCAGAAATGGTGCCAAGAAAAAGACCTTACGTTTTGATCGTGTTTCACCTTGGTCCGGGTTCTGATAATTGTTTGTAAATTATCAGAACCCCGGCCATCTTTTTTCTGCTTTCAAATTATCAATTATTATAGTAATATTTTATTTATGTCAAACGACGCAAAAAAAATCGTGCTGTCCGGGGTAAAGCCAACCGGCCGGCCGCATATCGGCAACTATTTCGGCGCCATGAAACAATTCGTTGAGCTACAGGACAAATACAAAGCCTACATCTTCATCGCCGACTACCACGCCCTAACTACCTTGCAAAACGCGGACCAAATGCGCCAAGGGATTTTAGATTTGGCCATCGATTATTTGGCGATCGGACTGGATCCAAAGAAAACGACGCTATTCAAACAATCAGATGTTTTGGAACACCCGGAACTCGGTTGGATTTTTAATTGCATCACCACAGTGCCATATCTTTCCCGCGCTCACGCCTACAAAGATGCCACGGCCAAGGGTGAAGAAGTCTCAGTTGGAACATTCGACTATCCGCTTCTAATGGCGGCGGATATTTTGATGTACGACACCGACTTGGTGCCAGTGGGTAAGGATCAAAAACAGCATGTGGAATACGCTCGCGATACGGCCGAGAAGTTCAATCGGATATTTGGAGAAACTTTCAAAATGCCGGTCCCGCTTATCTTAGGAGAAGTAGAAACTGTACCCGGCAATGACGGCCGAAAGATGTCCAAGAGCTATGGCAATCACTTGCCCCTGTTTTCGACCGATGAAGAAATCAAGAAATTCGTAATGGGAATTAAAACCGATTCCAAAGGGGTAGAAGAACCGAAGGATCCGGAGGAAGATCTGGTATTCGCTATCCATAAATTGGTGTCGGGCGATAAACTGGCCGAGATCGAGAAACGCTACCGCGACGGGGGATTGGGCTATAAAGAAAGCAAAGAAATATTGATCGAAAATCTGATCAAATTCATTTCTCCACTACGCGAGAAGCGCGCCGAGATCGCCGACAACTACGAACAAGTTCTGCAGATACTCACCAATGGCGCCAACGAAGCCCGCGAGATCGCCAAACTAAAAATGGCAGATGTGAGAAAGAAGATCGGGGTAGAGATATAAAAACATAAAATGAAAATCGTATTAGGAGGTAGTGTTTCCTTTGCAAAAGAAGAACTTGCAGTAAAGGAAGAACTGGAAAAAGCGGGCCAGTCTGTTTATGTCTCAGAAGATCTCCTGGAATATTCTGAAAAACCGCAAATTAAAATGAGTTTTGAGGAGGAAGTAGCCATTTCTCTTAAACTTGATATTCTTAGAAAATTTTTCGACAAAATTGCAGAAGCTGACGCATATTTAGTTTGTAATTATCCTAAAAAGGGGGTGGACGGTTATTTAGGCACTTCGGTGCTAATGGAAATTGGCGTAGCATATCATCTCAAGAAAAAAATTTATCTAATGTACGACATTGATAAAAATCAAAATTATGCCGCTGAAATTGCCATAATCCAGCCCGTTATTCTTGGCGGAGACTTGTCGAAAGTTGCCAATTAGACAATGTAATGGTACATTTAATCTAACGCCTACGATCCACCAACAATGGGGAGGCGAGGGAAGAACAGTATCGCCAGATCGCCTTCGCTAAGGCTACGGCGTACCAAGTAGAACCCTTCGGCACGCTGAAGCTTTAGCGGAAGCGGCCAATAATTAAGATACAAACCAGGGTGGCACCGCGACAAAGTCGCCCCTGCGAACTCATTATTAACTAATGAATTCGGAGGGGCGTTTTTGTTACTCCGAAATAAATAATAATATGGACAGAATATATATAGGGGATTTAAAAGAACATATCGGAAAAGAAGTAACCATCAAAGGCTGGGTGGACATCAGGCGCGATCATGGAAAACTGATCTTCATCGACCTGCGCGACCGCTCGGGAAAAGTACAGATGGTGGCTTTACCGAACCACGAAGAGGCGCATCAAATGGCCTCGACCGTTCGACCGGAATGGGTACTGGCGGTAACCGGCATGGTCAACAAACGACCAGAGAAGATGGTAAATGATAAAGTATTGAACGGAGAGCTGGAAATCGAGATTATGGGAATCGAAGTATTGAGCGAAGCTAAAGAATTGCCTTTCGACCTGGCAAGCGAACTGAATTTCGATACCTACCTCGATTACCTGCCGCTAACATTGCGCACCGATCGTGCCAAAGCCATATTCCGCGTTCAAGCAACCATAATCAAAGCTTTTCGCGATTTTCTAGTCAGCGAGAACTTTGTTGAAATACAAGCTCCAAAATTAGTTGGCGATGATGCCGAAGGGGGAGCCAACACTTTTAGTGTGGAATATTTCAATCACACGGCGCATTTGGCAACCAGCCCGCAATTCTACAAGCAGATAATGGTCGGTATTTTTGAAAGAGTATTTTCCGCCGGCAATGTATACCGAGCCGAAAAACATAGCACAACCAGACACCTGAACGAATACACCAGCTTGGATCTCGAGATGGGATTCATTAAGGATCATACAGACATTATGGAGATCGAAACAAAACTGCTAGCCTACATTATGGAAGAATTGAGAAAGAATTGTTCCACAGATTTTGCCCTTCTTGGCGCCGAGATACCCACCGTCCCAGAAAAAATCCCGTCAATGAAATTGCGCGAAGCCCAAGCCTTGATCTTGAAAGAAACCGGCGAAGATTTCACCAAAGAACCGGACTTGGAACCGCAAAATGAGCGCTGGCTGTGTGAATATGCCAAGAAGAATTTCGGCTCCGATTTCATCTTCATTTCGCACTTCCCCCTATCAAAGAGACCAATGTATACCCACGGCGATCCAAAGGACCCCGACTACGCCAACGGTTTCGATCTTCTTTTCCGTGGTATCGAAATAACGACGGGAGGACAGCGCCTGCATAAATATGACGAGTTGGTTGAAGGCATTAAGAAAAAAGGTCTTGATCCTGAAAAGTTTAGCTTTTATCTGCAGGCGTTCAAATATGGTATGCCACCACACGGGGGATTGGGTTTGGGGCTGGAACGTTTGACTGCCCGATTACTTAACCTTGAAAATGTAAAGGAAGCCACTCTCTTCCCTAGAGACCTAAATCGGATCGATCAGCTGTTGAGTAAATAACAAGCAACATAAACCGCCCGCGAATTTGCGGGCGGTTTTTGTTGTTTTACCCTTTTTATCTCCTCCCCAAAGTGGTAAAATCTTGTTGTGGAAGAATTTCAGCTAAAAATGGCCAATTTTGAAGGCCCGCTTGATTTGCTGTTATCGCTCATTGAGAAGCGGAAACTGCACATCAGCGATGTTTCGCTGGCTCAAGTAACGGATGATTACATTTCGTTCGTTCGCCAGGGGCAAGATATCTCCATTGAAAATATGGCGAATTTTATCTTGATCGCCTCGACCCTGATCCTGATCAAGTCTTATTCTCTCATCTCGACCCTCACTGTTACGGAGGAAGAAAAAGAGAGCATCGACGACCTGGAAAAACGCCTGCGACTTTACAGCCGGATCAAAGAGCTAGCAGTTTTCGTTAAAAACCTGTTCGGAACAAATATGATCTTCAGCCGGGAAACGGTCAAGAATTTTGACCCGGTTTTTGCCCCGACCAAAGAACTGACAGCCATCAATCTGCACAGCGCGATCCAGTCGGTCATTCAAAGTTTGCCCAAAAAAGAAGCTCTGCCGAAGCTAGTGGTCAAAAAAATAATGAGTCTGGAAGAAGCGATTGGTAATCTCACGACTCGTATTCAATCGGCGATCAAGATGCGCTTCAGCGATTTCGTAAAAGATAAACAGGAAAAAGTCAGTATAATTGTTTCTTTCCTAGGCATGCTAGAGCTGGTCAAACAGGGGATCATCGACGTCAAACAGGATCTGCATTTTTCCGAGATCGAAATGGAAAGCAATAATATAGGCGTTCCACGTTATTAAATATGATATAATTTTTTCTAATGACTCTCGACGCACAAATTGAAGCCATTCTATTTTTCAAAGGAGAACCGGTTACGATAAAAAAACTGGCCGAGCTTTTGTCTGTGCGTGAAGACACGATAAACGAGGGCCTTAAATTGCTGGAAGAAAAACTGACCGGACGAGGACTTACTCTTATTTTTAATGACAACGAGGTAATGCTAGGCACAGCAAAAGAGGCTTCGGACCTAATCGAGGGGATCAAGAAAGAAGAGCTTTCGAAGGACTTGGGCAAGGCCGGACTAGAAACATTGTCGATCATTCTATACCAAGGTCCGATCTCGCGCCCCGACATCGATTACATTCGCGGAGTAAATTCGAGCTTCATCTTGCGCAACTTAATGGTGAGGGGATTGGCCGAACGGGTGACCAATCCGAATGACTCGCGCGGTTTTCTATACAAACCAACTTTTGAACTGCTGTCTTATTTGGGCGTCTCCCGAGTGGAAGATCTGCCAGAATTTGAGACGATGAAACAAAAAGTCGAAGACTTTATTGACCAGACAGATAAGTCAGAAGCGGAAAACCCCGCTTCCAAACAAACAAATGAGGCTGAGTGATATCTTTGTTAAGAAAACTCCTTATCGCATACTGCAAACCACGGTCATTTTGGTGTTAGCCTATTTATTGCTTAACGCAATTCCCAAACAGCAAGAACAAAAAACGGGGGACATTCCAGCAATCGTTCCAAACGCCAGCACGGTTTCGACGAGCTCACCACAGGCAACAACTTCGCCCAAGACAAACCTGGGAGCGACAACCTTGCTATCTACTCCGCCAACCAAACCGAAGCCGGTAACTTTTTCGACGATCAAGCTTGAAGCCAAGTCAGCCATTGTTTATGACATAAGTTCCGCCAAAGTTTTATACGCTAAAAACCCCGACGAACATCTGCCGATCGCCTCAATAACAAAAGTGATGACAGCCTTCACGGCCTCCACTTATTTACCTCCCGATACGATTATCACCATTTCCAACGAAGACGCGGCAGTTGAAAGCTCGGCCGGAATTACGGCCGGGGAACAGTGGCCGATCAAAGACTTGATCGCTTTCACCCTGGTCGCATCATCAAACGGAGGCGCCCAGGCTCTGGCCCGAACAACCGAAGAAACTACCTATGTAGATTTCATCTCGCAAATGAACGGATTAGCCAAAGAACTTGGTTTATCTGATAGTCTTTTCAGAAATCCGACCGGCTTGGATATGTATGATGCCCAAATGAGCGGTTCATACAGCACTGCTTCGGACATCGCCAAACTCTTTACCTATATATCAGAGAACGACCCGGTTTTAATGACAGGAACAAATAGGGGAACATTGGCGGTCTACTCATCAGACAATGTTCGGCATCAGGCCATAAACACCAATCTACTGGTTACCAAAGTCCCAAATATAGAAATGTCCAAAACCGGCTTTACCGATCTGGCTGGAGGCAGTGTCGCAATCATCTTCGAACCGCAAGCCGGACATAAAATAGCGGTGGTGGTTCTCGGGTCAACCTCGCAAGGACGGTTCAACGACCTGGAAAAACTCACACAGGCTACAACTCTGGCACTGAAAAGTATTTGAGCTTTCTCTAAATAATTGTTACAATTGGGAACGATGTACTTGAACGTCCTCAAGGTATTCGCCCCCAGCGCGATCGCGTTCTTCGTCGGCCTCTTGTTGGCCCCTTTTTTGACCGACTTTTTATACAAACACAAATGCTGGAAGAAAAAAGCGGGAAAAGTGGATCCTTCCGGCAAAGAGACCCCAATCTTCAATACCCTGCATAAAGACAAGGAAACCGGAACTCCCCGCATGGGGGGAATCATTATTTGGCTCTCGGTTCTATGCACCATCGGAATTATTTACCTGCTGACTATTCTCTTTCCTGGCGACCAGTTTTTTCTTAAATTAAACTTCTTGTCTCGCAGTCAAACTTGGTTACCAATTTTCACCCTGATCATTGGCTCAATCACCGGTCTGGTGGACGACATTCTCCAAATAACCGGGACTGGCGACCACAAATCCGGGCTGTCTTTCGCTAAACGATCAATCGTTGTTTTCGGACTCGGATTCATCGGCGCCCTCTGGTTTTATGAACGCCTGGGAATGAACGCGATCCATATTCCTTTTTATGGGCCAATTACTTTAGGTTTGCTTTTTATCCCGTTCTTCATGTTCGTCATGTATAGTCTTTTTTCCAGCAGTATCATTGACGGCTTAGATGGACTGTCTGGCGGAGTTCTAACGATTATTTTTTCTGCTTATGCCGGGATTGCTTACTTTCAACACCGCATCGACTTGGCCGCTTTTTGTACCGTAGTTGTCGGCGGAACCTTAGCTTTCCTCTGGTTCAATATTCCCCCCGCCCGATTCTATATGTCCGAAACAGGTATATTAGGTCTAACCACAACACTCACCGTGGTCGCTTTCCTGACCGACACAGTCATTCTTCTCCCCATCATCGCTTTTCCTTTGTTCGTGACCTCTCTCTCCAGTGTGATCCAATTGACTTCAAAGAAGTTCCGACACGGCAAGAAAGTATTTTTAGTTGCCCCTCTCCACCATCACTTTGAAGCAATCGGCTGGCCTTCCTACAAGGTAGTAATGCGCTATTGGATCATTGGGATTGTGATGGCGATCATCGGTATGGTCTTAGCATTAATTGGCTAAAGGCCAATTAATGTCATTAAGAATTAAACATTAAGCATTAAGAATGGAAATACCAACTCGGGTCAATCCAATTTTAATCCTTAATTCTTAATCCTTAATTCTTAATTTCTTTGGTTAAGCCTCGCGCGGATAAATTTTTCTTTTTAATCGTAATCGTGTTGCTTGCGATCGGTTTTATTGTTTTCTTCTCAGCTTCACAGAGTTTGCTTGATCGCGAAAATTCCGCCGGATTTGGGTTGGTCGCGATCAAACAGTTTATCATCATGATCGTGGGCCTGCTCGGGCTGATCATTGCCTCGAATATTCCTTACAAATATTTCCGTCAGACCGCTTTTTGGATATTTTTAACTTCTATTTTACTGAATCTGGCCGTTTTCCTTCCGCATATTGGTTTTGGGGCGGGGGGAGCCAAACGCTGGCTTGATCTGGGTGGCCCCTTGTCTTTTCAACCATCGGAATTTTTGAAGTTTGGTTTTATTGTTTACTCAGCCTATTGGCTATCAGCGGAAAAAGACAAGATCCATTCTTTTACGAAGGGGATTCTGCCATTTTTAGCGATCTTGGCGATCCCAGCGATAATTCTGATCAAGGAACCGGATACCGGAACCTTCATGGTTCTGTTCGCCGCCGCTCTTACCCTACTCCTGGCCTCTGGGGCGCGCTGGAAGCACATCTTACTGCTCCTCATTGCCTCAGTACTGGCAGTAGGCCTTTTGGCTGTTTGGAAGCCCTACATCCGCGAGCGGCTGACAACCTTCTTGGACCCGACTCAGGATATGCTCGGCTCTTCCTATCAGATCAACCAATCTCTGATCGCCATCGGCTCGGGTGGAATATTCGGGCGTGGCTTCGGCCAAAGTATTCAAAAATTCAACTTCTTGCCCGAAGCGATCGGCGATTCTATTTTTGCGGTCCTAGCCGAAGAATTCGGGTTGGTCGGATCCGCGGTAATTATTATGCTCTATGCTTTGTTCACTCTGTGGGGTCTCCGCATTGCTTCCAAAGTATCCGATTCTTTCGGTAGACTGCTGTGCCTCGGACTTGTTATACTAGTGTCGGCGCAAGCGTTTATTAATATTGCCTCCATGGCCGGATTAATTCCACTAACTGGAGTACCGTTAACCTTCGTCTCGCATGGCGGGACAGCGTTGATCATCGCCCTACTGGAGATCGGGATAGTCTTAAATATTTCGCGCCACCAAAGCGCCTAAGAATAATTTAATAACATATGAAAATCGTAGTCACAGGAGGGGGAACAGGCGGACATTTTTTTCCGATCATCGCCGTCGCTGAAGAAATAAAGAATATTGCACTGGAAGAAAAATTGGTCATGCCGAAGATCTATTACATGTCAGACGAGCCGTACGATGCCAAGGCTTTATTTGAGCACAATATAAAATTTGTTTCGGTCACCGCCGGGAAACGCCGCCACTACGCTTCTTTCCTGAATTTTTTGGATTACTTCAAAACTTTCTTCGGAGTAATCATCGCAACATTCAAAATGTTCATCATTTTTCCCGACGTGGTCTTCGGCAAGGGCGGATATGGCAGTTTTCCCGCTTTGTTTGCCGCTAGACTTTTAGGCATCCCGGTCATAATTCATGATTCCGATTCCATCCCAGGCCGGGTCAACGTATGGGCCGGCAAGTTTGCCAAAAAGATCGCCCTGTCCTATCCCGAGGCTGTAAATTATTTTGATAAAAACAAAACCGCTGTCACAGGAAATCCGATCAGACACGAAATAATGAATCCGATCAAAACCGGAGCTTTTGAGTTCCTCCACCTCGATCCCGACTTGCCGGTGATCTTTGTTGTAGGAGGCTCGCTCGGCTCGGTTAAGATCAACGATATGATCTTGGAGATATTGCCCCAACTGATCACCAAATACCAGATCATTCATCAGGTGGGGAAAAATAATTTTGACGACTGTCAAAAGCGAGCTCATACCATTTTGGAAAAAAATGACCTCAAAGACCACTACCGTTTGTTCGATTTCCTAAACGATACCGCTCTTCGCATGACAGCCGGAGCCGCTTCTCTCGTCGTCTCCCGCGCCGGATCCGCGATCTTTGAATTTGCCAACTGGGGACTGCCGGCTATCATCATCCCGATCCCGGAATCGATCAGTCACGACCAAAAGACCAACGCTTACACTTACGCCCGGGGCGGGGGAGCGATCGTGATCGAAGAAGAGAATCTGACTTCTTCAGTATTACTGTCCGAGATAAACCGGCTGATGGAAAATGGATCTCTTTTGGCCGAAATGAGCCAGGCGGCCAAAGCTTATTCCAACCCCGACGCCGGCCGGACGATCGCCAAGGCTTTGATTGATGTCTGTATCTCACACGAGAGTTAGTAGATCGTACTTAATTCTTAATCCATAATTGTTTATGATTGTAACCCGCTTCGCCCCCAGCCCGACTGGAACTCTGCATACCGGAGGAGCCCGCACCGCCCTGATCGATTTTATCTACGCCAAACAAAATAACGGACGTTACATTTTACGTATCGATGATACCGATAAGGCTCGCTCGACAAAAGAATATGAGGCCGAGATCATCGACGACCTGCATTGGCTGGGAATAATTGAGGACGAAAGATTCTATCAGTCAGACAGACTGGATCGGCATCAATTTTTCCTGAAAAAACTCTTAGACGAAAACAAGGCCTATCTTTCAAAAGAAGAGGTCAAAGAAGAGGGCCAGAGCCCAGAAGTTATTCGATTTCGAAATCCCAACCGGGTTGTCACCTTTCAAGACGCTATTAGAGGAGAAGTCTCGGTCGACACCACCGACCTGGGTGATTTTATTATCGCCAAAGACATCAATACTCCGCTATATCATTTCGCCAGTATTGTCGACGACTTTGAACTAGGCATTACCGAGGTCATCCGCGCCGAAGAACATCTTTCCAACACTCCACGCCAAATACTAATGTGGGAAGCGATTGGCGCGCCATTACCCAACTTTGCCCATCTACCACTGATTCTAGCTCCGGACCGGACCAAACTATCAAAACGCAAACACGCTGATATCGCCGCCGTCGGAGAGTTTAGAAAAAAAGGCTACTTGCCGGAAGCGATTGTAAATTACATTGCCTTCTTGGGCTGGAACCCGGGAACCGATGAAGAAATCCTATCTCTAGACGATCTAATCAAACAATTCAATATCGCTAAAGTCCAAAAGGGTGGCGCGATTTTCAACCAAGAAAAGATGGACTGGTACAACCGCGAATATTTGCGCAAACTTTCCCCGGATGAATTTCTCAAAACCGCCGAGCCATTTTTGTCCGAGATCAAAGGGCTCCCACATTATTCTGATGAGCGAATGAAACAGATCATTCCGTTCTTATTGGATCACATCTATACGCTGGGCGAAATTCACACACTGGCCAGCACCGGTGATATTCAATATTTCTTCGAAACCCCGAACTATGATAAAGCCCTATTGAAAGATACCGCTTTTCTAGCCGACTCCATAAAGCTGATTGGAACCGTTCCAGAAGATAATTTTACAGCTGAAACAGTTAAGCAGGCGATTTGGGATTTTGCGACCGAAAAAGGGCGGGGGGCCGTCTTGTGGCCAATGCGCACAGCCCTATCAGGAAAAGAAAAGTCAGCGGACCCATTCACTATCGCTGAAATAATCGGCAAGGAAGAGACTTTGAACCGCTTAACCCATGCAGAGAACCTATAAAATATTAATCCTATGTCTAATAGTCTCCATAACTTTTGCCGGCTTAAAGCTTAGGGCTGATTCCGTTGATGACTTGAAAGCCAAGAGCGCCGATCTTAGCGATCAAATAAAACAGATCGATGCCCGACTCCTGATCATCAATAAACAACTCAACACCGCCACTGGCCAAAAAAATACTCTGAACAATGAACTCAAACAGATCGATGCGACCAGGACCAAACTCTTGACTGAACTCTCCAAAACCGAAAAACAGATCAATATCTCCTCAAATAATATTCAGGTATTATCAACCGAGATCTCGGGCAAGGTAAAAGACATCAATCAAAATCAGACAGCCATTGCTGAATCTCTGCGCGGACTGAATGAGGAAGAAAAAGCCGGTTTTCTGGAGCTGGCTCTTTCCGATGGACAATTGTCAGACCTGGTCGGCCAGATTGAAACCTTGGAAAAACTGCAGGGAAACTTGGATGCCAACGTAGAATCACTGAAATCAAACAAACAAACGCTCGAGGTCAAAAAGTCGGCGACCGAAACAGAGAAAAAAACTCTCACTGATCTGAAGTCTCAATTATCCAGTCAGAAGCAGGTCGTTGAACAAACCAAACAGGAAAAAAGCACTCTCCTCACCCAAACCAAAAATCAGGAATCAGCCTACCAAAAACTGCTATCAGACGAACTGGCCAAGAAAAAGGCGGTTGAGGATGAACAAGCCAACATTGAAAAGCAGATCCAGATCATCATCAACCCGAGCAGTTTGCCTAAAACGGGAACCGGTCTGCTCGCGTACCCGGTATCTAGAGTGATCATCACTCAATACTTCGGCAACACCGACTTTGCCACCAAGAACCCACAGGTCTACAACGGCAAGGGGCACAATGGCGTGGACTTCGGCGCCTCGATCGGCACCACTATTATGGCCGCTGCCGACGGTTTTGTGGTGGGGGAGGGAAACACCGACCAGACTTGCCCTAAAGCGTCTTATGGCAAATGGATCCTGCTCCAACACCCCAACGGACTATCAACCCTTTATGGACACCTATCAGTATTCAAGGTCTCAACCGGGGACACAGTAACCGCCGGCCAGGCGATAGCCCTATCCGGCAATACCGGATATACCACCGGCCCACACCTGCACTTTACTGTCTATGCCACACCCGGCGTGAAAATCTCCTCAGCTCAAAGTAAGGTCAAGGGTTGCGGAGTATACACGATGCCATTCGCATCTTATTCCAGTTATCTCAATCCGCTTTCCTATCTGCCCGCCCAATAAGAAATAGAATCACTCTGGACTTATCAACAGCTTTGGTCGCGGGCAAAATAGATCGAGTGATATAATAAAGCTTAATGAAGGCTAAGTTTAAATCCGGGTTCATTGGAATGATCCTTCTGGTCATCGCCATTATTTTGGCCCTGACCTATTTCGGGGTAAATTTCCGCAAGATCGTAGATTCGCCAACCGGCCAGGATAATTTTGGTTTCCTAAAAGAGATTGGGCTCAAGATCTGGGACTTTGCGGTCTCGATTTGGAACAATTACCTGAGGGAATCAGCAACGGCTGTCTGGGACTTTGCCTGGTCCAATTTTGAAAAAATTAAGGGTGGTTTACCCTTGCCAAAATAGGTTAGATATGTTACTCTGTATCTGTTGAAATATGGCTCTAATAGGCCATTTTTTATTGTTTTTTAACACCTAAACAGGTCTTATGGACATCATTTTTCATTGACTTTGACCTCCTGTTATGCTAACCTTAAGGCAGCGTTAAAAAAAACAGGAACAGATGATAATATTATCCACGAGTAGTGGATTTTGCTTTAAAAAGTCGTTTAACGCTAAAAACGAGTCAAGCTTCGAGCTTTGTATCAGAGGAGGGCAGTAAAGCCATCCGATGACACAAGCCTTTAAACTTATATTCAAAACCCTACAAATAGGTCTAGCAAGCCTCATAGCCGTATCTAACATAGGAACTTCTACCATCGCTACCCAATCTTCTACCCAAGTGCCCAGCACTGTGGCAGACCAGGCAGCTTTATCCCAGACTATCCCTGACAACACGGTCATCACCATGATCCGTGAAGCCAGCCGAGAAAATGGGGTGGACGAGGATCTGGCCATCGCGATCGCCCGGTGCGAAAGCGGATTGCGCCAATACGACAAAGACGGCAAAATCGTGCGTGGCAAGGTAAACCCTAAAGACGTCGGGGTCTTCCAAATCAATGAAGACTACCAACTACGTCGCAGCCAGTCGCTCGGTCTCGATATTTACACCACTCAGGGGAATATCGAGTATGCTATGTCCTTGATCAAAAAATCCGGCAATCAGCCTTGGTCTTCCAGTAAATCTTGCTGGGTTGATCACGTGGCCATGAACTAATTTCTTAGATACTTTTAAGAGGGCGCTCCCAACCGGGCGCCTTTCTTGTTTCGGCCTAGGCGAAATGCCGAAAAAGAAAACCGGCACTTGGCCGGGTTTCTTAGCTTAAAAGGTTTGACTAAATTATTTCTTCTTCTTGGTATCTACCAAGTAGATGTAGATGATGTCCAAGATACCGATAGAGTTGACCAAGAGCAAGAGGACAAACCACACCTTGCTACCACGATGGGCCGCCTTCCACATACCAGCACCCTTCCAGGCCAGCGACCAAATGATGAGAATCACTATTAAAGATGTCACGCCAATGACGGACATAAGAGCATCGATGCCGAAAACTTTGTCCGGCAGATTGCTTAGAGTGTTTATAATGTGCATATGGATAAATTATACAACCGTTATTTTTTATTGCGTAGTGAAAATTGGGGATAACCCTCGCCCTTGCTTTTGACGAGCACGGATAAATTTCTACTGAAATTTTCCTCGTGCGCGCGCCGTCGCGCTTGCAAGTCTCCTCAAAAGCAAGGACTCGGTCAACTGTTAAATACAAATTCAGAAAAAAATATATGGTAAAAAAATAAGAGCAAGGGGATTAGCCTTGCTCTTAATTTAAATTCAGCAGTCAGAAAAACGAAGTCCGATTTCTTACCAGTCAAGATCAGGATCGCAGAGATCCAGATCCTTGAGCTGTCGCAGAAAGGACAGGAGTTCCCAGACCGAGGTCTCGCGGATATCCGCAATATTCAGCAGGTTGCGTTCGTAAAGATGCAAGACATCCTTGTCGGTCATCAGAGCCATCACCAAGGCTGGATTCTGTTCGCCGAAGTTGATGTGTTCCAGGAAACAGTAAACCCGTTCCAAAATCGCTTCCGATTCGAACAGATTGACGTGTTCATAGATCTGATACATCTCCGCCTTGATCTGCTCGAACACCTTGGCTTCCTCGCAATGCGAAAATGAGATCTTGCCTTCCGAGGCAGATTCTCGGCATAGACCGCCAATCATGTACCACATTCTCTCACGTTGACTGTTACCGCAGAAATCGATGAGCCTCCCGAGATCGGGGTAGTCGACGATATTCAGCACGTTGCGAGTAAACAGATCGTTCCAGTCGGCAAAAACATAGGCGATCTTGTCGGCGTACATCACCAGATTGGCTTCGAAGGAAACTTGATCGTTAAGCGAGGCTTTTCCAGAGCCCCGCGAATGATTCAAGATCCCGTCCAGAGTTTGGCGGGTAAGATTTAACCCCTTGCCCCGCCGTTCGATCTTTTGCGCAACAATCACGCCGAAGACGTCATGCTTGAATCTTTTTCCTTGATAGGCGGGGAGTGCCTGGAGTTTCCCCGTCAAGAAAGTTTCGCCCACATGTCCGAACGGGGTATGGCCAATGTCGTGTCCCGCCGCGATAGCCTGAGCCAGCCAAGGGTTCAACCCCAAGAGATCGGCCAAAAAAATGGCGATCGACTGAACTTCCAAAGTATGCCCGGCTCTGGTCCGGATGTGTTCATTAACCCGAGCCGTTTGGACCTGGGTTTTAGCCTGCGCCCTCCGCGAGGCTTTAGCCTGCAAGATCTTTTGCAAATCGGCCAGGTACGGATTGATGGAATCGATAAACGGACAGTCCGCATCTGCATCCCCAATCTGCCGTCGCCTGGCCACCGATTCCGAAGTCCGGAAGGTTGCCAAAGCGTTTTTGTACTTGGCAAATCTTTGCCTTAACTGGATTAATTGTTCAACTGTCAAAGAACTCATGAGATAATTCCTCCCGGATCGTATTCTTCAATAGGATTATATCCTGTTCCCATTAGGACTATACCTGGGGATGTTCTTCTTAGCAACATTCAACTGGCCGGTCGTTTTCTTTTATCCAAATTACTCGCCAAACCAATCGGAGGCCCAAGGTAATGGTTTTAGACGACCAAAGTATCGTCCCAAAAGGCATCGTGCGTCCTGGGGCATTTTAGAGCCTCGTAGCTATAATATGGCTTAACTGAGCCATATTATAGCGTTTTATCGACCCATTGAACTAATATTTAAGCAAAATTAGGCCCAGGGTCCAGGCCTAATCCAGAATGGCAATATTTAAGAAATAGAGGAGTAAAATAAATAAAAATATTTTTTTAAAAAATAAAAAAAATACCGATCCATCGCGGAGAAGTGAGAAAAATAATTTTTAGAAAAATTAAAAAATATCAGACAGGGGAGGTATCGCAAAAGGCGCCGCCAAAGCTTTTACTAAAGCGGGCGGGGCAAGATTTTGCGCTGTAGTGCCCCAAGCACTACGTCGCAAAATCTATGTTGTGCGACGTTATATAAAGTTATCCACAGTTGGCCTTTTAGCCCTCCCCCGAGCATTCTTGACAGAATATGGTAATTGCAGTAATTTGATGTGGTCGACTTATTTTTTGTTTTTCTTTTTCCAAATAAGTTCTTGATCTTTCAGGAGGAAAATATGCTCAAGCACTCGCCGGACGACGGGTAGCCCTCAGGCTTCCCCTCCTCTCTCTCTTGCATTACACTCACTGGTTACGGTCTGACCAAATTAAAAAAAATATTGGTCACGAAAATTTCACAGGAGCAGTTGAATGAAGCAAGGTTATCGAGAGCTCGCCAACAAAAGAGCCTTACGCGCCAAAAGACGGAAGGCCAAAAACCCGAACAAGAAACTGGCCACCGGGGAATACACCACTTCCCCAACAAGCAGGAACGGAGCGCAGACCAAAGCACTACGCCCGGCTTTCCAAGCCAGGCGATAACCAACCCCTCCACAGAGGACAAAATCCCCAACAACACACAACCGTCGTTGGGGATTTTCATTTAGCCGGTCACTATTGACAGATTCAGCATTAACTGCTAGACTGGTGGCTGGCTTAATTAGGCCTTTTCATTACATAACCTCAGGAGGGTTAGACAAAATGGCTCAAGACACTCAGACGATGCAGACTAAGATGGACGGCAAGCCCGTAAAGGTGGAGTCCAAGGCCCCACGGCCACTCACAACCTTGCCCCGGCCCGGTTTACAACCACGCCGGCCCACGCCCATTCCGCCCGCCGGGCAGGCAGTCGTTCGGTAGCAGGGAGTAATTAAACACCCCCCCCCGCTCGAAACAAAATTAAGGGACTCTCTACAAGGGTCCCTTTTTTCTTTTGTCTAAAAATATATATTCCGATAAATGGCCACGTGGCCATTTATCGGAATATATGATTCCATGGGCTATGGTTTGGCTGAACAATTTGTCGCGCGAGTGTAGCCGGCGGTTTGCGCCAAGGCCTCAGTATCAAAAGTTACTCGGTTAGCCTCTTTAATATTTTTCGAACCGCCGCACCACGGCAGGTAGTATTTGGTGCCATTCTTAGAAGCCACAATCTTGTCCCCCGCCCCAGCCGAGACCCTAGCAACCATTTGAATACTGGACGAGGCATCGGGCGAGGAGATTGTAACTGGCGGACGGGAGCTCTCGATCTTAGATAGTCGCCCCAGACCATAGGAGAGGAAACAGCCCAGGATAATAATCAGCCCTATAAATAGGTCTTTTTCGTGGGCCAGGAACAATTCCCTCCCCCACTTGATTTTTTCCCGCCAATCTTCTATAATGTTCACGTTCCTTTTATTTTTTATTTAACCACTGATTTTCTTGGTTGGATGTAGGTCAAGGCACGAACGAGGAGCGAACCGAGATGTACAAGGAAGTACATTGAGGGAGCACCGGAGTGAAGCAACGAAGAACTGCGCCAAACTAGGAAATCCCCCACATAATAACATCAAACATTTATGGCACATAGAAAAGCGGGAGGTACCGCTAAAAACCTAAACGATTCCAATCCGAAATACCTCGGAACCAAGTTGTATGCCGGAGAGAAAGCTGGTCCAGGCTCGATCATCATCCGCCAGCGCGGAACCAAGATCTTGGCTGGAACAAATACCAAGCTCGGCAAGGATCATACTATCTATGCTATCAAGGAAGGCATCGTAGAATTCGGCTCTAAGCGCAAGACCGGCTTCAACGGCCAGACCAAGCGTTTCAAAGTAGCCAACGTTAAATAACATTAAAAAAACAGCACCCGATCGGATGCTGTTTTTTTAATGTTATTAATTATTGTTTATCACCAATTTAAAACTTGCTGTCTTTCCGCCAAATTTAATATTTATGATATGCTCGCCCAAGGTTTTGACTGCCTTCGGATCCAGCCAGTTGTGATCGATCTTGACGCCGGTCTTCTTTTCCAATTCGGTCGCGATCGTTTGGGCATGGATCGCCGCGAACAAGTGGCCTTCGGCATTGGCGTTGCCGGACAGAAAGATCTCCACTCCATCTAGACTCTTAAGGCCCCTGGAGACCAACTCCTGTCGGTCGGTAGCCACTTTCACCACCTTATCCATTTCAGCTTTTAGTCGGCCCAGATTCTCCGGAGTCGCCGGCAAAGCCGAACCCCGGCCGATCAAGCCATTGCGGGCAAAGCCTTCATTGACATCCTTGACCTCGTATTTTCGCCCAATATTTTTTACATCACGTAATAGGATAACTTTCATATCGTAAGATTACAAGAATATGCTGATAATGGCAAATGAAGCAAAAGCGGGTCTCCCCGCTTTTGAATTGAACTATTTAAGTATCTCGATTGCCTTATACATGACCGGATCCTTGCCAGGAGTACTAGAAGCGATATCAGGAATCTTGACTGCAACGTCGGGGTCAAGGCCGTTTTGAGACAGCGATTTGCCTTTCGGAGTGAGCCAGCGCGCAATGGTCACCTTGAGTGAAGAATCTTCGGTAATCGGAATCAGCTCCTGGACACAACCCTTGCCGAAAGATTTCTCTCCCACCAATTTGGCCACCCCATATTCAGATAGCGCCCCCGATAAGATCTCAGATGCTGAGGCTGTCCCCTTGTCGATCAGAACTACCATCTTCAAGTCCTTGCCGGCGAAAATATTGTACCCGGCGCTAGTGTAAAGTTTTTCCGGTTTGCCTCCGCCATAGCTCTCGCGAACAATAGTCTTGCCCTGTGGAAGGAACCAGCTCGCCATATCCACGGCGGCATCCAAATAACCACCGGGATTTCCCCGCAGATCGAGAACTAATTTATTACCGCCGGTCTTGGAAAATTCCTGGATCGCATTACGGAAGAGGTCGGCCGATTGAGCGGAGAAATTGTACAAGCTGATGACAAATATTTTACTGCCGTCTTTTGCTGTTACGGTCTTGGTATCGATGGTTGGAATAGTGATAATGGCGCGAGTGATGGTGATGTCCACGGACTGCTTGGCCTTATCATGAAGAATGGTCAGAGTAACCTTGGTGCCTTCTTTGCCCCGAATTTTGCTGATCGCATCATCGAGAGTCATATTGGCAGTCGAAGCCCCGTCGATTTTTAACACTCTATCACCCGCCAAAATGCCGGCGGCCTTAGCCGGAGAACCGGGCAACGGAGAAATAACGGTTGGAACACCATCTTTCGAACCGACCTCCATGCCAATCCCGCTAAAATTACCGCGAATATCTTCTTCAAACTTTGATTTTTCCGCCGGTGGCATAAATACGGTGTATGGATCGCCAAGCGATGCCACCATGCCCGAAATTGCGCCCCATACCCGATCCTGATCGGTCGCGGTTTTGGTCGAAGTGGAATTTATAGCCGGAGTGGCATTGACATAATTGTCATTCAAAGTTTGCCAAGTTTTCCAAAACGGTGAGAAATCAACATTCTGCGCCTGACCTTTGCTGGCATTGGCGAGATTGGGCAGCAATAGCAATTTATCCGGAGTACAAGCCGAGCCCTGGCAATTGGCAACATTCACTAAGCTGGCCATCGGACCGCTGGTGTAAACACGTCGATTTCCCAAATACCAGCCGGAAACAAAAGCCCCCACAATCAAAACAACGACCAAAGATGAAATTGTCGCTTTGGAATATTTTTTTAAGAAGTTCATGTAGCCCCAATTATCGCAAAATATAGACTTGCGGTCAACCATTACAAAAGATATAATTTCATCATTAATATAAAATCCAAAGCCGATCCAATTTATGCAAAAACAATTTAAATACAAAGACATCACTTGGATTGATCTGGAGTCACCATCGTCAGAAGAGGTAGCGGAAGTCGCCAAACGTTTCAATATCCACCCGTTGGCCGCCGGCGAACTGTCTGCCCGCAGTCTCCGGCCCAAAGTCGACCTCTACGACGACTATATCTACCTGGTTCTCCACTTCCCAAACCACTCAGACTCTGAGCGCGTCAAGAATGAAGAGAAGGACACAGTAGAGGTAGATTTTGTTGTAGGCAAAGATTGGCTGGTCACAACTTCCTATGAAGAATTGGAACCCATGCAAGAATTCGGGAAGATTTTTGAAGCCAACGGCGTCTTGGCGGATGGTAAAAAAACTCTGCACGCCGGCCACCTGATGTACGATATTATCAAACATCTCTACCAATCACTGGAACACAATCTTGAGTCGATCAATTACAGTCTGAAAAAAGCCGAGACGAAAGTTTTCGCCGGCAACGAAAGAGAGATGGTCAAGGTCTTGGCTAGGATCAATAAGAATTTGCTGGATTTCCGCAGCACCTTAAAAACTCATCGGGAAGTCTTACGTTCGCTGGAAACCGGCGGAAAAGATTTCTTCGGCGAATCGTTCGTTTATTATTTACGAGCGATCATCGGCGAGTTTGAAAAGGCCTGGGATGAGCTAGAGAACAGTCGGGACTTTTTCAATGAACTGAAGCAGACCAACGAATCCATGCTTTCTATCAAGACGAATGAGACGATGAAGGCCCTGACCCTGGCGGCCGCCCTGTTTGTGCCGGTCTCGGTCATTGCCACGATCTTCGGGATGAATATGATTAGCGTACCGTTCAAAACCAGGCCCGAAGGCTTTTTCCTGGTTATTGGTATAATGATGTTGGCGACAGTCGTAACTTATGGTTACTTCCGCCACAAACGATGGTTGTAATATGGAAATTAAACTTTATAACACTCTGACCAGGCAAAAAGAAACCTTTCAACCTATCCAGCCAGGACAGGTTGGTTTGTATTCCTGCGGACCGACGGTTTATCTTTATCCTCATATCGGCAATTTGCGGGCTTATGTATTTTCCGACCTCTTGCGCCGGATGTTCGAATACAACGATCTGACGGTAAAACAAGTGATCAACATCACCGATGTCGGACACCTGGTTAGCGACGAAGATGCCGGCGAAGACAAGGTAGAAAAAGAAGCCAAGCTCGAAGGCAAAACTGCCAAAGAGATCTCGGATTTTTATCTAAAGGCTTTTATGGACGATCTGGCCAGCTTGAATGTCGAAACCAACGATACCCTATTCCCCCGCGCCACCGAGAATATTGCCGAACAGATCGATCTGATCAAAAAATTGGAAGAAAAAGGCTACACATACAAAACCTCCGACGGCCTGTATTTTGACACCAGTAAATATCCGAAATACGCCGAATTGGGCCAACTTGATCTTGAAGGCATGCGCGAAGGCGCCCGAGTAGAAGCCAATCCGGAAAAAAGGAATTCGACCGACTTTGCCCTGTGGAAATTTTCCAAGCCGGAAGAACACCGCCAGCAAGAATGGGAATCCCCTTGGGGCACCGGTTTTCCCGGCTGGCATATTGAATGCTCGGCTATGAGCATGAAATACTTGGGTGAACATTTTGATGTTCATACTGGCGGAATCGACCATATCCCCGTCCATCACACCAACGAACGCGCCCAATCTGAATGCGCCACTGGCGAACCGTTCGTCAATATTTGGATGCATGTCAATTTTTTAACCGTAGATGGTGAAAAAATGGCGAAGTCGCTGGGCAATATCTATCGTGTCTCTGACCTTAAAGAAAAAGGTTACTCTCCCCTCGCCTACCGTTATTGGCTTTTGACGGGCGGATACCATAAGACGATGAATTTCACTTTTGAAGCGATGGGGGCGGCACAAACAGCCTACGACAAATTGCTTGGACACTTGGCGGAGATCAATAATAAATATGGAAAAAACGGCCAGGTATTAGATGAACAAAAAAATATATTTCTGGAAGCGATCGACGATGATCTAAACGCTCCGCAGGCAATCGCTCTGATCTGGGATATGATCAAAAATGATAAACTGGCGCCGGCCGATAAACTGGCGACGATCTTAGATTTTGATAAAGTTCTGGGCTTGAATCTGGAAACTGAAATGGTCAAGGAGATCGAAGTTCCCGAACAAATTAAGAATCTGGCCAATGAACGCGAAAAGGCTAGATTGGCCAAAGATTACGTCCGCTCCGACGAACTCCGTCAACAAATAAATAACCTCGGCTTCACCGTGGACGATACTGACCAGGGGCCAAAAATACGAAAACTATAATCGCTAATTTATCCACTTTTGCGTCAAAAGATTGGCTAATATATAATTGAGGTCTATGGTGAAGAAACAAATCACAATTGAAGACCTGGCAGTCATGGTTCAGCGGGGTTTTGAAGAGACCGCGTCAAAAACTGAAATAAACGAAGGTTTCAAGGATGTTAACGATCGCCTAAATGCAATTGACCAGCGACTTGATCGAATAGAAAATATTCTCATTGCCGGACATGACCGCCGAATTGAAAAACTGGAAGATAGCGTTCGCCAGTTGATACTTGCCAGCAAAATAAAATAGTTACAAACAAAAAGATCTCGCGTAAACAATGGTGCGAGACCTTTTTGTTTTACGCGAGATCTATTCACTGAGCTTTGTTTTTGAGTACCAAACTTGGATGAAAGTATCCACATATCACCGCAATGACCATCCAAACGGCCAGAAAGACGCTCAGTGCCGAGGACCATAAGCCCGCTAACGGACCTGAAATTAAAGCGGTGGCCAAACAAAAAAACATCGCGACAAAGGAAGTAATTAGGCCACTCGACCAGGCTTTTTTGCGACGGATGACCGAACCCTCAATCAGGCCGATGAAAGCAGCCCAGACAGTGAACAGGAAGATCAGGACAAAATTCATAATAGCACCATCCTTCTCAAAAGTTTTCTATAGTACAACCTGATCAACTTATAACATAGTATTGATAGAATATCAATAGCATCTCCTCGTGCACTTATCGTTTTCTTTCTTTCAGAGGAGAGAGTCCAAATGTTGTCGGTTTGTCCGCAGGCCGATTGCTTGGCCCCGATAATAGCGAGGGAATCGGCCGAGGATTAGGGAGGGTGTCGCAGGAACGCCCGACCACAACCCGACAACATTTGGACGAGCGATATCCCCAGATTCTCCCCCGTTTTACTGAAACCGGCCCATGCGGCCGGTTTTGAATATGTGCTAAAATAGACCCAATGCCACAAGACATTGCCAAACTGGTTAAAAGCCCGTTGCGGATTCCTCCGCATGATACCGAAGCCGAACAGGCGCTTTTGGGTTCAATTATGCTGAAGCCATTCTCGCTGAACGAGATTGCCGACACGATCAAGACGGAAGATTTTTATTCCGAAAAGCACCGGTTGATCTACAAGGCAATGATGGCTTTATTAGAAAGAAACGAACCAATCGATCTGGTTTCGGTTTCTTCACTGCTTAAAGAAAATAAAAATCTCGATCGCGTGGGTGGAGGAAGTTACATTGCCGAACTCACCAACCTGGTACCGTCGGCTGGCAATCTTTCTCACTATGCGGATATCACTGCCAAAAAAGCATCCTTGCGCCGATTGATCGATTCCGCGGAAAAGATCATCGAACTGGGATACAATGAATCGGAAGAGCTGGAAACCACCTACGACAAAGCCGAACGTCTGGTCTTCGGTCTGGCTAATGTGTCCAAGAAAAATTATCGTCCGATCAAAGATGAACTGGCCGACGCCTGGGAGCGTTTCGATAAACTGCGCGAATCCGATTCCGGTGTGCGCGGGGTACCGTCCGGCTTCAAAGACCTCGATTTCAAACTCTCAGGTTTCCAAAAGTCCGACCTGATCATTTTGGCCGCCCGGCCTTCCGTGGGTAAAACAACTTTCGCGCTCGACATCGCCCGCAATGTGGCTGTTGATCAGGGTATTCCGGTCATGATCTTTTCCTTGGAAATGAGCGCCCAGCAATTAGTTGATCGTATGTTAGCCGCCCAATCCGGCGTCGATTCCTGGAAACTCCGCACCGGTAAGGTAAACTCCGACGAGGAGTTCGCGATGCTCCGCGACGCGATGGATACGCTGTCCAAAGCGCCGATCTTTATCGACGACGAATCGTCCAACAACATCACCAAAATGAAAAGCGTAGCGCGCAAAGTCAAAGGAGAACGCGAGCTAGGCTTGATCATTGTCGACTACTTGCAACTAATGGTTCCCCGCCGTGAGTCCGATTCCCAAGTGCAAATGATCACCGAAATTTCCCGTTCTCTCAAAGGCCTGGCGCGTGAATTGGATGTCCCAGTCATTGCTCTTTCCCAGCTCTCCCGCGCCGTCGAACAGCGCGGAGGCAAACCGCGTCTCTCCGACTTGCGCGATTCCGGTTCTATTGAACAAGACGCCGACGTGGTGATGTTCATCCACCGTGAAGACAAGAACAACGAAGATTCACCCCGTAAAAATATCGCCGAGATCCTGATCGAAAAACACCGCAATGGTCCGACCGGATCAGTTGAAATGATCTTCGACGACAAACGCGTCTGCTTCACCACTATGGAAAAATCAGACTTCGGCGGCTTCTAATTTAAAGCCGGCCAATACATATGCAGAACGATATTATTAATAAATTGACCGAGATCTTTGTCCGATTCCCGGGCATCGGACCGAAACAGGCCCGCCGTTTTGTTTATTTTTTGCTGTCTCAGCAAACTGGCGCCCTGCAAAACTTCTCCAAACTGATCGCCGAACTAAAAACGGATATTCACCAGTGTGAGCTATGCACCCGTTTCTTTATTTTGGGAGCCAAGCGTTTTCCGCTTTGCGACCTCTGTGCCGACCCGATGCGCGACAACAGTCTATTGATGGTTGTCGAGAAAGACATTGATTTAAATAACATTCGCAAGCTGGGGGTCTATAACGGCCAATACGCCGTACTAGGCGGACTAGTGCCGATCCTGGAAAAAGATCCAACTAACCGGATCAGGCAAGATGCGCTAATTAAAAATATCGAAAAAAGGCTGAACGAGCATGAACTGAAAGAAATAATAATCGCTCTATCGGTCACCCGCGAAGGCGACAATACTGTTGACCACTTAAAGTCCCTACTTCGGCCCTACAAAGAAAAGGGAGTGAAAATTAGCATTCTCGGCCGTGGCCTTTCCTCCGGCACCGAAATTGAATACACCGATTCCGATACAATCAAGAATGCTTTACTAAATCGTCACTAATTTATAACAACACTTGTTCATATGAACAAGTGTTGTTAGATTAAAAAAGAAAGCCGCCTAAATCCTTTGAGATAGAGGCGGATAAGACTGTTCATTTTTTCGCAAATGGTCACACCTCGTGCCCGCAATGGAGACATTTTCTCCCACCGGCCCCATCCGAAACGGTCAATAATTCGTGACCGCAGACTTCGCAATGGGGAAACTGCGGTTCCTTAATCTTTTTGGGAAGTTCGATGACCGCCCCATAGATTCCGATCTGACTGTGTCCTCCTTCAAGGCCGTGCCTTGTGGACTCCAGGAATTCGACTCCGGACGACCGAAGTGACTTTTTCAGAACCTCGAGCAAGAATTGTTCCCGCTCAGCCTCCGGACCACGGTCGGTGACGGTGGTAAATTCGAGACGGTCTGGACTCACCCTGAGACAGATTTTCTCGCCACCTTGGCCATAAAGAAGGAACGACTGAGGAGGTGTGTCAGAAACCACCGATCCATCCCCACTCATGAGATTCCCGCAGTTCAGGCATTTCCAGTCTGTACCATTTTTGACGGTGATATGCCCGCACACATCGCAGAACGGAGCATCGCCCATCAGATTGGGCCAAGGCGGGGATGGCGGGTCCCAAGGCTTTTTTGGACCGTGACAATTAACAAGACCTTTTTCCGGCATGATAAAATCCTCCTACCCTCCTTTCTACCACCTCACACCCCTAAAGTCAAGAAATCCCCGAGCGGGGATTTTTTGTTTAAGAAATTTTTTCGATTTTCACTTGTGCAAATGGCTGGCGGTGTCCGCCAATCTTCTGATGGCGAACCTTGGCTTTATAGTGAACCACGGTAACTTTCTTGCCCTTGCCCTCGGCGATCAGTTCGGCAGTAACTTTGGCTCCGGCGACGGTCGGGGTTCCCACCTTCACATCTCCGTCCCGATCCACGAGCAAAACCTCGTCAAAGCTGACCTTATCCCCTGTTTTAGCGTCGGAAAGCTTCTCGATCTTGAGGACATCTCCCTCAGAGACCTTGTACTGCTTTCCGCCGGTTTTGATGATAGCGAATGTCATAATGGGCATATATTACGGTATTTTAGAGAAAAAAGCAAGCCCCATTCCCTAACCGGGAATGGGGCTATCAAGAACACACGTACAGAACAGCTCAGAGGCCTACATCTTGCCGGCCACCAGCTCCGCCAAGGGCGACCGCTGGGTCTCACGAAGGGTCAGATGCCCAACCAGGCTCTCCCCCTTCAGTCTTTCGATGGAGTACACTAGACCATTGGTCAACGAGTCCACGAAGCGATTATCGATCTGGTCCGGGTCGCCAGTAAAGACGACTTTGCTTCCCTCCGCCAAACGAGACAAGATCGTCTTCGCTTGCCTCGCCGTAAGATTCTGCGCATCGTCGACGATAATGAAAGCTCGTCTGATACTGCGACCACGGATAAAGTTGATAGACGAGATCTCCAGTTGACCGTCATCGACCAAGGCTCTTATCGGATCAATGCCGTGGTCGCGAGGATGATTGGCCAGAATCAGACTCAGATTATCCTTGATCGGTCCCGCCCACGGATCAAGCTTTTGGTCATGATCCCCGGGCAAGTAACCGATTTTTTCCCCAACTTCATGCGTCAGTCGGAACACGATGATCTTGTCGTAAACTCCTTCTATCATCTGATTGTATCCGGCATAAAGAGCCATCAAAGTTTTCCCGCAACCCGCCTGCCCACTCAGAGTAACGAAGGTGATTTCGGGGTTCATGAGCAAGGCATACGCAGCTGCTTGCTCGGGGTTGCAGGGTTTAACATCAATCGTCTGAGATTGGGGTACCCGCGCAGTCCATCTGGGAACGGCATGAAAGAAACCATTTCGCCAGATAGCCAGAGTAAACTTGTTCTCACCCGTTTTGATCCAACAGCACTGGTTTTCAAGTAGAGTGTTGATCTTCACAAAGGGCTCGAACGCTTCAACTGTAAGGCTTTGCTTTCTCACCAGATCAGTCAACAGATAGGCATTTTCCAGACCGACCTGAATATCGATCCGGCCGGTATGCACACCTTCCAAGCGTTCAACCAGTTGCTCGTACTTGTAGTTTTCCGCCCTGATCCCGAGACAGTCGGCCTTTGTCCGCAAGTTGATGTCCTTACTTAAAAGGATGACTTTCCCTGGAAACTTCCGTTCCCATTTCCAGGCAACGGCAATGATCTTGTTATCGTTCGTGGGCTCAAGCGGCACGGGAAGTTCCGCGCAACCCTGTCCATCGAAATCGGTATACAAGAGACCGCCAGCTTCGGTGGCCGTTCCCTTGCTCAAGGAGCGCCCGAGCTTGTTCGCCTTTTCACGATACCCATCGATTATTTGCGAAGCCCGACGCGCGCATTCCCCAACATGGTCTTGCCGGCCCTTCAGGTGATCGAGCTCTTCGAGAACCCAGATTGGGATGACAACCACGTTGTCTCCCATTTGGTTGATCACACCTGGATCATGAACGAGGACACTTGTATCCAGGACAAAATACTTCCGCCCGGATTTTTTTCTTACCATTGTGACCCTCCAGAGAAAAATTTTGCGGCTCTTAATATGTAGATATGTAAAGAGCCGGTTCCTGAAAACACTATATTCCCCGCAAGGTAAATGTAAACCTTGACAAGACGTCAAAAAAAACGGCCTTAGCTTTTTTTTGATACTTAAGACTCCACCTCCTCTAACTCTTCCTTACAGGAACAGTACACCTTTTGGACTTTTTGTTTCGCTTCGCTTACAAAAACCCTCAAAAGCTTTTGCAACACTACGCTAGCTCGTGTCGCAACCGTCGTGAAGGGGGAGAACCTATTCCTCCTCAGCCAGCGGTTTGTCGAGCACAAGCGGTTCCATCATACTTCCCGTCCCCACTCCGCCGGCAATGCGCAACACATCTTTGTCGATCTTTTTGAGCTCCTTATAACCTGTGTTGTAGTGGCTGACCGTCGTACCGAGCGAGGCCCCCAGCTTCTTGTAGTACTCGTCGTAGGCCAGAATATGCTTACCCAGCTCCTCTACCCTAGTCCGTATCTCCATGGCCGATTCCTCGATCTTGAGCGCCCTAAGGCCCTGTAGGACCGTCTGGAGGTAGGCCAAAAACGAGGTTGGCGAGACAATAATGACGTGCTTGTCCTTAAAGGCATATTCCACCAAATCGCGAGTATTCACCTTGACCGCCCCCACCTGAGAGACCAGTAAGTCGTAGTAGATCGCCTCGTGCGGGATGAACATAAAAGCAAAGTCCATCGTCCCCTCCTCCGGTTTGACATATTTGGCCGTTTCATCGATCCGCAATTTTAAGTCAGCTTTAAAGGCTTTTTCCAAAACTTCTTTCTGGGCCGGATCGCGTTCTTCCACAATTCGATTATAATTTTCCAGCGAGAACTTGGAATCGATCGGAATGATCTTGTCCTTCACGTGCACCACCGCATCCACGATCGTGCCATCTTTAAAAGGAAACTGCATTTCATAACTGCCGGGCGGTAAAACATTTTTCAGCAAAGTTTCCAAATAGTATTCGCCCAAAATGCCCCGCTGTTTCGGATTTTTCAGCACGTCCTGCAAAGACTGTAGTTGATCCGTAAAGTTCATCACCTGTTTGTTCGTCTCTTCCAGCTTCACCAGTTTGGCTGTAACTTCCTGGGATAGCCGAGTAAATTCGGAGAATTGCTGACGAGACGAATCGTTGGAAAGTTTGTTCGTTTCGCTCATCCGGGAGTCGAGCGTCTTGGTTAGATTTTCGATCTGATTTTGGAGCAATAAAAGCGAGCGATCATCTCCACCCGAAGCTTTTTGCCGGTCGATAAATTTGAGCAAAATATAGCCGATCACTCCCCCGCCGGCCACAAAGGCCACGATCAAAATAAATATTTGTTGAAAAGTCATTAGGTATATTTTAACAGAAAATCTATTCCGGTTCTATTATCTTTAACTTAGGCCACTTCTCCCGCCATTTTTTTCGGCCAAGGCGATCACGATAAATATCCAAAGAACGAATAAACCCCGGACTTGGTCGGACAATCATATTAACAAGATCGTCTATACCGTGCGGAGCTATTAAAACCAAACTCCCATCCTCTTTTAAAGCGACAGCTACACAGGTGGCCGATTCCACCCAGTGAGATAGAGCATCTGTTGAATTTTTATACGGAGCCTCATCATTATACAAATGCATCCTGGCTTGATTTTTAACAGACCAATCAAGATCCGGTCTTTTATCCTTCAGTTTTTGCCAGTAACGATCTTCCGACTCCTGACTCAAGTCTTTGGCGTCAAAATAAATTACGTCAATGTCCGTCCTAGGTGTGGTAGTGCCCTGTAAATGATCCCAAACCTTATTCCTTAAAAATCCGGCCCCGATCCAGGAATCGGGCAATCGCAGATCGCTCACCAGGCCCAATATTTCCATCATTTCTCCATCCTCTCTGACCAAATTTAAAATATCGTTCTCGTCCATATTTTTTAATAGCCACATTTTAACATAAAAATTATTATGGACTCCACCTCCTCCTTCGTGAAGGAAGAGAACCTACTCCACCATCAGCGGTTCGTCCAATTTCACTTCATTTTTCACGACGATCCACCAAGCCAGCGTCGAACCGATCAAGACGGTCATCGCGGCGACCAGAAAGACCGTATCGTAAGCATTCATCTCAGCCTTAAGGATGATCAAACCGACATATTCCTGAACTGCTTTCGCCGAATGTGAATATAGATGACTAAAGTGAGAAACAGAAAGCACGTTGCTCTCCACTTTATTATTCAAGATCGTTCCAAAAATAGCGATACCCAGCGCGCCGGCGATGTTGCGTGCCAGAGCCAAGATCGATGAAGCCACGCCGATCTCATTCTGCGGAACCACCGAGGCAATAATGCTTGTTCGTTGCGACATCCCGAAACCCATCCCGAAAGCCATGACCATCAAAGGAATGACAATATCCCAAGCTCCCGAGCGAGCGTCCAGCCGAGTAAACAAAAACAGACCGATCGACGCCACAAAAGTACTAGCCATAATTACATACCGCGGTTGGATTCGGCCTACCAGCGAACCGCCCAACGGTGCAGCCACCATCAGAGCGATTGCCATCGGAATAAACAAATATCCCGTTTGTGTCGCCGACAGGCCGAGAAAAGTCTGAGCAAAAATGGGGATCAAGAACATGCTACCCATCATTCCCATAAAAACAACAACATTGTTTAACAAGGTATTAACAAACACGGTATTGCGGAAAAATTTCAGATCGACGATCGGTTCGGAATGATTCTGTTCCACCTTAATGAAAATCGCGCCAAAAATAAGCATGCCGGCATAACAAGCCAGGCTCTGCCAGGCAAACCAACCCCAGGTAAGACCCTGATCAAGCACCAAGACGAGCGATGACAGCGCGGCGCCCAAGAGAATTGCGCCCCACCAATCGAAGACGATTGTGCGATGCTCCGACCGCGATTCATTGATGAATTTGGACGCCATCACCAAACCGATCAAGCCAACAGGCAGATTCACCAAGAAAACCGACCTCCAGCCGAAATGATCGATCAATGGGCCGCCGATCAATGGGCCGAAGACAGATGCGGCCGCAAAAGATGACGACCAGATACCCAGAGCCTGGGCTCGTTCCCGCCCGCGCGGAAAAGTTACCGCCAAAATCGCCATCGCGGTCGGATAATCGGCCGAACCGGCAATCGCTTGAATGACTCGAAAAACGATCAATGAGCTCAGATTCCAGGCAAAGCCAGCCAACACCGAACCAATAATGAATCCGAGAAAACCTAGAATATAAACTAACTTGCGACCGATAGTGTCACCCAGTTTGCCCCAGATCGGTACAAAAACCGCATTAGCCAAAATATAGGCCGTGGCTACCCAGCCAGCCGAAGAAACTGTCGCGCCAAAGTCATTGATGATCTTCGGCAGTGCCAAGTTTACAATCGTCTGATCCAAGCGACCCAAAAAAGTTCCGACGATCACCGTCAGTAAAATTATCCAGCGCAAGCGGTGATTTTTGTCGGCCAAGCTTTCCTCCATAGTTTTTATCTTTTATACACCCACAAGCGAGCCGACATTCCCGGTTTTAATTCCGGATATTGTTTTTGATTGTAGCGAACCTTCACAACGAATTCGTTTTCCGCTCTCCGATCAGAAATAGAAAATACTACATCAGGGTTGCTGGCGGCCGGAGCAATCTCATCTACCACGCCCTGATATTCTTTCGAACCAAAAGCATCGATAGTAAAGAGCGCACTTTGTCCAACCTTAATATCACTCAAACCCTTATCTTCTTCCAGTCTTCCGTTCACGCGCATATTATTATCGCTATACATCGTGACCACCATCTGCCCGGGATTGAAATAATTTCCCAACACGTTGTCGGCGGACATGATCACCCCGTCCATTTTAGCCTTGACCATTTCCCCACCCACCCGCGCCACAAAATCATTCATCCTTACATGCTGGCCAGGAACGACATAAATACCCTCCAAAAGTCCCGGATGCTCAGCCGACAAAGCAATCGTCGGCGAATAAATCTGAGATTTTTCAATGTAAACCCGCCCGCTGGTAATATACAAATAAACAACAATAACCACTGCCAGTACAATGCCTATCCCCCAGACCACCTTAGCGAACATGGGGTGCGAGGTCATACGTTCCAGCTTTCGGCCTTCCTTTTTCAGCTCGACGATCTCGGGATCGGAGCCCTTATTTTCTTGTTCCATGCCCTATTTTTAACACATTTAGGGGTACTTTGGCAAAAGCTCCTCCCTTTCACGAAGGGGAGGAGGGTCGTAGACCGGGTGGGGTGGAGTTTATCCCATTTAAATAACGCTTCAAGAAAAGTTCTTGCTCTTCTATTGTCGGCCGGCGAAATAATTCTTCAAAAGATCTGATGAACTTCGCAGTTTGTCTCCTCCAACGTTGAACACCATCTGCACGCCCAGCCGTTTGCAGACTTCCGCTTCAGGAATATCTTTCTCCGCTCGCCGGTCGCCCCCATTGGCAAAAATATATGGCTTAAATAATTCGATTGCTTCACCCACATCATTTCGATTAGTTTCCAATACATAGACATAATCAACGCAGTCAAAAGCTTTGATGATCTCGGCGCGGTCTTCGCTGGACATGAAATTATTGCCTTTCTTTTTACGGAGCCAGTTATCACAATTCAACACCACTACCAATTCATCGCCGAGCGCTTTGGCTGCCTGGAACATCCTTAAATGCCCAACATGCACGGGATCGAATCCGCCGGAAACCATGACGAGTTTTTTGGAGTTCATAGAGAAAGTATAGCAAAGCACAAAGGAAATTCTACATAATATTCGGTTGGACTAAGTAAAATTTAAATGTTATATTATTGCTGTTTGATATTGGCCCTATCGTCTAATGGTTAGGACATCACCCTCTCACGGTGGTAATTCGGGTTCGACTCCCGATAGGGTCACCGCACCAAATCCGCCCGTATTTACATACAGAAAAAGGCTGTGTGATTTTTTGGACCCTACCGGAATATCAAACCCGGCTGTCTTACCAAATCCCCCCTACTTCACCTTGATCATCCTCATTCATTTCTAGGAGGATGTCTTCAAGATCGCAGAGCTTGGACTTGATGGAGTCGAGAACAAAGAGGATTTCTCTTCCCAACTCTATGACAGACCGGTAGTTAAACATGGCCTGTATCCTGTTATCCCCCGGAGATCGACTGTTTTTCCGATAAGGTCCTTGGGGCTGCTAAATGAATCCTACCTCTTCAGCCTAGACCTGCCAGCCGGTGGCCGAAAGGCGGTGTTTTTAGCCGTTTAGATACAATTTCTGACTTATCAACACTTATCCCTTGACAACATAATTACAGGGTATATACTGTAGTTATGGCAAAAGAAACAAAATACAGCATTCGAGACTTAAAGCGAGACTTCCCCAATGAGGGGGCTTGTTTAGACTTGATATTTGATACGCTTCACACCCGAGAGTGCTCCTGTGGAGGCGTATACCGGCCAATAAAGGGCCGGAAGCAGTACCAATGTTCTAAGTGTCGGTTTCAGATTGCACCGGCTTCTACGACCATATTTCACAAGTCAGACACGCCCTTGTCTCTCTGGTTTCACGCTATCTTTATTTTCTCCAACGCTAAAAGTGGTATTTCGGCTAAGGAAATGGAGCGACAACTTGGCGTAACCTACAAATGCGCTTGGCGTATACTTTCGCTCATTCGCCAGTCGTTGAAACAGGATACTAAGAAATTACGGGGTGATGTTGAGATTGATACCGGCTTTTTTGGTGGTAGACATTATGGCGGTAAGAACAATGAAAAGTTAGGCGAAGCAATGGCTAAAAAATCGGTGGTCATTGTGACGGCCGAACGAGGTGGCCCAATCAGAGCGGAGATTGCCGTCAGCGCAGGATCGCTAGCTATGCAATCATTTATCGAAAGGAACATTGAGAGCAAGGCAACGAGTATTTTGACCGACAGTAGCAAGGTTTACAATAGTTCTGATAAGACCTATGACCGCTATTCGGTAGACCATCACAAAAAAGAGTATGTCCGAGGAGACATACACATCAACACTGTGGAGACATTTTTCGCTCACCTTAAGCGCAGTATTCAGGGAACATACAAGGTTATTTCAAAACAGCACTTGCAGTCTTATCTTGACGCTTTTGTTTTTCACTACAACAACCGGCACAACGACAGGGAACGGTTTGCGGCTTTGCTGGGTATTTTATTACAGCCCGTAAAATAGAAAGAAACTGCGATTTTTTCATTGAGGAAATTATAACATTGTTTTAACTTTTTTCTAGGTGTGCATAACTAACTCGACGGATTGTATTATAATTGATACAATTCAGGTATGAACAAAAAAGACGATTTTAAGTTAAATCATATCTACAACGAAAACTGTTTAGAGACAATGGCAAAAATGCCGGACAATTTTGTCGATATGACGGTAACTTCGCCACCGTATGATGATATGCGGACATACAGTGGTAACACTTTTAGTGAGTTTGAGTCTATCGCAAAAGAACTTTACCGTGTTACAAAACAGGGCGGTGTTGTTGTTTGGGTAGTAGGAGATCAAACAGTTAAAGGTAGTGAGACGGGAACATCTTTTAGACACGCTTTATATTTTAAGGATGTTGGCTTCAATCTTTTCGACACAATGATTTATCGGAAAACCCCAAGGGGTGCTGTTGGTAGTAACAAAACCTACTGGCAGACATTTGAATATATGTTTATTTTGAGTAAGGGCAATCCAAAGACAATCAATCTCATCAAAGACCGAGAAAATAAAGAGGCGCGAGAGGGCGACACAAGCACAAAACGATTACGAGACGGCTCGTTGTTAAAGCAGAAACGTGCCGGTTATGAAAAGTTCGGCAGACGAACAAACGTGTGGGAATATCTTATCGGTAAAGGTCATTCTGCTAGCGATAAAATTGCCTATGAACACCCCGCGATATTCCCTGAAAAATTAGCTCAAGACCATATTATTTCGTGGAGTAAAAAGGGTGATACAGTCTACGATCCGTTTATGGGGAGTGGGACAACGGCTAAAATGGCTCTTCTAAATGGTAGAAAGTATGTCGGCAGTGAATTATCAAACAAGTATTGCAAAATAGCACAAAATAGACTAAAAAACGTATGATTTGCACGGAATGTAGTAGAAACGAAGCGACACAAGGTGCGTTTTGTGACTCTTGTTACAACGAAACAAAGATATGCCGGAGATGTCAGTCCCGAAAAAGTATTTTTGAGTTCCAAAAAAATCAAAAGAGTATTGCCGGTAAAATCTCTAGGAGAGGAGAGTGTGTAGATTGCCGTAGGTGGAAAAAACCGATGTCAGTTAAAATGAGGATTGAGTATGAAAAAACTCATCCAATGCCACCAATCGGTGAGCCATTTCGTTGTCCCGTTTGTGAAAAAACGATAATAAGACAGTTTAAGAACGATGTGGTTTTAGACCACTACCACCTAAACGGGGAAATACGCGGCTGGATTTGTAGACAGTGTAACTCTAGTATCGGAATGATGGATGAGGATGTAAGTATCTTGGCACGGGCGATACAGTGGATACAGGGTACATTGCGCTTATTTTTTTAATCTTAAATTATGTAGTGAAGGGAGAGGTGTTGACTTATCCCCACCCTGGTTGCCAAAATCTCCTAAATAGGGTAATATCATGGTACAAGTCACCGGCGCCTGTCTCACGACAGTGTGCCGGTTTTGTGTTGCGGCTGTTTCCATAATATAATACCGGGTAATGGCCGAACGTATTCAAATCTATATCGATGGCGGGAACTTCTACCACCTCGTCCTTAAAAAACTGAAGATTCAGGAGTCAGATTTTAATTTTGACCAATTTGTTCGATTCTTAGCGGGAGAACGGTTATTCAGCAATGGTGGCAAACGCTATTACACCGGCACCGTGCGGGAACAAATGGATGATCCGAAAAGCAAGGAATCAATGTCGCGCCAGACCCAGTTATTCACCAGTCTCAAGAAAAGCGGTTGGGAGATAAAAACAAGCAAACTGCGCAAGCGACTGGAAGAGGTGACGGTAGATCGGCGGATGATCGGCCATGAAAAACTGCTCAGTCTGGGCCTCAAAAAGATACAATTTGAACGCTGGCGGGAGAAGGGCATCGATGTCAAAATCGCCACCGACCTTATTGCTGGGGCAGTAGATAATAAATACGATACAGCAATCGTGGTCAGTTCAGACGGCGATCTCGTGCCGGCAATCGATTGGGTGCGCAAACGGTGTGGTAAAAGGGTGGAATATGTCGGCTTCTCAATTCTAGATTCCACTGATACAGATAGATCCACCAAACCGCTCTTGACCATGATCTCAAGAACCGATCGTCAACGGGTAATCACGGAAGAGGAAATTAAGGCTTTTGTGGCAGGGGCTACGTCATTGTTTGCCGAAGTGGCTTAGCTTAATGCTCATCTTCAACCAATTAGCAATTTCTAACAGGATACCTCAAAAGTTCGAGGTCTGTCCCGATATGGGTCACAGTGTAGCCCAAAACGGCAACTTTCACCCCCTTGTCAGAAAAAAGCCCTTAACCGGAGCATTTTACCAGGGTTGGCGGTTTGCCGAAAATGGAAAACGGCCTAAATTATGAATAAAGCTTATTTGAGATCTTTACGTATCTGAAGGATAACCATAAGAATTACGCAAAAAATTGATCCGATAAATGTGATATGTGTGATCGGCACCAAACAACTTGCCGTGTCTCTCACCAAGTCGGAACGTAAGAGAAAAACAAGACAACCCCCTACGGTAATAAAAGAACTAAGTCCCAGCAGAATAAAAAGCAGCGGCCAAGCTAAGGATCCTCGGACCCTTTGGCCTGTTGGCACTGGTGAGCGTCCAAGATATGTCAGAATCGCGACAGTTACACTAAGAATAATATATGGCGCAGGTAAGTCAAAAAAACAAGAGCGCATTATGATATTCCTTCGACGGAAATAAAAAGGAGGCCATTTTGTGACCTCCAAATACAATAGGAACCTACCAACATTATGCGGCTTTGGCCTCTTCTTCACATAAAGGCGTCGATTGAGCGACCAACGTTTCAACTTCACTACGAATGTGCTCAATCAAATAGGTGATAACCGGATGCTTGTCTTCCAGCAGGACATACAATCTCTCACCGTTGGGTTGGCCATTGCCATGCCAAGTAAAGAACGCACGATCGTCATCGACAAGCCGAAAATCTGCTCTTGGAGAAATCTTTAAAACCCTCAGTTGAATCATTCTCCGTCGAATTAGATCCTGTATGGGCAGATTCTTGTTTTCAGCTTCCGCCTTAAGAAACGACTCTTCCCCTACGACAAAGGTAATCGCCACACCCCTTTTGGCGGAAGCTTCAAGATGCGAGGCGACCGCCTCATCCCAGTGCGTGCTGAGGGCAGAACAACTAACGATGGTGAGCTTATGTTTGGCCTCGTTTATCATCTGTATAGTAATATCTTTATATATATTAATATTATTACCACCGATGATAAGATAGGCAGACAGTGCTTTAGGCACTTTCTGCGGACACAGATACCAGTCTTGTATCCTGTTTTTATCATTCACGAGAGCAAGCACCTGGTGGTCCAGCCAAAGCCAGCGGACAAACGGCTCACAGAAAAAATACATGCAAACACCCGTCATAAGCACCACGGTCCAAACGAGAAAGGTTTCCAAGATTATCACCTCCTAAACGTCAAATTTTAAAGACCAAATACTAGATGCGTTGTCCTATTTAACATAATATACCTATCCTTTATCACTTTCAATGTCAAACGACCACACCCGACAGTATCCTCGGCTTCAAATCTGAGACCGGCCACCATTTTCTGCTGTAGTCATCGTCAAAAACCTATAAAAACTCTAGCGCAGGATCAGGATGTCTTGCCTAGAGGAACAGCTTGACATGCAGGGTATTTTTTATGTGGGGCTTTGTCAATACTCAAATTTACAACATTGGCGCAAGAGCGTCGCCGCGAAGCGGTGTCTATGGGAATCCTGCAGTAAAAACTGTACCCAACACGAACAGAAAGCCAGCCGCTTTTGACTATGGTCTCTAAAACAGGTCGCCAGCGAAATGGAGTAAAAAAGTTTGTAGCGGGAGCTATGTCCTGTTTGCCGAAGCGGCTTAGAATTTGCCGCAAACGTCCAAATTCCACCCCCCCCCCGCCTCAAGCAACAGTTTATGCGGGAAGCGATTGGCTTAAGAGGTTTGTTCCTTGGCCTCAATTTTGGCTCGGAGCCAGGAGACGAGATTTTCAATCATAGTATCCAAAGTTCGAGGTCTGTCCCGATATGGGTCACAAATGAAGATTTGGTCAAAAAACGCGTTCAATCTGGTGATTTTTATTGCTGCATTAGTTGGAATACTATCCTATTTGGGAATAGGCCCGTTTAGTGCTAAGAATAAAAAAATGGGGAATTATAATACTATTCTGAATTCGAGTTCTACTGGAACTTTGGGTGATGGGAATACTATTGTCGGTCCGACCGACAATAATGGAAATACAATATATAATACGGGAGGAACAGCAATTGGGTTCGAGGCTTGTGCTGGTACATCAAGTGTGGCTATTGGTGCATATTCTAATGCGGGTAGTTGCATTAAAAAATAGAAAGAGAAACTACTCTAGGATCTTGCAACTCGTTCCAGTCTGCCCAATTTTAGACGCTCAAAAACAGTAAATACTATCGTTGGATTTTCACTATGTAGCCAAGTTCTGATTTTACCCAGCATTTGGTCCAAAGTTCGAGGTCTGTCCCGATTTGTGAAGACAGAATCATGTTTTTTCAGTAGGAAAAACAGCTGAGTCCGGGTCTGGAAAATTTGCTTTTAACGAAAGGCAAATTATTGTAGACCACATAAAAATAGATGGCGGGAAACTCACTTGAGCTTCCCGCCATTCTTGACCTCATCCGTGCGACGGATTCTTGCGCTGTGCCATGGGCAGAATCGCATCCTCCATCGCTTCGAGTTGTTCGATAATCTCCCCCAAAAAAATCGCCTTAAAGTGGGCTCCCTTGACGGCCGCAATCCCCACTGCCTTCATGAGGCGACCGTACTGTTCGCGATTGAGCTCCGTGGTATAGCCCAGTTCCGAAACTGGCCTACCAAGGATCACAGCCGCGGAGTTCATCAAATTTTCTCGAACCGCTTTCCCCTCCGGCATAAATCACCAGCCTTTCCTTGCTTTCCAATTTAGTTACCAGCCCCATATCCAGTAAGAATATACCAAACCCAGTTTTACAAAACAAGACTCCTATTTTCTCCACAGTAAAGGTTATTGACTTCAAAATTGCAGGTGATATAAATAATAGGTGGATTCTCCATGAATTAAGGAGGACGGAGAAGGTCACACTGGGTCTTTCCATTTTTTTATCTATCTTGTTTTAAGGAGAAGGAGGTCTCAATGAGAACCTTCCCGAGTCTCTTGCTCGGGGCAGTGCTGTTTGCTGGATTGATATCGGCACCCGAAGAACCGCAAAGGTTGCGGTCCACTCCGGAGTTGGTGATTCGTCCCCGCGACAAAGTCGAGGTCTATTTCCAAATTACAGCCATTCCGTTTTTACCCGTTCTCTTTCCGGCTGGATTGGCAATCGACTTTCAGACTTCGGGGATTCCGCCATTAGGCGCAACATCGCACCATCTCACGACGCAATGGGTTTCGACCGCAGACAATCCCAGACAACACACCTCGGCGACCGGTGGCTAACGCCCTGCCTCGCAGATCCTTCCGCCAGGCCTCTGACCACATGCCTGACCACGGTAAAGCCGATCAAGCTTTACTTTCCCCAAGAACCCCGACTACACCTTGCCTTTGAAGCAGGCCTCGGGGTTCTTTTTTATTGTATATTTATATTTGACTTTTTCAGTATATCATGCTATCATTAAATAAGTCAGCTCTTTGAGAGCTCAAAACCCGAGAAAGGCTCTGCCTTTCCTTCCCTGTCCTCTGGATGGGCCAAAGGGTTAAATATCACTTACTAGAAGGAGATTCACCATGAAAAAACTGGCGAATCATCTCATCGCGTGGCTGGTCACGTTGGCTCTAGCCTGCGGGATTGCCTTAATCGGCCAAATCATCATGGAAAGTAGCGGGTTACGAACTCTGTTCGGTTATATCGCTATCCCAATGACGTTACTGGCGTCGATCTTCGTACCATTGTATCTGCTCTGGATTGTCTTTGAGATGATCATTGAAGATATCGGACGGAGAAAGGGCTTCAACGCGAGACAGCGGGCGCTGGTTTGGATCATAATCGACTGCGTCATCTTCTTTGTCCCATTGTTTATCGAGATTACTGCGTGGCTTCGCTACGAGAGATCTCCCCTAGCTATAATCTCCGGAATGATGGCGGTGATTATCGGACTATTCACAGTAATTGGAGTCGTAATCATTATCCTCGATCTCATTGGCTCTTTCGTCCGTCTGATCATTTGGCATAACAATGACTGGATGATCATGGACCTCCGAGAAATGAAGAAGGAGGCGGTGGTCGACAGCGCCAAACGCTTGGGAATTGAGATTAATGGCCGAGCTATTACGATTCCGGAAAATCGCCGGTGGCAATTTTCTCCCTATGCCTTAGGATTCCTGATGAGTTCACTTTTGGGAATGGCATCGGAAAGGGCGGAGGCACTTTCCAACCTCTGCCGGGTAGTGATGGGCGATCACAAAATAAGCAACGAGTGTTTCAGCTATTCCCCGAGACAGCAGGACGCCTTCTTTCGCGGGATGGTTAATCGACATATTCTGACCGAAAAAGAAATCGTCGAAGCTCGGCGGGAAGCGGAAGATTGGGTCGCAAAAATTCGTCAAACCAAATACGGCGAAGACGAGAGGACGGCCCAGCGGGAACGCTTCGAGAAGAAACTCACCAAACTGGCCGGCGCTCCCGCTACGAAGTAAGTCGCTCCTTGTCAGTGATATCTGTTCTCAGTTAAAAGACCCCGGCTTCTCGCAAGAGAGACCGGGGCATTTTTTTACCTTTTTTTATTCTATCTCACTTTCCCTAAAACATTTTTTGAAGAAAAAATGTTCGGGCGACCGTTAGTTTTACCAAACTAACGGTTTAGCCACTCTTCGTCCTGTCGGACTAACAACTGTTTTTTCTTAGTCGGATCGGCGATAATTTGTTCCACTGCTTTTTCCATTCGCGCCGATTGCGAGCCTTTGACCAAAATGATATCTCCCGCGCCAACTATAGTTTTTAAATATTCACCAGCCAAAATCGAGGTATCAAAATGAGAGATCTTGTCTGGAGTAAAGCCAGCTGAGAGGGCCGACTCATAGGCAAAGCGGGCACGTACACCAACAGTAACGATCAGATCGCAAATTCCCGAGGCCAATTCCCCCATTCGCTTGTGTTCCTCCGCGGTATGCGATCCCAATTCCATCATGTTACCGATTACCGCGATCTTCCGGCCAGTCGTCTCTATTTGGCGCAAAGTATTGAGAGCGGCTTCCAAAGCGATCGGAGAAGAATTGTAGGTATCATCCAAAATAGTCGAACCATTCAAACCCGGAACGATCTTGAGCCGGCCGGGAGGTGGAAAATGAGACGAGAGAGCCGAGACCGCGGATGAAAGTTCAACCCCGAGAGCAGTACCCACAGAAATTGAAGCAAGAACGGGATAGACCAAATGCAAACCAACCGCTCCTGAAATTTGCACCGGAGCTTTTTCGCCAGCGCAACTTACATCAAAAGCAAAGCCGGTCGGCGCGCCATTGTCATAGGTAATATGTTCGTTGCTCGCCCTGACTTCCGCTTTTTCACCAAAACCATACAAAACAACTTTGCCTTTTATCTTATCCAAACGCGACATCACATTCGGATCATCAGCGTTTAGAACAATTAGGCCGTCTGGCTTGATCGATAAGGGCAATGACATTTTTTCGTCGATCACCGCTTCTTTATCTTTGAAGAATTCAATATGCACCGGAACATCGGGCAACCGGCTAACCACCGCCACGTCGAATTTCAACCACTTGACCAAATTCTTGATATCGCCCGGACGGTCGGCACCTACTTCTAAAACTAGCCATTCGGGATAATCGTTTTTAGTAAAGATGAGATCCAGCCCGCGAAAAACAATGCCGATCCAGCCAGGCAAACTGCCCCAGGCCGTTTTGGCATCGATCACGGTCAGCGGTACGCCCAGATCGCTATTGTAACTTTTGGTGCTTCCCCGCGTCTCGTACTTGGTCTTCATGACCGCCGTAATCGCTTCCTTGGTGCTGGTTTTACCCACATTGCCGGTAACACCGATCAGCTTCGGGTGATACTTTTTTATTATCAGTCGTGTCTCTAGATTGAGGATAAAAACAACAATTTTTTTGAGAACATTTTTAATCATAGTTTGACATGTATCCCATTCGTAATCCGTAATTCGTAATCATTAATTATTTACCTATCCGGTGGAATATTATAGTAGTTTATCAGAAACTTGGTAATATCCAAGTAAGGCTGGGTCAGGGTTTCCGAAGCATACTGGACTCCCTGAGGATGTTTTATATATAAGAAAACAATGAACCGCGCATTGTAAGCCGGGAAATAACCGAAGAAAGAGTGCAGATATCTGTCGGGATAATACTTGTGCGTAACCGGATCGACATACTGAGCCGTGCCGGTTTTGGCGGCAAAAGTCGTATGCTCGATTTTGGCTTTGCCGTTTTCCAGTTTGGTATCGGCGACAATGGAAAGCATTCTCGTGATCTCATGCGCCGTGGTTGTACTGATCACCTGCCGGCCCAGGCCTGGCGTAATCTCTGTTTTTAAACCCGTCGTATAGCGAATTTCTTTTACGACATGCGGAGTGACCAAATACCCGCCATTGGCCAAAGTTGCCAGGGCGCGAGTAATCTCGATTGGAGTAAGTGAGATACCCTGACCGAATGAAGCGGTGGCAAATTCCACATCCTGATTGTTATCAAGGGTCGCCAGCGAACCGGAAATTTCACCCGGCAAATCGATCCCCGTTTTTTCTCCTAAACCGTAATTTTGAAAATATTGTTTGAACTTTGGTTTCCCGATCTTTGTTTCGACATAGGTCGCCCCAACATTTAGCGATTGATTCAGCACTTCCTGCATTGGAATAACTCCGCGCGCTTTGCCGTCGTAGTTGCAGAGCTTCATCGTATTCAGGGTCAAACAGCCCGTATCGTTATATTTCGTTTGGGCCGTGACCACCCCCGCATCCAATCCGGCCGCCATCGTCAAAGCCTTTACAATCGAGCCCATCTCGTAACGCCCCTCCACCATCTGATTCGATAAAAGGGACAAGTCCGCCTGTTTTTCGCCCGGATTAAAATTCGGCGCCGAAGCCATAGCCACAATCTCGCCGGTCTTAGGATCCATGATTATTCCACCCGCCGTTTCGCCGGAATATTTATCCATCACCCCGGCTAAAGATTTTTCCAAAAAATTCTGGACTGTCGGTTCGATCGAGAGAACAAGATCTCCTTCGGCCCGGGTTGTCGTAGTGGCATTAGTAGTCGCCTCCGGCGTAACGGCATTGAAACCGCGAAAGATTTCGGCAAAAAAATTGGTAAAGGTCTGCGCGCTGGTCCGCGACAAAACATCATCATACCCCTCTTCCAGGCCATAACGCCCAATATAATCGTTGCCCTTATAACCCATAAAACCAATCACGTGCGAGGCGGCGGTGCCGGCCGGATAATAACGCCAGCGTTCCTTGGATACCATCAGCTCGCGGGCATTCAGAGTAGTCAGCTTGTTCGCCACAGCTTCATCTACTCGATCGGCCACCACTTCATAAGGATCATCTTTCTTACTCGCCTTTGCCATGAAATCGGTCGCATCCAAAGTCTGGCTGTCTCCCTGAAAAGCCGTCAATAATTTATTAAAAGTCGTGGAAGCATTCGTAATCAGTTTTGGATTGATGGCGACAATATATCCCTGTTTGGTCGTTGCTCCCGCCACCAAACCGCCGTCCTTGCCGGTAAAGAATATATCCCCACGATTAAAAATGCCGTCGGCCGGACGCATATATTGGCGATCGGCCATATCAAGATAGTATTGATTTTTGACCGCCTGGATGAAGAAAAGTTTTGTTAGCAATACTCCGCAAAAAAGCAGGATGAGGACTGCCAATATCCTGATGCGCCAAACCGGTGTACTAGCACTAAATTTCATTATTCAAGAGAGACAGCGAGACGGCTTTGTCCACGGGAACGACATAGCCCTGTTCAGTGGATACGTTCTGGAAGCCCAAAGTGCGGGCGTAATCGGCGGTGATCTTTTGGTCGGCCAAAGCCAAATAGTCGGCCTCTTGGCTGGCTACCAAGGTGGTCAAACTGCCAATTTCAGTCTGAGCTTTCTCACGGGCCACAATATTCAAAACAGACATATTCACCAAATACAAATAACTGCCGAGCAAAAGAATGGCCGCAACAAAAAACATATAGAACAGATTCTTCTCGATATTTGTTATTGTCGCCACTTTTACTTTTGAGATATTCATAATTTAAATTTTATTAATGATTATATTTTTTTAATAATTCTCAATTGAGCACTGCGCGATCTGGGATTGGCCAAGGTTTCTTCTCTGGTTGCCTTGATCGCTTTGCTGGGAGTAAGCTTGCCCTCACCAGATACCTTCTTTTCTCTGAAAAATTCCTTAATAATCCTGGCTTCCAAACTATGAAAGCTGATCACCCCCAATCTTCCTCCCGGCGCCAATACATCCCACGACCCTGCCAAACCCTCCTTCAATGCCCCTAATTCGTCATTTACCGCTATCCGCAAGGCTTGAAAGGTTCTAGTGGCAAAGTGGATACGCTTCTTCGTGTACCAGGCCGGTACCGCCCCCCGAATGATCTCCACCAGCTCGCCCGTCGTCTTGATCTGTCCCTCTTTCCTGGCGTTCACAATGGCCTCCGCGATCTGCCGGGAAAAGGTTTCCTCCCCATAGCCGTAGATGACATCAGCCAGATTATTTTCCTGCCAGTCATTGACCATTTCCTCCGCGCTAAACTTAGCTTCATCACCCATCCGCATATCCAACGGTTCATCGCGCAAAAATGAAAAGCCTTTACCTGAACTTTCGATCTGATCGGAACTGAACCCGATATCCAGCAGGATCCCATTAACCTCGTTTGCTCCCGCTTCATTAACTAATTCTTTGATATGGCGAAAATTTCCCAAGATAAAGTTTTTACGGCAGTCTAATCCTTTAAGATTGACTTCCGCGCGCGCAAGAGCTTCTTTATCTTGATCAATTCCCAAGAGCCAGCCGGTTTTCCCCAATCGGATACCAAGCTCTTTGGCGTGACCGCCATCGCCCAAGGTACCGTCGACAAAAACTTCGCCTTCCTGAGGGTTTAAGTTCTCTATTACTTCATGTAAAAGAACCGGTATATGGGACATACTTAGAAAGCACCTATCTCCCCCAACTTTTCGGCCAGTGAATCGGCTTGTTTCTCGATCCGCTCGGTATATTCTTTCCAGCGCTTTTCATCCCAAATTTCTACGCGGTCATTGATCCCAACCAGGACAACCTTGCTTTTCAAACAGGCAAAATCTTTGAGAAAGTCGGGCAAAAGAACTCGGCCCAAAGCATCGATCTCCGATTCCACCGCTCCGCCGAAGATAAAGCGATTGAAACTGCGGGCGTCGGCTTGGCCGTGCGACAATGTGTCCAACTTATCGGTAAACTTCTGCCAGGAAGAAAGCGGGTAGACGAACAGACAGTTATCGAGTCCGCGCGTTACCACTACTTTCTTGCCCAGCTCCTTGCGAAAAGCGACCGGGATCGCAACCCGTTTCTTGTCGTCTATGGAATGTCTGTATTCGCCTATTAACATATCGTTATACCAATCTACGAATGACACGAATCAACAAATGGCAACGAATGGATCTTATGCGGTGCATTTATTCGTAGAGATTCGTAGATTCGCATCATTTGCAGATTTGTATCTCCCACAATTTACCACTACGATAACATTATAAACCACTTTCACCCACGCACCAACATTGGGTCCCACCTTTTCACGCTGAGAAACCCTTATTTTACAAGGGCATTTCGCTGTGAAACATTTATCCACAGGAAAATTTTTGCCACCCAAAAAAACGGCTACGAGTTGGGGTATTTCGTAATTCAAAGCTCTACAACCAAAGTAAAAACCGCGTCCCCGTATAGGCAAACGCGGTTTTAAAATGACCAAGTTTCATGGTCTGATCGACCAGTGGTCACAATGACGATGACGAAACAATTTTGATCTGTTTCACCAGTTCTTCCACTTCCTTAAATTGCCGGCCGAGACTTTTAGCGGCCAAAGACAGGCGCCGAGCGTCATCCGTCAACGCACCAGAACCAGTAGTCCCCCCATAATAGGGAACGAACCAGGCTTCTTCGACCGACAGAGGTTTCCCCTCCAAGAATTTTCCCAGAATCTTGGCATCGGTGGGAACACGAGCCGCATACACTGAATTGTAGCTGGCGGAAAGATATTGGCTCATGAAACAGATAAAGATGACTAATCCAATCAGTATCTTTATCACACCGACAAACCGGACGGGCTCGTTGTGAAAACCAACACCCCATAAAAACATCGTTATCAGGGCAATAAACCCGGCTCCGAAGAACAGCCACCCTAGGATCCTCCAAGACTCTGCCGTACGACTCATCACGTCGTTCATGTCTCCATCCTCCAAATCTCAAATATTAAGGCCTACGCCTATTTCCATCCCTATTCCCTATGGGAGGGTACTTTTTAAAGTATGACACCTCATTGATAATGAGTCAAGAAAAAACACCTATACTTTAAAAAGGGATTGTCGTGTAACAAAATTATAATTATCCTCTATTCCTTAGGACGCATCAGTGGGAATATCTGTGTTTCGCGAACAGGTTTGTCCATCAAAAAACTAAACAATCGCTCGGACACACCAAAACCACAAGTTGGTGGCATACCATATTCCAGTGCTTCCACGAAGTCTTGATCGAACATTTGCGCTTCATCATCCCCCGCCTCGCGCAATTTGGTCTGATCGGCAAAACGGCCGGCCTGATCTACGGGGTCATTTAATTCACTAAAACCCTTACCCAATTCCGAGCCCGCCAAGATAACCTGAAAGCGTTCGACAAAATCAGGATTGTCGGCCTTACGCTTAGCCAATGGTTCCATCATTACTGGCACATTGACCAAAAAGCCAGGTCCGGCTATTTGCTTACGGCAATATTTCCACAAAGTATCGATCGCGCGATTTAAATTGAAACCTTTTTTGTCATAGTCGACACCCAGTTCCGCCAATTTCTTTTCTGCCTCCGCCAAGGTGACAGAAGAAATATCGATTCCCGTCTTTTCTTTAATTATTTCTACGTAATCATAGCGTTCCCATTTAGCCCCAAGGTCGATGTCAAAACCCTTGATCGTAAACTGCAGGGTACCGAAAGTTTTCTGCGCTACTTCTTTGTACATTTCCTCGACAAATTTCATCCCCTGTTCGTAATCGGCATAGGCCCAGTAAAATTCCATCTGGGTGTAGTCCTGCAAATGTTCAGCGTCCATTCCCTCATTGCGGAAAATGCGCCCGACCTCAAACACCTTAGGGAAACCGGCTACCATCAAACGCTTTAACCAAAGCTCTAATGAAATGCGCAAGAAAACATCCATGTCGAGCGCATTATGATGAGTGACAAATGGCCGAGCTTCGGCACCTCCGGGAATATTTTCCAAGATGGGGGTTTCCACTTCCAAAAATCCGCGATCAAGTAAGAAACTGCGAATAGACTGCCAAAAAATTGACCGCTTCTCTACCATTTCCCGCACTTCCGGGTTGCTTAGAATATCCAAATAACGCCGGCGTAAGCGTTCTTCCTCGTCTACAAGGCCATGCCATTTCTCCGGCAAGGGGCGCAAGCTTTTAGCCAGCATTTTCCAAGTCGCCACCTTTAACGTTTTTTCTCCGCGATTGGAAGTAAAAACCGGACCAGCTACTTCGATGAAGTCGCCAATATCTACAGTGGTTTGGAATAGATCAAAATCAGCTTCGGCCATTTCGTCCTTTTTAAGCAGACCCTGAAAAGTAGCCGAACCATCGGTAAAATTAAAAAATAGGATCGCCCCCTGCCCGCGCAGAGACATTACCCGACCAGCCAAATGAACCGGGGTCGCCTCTTTTTCCAAACCCTCAAATTTTGTCAGTAATTCGGCGATAGAAAAATCCCGCTCCGTTTTTGCCGGATAGGGATCTATTCCACCCTTCTTTAAGATATCTATTTTTTTGAGCCGTTCCTGCCTAATTTCATCTAGTGAAGCCATAATATTTAATTACAAATTACAAATGTCAAAAGTCAAATGGGAATACGAATTTAATTTCATTTGAAATTTGACATATGACATTTGAAATTATTATTTAACGTCGAGAATAGAATATTTTATCTCTCCACGAGGAGTTGCCACCTTGACCTCCTCCCCCTTACTCTTACCCAACAAGGCTCCGCCGATCGGCGACTGGAACGAAATCTTACCTGAAAGCATATCTGCCTCCTCCGAACCGACAATGACATAAGTACCTTCAACTCCACCGTCTTTCTTTACCACCACAGTCGAGCCGATCTCCACGATCTGGCCGTGTTTTTCGGTCACAATGACGGCATTCTTGATCATTTCTTCGATCTGCATGATCCGATCTTCGATGTCAGCCTGCTGGTCGCGCGCTTCGTGATATTCGGCATTCTCGGACAGGTCGCCCAAAGACTTGGCATACTCCAAACGCTCCGCGACCTCCTTGCGATCCACGGTTTTTAGGCGCTTTAATTCCTCTTTAATTTCTTCAAATTTTTCTTGGCTTAAATATTCTTTTTGAGTGTCCATGGAGAGATTATACCCTAAATCCTGATTGCGGGCAATGGCTACAGTAACAGTGGGAAAATGGCTCTAATCCAAGCCTACCTGCCCCGGCAGGTACATAAATAGGCGCAGGGCGCCCTTCGAGTATTTTAGTCAGACAACCACGTCGGAGGTCAAAGCTACTTTAAATATTCAGGGAGGTTCCCCTCCATCCAATCAAACATCGTGCGCATTACGAACACACCGCCGATCGTGTTTGTCCGCGCCCCGCTTTCCATGGAAACAATGAAAGCGTATTTGGGATTCTCATATGGCCAAAAACCCATGACCCAGGAATTGACTCGGGCCTTAGATACGCCCAACTCGGCCGTACCGGTCTTGGAGGCAATATTTACGAAACCGACATCCAGGCCGTGGCCGGTTCCGCGTCCACTGGTGACTCCCAAACGCATTCCTTCGTGAACAATATCAAAACTGCCTTTCGCAATGGGCAATTTCTCGCCGGCGGGAGTGGTACTGCTAGTCCATTTCAGAATCGTCGGTTTAAGCAGAGTCCCTTCGTTGGCAATTGCGGCCGCTACCCGGGCCATCTGGAGCGGAGTAACCTGCACTCCGTACTGTCCGATGGCAGTGTGGTAAGTGTCTCCCAAACGCCACGGCTCGCCATTGAAGGTAGCGGCTTTCCACTGCGGAGAAGGAATAACCCCCGTCGCCTCATTGGGCAATTCCACTCCAGTGGGCCTCGCCAGCCCGAAAAGATTGGCGTATTTTTCGATATTGGCAATACCCAAGCCGGTCTGTCCCGGGTATCCTCCGCCGATCTGATAGAAATATTCATCCGAAGATTCGGCGATGGCGTGGCGCATATCGATCCAACCGTGGGCTTCCCAGTCTTTGAAGATCGTTTTTTCTTTTGGATTGTAGGGGTTCGGAATTTCTAATTGGCCGGAACTGAAAATCTGTTTGAGCGGATCGACAGTGTGTTCGGTGAGTGCGCCCAAAGCCACGATTGGTTTGAAGATCGAACCCGGAGCGTAGAGTCCACTGACCGCCCGATCGAGAAAGGGTTTTTTCGGATTAGTGAAAAACCCAGTGATTGCCGCCGAGTCAGAATGGCTGGTCATAATATTGGAATCAAATTCTGGAAAACTGGTCAAAGCTAAAAGTTCTCCCGTTTTCACATTGATGATCACCCCCGACCCGCCGCCAAAACCGCGATCTTCGACGACTGATTTGATCGTCTCAAAGAGTTTCGTTTCCAAGCGCGAATCGATCGAAAGGTTTACGGCTTGTCCGCTTCCCGCCTGTTTCAGACTGGATTCCGACACCACTTCGCCTTTCACATTCACTTCCTCCACCCGCAGGCCTTTTGTTCCGGTAAGAAAATCATTAAATTGTTTTTCGATCCCCGCCCGGCCAACCTGTTCTTTGTCAGCAAAAGTCGAAGTTCCCGCTACCTCATCATCATTGGGAAAACCCATATAGCCGTCGAGATTCGAAAAACCGGGCAGATCGATATAGGTTCGCTCGGGTTTGTTCCAAGCCAGTTCCACGCCATTACGATCGTAAATGATCCCGCGGGAAGGCAGGATCACCGTTTGACGCAGACTGTTATTCTTGCTCCGATCGGCGTATTGCCGGCCTTGGACAACCTGCAAATAGCCGACTCGACCAAGAAAAAAGATGGCAATGAACGAAAAGACGATCCCGGCCGAATAAAGGGAAAGTTTGGAAATTGGACGTTCGATCCGGCCCTCGAATTGATTCGTGTCCAAAGACGGCAGATTGCTGTCATCGAGAAAAATTTCATCCGGAGCAATGCGATAATCTTTTATTTTTCTAGCCATAGAATATCAACCGGTCTTTGTAGCCTTCGACCAACAAGAAGACAATCAAGAAAATGATCGTAAAAGTAAACTGCGTTCCGAACCAGCCGCCGCCAGGTAATCCGAAACACAGATCATAGAAAAAAACGATCGCCAGCGCCTCAAAATATTGCCGGAAGAAAATTATTCCCAAAAAAGTCAGGGCCCCTAAAAGCCACCAGGGCACAATAGGCAAAAGGACGATCAACAGAATAAAATAAATGGTCCTAATCATGGGAAACAAAAACCCACTGCAAAGTAAAAATATTATAGGGACTGCGGAATTGGATCTTTTGGAATGGGTCGTTGGGGTTCTTGTCGATCTTGGCCACATAACCAAGCACAAAATTCCCGACGATCGAGGTCTTGACCGCATCGCCCGTTTTAATTGCCACTCCGCGCGGCAAAGTAAGCGAAAAATTTCCAGAACCAAGTCCCAAGGCAACACTCGGATTAGCCTCAGTGCCAACATTTACCGGCAGGCTGACTCCCCCTTCGGAATAAAGTTTAACTTTGGAGAAATGACTGCTGACCGACTCTACTTGCCCCAAAACAACGGTGTTGTCGGCAAATACCAGCTGACCGGGTTTGAGAAGCGGGTCTCCGGCGCTTCCAACGTCAATAATTATCTCATCGTAGGGCAAGTGATCCGGTTTGACGATCACCTTAGCAAAGACCGGTTTCTTCAACAGACTGTCCGACTTGATTCCGCGCAACTGATCATTTTCAGCTAGAAGTTCACTCGTCTGTTGAGCTAAAACTCCCAACCGTTCATTGTCAGCCTGCAATTTTTTATTTTCGGCTAGAAGGGATTTTTTATCTCTCAACGAATCACTAAAACTTTCACTGACCGCTCCGGACAAACGCAAAAAGGGGTAGGTAATAAGCGAGAACAGATCTACGAACATCGCCGAACCCCATAGATACAAACCAACCGCCACAAACACGACTAGGGCCGGTTTTTTCCACCCAGTTTCTTGTGCTCGGCCAAAATTATGATCATTAACGTGGCGGTAATTCATCTTCATTATCGATCAAGATCTCACGGTAGCGCTCAATATCCTCCAAGATCACTCCCGTCCCGCGAATCACGGCAGTCTTGGGCTCGTCGTCGACATGGATCGGCATTTGCAATTCTTTGGCCAAAAGTTCCGGCAAGCCGGCAATCAGCGACCCGCCCCCCGTCAAGATTATTCCCCGGCGCATCACGTCGGCCACCACTTCCGGCGGAGTTAATTCTAATACTTCCTTTACCGCATCCACCAAGGTGGCAATGGAATGAGTGATTGCTTCACGGATGTCGGCATCGGTGATCACTACCTCGCGCGGCAAGCCGGTCACCAGATCACGCCCGCGAATGGCCGCCTCTTTAGGTTCGCCGATTTTATAGACAGAACCGATCTGAATTTTTACATCTTCGGCTGTTTTTTCTCCCAGCAAGATCTTAAACTCATCACGAACATAAGACATAATATCCTGATTCAGTTTGTCGCCCGCCGTTGGCAAAATTTTCGATCTGACAATTCCGCCCAAAGACACGACGGCAATGTCGGTCGTCCCTCCGCCAATATCGATGATCATCGAACCGACCGGGTCGTGAACCGGCAAACGAATACCCAAAGCGGCGGCCATCGGCACCTCCACAATATGCACGAAGCGGGCGCCGGAATTTTTGATCGCATCACGTACCGCCCGTCGTTCAACATTGGTAATGCCGGTCGGGACGGAAACCACTACCCGCGGACGGAATAGTCTTTTGCCGGACACCTCACCGGCCCGGCGGATAAAATAAGCAATCATCTCTTCCGCCACTTCAAAATTCGAGATCACACTGCCAAACAAAGGTTTAATTGCCTCAATATGGGCCGGAGTTCGTCCGACCATCAGTTTGGCATCGGATCCAACCGCCACCACCCGGCCGGTTTTCTGGTTTACCGCCACGATCGACGGCTCGGCCAACACGATCCCCTGACCTTTTACGTAGATCAGAGTATTTGACGTGCCCAAATCGATCCCGACTTCGCTCGAGAATATTTTATTAAACCAGTCAAACATTTTATTTAAAGGATTCTAAGAGTTCTTCCTCTGACAATTTCTTCACTTCGCCCGTCTTGCGGTCTTTCACTTCAATCGCCCCTTCCTCTAAAGTTTTCGGACTGATCACCACTCTAGTCGGAATACCATATAGATCGGCATCGGCAAACTTTTCTCCGGCCGGCCGATCACGATCATCCAGCAAAACCTCTAGTCCGGACGCTTCAAGTTTTGAGGCTAATTTGGTCGCTTCCGTCATTGCTTCAGAATCCTCTCCGCCGATCACAATAATATGCACATCAAACGGCGCAACTTCTTTCGGCCAGATGATTCCCTTGTCATCAGATAAAACCTCCGCGATTGTACCCATTAAACGGCTAGGTCCGAGGCCATAACTACCCATTATAACCGGCTTAATCTCACCGGCTTGGTCAATAAAATTAAGAGCTAAGGGCCCGGAAAATTTCGTTCCAAGATGAAAAATATTTCCCACTTCAATAGACTTAACCTCCTCCAAACTCTCTCTATTAATTCCCATCTTAGCAAGCAATTCGTCCGTACAAACTTCCTTATTAATGGCAATATTTTTTTCGCGGGAAAGATAGATTATATCTTCGCCGGCCTCGCTTAAGGTTTGAAACTCATCGCTAGACGCAGAAAAGGAACCACCGGAAGCAAAAGTTATGTAAGTTTGATCACCAATACCAGTACGGCGAAAAATGTTCAAATAAGCCTGTTTCGCCTGATCGTAAAAGGAATTATGCTCTTCTAGAGATCCATGGAAGGAATACAGATCTTTCATCAAGAATTCGCGACCGCGAATCAATCCGCTTTTCGCTCTAGTTTCATTGCGAAATTTTGTCTGGAATTGAAAAACTGAAATAGGCAAATCTCGATATGAACTTATATGACTCAGTAACATATTAGTAATTGGCTCTTCATGAGTAAAGCCCAATCCTAATTCGCCCCCCTCTTTCAAGTTTGTTTTAAACCAAACATCAACAACCTCATCGTCAGCTCGGCCAGTCTTTTTCCAAACATCCAAGTTTTGCAGGGCCGTCATGGATATTTCTTGACCGCCGACAGCATTCATTTCCTCGCGGATAATTCCGGTGATCTTATTAAGTACGCGCAAGCCAAGCGGCAAAAACGAATACACCCCCGCCATTTCTTTATTAATAAACCCTCCGCGAATGAGCAGTTTCGCGTTTTTTGCGACTTCGTCTTTAGGGTCTTCGCGTCGCGTTTTAGTGAACAAATTAGATTGCAACATTGCCTTCAATAGTACAGTAAAAGAGAGAAAGGGTCAAAAAAAGCCGTCTTGACGGCTTTTTTTATTGTTGTTCCAATTAACACCGATGCTAGTGGTCGAATAAGTGCAAAATATCCCTATAGGTTAGAACCGCCAAAAGTGCCAGCAGAACAAGGAATCCCGCTGAATTCACCGCGTTCACAAATTTCGGACTGATGGCCTTGCGCCTAACAGCTTCGATCGCGATGAAGAAAATTCGTCCGCCATCGAGTGCTGGGAAGGGTAGAAGATTGATCACTGCCAGGTTTAACGAAATGATTGCCACTAAATTTAACAAATAAGAAATTCCCAGAGACAGGCTCGTCCCGATCACTCCTACCAAACCTACCGGGCCAGTGACCGACGATAGAGCTCCGGTTTGTCCATGCAAAGCGCCGATCAATAAAGTCCAGAGCGTGGTAATAATTGCCCAAGCGACAAGCAGTGAAAGTTTCAACCCTTCATAAATAGCCGGGAAAAATGACATCTTAAGAATTCCCACTTCATCGAGAGATACGCCAATTCCCGCTTTTCCTTCCACAATACCCGCCCTTGGAATGACAGTGACAACACTTGAAGTCGCCACCTTGCCACCTCCCACCAATTCACTACGATAGACAAGGGCGACAGGAACTCCGGCTCGCGTTCCGAAAAAATCTTTAATTTGAGCGATTGTCGGGTCGGTTATTTTGTTCACCCCATCACTGACTGAAGCGATAACTTCACCAGCTTTAAGCCCCGCGCCCGCTGCCGGAGAATTCTTAGAGACGTCGACAATGATCAATTGTGAACTGGACAGCTGATATCCGGCCGGCACCCCCTCGCGTGAAGTTGGCAAGCCTACCCACAGACCAGCTGATAGAATCAGCCACGCCAATAGAAAATTAAAGGTAACGCCAGCGAGAAGAACTAGTGTTTGAATATATCGCGGTTTACTAGAAAGACTCCGATCCTTATCCTTTGGATCAAGCACTTCTACTCCAGCCTCTTCTCCCAAGATTTTCACAAAACCTCCGAACGGTATCCAATTGATAGAATAGAGGGTCTCGCCCTTTTTCCAGCCCCAAATTCGCGGAGGAAAACCAAAGCCAAATTCCTCCACCTTCACTCCGTTCATTTTAGCAACCAAAAAATGCCCCAGTTCATGAGTTATAACCAAGATAGCTAGAACAATGAAAAAAATAAGGATGGTCATTTTACCAATTCACTTTAAAAAGAAAAAATATTATTAGGATTCCAAATAGCGCGTAGAGCATAGATTTTACCCTTCGATCTCAGTCTTCTTCTTTTCTACCAGAGAATCAAACGAAGAATTGCCTTCGTCCACGATCTTCTGCACCTCGTCTTTCAAGCGGAACTTGTCGTCTTCCGACATTTCTTTGGCTTTCTCCTTGTCCTGAATGTCGTTCCAGACCCGTTCCCGTTCCTGGCGCAAAGACACGCGCGCTTCTTCCATCTTTTCGTTCACAACTTTCATCAAGGTTTGCCGGCGTTCGGAGGTCAGATCGGGAAAAATAACCCGAATGCCGGTCTGGTCCGGTGCGGTGGACAAGCCCAGATTGGCGGCCGCGATCGCTTTTTCAATCGCCCCCACCGCCGTCTTGTCCCACGGCGTAATGCGTAGAGTCTTGGCGTCTTCCACGGTAATGGACGAAATGAATTTGACCGGCGTTTTACTGCCGTAATTGTCCACCAGCACGTTATCCAAGAGGATCGGCGAGGCCTTGCCCGTCCGCACGCTGGCAAATTCTTTGGACAGCCAGTCCGTGATCTCCCCCACTTTGCCCTTTAAGAGCGCTAAATTGTATGACATATGGAGATTATTCTAACACGCGTAGTTTATTCGTGTAAATTAGATTTTCTACTGCCATTTAATTGGTGGGTAGTTATTTTGATTAATTAATTGTCTATTACTTTCCTCGCATGCTGGCCAATATTGTTGGGGGACATTTTGAGTCTGGAATTCAGAACACAAACGAATATTATGATCCTCGTTACCCTCAATTAACGCTAATTTCCAGTTACCGTTAATTTTGTACATATACGCTATTTCTCCAAGCCCAGGTAAGTCGGAGATTAAAATAGTAGCCCTGTCTCCATCGGATGAAATATTTATAAATTCAGGGTTAATGACTCGCTCCTTATCATTTAAAACCCTTAGAAAGGGAGACTGTTGATTGTATGCCGTTAAAATCTGTTCTCTATCAAAGCAGATAAAATCAAAACCAAGGAAGAACTCTTTGCCGTCTCCACCAGCTTCATTGGAAGATTCTACGGTGCATTCGTAATTTACCTTCTTGTATGCTTTAGCAAAGGGAATACCATCTCTCACTATATTTACCAAATAAGAAGAATATGTATTATCAGCAATAAAACCATTTTTTTGCATAATTGATTCCACCATTTGACGAAGTTTTGCAACCTCTGCGGGGTTAGTATGTCCCGCTACTGTCTCAGTTCCAGTCTGGTCTATAGGGCAAATCTTAGCCCTTAGTCCCAGGTTAGTAGGAACAGTAATACTTAAACTATCATCGCTTAACCAGACCTCTGCCCCATTACTTTTATAAGGCGGATGAAGTAATGCTCCGCTTTTTTGAGTACTGATTTGTTGATAAACTTGATTGAAAACTTGTTCCAATTCAGGAGAAGCTGAAACTGGAACAGAAACTTTAGGCCAATTCGTGGATTGCTTTTCCGACCACGGACAAGATGCCGATTGATTCTGTTTACTAAAATAAATAGCTCCAGAAATAAGTAATATAGAGATACAAATTGCAACAGTAGCCTTAGTCTTATTCATATATAAAATTAAAAGTTACTAAAAAATCTTCTCCAAATAATACCACACTCAAACTATCGGGACAACGCCGGCCACGTGCTCCAGCAACAGGCGCAGGGATCCCCCGCGCTGGGAAGCCAGCTGGGCGGATTCCGTGAGAATTTCGGCTCCGCGCTGTTTGTCGGCGGTCATATCAGTGCGCACTTTTTGCCAATAAGCACTCGCTAGCTCGTTCAAGAAATTCACGCCGGCTCCTTGGTCGTTTTCCTGTTCTTTCAAAATATTCTTGACCATTTTTAACCGTTCGGCAATATCGGCACGCAAGAATTTACTCACCCGGTCGGAGAGGTCACCAAGGGCCGCCCTTCCGACAGTCGGAAGGGCGGCCCTTGGAAAATCAATCACCTGGCAGCGAGAAATAACTGTCGGCAGAAACAGTCCGGCCTGTTTGGCTACGATAAAAAAATGGGTGTTCGGCACCGGCTCTTCCAGTGTTTTCAACAGCGAATTTTGCGCCTCTAAAGTCACTGTATTTGCCGAAATAACAAACACCTTGGCCGGGAAGCTGACCGGCCGACGAGCCGATGCCTCTTTTAGCGTTCGGCTTTCCTCGATTCCCCAGGTCGGCAAGATAGTTTCCCAAAAATCCGGATTGCCCGAAGCGGCGTAATCCGAACCGAATCGTTCGTTTAAATATTTCTTGATCTCCGAGATAAGAACCAGGGGCTCACCCGTCACAAGATAAGCATGATGAAGAGGAGCGGAAAGCGGTAATAGCTTTTTTAGATCGATCATCTTAAATATTATACAAACTATTGCTTCGTGATGATAGATTTCTTGTATGATTCCAAATGATTGAGAGCAACGCCCGTACCTTTGGCGACACAGTAAAGTGCTTCATTGGCCAGCGTTGCTTTTACTCCGGTCCGGCGAAAAACCAGTTCCGGCAAATTGCGCAATTGAGATGAACCGCCGGTCATCACGATTCCCTGATCGATGATATCCGCGGCCAGTTCGGGCGGAGTTTCTTGAAACACCACCTTGATCGCCTTCACGATCTCGCGCAGTTCATTATCGATCGCTTTCACTATCTCATTGGTCTTGACCTCGACCGAGCGAGGCAGGCCGGTCATAAAATCACGGCCTTTGATCATATACGACAGTTCATCTTCCATTGGCACAGCCGAACCGATGGCAATCTTCACTTCTTCCGCCGTCCGATCGCCAATACCTAAATTAAAAGTTTTCTTGATATAGTCGGCAATGGCCTGGTCGATCTTGTTGCCCGCATGTTTAACCGAAGTTGAAGCCACAATACCGCCAAGCGAAATAACCGCCACATCCGTCGTACCACCTCCAATATCCACCACCATATAACCGCGCGGTTCGTAGATCGGAATACCGGCACCGATCGCCGCCAAGATCGGCTCCTTCACCACATAAGCATTTTTAGCGCCGGCTTTCATCGCCGCTTCGATCACTGCCCGCCGTTCGGTAGAGGTAACACCGGCCGGTACGGAAACCATGACATCTGGTTTAACAAAATTCCACGGGCCAAGCGCTTTGCCGATATAATATTTAAGCATTGCTTCGGTGATCCGATAATCGGCAATCACCCCGTCTTTCATTGGTTTGTAGGCAATAATATTATCGGGAGTTTTACCCACCATCGCTTTCGCTTCCGCCCCGACGGCCACCACTCTGTTATCCAACTCCGACACAGCCACCACCGACGGCTCGTTTAATACGATCCCCTTTCCCGGCACAAAAACCAGCGTATTCGCCGTACCTAAATCGATACCTAATTTGGTTATAAAAAAAGACATTTAGTTATGCTGTGAATTTGGCGCATTTCATCGCCTGAGTCGCTCGTCCGCTCCCGCGCAGTACCATTATGTACAGCTTGGTCACGAACTTCGCTCGCAGTCTCGAACTGCATCCAAATTCCCGAGCTTTCAAATTAAGGCGCGTAGTTTTAAGCCTCCTTCGGAACTCTTGTAATCTTCGCTCCGATCGCTCGCAGTCTCTCGTCCAACTTTTCGTAACCGCGGTCGATATAATAGACATTATGTACAATTGTCTGACCGGACGCAATTAACCCAGCTATGACATAAGCCAGGCCAGCGCGCAAGTCCGGACTTTCCACCTCTTTGCCGGAGAGAGCCTCCGGACCATCGATCAGCGCTCGATGTGAATCAAGTACACGTACTTTCGCGCCAAATCGGCTGATTGTTTCCAAATAATTCAAACGATTTTCGTAGATAGTTTCAAAAATGTAACTTTGGCCGGTCGCCTGGGTCAAAAAGATCGACATCGGCGCCTGCAAGTCGGTCACGAAACCCGGATACTCGTGAGTTTTAATTTCCACCGGCAAGAAAGTTTTTCCTTCATTACCAAAGACGCGGACATAATCTTTGCCAATCTCCATGTTTACGCCAGCCGAAATAAGCGACTCCAATAGAGCATCCATCTGCGACGGATCGCAATCCGTGATTTTCAAATCCTTAGCGGTAAGCGCCGCCATGATCACAAAGCTACCCGCTTCGATCCGATCCGGCATTGTGACATAGGTCTTTCCCGTTCCCAAAAGAAGTTCTCCACCCTCAATTGTAATGACCGGAGTTCCCAAACCTTCGATTTTAGCCCCGCAAGTGTTCAAAAATTCTCCCAGACTTTTAATTTCCGGTTCAAGAGCAACATTTTTCAGAACAGTCGTGCCGGTAGCCAAGACCCCGGCCATCATCAAAGTTTCGGTCGCGGTCACACTGGGCAAACGCAAAAATATTTCCGCACCATGTAACTTCCCACCAGACGCAGTGACCGTGAAATTATTATCTTCTTCCTTGATCTCGGCACCCATTTTTTTGAACGCCTCCAAAAAAATATCGATCGGTCTTTTTCCGATCACACAACCACCCGGAAAAGGAAACGACACCGAACCGAAGCGGGCCAACAAGGGGCCCGACAGCACGATCGAGGAACGCATACGCTTGGCAATGGCCGGCGTAATAACTGAGCTATTAAATCCGTCTGTTTTTATTTTATATTTTCCAGCCTCACCTTTTTCTACTTTCGCGCCCAAGTCTGACAAAGCTTCGCACATCCGCGCCACATCTTCAATCTCCGGCACACGGTCAAGGGACACCTCATCAGCAAACAAAACCGCTCCGGCCAGCGTTTTCAACACGGCATTTTTCGCCCCGCCCACTTTGATCTCCCCGGCCAATTTCCGCTCCCCCGCCAAGCCCTCGATAACGAATGATTCTTGTGATTCCATGGTAAATATAGTTAAATTTGCCCGTATTTTAGCCTTTTTTGCCTTGTTTTACAACACTCACTCTCCTCCGCCACACCAAATCGGAAGCGTAAACTTGACCCCGTTAGAGGCCCGTGGCCTCTAACGGGGTTGACGTTTTATTACAATAGTTGCTATATTGCAGAGCAGATATCAACTGATCAAAGGGCTACATCCCTTTCAGTCACTCTATGAAAAAGGACGGAAAGTAAAGTGAAAAAAGAAACGGTTATCATTCCGCGTCCGTTACAAGTTGGGGATTACGTCGAGGTGGATACTCTTAAAGGTGGCCCCATCGAAGGGATCATCTGCTCCCTGACGAGTAACGACGCCGGCGGTTTACCAGCCATGATTCTGGCCCCGGGAATGAATGATGAAACAGGAGAAGAAGTCATCGTCATCCCCATGTCGTCTGTGGCCAAGATCAAACGGGACCTCGGCATGCCGAGATTCGATATCAAGGCCCGCGAATAACCCGCTGTCGGAACAGAAGACCCCTGTTTCGACAGCGGGTTTTCTTTAACAAACTCCTCCCCGACATTGCAGGTAGGAATCTAAACCAAAATATCTTTCTCCCACACCCCTTTCTTTAATTCAGTGTCGGGAGAAACATAAATGCGGGCATAGGAACCATCGGGTTGTTTGTGGTCGATCGCCAAGGAATATGTGCCCGGACGGACCAGCAAATAAAAGCGGCCGATCATATCGGTGACAACTTTCTTCACCTCCTGATCCAGCCCGGCGTAAAATACACGAATGATCGCGAAAGGCATCGGCTCGCCGGTCTCTTTATTTTTAACCGTTATGACCTTGTGCCGGCCACGGTAATAAAATCCGGACAGATAGATCGCCAAATAAAGAACCGGCACTAAAATATTAAAAATGCTGGGATAGAAAACCAGGTAGAAAAGCGAAGCGGTCAGACCGGCATCATAGACAAGCCTGACAATTTTGGCTCTGGTCACCTCATGGCGGACAAACAGCTCCGAGAACTTTCCATTACTTTTCACAAATTCGTTCCAATCGAAATCAACCGGATCAAGGGGAATATTTTTGCTGATCACCTCGCCCGATCCCGAATGAAAAGTTTCGCCAAAATACAAATCGCCATAAACTTCATCAGCCGTCTGACCGGCCAATTGGGAGGAAGGAAAACGATAGTGCGTTTTGGCGGCAGAGAGCGAGTAATTGCCATCAAGCAGAGAGAAGCCATAACGGCCGTCGATATCGGTGATCGCCGTCGCAATCTGGTCGCTCCCCGATATTACAGTTACGTAAGCCGGGTCGATCGGCCGTTTGGTGACCGAGTCATAAACAGTTCCCCACGGCTTGTTCTTTTTCTTAACGCCAAGAAAACCCAAGATCGCTCCCAGTTGGCGCAGAATCAAAAGATAAACTTCGGTCCACGTTCCGGCGCCACCGGAGGCAAATAACAACTGAAAGAAACCGGCAGCCACTCCGCCCGTTACCGCCACCGGTCCGGCTACCTGTTTGACGAACTTTTCCGTCCCAACACCCAAGATACCAAGTGATCCAACGACGGCAATCTGGCCGGTATATTTTTTAATCGTCTGATCCTGATAGTTGATCAGGTAAATAGAAGCGCCGTAGACCCCGTCTTCCGGCAACGGGCCGATCGTGGCTTCATACGCGGTCTTCCCATCATTTAATTTAAGCAAAAAGGAAAAACTCTGCGACGGATCGTTTAGATCATAGAGGGTCATACCAATTGTCTTGAGAACCTCCGGCATCTTATAGTAATCGACCGACACAGTAAACGGCTTATTGCCCCGGATCTTAATATAACCGCCGTCAAAAAAAGGCTTGACCGTTTCTCCCGGTTGGCTCAAGACGAATAGTTCCGGTATTTGAGCTAATTGCTGTTCGGTATTGGTCGCAATCAAACCCACCGGGAGTTGATCAAAAGGGCCGGAGGAAAAAGAACCGCCCCCGCCATTGTCGCCACTCGGACCGACGGTTGGACCGACGACAGGAGGAACTATCGGTGGCTCTTTAATTTCTTCCTCGGGTTTAAAGGAGGTAACGGCGCCAGAAGATGAACCACCGGCGCTACTTTTTACAATCGCCAAATAATAATAAGTTGTTCCAACTGAAACATTGGCGTCTGAAACTGAAGTGCCCGCGCCATCAAAAATTATTTCTCCATCAGAAAGACCGGTCGGAATATGGCCGGCCGATTTAACGATCACGACCGAGGCCAACTGAGCATAAGCCGGCAAGCGCCAAGACAGCCTGACCCCGCTTCCATTTTTGGCCGCATCGAAATTTGAAACATTCGGCACTGTCAGATCCGGATAACGACAACTATTATTATCGACAGTGGCATTGGGATTATAGTTGTCGGCAGTTTTATCAGTACAGCCCAAAATATCCTGATGAGGCGGAGGTGGAATAATACAACTTCCATCATCGTAAGTAGCCAGCGAATTGTAATTGGTCGCGGCCGGATTCATACATCCATTCACCAAGCAAGTCCCACCCGGACAGGAAACTTCCAAACTGACCTTAGTTCCGCTCCCGGAAGTATCAGCCTTAAGAACGGCCGGCAAGATTATTGCCAAAACAATCAGGGAGATCGATATTAATCTGAAAATTTTTCTCGGCTGGCGCATATTTAAATTAGAGCGTTACGGCAGTCATGGTCACATTGGCACTATAGCTACCCTCCTTCTGAACCTTCTTAGCTCCGGCTTCCGCTCGGAATTTAACGGTCGTACTTGCGCCTTCCGAATCGGTCGGACTCTCTAAACGGGAAACAAGAGTATCGCTCGTGGAAAAACCGGTCCAGCATTTATCGGCGGTATCAAGCAATCCGGAACCGCAACTGACTCCATCATCGAGGAATGAAGAGACGATATCGGCCCCCTCGGGAGAGAATCCGAAACGCGACTCGGAAGCCCCGGTGGTCCAGGTATAATCCGGTTCGGAGTAGCTTGGAACATAATCGGCAAAGCTATCGGAACCAGAGCTGAGAGCCGGACTGGTAGCGGCATGGACCGACATTTCATAACCCGCCGGATTATCCGTCTTCACCAACCAAGTTGATGAGCCGTTGGATATTCCACCGCTGATCCCGCTAATAGCCGGGCTCATTGGCGCAGTGGCGGGAGAAGTAACAGAAATGTACACATCCGAGAACATTGCCTGATATCCGCCCGATAGGATCTCCGTCGAGCTGGACAAAATACCAGTCCCGATTTCGCCCAGAGTATCCTGCAAACCGTATTTAGTCGAAGTGGAATAACCTCCGCCAAAATTTACGCTGTCACTCTGAAGGATGTAATTCGTGCTTGAAGCGGTATAAGCAGACACGAAAAAAGCCATCGCACCAAAGGCGACCGCTGAAATTATCAGGGTAAATTTAAGCCTGTTTCCATCTTCCCTTCTCGTTAAATTTGCCATTTTTTAATTCTCCGCCTTAATTTATAAACGATAAACAAGATGATCAAACCAAGCAATATCGATACAATGATCCAGACCGGGATAATGACAAAATGAACGGAAAGAACCGTGGCATGGGGCAGGGTATAACCATGATTCAGGTAAAGGGTGGCGGTGAAAAATCCGGCCAATGGCGGATTTTTCCAAGTTAAGGATCGACTTCGCACGGAATCGGGAAAGACAAACCATGGCTCGATCGGCAAACGATCGATCACCCGTCCGCGATAATCCTTGATCTCGATCATTCCGTACGGGTTAAGGTAAACATTGCCGGTGTTGGCGACAGATACCACAAAATCAAGCGGAGAGTTGTTACCAAAAATCGATTGTCCGGAAAAAGTTCCGAATTTTTTAATCTCGCTTTGTTCCAAAACATTACCCTTAACCCGCAAGAAGATCAGCGACCCGATCCGAGTCGAAACATTCATCCCTGCCTGCCCGGTCTGGGTAACCGCTGTAACAAAGATCCCGCCATATAATCCCCCGGGCTTTTGACTGTTGGGCAAGGTGATCATTACCGGCACCACTTTTGTTTCACCGGCCGAAACTCTTACCCGATCGCTGTTCACCACGACATAATTACGGATAGAATAAGGACCGAGATTCTGGCCGTAATATTTAATTATCTCGCTCTGATCCGCTCCCCCGGAAATATCTTCAACATTGATCTGAAAATCGGAATCAAACCCCAGTTTGTTTGTGATGTAAACATTCCTAATCACACTTTCCCCGGGATTAAGCGTGATCTCTTGCTTGGCCGGAGAAACGATAAAAGCATTATTGACTCCGTCGTACTGGGCGGAAACAAAAGCAGGGCGGAAAAACCAAAACAGCGCAATGACAGATATTAATATTATTTTTTTCTTGTTTGCCATAATATTGTTCCCAACTATTGTTTGATCGGGGTTAAGACAAATTGGAATTTGGGCCCAATCTTATTATTCCTGAAAATCGGCTGGATCACGCCGGTCTGGCCGTCTTTATCAAAATTGACAATTACTCGGTCGGAAAAAGAATCCTGTAATTTTTTGACATTGGTCAGATCGACAGTCGAAGAACCGGTCGGTTTCATCACCACGATACCGCTGGCGTTAAACATCGAGCTCGCATTACTGTCCTTCACGGTAGCCACTCCGGTTTGAGAAAGTTCTTGCAAAATCTCATTCTTCAACTGTTCGCGTAAGGTCTGATCGGAAAGGTCTTTCCCGCCAAAGCCTCCAAAGAAATTACCCCAAGCCAGAGCAATTCCGCCTTCAAGACTCGAACCGGTTCCGGCAAAAGAAGATAGAGTTTTATTCAAGGGGATCCGCACCGGAAAAATAACACGGTCGTAAGCCAAGGCGGGCAAAGTCAGGAGATTGTAATCAGAGGCGTATCCCGACAAAAACGAGAAACCGGCCTCCGGAGTAGCTTTGGGAACTGTTTCATTCGAAGAAGAAACAGGAATTTTTGCCGGCATAGAAACGATGGCGACCTCCCGTTCTTTTTCCTTAGCCAACTTGGACATGATCGATTGGGGAACACTCGTCCCCGCCGACAATTTACTGAGTCCGGTTTTTTGTCTGGAAGCAAAACGGGTCAAAGCTGTCTGACGGATGGCCAGCAATTGACCGTTCGCCTGGCCAAACGCTCGAGCAACCGATTGTCCGGCTGAAACGAATCCGCCGACAATAAAGTCCCAGCCAAATCCGAGTTCGCCGGCCAGGCTCTGGTGGACCAGCCGAGCGCCATCCATCGCCCCCGAAACAAATTCCTTGCCGGTTTCTCCTGTTCCAATCGCTGTTCCGACAAAAGCCTTCCTTCCGAGAGCCAGCTGACCGGTTCCGTTCATTATTTTTTTCTGGCTACTCGATAAAGCAACTGAAACATCTTGTTTCAACGAAACTAAAACTGATGACGGCCGAATAACTCCAGACGAAACGCGCACCAATTCTATTCCCCTTCCAATTCCGATAGAGGCAGAATGCTCCAACCCGGCAAAACTATTTAACATTGCTAAACCGGGAGCTTTTATTGCCGACAAGAAGATGCCAGATAAGATTTTTGAACCTCCATAAAGATCCAAATCTAGTTGGGCAGAAGCATTTTGGATGACTGCCAATTCGGCCGGGACCGCTTCCCCGGTTCTTCCAGCTAATTTTGAGACTCGGGCACTTAAATAATCCGACTGTTTAACAATCTCATCTTTTTGCGAGACAATAAAATTCTTCCAACGCGTCATGACACTGCCGACCAAGGGCGAGTCTGACTGATAAAACTCTTGGTCAACGATCTCCGCTCCAGTCTTAATATTTTGAGAAGCAACAACCGCCCCGCGAGTAGTAGCCGTCGTAAAGTTACTAACTTGCTGATGAAATAATTCAAATGAAAATGCCCGGCTTCCAACCAAGACTGCCATCAAACACAAAGCCCCCCACCCAAAATGAGTTAGGTTATTAAAACTATAATGGAGACCGTCATCTCCCTTCTGAGGCGGAGAGGTAATAGCCGGCATAGACGGCAAAGTGGCCGAATTGCCTCCCATACCCCCCGCTTTTTTATCTACGTCAGAAGAAACAGCCTCAGAAACGACACGGGAAAGAGCATTCTGCTCCGCCCCCCCGCCATCTTTGGGCGACAGATTTTCAGGCATTAAATCCATATTATGATTCTTGATAATTATACCTTGTTCTACCGACTCAAAACAGCCTAATTAAGTGGATAATCGCTCTGAATTTTGTATACTGGTATCGAGATGAATCCGGTAGTAGAAAATGGCATTGTCGGTTTTGTTAATCTATGGTTAAACACTATGGCGGTCGTATATTTTTCAACTAATTTAAAGGTGGATTACGTCGTTCCGACAAAACGATGCCATTTTTCACTAACCGGATGAATATTGTGACCGTAATCCCTATCGCCAAAGGAGTTTTCAAAGACCAATTGACCTATTTTTGCCCGCCCGGAGCTCAGGTGGGGTCTCTCGTTACCATACCGGTCAGAGGCCGGACGATCACTGGGCTGGTCACCGAGGTCAGATCGGTGGCCGATCTCAAATCCGAACTGAAGTCCTCCGATTTTGCCCTAAAAAAAGTAACGGCAATTAAAAATCACGGCATATTTTTGCCGGAATTTTTGCAGGCCTGTCAGAAAACCGCCGACTATTACGCCGGGACTTTGGGCCAAACGATAAAAACCGCCGTGCCGGAAACAATCCTTACCCACCTGGAGCTTTCCCGCAAACCGACAGAAAAGATAATTCCGCCGAAGATGGAGCTGGACGACGGAACGGTCAAACAAAATAAATTCATTCTTCAAGATTCCGCCGAAGAGCGTCTGTCTTATTATAAAGCTCTGATCAGAGAATCCTTCGCTCAAAAAAGCTCAGTCTTGCTCTGCCTACCGACCAAAAGCGACGTCTTAAGATTTGCCGACTCATTCGGAGCCGGAATTCGCGATTACACGATAGTTTTAGATGCCGACCTGGCCAAGAAAACCCTCTGGCAAAATTGGAACCGCGCAATTACCGAAGTTCATCCCCTGCTCATTATCGCCACCCCGGGATTTTTAGCTCTGCCTCGGGCAGATATCAAGACGATAATCTTAGAAAAGGAGAGTCATAGTTCCTACAAAAGTATTTCTCGGCCCTTCATCGATTTTCGCGTATTAGCCGAACACCTGGCAACCGAACTTTCCGCCCGACTGATCTTAGGCGACCTGGTCTTGCGAGCCGAAACTATTTTCCGCGCCGAACGTGGAGAACTGGCTCACCTATCGAGCATGAAATATCGATCCGTTTCGACCGCCGAACAATTTATTCTCGATACCAAAAACCGCGACACAGGCGACAAAAATGCCTACGCCGTCAGCGACAGCCTCCGCGAACATCTCGCGGAAGCCGTCACGAATCGCGAAAAAACCGTTATTTATAGCGGTAGAAAAGGCCTCTCCCCCGTCACGATCTGCAACGACTGCGGACTAGTCGCCAACTGCCCAAATTGCCACAGCCCTCTGGTCCTGCACAAAAATAATTTGGAGAAAAAATATTATTATCTTTGCCATAAATGCGGGAATCGCGAGGCGCCCCAGGACAAGTGCGCACATTGCGACAGCTGGCGCTTATCCCTGCTTGGCGCGGGAATTGAAAAAGTCGAACAAGAACTAGGCGAACTTTTCCCGACGACTCCACTTTTCCGGCTCGACAGCGGAAATGCCAAACCGGCCACCCGCGCCGAGACCGTAAAAAAATTCTACGAAACAAAAGGTCCGGCCTTTTTGATCGGCACGGAAATTATGCTGCCGCTTCTATCCGAAAAGACCGCCAACATCGCTGTGGTCGCGATCGACGCCTTGTTTTCCCTGCCCGATTTTCGGATCAGCGAAAAGATCTTGGGCCTGCTTCTTTCCCTTCGTCAATGGGCCGGCAAGCGTTTTATGATCCAAACACGCAACCCCGAAGAAAAAGTATTTCGCTATGCCACCGCCGGCAATTTGATCGATTTTTATCGCGAAGAGATCGAGGAGCGAATGAAATTCGGCTATCCGCCATTCAAGATCTTGGTCAAAATTTCCCATCTCGACCGAGCGGGCGGAACAAACAATGACATGCCAGCCTTAGTTGATCTGCTGGCCGATTACTCCCCGCTTGTCTATCCGGGAGCAGTTGATGAAGCCCGGGGACAAACCAAGATGCATGCGATCATCAAGTTGCCGGCCGGTTCCGGCGTAAGCGCCGACCTGCTCGCTCGGCTCAAATCCCTACCGCCCGAATGGATAATCCAGATCGAACCGGACAGCATTTTATAGTTACTGATTTGAAATTAGCCCATTTTTAGGATAGAATGTCTACATTATGGTCCCGTAGTAGAAAATGGCATTGCAATTATTGCCAATCGGAACGGAATCATTCAGTCGAAGCAATTAATAGATAATATTTTACAAGTGGTTAATTTGCCTAATTGCGGGCAACAATGCCATTTTTCACTACGGGATGGCTAAGATCGTCCAGACAGGCGAAAAGGTATTACGCGAAACCGCGAAGGAAGTTCCTTTGGCGGATATTGGCAGTGCCAAATTGAACAAGATTCTGGCTGATATGAATGAAGCCCTCGACTCACAAGATGATGGCGTGGCAATTGCCGCTCCGCAGATCGGCGTGTCCCTGCGCATTTTTATCGTCTCTCGGAAAGCTCTACCAAAAAAAGGCGGGGCCCTACCGGAGAACCAAGTCTACATCAACCCGATCATCAAAAAACTCTCAGCCAAAAAAACTAACGTAGAGGAAGGTTGTCTGTCCGTTCGCTGGATCTACGGCGAAACCAAGCGCGCCGAAACTGCCCAAGTTGAGGCCTACAATGAAAATGGCCACAAATTCGCCCGCCAAGGTTCCGGTCTTTTGGCCCAAATTTTCCAGCACGAAACCGACCATCTAAACGGCGTTCTCTTTACCGACATCGCCAAAAAATTACACGAAGTCCATCCGGAAGATATGACCAATGACGATGAATAATGATCTAAAATTTGCCTTCTTTGGCACCGACGAACTCTCAGTAAAAGTCCTGGATACACTCAAAGAGCGTGATTTTTTGCCTTCACTGATCGTCACCGTCCCCGACCAACCCAAGGGCCGGAAGCTTGTTCTCACTCCCCCTCCCGCCAAACTCTGGGCAATCGAAAATCATATTGATTTCACCCAACCCGCTTCTCTCAAGAATTTTCCTGACACCTGTAACCTGACACCTGTAACCTTTGATTTCGCGGTGGTCGCTTCCTACGGCAAAATTATTCCCCAAGCCGTCCTTGATCTGCCCACTCACGGCACATTGAATATCCACCCATCTTTATTACCCAAATACCGTGGCGCCACTCCTTTGGAATCAGCCATACTTTCCGATGACAAGAAAACCGGTGTAACTATAATGAAACTGGACGCGGAGATGGATCATGGCCCGATTGTTGCCCAAGCCGAATTGGATATTTCCAATCTGCCTTACTACGAAGAATTGCGCGATAAGTTAGCCGAATTGGGCGCTAATTTACTGTCCAACGTTCTACCCAAATATCTCTCGGGCGAACTAGCTCCAACCGAACAAGATCATTCGCAAGCTACTTTTACCAAAAAGATCGAGAAGACCGATGGTCTCATTGATCTGTCTGGCGATTCCGAATCAAACTACCGCAAAATTCGTGCTTTCACTCCCTGGCCCGGCGCTTACTTTTTCATCAAACGTGAAAACAAAGATTTCCGAGTCCTGATCAAAAAAGCCCGTCTAGACAGTGGAGAGCTAGTCATTGAAACGGTCGTCCCCGAAGGCAAGGCCGAGATGGATTGGGACAGTTTCAGGCGAGGGTATTTAAAAATTTAAAGATTTAAAAAATGCAGGGTTTCGCCCTGCATTTTTCGTAATCCTTAATTCGTAATCAGTAATTATTTAATGTCTATCGAATTGATCATCATATCCGAAAGCGGATGGTCGTTGGCATTGACCGGTGTGGCCTCGATCTTGTCTACCGCCTCGAAACTTCCCAGCACCCGGCCGAAAGCGGTGTAGTAGCCGGCTAGTTGCATCGGCGTCTTGGCGGTCATAATGAAGAACTGCGAGCCGTTCGTGTTCGGACCCGAGTTGGCCATGGCCAGCACCCCGCGTTCCAACTTTATATTATTCTGTTCGTCATCAAAAGAATATCCCGGTCCGCCAGTACCGTGCACGGTCCAATTTTTCGGATCAGACTTGGTCAACGGATCGCCCCCCTGAATCATAAAGCTCTTGATCACCCGATGGAACAGCGTGCCATTGTAAAATCCAGACTTGGCTAGCTTCTCAAAATTGGCTACTGCCTTTGGGGCTTGATCGGGATAAAGTTCGAGGGTAATGTCGCCCTGATTGGTATGCATTGTGGCGACGACGGCTTGCGTGGAAGTACTCATAGACTGGTTGTTAGTATTATTAGAACTGGTAGTAGCAAACAGGGTTTGATCAATTCCGGTTGCGTCTGTCACCGCTTTTTGCTCATGCGGATACAGATAAATTCCGGCGATGACTGCGACGGCGATAATAATAATTAAAACTATCATCGGCCAGGGGCCTTTCTTTTGTCCATCCATAGGTAAATATTAACTTCTAATTGCTAGATTTTAACCTATTCCCGCCCGAAGCGCAAAAGTTTCTTGAGAACTCTTCCTCCCCTCTTTAATAGGGTCGTTTTCTTTTTGTTTTTGGTTTTGAGCTCCTCGGCCATATGATCCTTGGCAATGTCGATAGCGGCGTACAAATCGCTTTCTTCCGTTTCTGTCCGTAAGTTATTACCCGGCATATTCATATTAATCTCGGCACGGAAAAAGTCGCCCAACTTGTGATGGTTCGTCGTCTTACCGATTTCGACGACAGCCATTACCGCTTCTCGATCACAAGACATAAAGCGCTCCAACATCCCGACTTTGTCATTAACGTAATCGCGCAGAGCGTCTGTTAATTCAATGCCAGTGGCTTTGATAGAGATGTTCATCCCGTTAGTGAAAAATGGCATTATTGCTTCACAATGAAGTGTTCGGCCATCTTCGTTTATTAACCTAATAAAACTTCAACGAACATTATGATCCCGAAGTGGCCACTTATTGTGATGCCATTTTCTACTACGGGATTCATAGCTATTTCTCTTAAACTATTAATAAAACACTAATCACTAACGCTAATAATTTTACTCCGGCTTTGATGACCCGTAACTATCTTCAAGTGGTTCTTCGGAACCGCCAAAAAAGCCGAGAGGACCTCCAACACTCGCGTATTGGCCATATTCCGCTCGGCTTTTTCCTTAACAGCAATCGTAAAATGATTGTCTTTTTGTTTCTCTATTTTTTCCTTTTTGGCTCCCGGCGTCACTATCACCTTAACGTACATACTTACATTATAACTCAGACCCGGGAAACCCACCACTTCAATAGGGCTGAACATTTGGATGCAGTTCGAGGCGCAAGTGAGGAGCGAACCGAGATGTACGAGATAGTACATTGAGGGAGCACCGGAACGAAGCAACGAAGAAATGCGCCAAATGGCAGGCACTATTAGATTCGTTCCGCCAATAGCAGGTTCGTACTGCCCGACTGACCGAACGGCAAACCGGCCACGATCAGAAAGGTATCAGCCGGCCCCACCAGATCTTGGGCCAACAAAATCTCTTTAGACTTTTTAACCATAGAAGGCAAAGAAGAAAATTGTTCCGTCAATACCGGCCGGACACCATAAGACAAAGCCAGTTGGTTATAGGTTTTCTCGGCCGGGGTCAGAGCAATAAACGGCTTATGCGGACGGTAACGGGAAACCATACGCGCCGTATCCCCGCTCTTGGAAAGGGCCACAATGGCTGAAGCCCCAATCTCGTGCGCGCGGTTGACCGCTCCGTAGCTAAACGAGTCAGTGATCGATTTCCTAGTCAAATGGGAGTTCTGCAAGACACTGGCATGGTCGATCTCTTGTTCTACCCTTACCGCCACGCGAGTCATCACTTCAACCGCCTGGATCGGAAATTCTCCCAGGGTCGTTTCTTCGGATAACATAACCGCATCGGTCCCGTCAAAAATGGCATTGGCAATATCGCCCACTTCCGCCCGAGTCGGCACCGGCGACTTGATCATCGATTCGAGCATTTGGGTCGCGGTAATAACCGGTTTGCCCACCTCGTTACATTTCCTGATGATATCTTTTTGGGCGACCGGCACGTCTTCGGCGGGAATTTCAATGGCCAAATCTCCGCGCGCCACCATAATTCCGTCGGAGGCCATGATTATTTCGTCCAAATTTTCCAACGCCTCTTCCGTTTCGATCTTGGCAATGATCTTGATATCCCCAGCCTTATGCTTTTTCAAGATTTCCCGCAACTCATTGATATCTTCCGCTCGGCGAACAAAAGAGATGGCCATAAAATCCACTTTATTTTCGATCCCAAACAAAAGATCGGCCCGATCCTTTTCCGTCAGCGAATCGATAGACAGATAAGCGCCGGGAACATTGACCCCACGCCGGCCCTTGGTGTTTCCGCCAATCACTATTTCACAATAAATCTCTTTACCTTTAATAGACTTTACAATCAGTTTTTTCTTTCCGTCATCGAGAAAAATAACACTGCCTTCTTTTACTTCTGCCGGCAATTTAGGGTAATTTATCGAAGCCTTATGTTCGTCACCGACTATTGTCTCAGTCGTTAAGACAAACTCATCACCGGCGGTAAGGTCAACCCGTTCCTGATAGAAATCACCGATGCGGATCTTCGGACCAGACAAGTCTTGCAAGACCGCTACCGGCATACCGAGCTTTTTGGCGATCTTTCTGGTACGGTCCACCTTCGGCTGATGTTCGGCAAAATCGCCGTGTGAAAAATTCAACCGGACAACATTCACTCCCGCGATAAATAATTTCTCCAGCATTTCTTCACTGGAGGTAGCCGGACCGATCGTGGCGACAATTTTAGTTTTTTTGCTGTTCATAAGAAACAATATTAGCGATTAAAAAGAAAAAAAATACCTCGAGCTCTTGACTCGATGTTTATTAAACTAATTCTTGTTATTCTAACACATTTACCCCGTATTGGTCAATCGTTACCCCTTACCAAGATGACTCTCACTAAAACGGCAACAACTACTATTACCGTGACCGACAGGAGCAAGTTTCTGAATTGTTCGACAAAACTGATCAAAAACAGAGACCGACGCCGGAAAAAGAATCCGAGATAAATGAAAAACCCGGAATAAAGCACCACCAGCAGGGTGTCATAGGCGAAGAAACGGCGGTACTTGACCTTCAGGGAACCGGCGACTACCGGGCCCAAAAAACGGAAGCCTACCAAAAAACGCAAGGCGGTCATCGTCTTACCGATGTTATCTTTCATCAATCTTTCATATTTTTGCCAGACATCCTCGCGCACCCGCTTCTTAAAATGCAACAAATAACGGCTCTCGCGATAGGCCAGCCAGTAAAAAATATTATCGCCGATCAAAATCCCAGCCACCACCGCGCCATAAATATACCAGAAATTAAATTTTCCCAATCCGGTCAAATAACCCAGGATGATCAACGCCGCTTCCTCCGGGATCGGGATTACGTAGCCAATCGTCCCCATATAAGCGGCGGCGCTTAAGTAAGAAAGGTGACTTAAAAATTGAACGAACGCGCTCCAAGTAGCCATAAAATCAATTAAGAATTAAAAATTAGAAATTAAAAATTTATTCATAACGCAGAGAATCGATCGGATTTTTGATTGCCGCCTGTCTGGCCGGGTAAATTCCAAACACCACTCCAGTAATGGTCGACACTCCGACCGCCAGCCAAATGGAAGACAGAGGCAGAGAGAATGTCCAGGCGACTGTCGTAAATTTAATGATCACCAGCCAGGTGAGCGCAGTCAGTCCTGCACCGACTGCAATACCGATCGCTCCGCCCAAGAAAGTCAGTAATATTGATTCTATCAGAAACTGCTCCATTATATCACGATTAGACGCGCCAATCGCCTTGCGCAAGCCGATCTCTTTCGTCCGTTCCACTACTGACACCAGCATGATATTCATAATTCCAATTCCGCCGACAACCAACGAGATCGAAGCGATCGCGGTCAAAAACAGGGTCAAAACGGTAGTAATACTTGAGAGCAAAGTCAAAGCATCATCCTGAGTTCTGATCGTAAAATCATTTTTCAGCGGATCGGTGATCTTGTGATCTTGTTGTAAAACCGATGAGATGCGATTTTTGGCGAAATCTATCGTGTAAGTGTCCTTTGCCTCGACGGTAATAAAAGCATAGTAATTTATTCCCAACAATTGTTTTTGCGCCACCGTAACCGGAATAATAATTCCGTTGTCTTGATCAACGCCCCCCGGTCCTACTCCCTCTTTTCCCAAGACTCCCACTACTCGAAAAGTCACATCTTTAAGTCTGAAGGTTTTGCCCAGCGGATTACGGTCGGCAAACAAGGTCTTGGCCATGGTGGAGCCGATCACCGCCACCTTATTATAAGAATCAACATCGCTCTTGGAAAAAGCATAGCCCTGCTCAACATTCAAATTACGCACAGAGAAAAAGTCGGCCGTCACTCCTTCGTAGGCCCCCGCCGTATCATTTAGATCGGAAACCGCCCGCGAGAGGCCCCGCACTTCCGGCGCCACTGCCAAAACAGAGGCTTCCCGCTTGAGCGCATCCACATCCGATTGGACCAGCGTTTTGATGACGATCCCCTGGGCGCTGGCCGGAGCCGCCGTCCGCGACCCGCCGTCCCCGCCAGGCAAAACGAAGATCAGGTTGGACCCGACCCCTTTCACCAGATCGAGAACCAAGTTCTGCGCCGAAGCCCCGATCGACATCAACAAAATGACCGAGGCAATACCGATCACGATTCCCAACATCGTCAAAAGCGAGCGCGTTTTGGAGTGACGCAAACCGGAGACTGCTGTTTTAAATGAATCCTTGAAGCGCATAATTATTTGATGAATTCCTCTTTACTCCGACGTTTTTCCAAAATCGGCTCGTCGACTTCCACCTTGCCGTCGCGCAAACGGATCAGGCGATCGGCAAATTGCGCGGTATAAGTTTCGTGCGTTACCAAAATCACCGTTCGGCCGGCCTTGTTTAAGTTTTCGAATATTTCCATTACTTGCGCCCCCGAAGCGGAATCGAGATTTCCGGTCGGTTCGTCGGCAAATACAACATCCGGATCGTTCACCAGTGCCCGGGCAATCGCCACCCGCTGTTTTTGCCCACCGGAAAGTTTGGCCGCCGCAATCTCAATTTTATCAGCCAAGCCAACCGCTTCCACCGCCGCAATCACCATTTCCCTCCGCTTGCCGGGATCAACTTTGGAATAGATCAGGGGCAATTCTACATTTTCATAAACAGACGAACCGGGCAAGAGATTGAACGATTGGAACACAAAACCCATATTTTCATTACGAATATGCGCCAATTCCAGATCGCTTAGATCGTCGATGTGCTTGCCCAAAAAAGAGAATTGTCCGGAGGTGGGACGATCCAAGAAACTCAAAATATGCATTAGGGTGGATTTGCCGGAACCGGAAGGTCCCATAACAGCTACGAATTCCCCTTTTTCGATCCGGAACGACACTCCGTCGAGAGCCGTTGTTTCAATTTGATCATCCGAGTAAATTTTCTTCAGATTGGTAACCTCGATCATTGATCGTTATTTCTTTTTAAGACCGACATTTTGAACACGATCGCCGGCAACGACCCCGGACAAAACCTCCACATTGCCATCTTGACTCCTGATTCCCAGGGTTACCGGAGTTTCCGAGGCGTTTTGACCGGAAAGTTTTTCCACAAACGAACCTTGGTCGTTCTCCACGATCGTATATTGAGGCAAAATTAATACATTATCTTTCTTGGCGGTAATAATGGTCAAATTTGCCGTTAGTCCGCTTTTCATCCGGGGATCTTTTTGATCAATACTCGTCTTGATCTTGTAATCAACCACACCATCGACGACTGTCTCAGACGGTTCGATGTAAATAACTTTCCCGGTCCAGTTTTCTCCCGGGAAAGCATCAAGGGTAAAGTTGACCTGATCCGCGATCATAAGTTTCCCAACATCAACTTCCGGGACATTGGCTTCGATCAAAAATCCATCAGAGGACATAACGGTCACAACATTTACTCCGGGGACGGCGCTCTCGCCCACCTTGGCGTCTTGCCTGGTTACCACTCCATCGATCGGCGAAACGATTGTATTTTTGGAGATCTGTGCACGAATTCCGTCTAGTTGAGCTTCCTTGGCTGCCAAAGCCTCAGCCGTCGGTGGCGCCTGTTTTAAAGCAAGCTGTCGGGAAGCAGTTTGATAAGCCTCTTTTGTCGCATTCAAATTGGACAGAGCGTTTGTTACTTCTGACCGGCCGGCGGCAATATCCGAGCGATACCCGCTAAGTACGGCAGCTGAATAAGTTGGGTTCGTAGAATAAGCATTTACCAGAGAAGATAGTTTATCCAGGTAGTCCCTGACATAGGTCAAGTAACTGGATACCTTGTCATAAGCAGTCGAAAGATCATAATTTGCGGTAGGGTTGTGAGACAGTGTTTCCCAATCGACAAAATTCGTCTCAATTTGCCGATGACGCAAAGTAACATCAAGTTTGTCGTTGTAATTGGTCCCGACCAAATTAAAGATCGCGTCCATGGAACTTGGATTATCGAACAGTTGGTCAGTATGGTTGCGCACAGCATCATCCGCCTGACTATAAGAATCTTTCATTGCCTGAGTAAATGAATCCAATGTATTATTTACCGCTGTTTCCGAAAGACCGATGTCTTCGGGACGAGCGCCCTTTTTCAGAGCCTCGAACTCTGCCAGCCCCTGGTCGAGCTGAGCCTGCAGATCACTTGAATCAAGGGCCGCTAAAAGCTGTCCGGCGTATACATGATCGCCGACTGAAGCGGGCGCGCTGGATATACGACCGGAACGATCGAACGACATCTCAACATTTTTACCCGGTTTTGTTTGACCGGTCACCGATACCTCCTGAGTAATAGTGCCCTTGGTAACAGTGATCGTATCGCTGTTAGCTTGGGATGTCGGCCAGAACCACCAGACAAGCAAAAGAATAATGGCTACTGCGATGATTACGATCGATCGATTTCGCGTAAAGAATTTTTTTGGCATTGAACTAATTAATGATTATATTTATTGAATTTCGAATCGAACACTAACATCAGATGTAATATCGTTCGAACCAGGATTAAGATTGGCATCCGAAACCGGAGCAACTAAAGATTTGGCAACCCCTCCGACCCCCATCGAGTACATCGGCACCGGTGAATTTCCCGCTTCATCGATCGAAATGATTCGCCCAACCTTGAAACCGGCGGTCGAAGCCATCGACTGAGCGCGCTCGATCGCTTGTTTGATCGCCAATCCTTTGGCCTGTGTCTGTAATGAACTCGGATCATCGACAGTGAAAGTCAACTGAGATACCTCATTCGCGCCAGCGGTCACTACCCCGGAAACCACCTTATCAGTCTTGGATAGGTCGCGGATCTTAACCGAATCGGTCTGGCTCAAAGTATAACCAACTATCTCCTGAGGTTGGCAAGGGCGGATTGGAGCGCCTATTCCTGGAGCGGATACCGGACATGGAGTGTACTGATATCTAGGCTGTAAACTGTAATTCACAGTCGTAACGTCCTTATCATCTATCCCTTGGGCCTTAAGAAAAGTTTGGATCTGGCCGGTTTTGGTATCACTCTCTTTCTTGATCGCCGTAATATCCTTGCCTCCTTCAATATTTACGCTGTAAGTGAATTGAGCAATATCGTTCTTGGCGGTTACCTTGCCCTCGCCCGTCACCGCAAAAGACCGGTAGTTGCCGGGCTGGATCGATTGGCCGTAGTAATTTACATAAGCCCAAGCAGAATAAGATCCTAACAAAAGAGCAAACACTCCCGCCCAGTAAAGATAATTCTTAAATTTATTTTGTTCCATAGAATTTGATTAAATATTTTTTACTAAAACTCTACTTCATAAATATTTTTAAAGTCGCATAAGAGCAATCTTACCTTGGCCGATAAATTGTTTGATCTTAAATACTCTTCCACTACCTCTTTACCACGGCTTAGTTCCTCACCGAAAAAGCGATCTTCGTCGTCGGTCGGGTCCATTTGTTCACGCGCAAACGCTCCGCAGTTGTAATGAGCCATCAAAAATACCTCCGGCGAGTGGTGAAGTTTGAGCGATTTGCCAATCTGGCTCAGAACATAATTTTTCTCCAAATCATTACCCATTGTGCCGATATCGCGCACTCCGCCGGCAATTTTGATCAAATCAAAGTTCTTCCAGCCCATTTTCCCCTGAAAAACCTGGAGGGCTAAAGTAAACCGATCATCAAAACACCAAACAACAGTAGCATCAGCCTTGTAATGCTCGCGTGGACTTTCAAAAGGCATGAGTAATTTCTTTTTCATCCGGTAGTAGAAAGTGGCCTCGCTCTACTGGAGCAGATATCGGCCACCATTGATTATTTTGATAATATCAACCTCTTTGTGGTACATCATTTTATTATTGATCTCAAACGCTCCAAGGCCACTTTTCACTACCGGATTCATGGCTGAAAATAAGGATTATTTTTAAAGTACCTACATTTTAGCACGTTTTTTGGACTAGCAAAAGGCCGTGTCCTTTCGGCACGGCCTCAATATTACTGTGATCCATCACACTTTTGACGGAATACGATGAACAACGCCGTCCTCCTCAACCCAGAAACAAGCGACCCGGATTTTGCGCTTTTTGAAGTAATAGCGGAAAAGCGCGCGGGCATTGGAAAACATTTCATGAGCAAAAGCTTTTGCATCTTCCCGCGCCCGTCTCTTTTCTTCAAAGGTAAAGCGAGCACAGTCCTGATGAAGGTACAGGTCGACTTTCTTAATGGGATTTCCTTTTTGGTGGTGTTCAAAGGAGGTTTCAATATCCTCCAGTAGGGTAATGGTCCGGTGAGACAGCTTCACGCAAAGATCGTAAGCTCCACCGGCGCAAGTAATCAGGTCGTATGACGCATAACGGCCTTTGACGTGGGAGTTCTCCACCTTTACAACCCTTTTGTCGTAGCAGATCACCCCGGTCGCATTCACATTCGAAGTTGACTCGCGCTTATGCGCATGCTTTTTATCTTGTGAAACAGGCATCAGCATCCTCCCCGGGAAATTTCCTACCGCTAAAAACGGCTTATCTGCCAAGGATTAAAGCATATATTAGGTTATTTAACAACAACCATTACCCAACGATCACGCTTGCCTCGCCACCCGGACGCACCTCCAAGAAGCCACTGTCGGCCGGGATAGTTTGCTTACCGCCGTCTTTCGCCGTGATCTTTAACTCCCCTTTTTTCAAAATAGTTACCAACGGACGATGATGTTCCAACACTGTAATTTCACCGGATTCCGTTTTGGCGTTCAGCGAAGTAATTTCCCCTTCGTAAGCGACACCTTTTAAGTTGTAAACTTTTAGTTGCATATAAGATTAGTCCTGTAAGCTACCTTTCATGTAGAAAAAGTCCTCCTCTTTGTCATCGTATTTACCATCGAGAATATCTTCAAAATCCTTGACCATTTTTTCCAGCGGAACGAAAGCGCCCGGTCGGCCGGTAAAGGTTTCGGCGACATGGAACGGCTGAGACAGGAATTTCTGCATTTTACGCGCGCGGTTCACTGTCTGTTTGTCGGCATCGGATAGTTCTTCCATACCTAAGATGGCAATAATATCTTGCAGTTCCTTGTAACGCTGGAGAATTTGCTGGACTCGACGAGCCACGTCGTAATGCTTCTGGCCGACTACTTTCGGATCAAGGGCAGTTGAAGATGAAGCCAACGGATCGACCGCCGGATAAATACCCATTTCGGAAATAGCACGCGAAAGCACGATCGTGGAATCGAGGTGAGCAAAGGTCGCGGCCGGCGCCGGGTCGGTAATGTCGTCGGCCGGCACGTAGATGGCCTGAACAGAGGTCACAGAACCGTCTTTGGTCGAAGTGATGCGTTCCTGCAGGGCGCCCATTTCGCCCGCTAAAGTCGGCTGATAACCCACCGCCGACGGCACCCGGCCAAGCAGGGTGGAAACTTCGGAACCGGCTTGCGAGAAACGGAAAATGTTGTCAATGAAAAGCAAAGTGTCTTTATGTTCTTCGTCGCGGAAATATTCAGCCATCGTCAGGGCCGACAAGGCGACACGCAAACGCACGCCCGGCACTTCATTCATTTGTCCGAAGACCAGCGCCGTTTTGTCGATAACGCCAGACTCGATCATTTCATTGTAGAGGTCGTTGCCTTCGCGCGAGCGTTCGCCGACGCCGGCAAATACCGAGTAACCGCCCGATTCTTCCGCCACGTTGCGGATCAATTCCTGCAAGAGCACTGTTTTACCGACGCCTGCCCCACCGAAGAGACCAATCTTACCTCCCTTAATGAACGGAGCCAAAAGGTCGATAACTTTAATTCCGGTTACGAAAACCTCTACAGCAGTCGCCTGATCTTCCAAACGAGGAGCCGGACGATGGATTGGCCAGCGCTTTTCAAATTTTACATCCGCATCTTTTTTATCGAGCGGTTGACCAAGAACATTGAAGATCTTACCCAAAACAGCGGGGCCAACCGGCACAGAGATTGGCGCACCAGTATCCACCACTTCCGTTCCGCGGGCCAAGCCGTCGGTGGTCCCCAAAGAAATTGCGCGCAGTTTGCCCGGCTCCAAGTGTTTGGCCACTTCCAGCACCAATTCCCCCGATTCCATTTTAACGGTCAGGGCGTTGTTGATGGCCGGCAAACCCGCTTCCTCGCTGAATTCCACGTCTACCACTGGACCGATTACCTGAATTATTTTACCTGTGCGCTTTTCCATAATAATTTTATTTATAATTTTTAAATTTACCCGCCAAAATTTTTGCCAATAAAAGTATTCGACATCTTATTTGTTTTTACTTTTTTCATATTGTTTGCCTGCCCATATTTTCTTACCTTTTGCGCTACGCGCGTTGGCAAAAACTTAGGAGGGTGAATTTTTATTCCAGTGTCATGATCGTCGTAGTAATCTCCGCCAACTCTCTCGTAATCCCCATCTGTCTCGCTCTATTGTATTGCATCGTCAAATCATCTCCCAATTCGATCGCATTGTCGGAAGCAGTCTTCATTGCCACTCGCCGGGCTGAATGTTCCGATGCCTTGGCTTCCAGGAACAAGTGATAAATTTGCATGCCCACCAAATGAGGCATTAGGGCTTCCAAAACTGCCAACGGCGACGGTTCAAAAATGTATTCGATCTCCTCCTTTTTCCCATTACCGTTAATTTCAATTTTTTCTTCCGAATAGCGCCCGTGTTCCGGAACGATCTCTTTGATCGTTTCTTTTATTTTATCGATCGAGATCGGTAGGATCTGACGGACGAGCGGTTCCTGTTTTAGCGCCGTGCGAAAGTGAGTAGAGATGGTCACCACCCGATCCCACTCCCCGCGTAAAAATCCGCCGACTAAAAGTTCGGCAATATCGCCAACTTCTCCAGGATCGGTAATGTCGAGATTGTTATCAAAACTGCCAACCAGTCGATAAGATTTCTTTGAAGCATAGTTCAAAGCCTTTTTACCGACAGAGACAAGCAAGTATTCATGTTTCTCATCCGAAGATTTTTCATCCTTGGCCAAAAATTGATCGGCCATTTTGTAGATCTGCCCGTTAAACGAGCCGGCCAAACCCTTATCCGAGGCAAGCACCATGACCAAGGTTTTCTTAATTGACCTATCAGCCGACAAGGGAATCGATAGGTCACTACTGCCAATGACCCGCGCCAGAAGTTTGAGCGCTTCGTAGGCATAAGGACGAGTATTTAGCGCCGCCTCCTGGGCTCGGCGCATTTTGGTCGCGGCCACTACTTCCATCGCCTTGGTGATCTGACCAACGTTCTTGACCGCCTTTAATCTAGTTTTTGTGGTTTGTAACGACTCCATATTTACCCGCCAAAATTTTTGCCAATAAAAGTACCTCGACCGTTATAATTTTTGATTTTGAACATAACTTTATTTATTTTTCCCACTCTCACTTTTGCGCTTCCCGCGTTGGCAAAAACTTAGGAGGGTGAATTATTTGCTCTCAGAAAAAACATCTTTAAACTCGGTGATCATTTTTTTCAATTTTTCTTCCGTCTCAGCCGAAATATCTCCTTCCTTGCGAATCGTTTCAAGAATTTCAGCATTCATCTTTTCCGCATAACCGACGAATTCTTTCTCAAATGAGCCAATCTGATTGCGAGCAACGTCATCTAAATGACCGTTGATTGCGGCGTAAAGCACAACAACCTGTCGTTCAAAACCGATCGGCTCGAGGTCCATCTGCTTAAGTACTTCCATCAACATTTGCCCGCGTTCGATCTTTTTCTTGGTCGTTTCATCGAGATCGGAGGCGAATTGAACGAACGCCTGCAGTTCGCGGAATTGAGCCAGATCAAGGCGCAAGCGCGAAGCCACTTTTTTCATGGCTTTTGTTTGAGCCGAAGAACCAACGCGTGATACCGAAAGACCGACGTTCACAGCCGGACGGAAGCCCTGAAAGAACAGGTTTGATTCCAAATAGATCTGGCCGTCAGTAATGGAAATAACATTGGTCGGAATGTAGGCCGAGACATCGCCCAATTGGGTTTCAATAATCGGCAAAGCGGTCAGCGAACCACCACCGTATTCTTTGGACAGTTTAGCGGCGCGTTCCAACAAACGGGAATGCAAATAGAATACATCACCCGGATAAGCTTCACGGCCCGGCGGACGGCGCAAAAGGAGCGACAACTGACGATAGGAATTGGCGTGCTTGGACAAGTCGTCGTAGATCACCAACACATCACGACCCTGGTCCATAAAATATTCGCCGATTGCTACACCGGCAAACGGAGCAAGATATTGTAAAGAGGCCGGAGCGCTAGCCGGAGCATTCACGACGATTGTATATTTAAGAGCATCATTCTTTTCCAGAGTTCGCACGAACTGCGCCACCTTGGAATTCTTTTGTCCGATCGCTACATAGATACAGACAACCGGATTTCGCTCAGTGTCATTTTTCTGGTTGATGATAGCATCGAGAGCAATCGCGGTCTTGCCGGTCTGGCGGTCGCCAATGATCAGTTCGCGCTGACCTCGGCCAATCGGAATCATCGCATCGATCGCCTTAATACCTGTATGAAGCGGGGTACGCACCGATTCACGCATAACCACCGACGGCGCGATCTTTTCTAGCAGATAATCTTTGGTTTCGTCTTTCGGTCCATAAATAGCCCCTTTGCCGTCCAAAGCTTCACCTAAAGGACTAACCACCCGCCCAATCACGGCCTCGCCTACCGGCAAAGACATGACCCGGCCGGTTTTCTTGACCCGGTCGCCCACCTTAAGGGCTGGAGCATCGTCCAAAATAACCGCCCCAATAAAATTCTCTTCCAGGTTGAAGACTAAAGCGGCCACTTCTCCCGCCGAAGTCTCGATCATCAAAAGTTCCTGCGACAGCGCGCCGGAAAGACCCGAGATCTTGGCAATACCATCACCATATTCGGTCACAATACCTATCTGCTCGATTTTATCATCGGCCTTGAAACCGACAATTTCCTTTTTTAGTTTTTCGATTATTTCATAAGACATAATTTTTCAGTTAAAAGTTAAAGGTGAAGAGTTAAAATTAATATTTTACTATTCGCTTTTAACTTTTAATTTTTTAACTGCTAAACATCTCCATCAACCTCCTATTAAGAGACAGGTCCAGTTCTTGTTCTCCGCCGATCGTTATGCGGACGCCGGCATGAAGACTCGGATTGATCTTAACTTTGACGATATCTTCCGACCTGAATTCCTTTTTCATTTTGGCCAAGATCGCGCTCTCCGGCGTGCGCGCGAATTCCAAGACCACCACCCGTCCGCCGGCCTGGTTCGTGACCAAATTTTCCATTTCTTCCACGATCTTAGGCAGGTATGACTGATCTCCGTTTTTCACGCAGAGTGCCAAAAAATTGCTAAAAACAGCATCTTCTTTATCAGGACCGGCTTCTTTTAAAGCCAGAGATAAAGCCTGCGCATAATTTTTGGCACTCTGTTTCATCGTTCGGAATTCTTAATCCTTAATGCTTAATTCTTAATCAGTCTCACCGCCTCAGCAACCAATTTTTCATCCACTTGAGAAGGATCCAGTTCGACAGCTTTAATGATGGCCGCTCGCACCAGACGAGAAGCTTCGGCTGACAATTTCTCCATCTCTTCCACTTTTTTGCGTTCCGCGGTAAGGGCTGCATCAGCCAAGATATTTTCGCTTTTTGCTTCGGCAGCAGCAACAATCTTCTGACCCGCTTCTCCAGCGCGCCCCTCAGCCAAGCCGATGATCTTTACTGCCTCTTTGTCGGCTTGAGCTAATTTATCTTTTTTGATCTGTTCGGCTTCCGCAAGTTTGGCTTCGGCCAACTCGGCTCCCTTGATGCCCAACTCGATCTTCTGCCTCCGCTCCTCGATCATTTTCATCAACGGCTTGTAGACAAAAATGGTCAGAACGGTCAAAAGGACGGCAAAGTTCACCGCTTGCGCGGCCAACATCGGCAGATTTATTCCTAATTGTCCAAATAGGTCAGCCACGGACGGTTAGACGAATTTGATAATCAAAGATACGACCAAAGCGTAAATAGCGATCGCTTCGGCAAAGGCCAAGGCCAAGATCATCGCGGTCTGCACCTTAGACGAAGCCTCCGGATTGCGACCAATAGCATCGGCGCTCTTCGAACCGATCATGGCGATAGCGACGGCCGGAGCAATGGTTCCAATGCCCATGATGATAGCGATCGCAATCAATTTAATACTGTTGATATCCATAACTTTAAAACTTAACTAATAACTTATAAATAATTTTAATGCGCCAATTCGTGCGCTTCGTGTTCCTCGTGATCCGTAACCGACATCGCGATAAAAACCAAGGTCAGCATACTGAAGATAAACGCCTGAATGAAGCCGACGAAAGTTTCCAAAAAGAGGAACGGCAAAGGAATGAAATAGGGCGCCAGAAATCCGACAATACCGAGCAAGACTTCTCCCGCGAATACGTTTCCGAATAAACGGAAAGAAAACGACACGACTTTCACAAATTCCGATAGTAATTCCAACAAGCCGACAAAGGTGTAGATCGGATTCTTCAGGGTAAAAAATTTGTTCGCGTATTTCTTGAAACCCAAAGCCAAAATACCGAAGAGCTGAACGGCCAGCTGAGCCACCAAAGCTAAAGCCAGAGTAAAATTGAGATCAGCGCCCGGCGAACGGAACATCGAGATCATTTTTGAACCTTCCCCGGCTTCACGGATAGTGAGAGAACCCACGCCCGGCAAAAGTCCTAACCAATTGGAGATCAAGATGAACAAAAAGACCGTCGCCACGACCGGAAAATACTTTTCCGATTTGCGCCGGTCGCCCAACAACCCGTCCATCAATCCCAAAATTTGTTCGGTTAAAAGTTCGAAGACGCTCTGCAATTTTCCCGGGATGAGCGCCATTTTGCCCTTCAAGGCAAATGCTGTGGCCAGAAGCAGGATAAAAGTAACCAAAGACAGCAAATAAGAGTTCGTTAGAACGAAGTGTCCCAGAATCAATATCGGTTCGGCTTTAATGGAAATTTCAGGCATAGAGTAGGAACTAAAAAACGCCTTTGTCAGGTGTTGTCTGAGCCGAGACCCAAACGTCCGCATTATATTACAACCGCTTCCTAACCGCTAGACTTTACAAACACCATGGTTATGGTAGAAATAAGCCAGAAAGCGAGGTGACAGGTATGGCTTGGTTTCTAGGTTACGACGAAAAAAGGCTGAGTACGGGCAAACACACAAAACGATTGCTTCCAATCTGGATTGGCGACCCAAGGTCAACCGATGAAAAAGCAGACCAAAGCAAGGAAAATCGGCTTGAGAGTTTACGTATCTTCAACAAACTCAAAACCAGGAGGAGGAAGGAATGTAAATTAAGTCTTCCTGCTTTGGTTTGGCAAACCGTCGATGTGCCAAAAAGTTAACCCGGCAAAAGCCAAAAACGCGCGGAAGGACCCAGTCCTCTCCGCGCGCTCTTTTTTATTTTATTATTTAAGCCTGGGGCACTGGCCCACCGGGCGTTTGTGGCCTATATCTTATTTCCTCCACATCGGCCTGATCCAACACATATTCCTGCAGTTTTTGCGCAATATCTTTACCTACTGCCGGCAAGATCACTTCCGATTCGGCGGAAAACTGCTCACCTTCATTTTCTCCCAACATCGTTATGATGATATTACTGACTCCCCATAGTTGTTCCGACAATCCCCTCTCTATTTTAATATCTTTGATCTTACGATAAGGCAGACCAACTTCTTCCGCCGAGACAAAGCCCTGAGTTACCCGTAGACCGTCATCCCCGGCGGAAATGGAATACCGACGGTATTTGATCAAGGCGGTGAAATAATTGATCGCGAAAATTATCACTCCGACAATGATCGCCGGCATAAGGAAACTGAGCGCGTCCAAAAGAATATTGAACGGAGCCAGGAAAAAAATAAGCGCGTAGACGACGATCACAATCAATACATAGAGAACAAAAATATTCAGCTCGCGAAAAATTAATACTAGCAAGGTTCTCCCGCCGAGCCGGTCATAATGCAAGCCGGACTGTTGGTTTTGAGTTTGTTCCATGACGATATTATATAATTATCGCCCAAAATATTAAAGCAATAACTATCCGATAGACCCCAAAAGGAATGAAGTTGTGCCGGCGAATGTAGTTGAGCAGAAACTTGATCGCGAAGAGCGCCACCACAAAAGACACGGCAAATCCGACCGCCAGCACGCCAAACTGATCAGCGGAAAAAGTTTTGTAACTTTTGACTAGGTCCAAACCGGTCGCCGCGAGCATAGTTGGCACCGCCAGCAAAAAGGAAAATTCTACGATCGATTGACGCTTCATTCCCAGCCACAGCCCGCCCACAATTGTTGCCGCTGAACGCGACACTCCAGGAATGATCGCAATCGACTGGAAAAGACCCAAGGATAAGGCTTTTTTGTAGCTCAACTCTTTAGCATCAAAATCTTTAACGTCTTCAATCTTAGATTCACGCCTCTCATGCCAGAGTTCAAAAGCGATCAGCACAATACCGCCCAAAAACAGCGACCAAAGCACCACCGTTGTATTGCCCAACAAATAAGTTTTGACAATTTTATACAGCGCCAAGCCGATCACCGCCGTCGGTAGGAAAGCCACAAAGAGCTTCTTGATCATCTCCCAATTCCAGAGTTTTTTCCAATACAAAACTACTACGGCCAATATCGCGCCCAGCTGTATAATGATCTCAAAACTTTTCACAAAATCAGAATCCTGGATCTTGAGCAGTTGCGAAGTTAGAATCAAATGCCCAGTCGACGAAATTGGCAAAAACTCCGTAATGCCTTCGACAATGCCTAAAATAATAGAGTGTAAAATTGTCATGTGATTCTAATCATATCATTTAAAAATTTTTGAGACAAAAAAACGGGCGTGCGCGACTGCTGTAAAGCAACGCGCACGCCCGAATAAATCGAGAACCTTTTGAACGAAACAGATCGAGGAAGACTGAGCGGGGTAGACTTAAACCTTCGAAATCTTGGCTCCCCTTTTCCCTGGCCAAAAGGTTCGAAAGTGTGGAAGGGTTATAATCTTGCTCCAGAAGTTGTAAGTCTCCAGGGCCTTAGTGTGATTTTCACCCCTCCAATCTTCCAATCGTCTCTTATTGCGGGAGCCTAATCTCTCATTGAGGATATCAAGCTTTGTTTCCGCTAAGACAACATTGGAGACAGGAAGCTCAATCCGGTCCAAGACATCTCGGATGATCTCGCCCTCGGTCATCGCGCAAAGCTTTTCCGGGGTGACTTCGATGTTTTTCGCAATCTCCTGTAGCCACGCCCCGAAGCGAGCCAGCCTTTCCCCCTCCTTGGTGTAGGCAAGGTTGGCGAGCCGGCTTATTTTGGTCATAGCTGAGGACAGGATGCAACCCCAAAGAGCCGTAACCCCAAAAGCAAAAAGACCGGTGCAGATGTCAGCCCAAAAAGGAGACGGGAAAGAAAGGGGGATACACCAGCTAAACAATAAACGTGCCAAGGGTATGGAGCCTCCCACCAAACCCAGCAACACAATGAATGGGGGAAGTAACACGGCACACTTAAGGCCCTGCCAACGCCCCGACCGAAGCCATATTCCGAACAGAAAGCAGAATCCCAGCGAATTGATATCCTCGCGCGGGTCTTTGTTGCCATCGCTCAAGGATGTCCATTTCTCAATGAGGAAATCCGGGGTCAATCCGATTGCAAAGAGATACCAAACCATTCTGATCAGCAGATACCTCTCGTCGTCCAGGAAATATTTCCCGGCGGGTTGCGTAGCTTGAACGCTCGTCATAATCGTAACCTTTCTTTGTCAAATAGAATGGGAGGGTCACCCTCATTTGGATGCAGGGTCAGCCTGCAAAAAATTTGTCCATCCTCTTTTCAACTTATTTAAGTGTAGCATACTATTATCTTTTTGTCAAATCAAAAACGCCAAATTTTGATAATAGGGCTTAAAATAAGGTTATTCTAGTAATCTAGTTTATGTAAATTTAAATTAGAGGCTTTTCTTCCCTGTGTCATTCCGGGCTTGACCCGGAATCCAGGTTTTAGCCTATGAACTTTTAGATTCCCGCCTGCGCGGGAATGACAAAAAAAGAGTTTCGTAATTCAAAACTAAATAACAGGAGTGAGTACTATCACTTCATTTACCCTGTTGGGTAAAAAATCATAGATTTTTAAAATTGCGGAGCAATTTTTACCCAACAGGGTTAACTATCGCCCCAGCCGTAAACCCCTTGATATCATCCACAGTCGTATTCACGATCCGCTCGATCGCTTCCTGAGTATTAAAAGCATTGTGTGGAGTAATGATTACCCGCGGATGATCAATCAGGTAGTGATTTTCCAAAATCGTCTTCAAGCTATTTTCATTAGGATGAGAATCGGTAAGCAATGAAAGTTCGTCAAGCATAAAATTCTCTTCCTCAAGCACATCCAAACCGGCGCCAGCCAGCACTTCCGTCTGCAAACCTTTAATAAGTGCCGCCGTATCCACCAATCCCCCGCGCGCAGTATTTATCAAATAAGCGCCTTTTTTGATCTTGCCGACATTATCCAAATTGATCAGGTGATGCGTTTCTTTCATATAGGGCGCGTGCAGAGAAAATATATCGGAGCTCGCGAGAAGTTCATCAAGCTCCACATACTTCACGCCGTAGTCTTTGATCGCCTGCTCGTTGGGAAATTTATCATAAGCCAGAATATTCATTTCAAAACCTTTGGCAATTCGCGCTGTATGCACACCGATCCGCCCCAGTCCCACAATGCCAAGTGTCTTACCCTTCAGATCAAAACCTTTCAAACCGGTGGTGCTGAAACTCCCGCCCTGCTCGATCTGCTTGTACGATTGATAGATCTTACGTGAAAGACAAAGGATAAGCGCAAAAGCCTGCTCAGCCACTGTATTCTCACCATAACTCGGAACATTGGATACCTTTATCCCCCGCTTCGCACATTCTGCCAAATCGATATGATCGAAGCCAGTTGAGCGTGTCGCGATGAATTTCAATTTCGGAAAACGATCCAGTTCGGCGGAGCCAACATGAGAAGTAACGAATACCGAAAGTATTTCTGCCGAATCGTCTCGAAAATCCGGGTACTGCTGTAAATATCCCGCCTTAAAAATTATTTCCTGTCCGGACAATCGAGACTTCACATATTCCTGCTCCCATTCTTCGTTATAAAAATAGACAATTTTCATAAAAGATATATAATATTTTTTAATTCATTACATTATACCACCACTTAAAAAAATGCGGAGTCTTTAACTCCGCATTTTTTCTTAATTATTTTATCGGGATCGCTACGTTATGCTTTTCTACTTTCTCTCTCTGGACCGCCTCCTCTTTCGCTACTTCGAAGATCATTGGAACAACCGTATCGGGGTTCAGTGACACAGCCTCAATTCCTTCAGCAATCAGGAAGCGCAGAAAATCGGGATAATCGGATGGAGCTTGTCCGCAAATGCCGATGTATTTTCCGCGATGACGGCAGGCGCGAATGGCTTCCGAGATCAGAATCTTCACCGCCGGATCTTTTTCGTTGGTAATGCCGGCCACAATGCCCGAATCGCGATCCGAACCGACGGTCAGCTGGGTCAAGTCATTCGAACCGATCGAAAAGCCGTCAAAAATATCCAAGAATTCTTCTGCCCTCAACACATTGGCCGGGATCTCACACATCACCATAACTTTCAGGTCTTCTACTCCACGTTGGAGGCCGAATTCTTTCATTGTATCGAGTACTTTCTTCCCCTCTTCCGGCGTCCGGCAGAACGGAATCATCGTTTCCAGGTTCTTTAAGCCCCAAGTTTCGCGCACCCTCTTAACCGCCAAGCATTCCAGCCGAAAAGCTTCTTTAAATTTCGGATCGTAATAGCGAGACGCACCGCGCCAGCCCAACATCGGATTTTCTTCGTGCGGTTCATAGGCAGCACCGCCGATCAAGGTCGAGTATTCGTTGGTTTTAAAATCGGAAAAGCGCACGATCACCGGTTTCGGGTAGAAAGCGGCCGCGATCTGACCGATCCCCTCGGCCAGTTTTTGGACATAGAATTCCACTTTGTCTGGATAGCCGGCCGTCAGTTCATCGATCTTTTTCTTTAATTTCGCGTCCTTCAATTTTTTATAGTCGAGTAAAGCATTCGGATGGATCTTGATGTGTGAAGCGATAATAAACTCCTCGCGCGCCAAGCCCACACCACTGTTCGGCAAGAACGAATCGAAAAACGCCGAGTCCGGACTGCCCACATTGAGACAAACTTTTGTCGTCGTCTTCGGCAATTCCGCCAGATCGTATTTTTTCTCTTCCCACTCCGCCTTACCTTTGTACACCTTGCCCACCGCTCCGCTCGAACAATCGATTGTGATCAGGTCGCCCGTTTTAATTTTTGACAATACATTTTCCACGCCCAAGACTGCCGGAATTCCCAGTTCGCGCGACACGATGGCCGCATGCGAAGTCCGTCCGCCCTTGGCCGTAATGATACCGGCCGATTCTTTCATCACTGGTTCCCAATCCGGATCGGTAATTTCCGTTACCAAGATCTCGCCCGTTTTGAATGTGCTTAATTTTTTCGTGTCCAAAATAATATGCGCCCGGCCTGAAACGATCTTATTGCCGATCGAAACTCCCTCGATCACTTCCGCCCCGTGTTCTTTCAACTTATATTCGGTTACCTCCAAAATATTCTTCTTGGCTTGCACTGTTTCCGGCCGAGCCTGCACGATGAACAATTCTTTCGTTACACCGTCTTTGGCCCACTCCATATCCATCGGCATCGGATGTCCCACTCGCGCCGAATAGTGTTCTTCCACCATCATTCCCCATTTAGCCATCAAGAGCACCTCTTCATCCGTGATAACAAATTGATGGCGCATCTTTTCCGGCACTTTAATGATCTTGGTCGGCTTCATAGCACTCGGCTGATAGATCATCATATCCGCTTTCTCGCCGATCGTTTTTTTGATAATGGCCGGAAAACCATCTTTCAATAATGGTTTGAAAACCATAAATTCATCCGGCGTGACCGCGCCCTGCACCACCATTTCGCCCAAGCCCCAAGAACCGTTGATCACCACCGCATCCTTGAAGCCAGATTCAGTATCGATAGTGAACATAATACCCGAACAGGCCTTGTCCGAACGCACCATTTTCTGTACGCCGATCGAGAGCGCCGCTTCTGTCTGATCAAAGCCCTTATCAGCTCGATAGGAAATGGCCCGGTCGGTAAAGAGCGAAGCGATGTCTTTCTTCACCGCGTCAAGCAAAGCCGCTTCACTGTGAATATTCAAATAGGTTTCCATTTCTCCAGCAAATGAGGCAGTCGAGGAATCTTCCGAGGTGGCCGATGAACGCACCGCCACATCTACATTTTTGGTATGATACGAAACTGACAGTTCGCGATAGGCGGCTAGAATTTCGTCGGTCAGATCCGACGGGAGTTGGCACTTCAAAATTTCCCCGCGCACTTTTTTGCCCGCCGCCTGCAATTTTTTGATATTATTGGCGTCCAAACCGGCAAGTTCCTTGCGAATAGTTTCCAACAGACCGCTGTCTTTCATAAACTTGCGGTAGGCCCCCGCCGTGATGGCAAAACCGTTCGGCACATTCACCCCTTGAGGAACGAGCGCGTTATACATTTCGCCCAAGCTGGCATTTTTCCCGCCAACCAATCCGACGTCATCGGACGACAGATCCTTAAACCAGATAATATTTCGTTTTGACTTTTCAATGGTATCCATTTGCTCCAATTTTTAACTATTAATTTTTAATTACAATATAAAAATCACTCACGTTCGCCCCCGTTCGTCCGGTAATGATCTGTCCGCCGAATTTTTGGAAAAAGTCATAAGAGGAATTATTGGCAAGAGCCGTCTCAATTTCTTTCGCGCCATCCGGAATCGATATAAATAATTCTTTATCCACGATCGCTCCCGCTGCTTCGGTGTTATCCCAACCGTCGGAAGTGGCCGAGATCAAAAGTTCACTTTCTTTCAGTGAAGACAAAGCGCTAAGCGCCAATTCCTGACATCTGCCCCCCTTGCCTTTGCCTTTTACTTCCACTGTTGTTTCGCCACCATAGATAAAACAGGATTTATCCGGAAAATTCGTTTTGAATAGATCCTTACCTACCTCGCTGGCAATTCCCTGGATCGCTTCATCCTCCAAAAAAGTAGCGTAACCCAGCATTTCCGCTTTGACTTTCATCGCGGAGAGCCCCGTTTCGTTCGTCAGCAACAAAATATTTTTGACATTCTTAAAATATTTTTCGTCTTTGGGTGTTTCTACTAATTCAAATCCCGGCCAGGACAAGACATCGAACACGCCATACTTGGCGATCACCGCCTGCGCATCAGCTACTGTCGTCTTATCGAAAACAGTCGGACCAGACGCGATCGATGCAGGGTCGTTACCGGGAACATCCGAAAACAACATAGACACAACATGAGCCGGAAACATTATTTTGGCCAATCCCCCACCTTTTACTTGCGACAAGTGCCGGCGAACAATATTCAGACCCTCGATCGTCGTACCTTTGGAAAAAGCCAGCTCGGTCAGATCTTTAACCTGATCCAAACTTAAAGCCGACGGCATAGTCAGCAACGCTGAACCGCCGCCCGAAATCGAGACCAGGACCAGATCTTTTTCGGTCAAACCGGTGAGCAACGCCACGATCTCTTTGGTAGCCGTTACGTTCTGTTCCGACACTAGAGGATGCGTCCCAACCAAGCTTTTTAGTTTCATAAAATTACCGGGCACTACATCCAGCACAATACCCGCGGTCAATTTATCCGCGATCAAGGGTTCGAGCGCCGTCGCCACCGCCACCGCGCACTTCCCCACCGCCACAAAAAACACCCGTTCAAAATCCGCCAAATTTACCTGTTCATCTTTAATATTTAAAATATTGCCAACTCGTTTAACATTCTCGGCAATCACTTTGGCTGGCATCACCGCGTCATAGCCCGCTTCCAAAATTTCCAAACCAGCGCGACGCAAAGGTGTCGTCGCCAGCACATCAAAATTCTTAATAATTCTATCTGCCATATTGTTCAATATTATACCGCAAACTAAGAAGAAAAAGAAAAAACTCCCCCTGCCCTAAATTATTTATACTATTTGTGCGACCGCACAAATAGTATAAATAATTTCAAGTATCACCTCGGGGCAAACAAAAAGCCTCTTTGAGCCATTGATCGTTTTCAATGGACTCGACTGTTAGGTAGATAACATCCTTAACGACACCATAATTAGCCTTTATTAAAGCTACGATATCCTGGCATTCATATGGATAGACCCAAACACTGTTTTGAAGTCTGGCAAATCCCAACTTAACCAGCCATCGGCGAAGTTCCTGCCTAATCAGTTTTTTCTTTTCAGCAATATCAAACGTTATTACCCGATATTTCCCGTCCCATTTCTTCGGTCTAGGGATCTCAAAATCTTCCAATTCAAACTTCGCCAATAAATCTTCCCCTTTCGCTGTTAAAGCAAACCCCAAAGAACTATTTCTAGAAACAAGCTTTTTCTTCAACAAATTATCGATTGCTCTATTTGCATAATACCTTTGTAGAGGCTCTACCCTTTTCTCTTCAAACAACCAATCAAGAAAAGCCCGGGTTGGGGCCGTGTAAGAATATTTAACAGGAACAAAACAATAGGAATATTCCTTAATGCCATTCAAAATCAATTGTTGGACATTTACCCTTGCCATCTGTTGTTATAATTTTATACTATTTGTGCGACCGCACAAATAGTATAAATGGGGATAATTCAATTATCTACGCACGGATTCCCTATCAATTCCTTAATTAAGCTTTTTCCGCTATAATCTAAGGCATTAAAACCTAATCGACTTATATATGCACAAAATAACCAATATTTTAGCGCGCGAGATCCTGGATTCTCGCGGGAACCCGACAGTGGAGGTAGATCTAACATTAGAAGATGGATCATTTGGCCGAGCCTCGGTACCCTCCGGCGCTTCGACCGGTTCGCATGAGGCCGTCGAGCTCCGTGATGGCGATGAAAAACGCTACGGAGGCAAGGGTGTGACCAAAGCGGTAGCCAATGTAAACAGCGAGCTAAAAACTACCCTTGTCGGCCAGGAATTCGACCAAAAAACTCTAGACGAGAAGATGGTCGCCTTAGATGGAACGGAAAACAAGGGCCGGCTGGGCGCCAACGCGATCTTGGGCATCTCTCTCGCCTTCGCCAAAGCCTCTGCCGTTGCCGAGAATAAACCTCTCTATCAATACTTCCATGATATTTCCGGTTCAGAAAAGCCAATGCAACTACCAGTACCAATGATGAATGTTTTGAACGGCGGACAGCACGCGGAAAACTCGACCGACCTGCAAGAATTTATGATCATGCCAGTTGGCGCGCCAACATTCCACGAAGCCTTGCGCTATGGCTCGGAAACTTTTCACGCTTTGAAGAAAATTCTGAAAGCCAAGGGACTGAATACTTCCGTCGGCGATGAAGGCGGTTATGCTCCGTCGCTTCCGACCAATGCGGCCGCGATCGAAGTGATCTTGGAAGCAATCCAGAAAGCCGGCTACACACCGGGAACGGATATTGCGATCGCTATCGACGGCGCGGCGACCGAATTGTTTGCCGAAGGTGTTTATGACTTAAAAACTGAAGGCCGAAAATTGACCTCAGCCGAAATGGTGGACTTCTATGACGAATGGTGCAAAAAATATCCGATTGTCTCAATCGAAGACGGGCTCGCCGAAGATGACTGGGACGGCTGGACCGCGCTAACCGCCAAGATCGGCGACAAGGTACAAATAGTCGGCGACGACTTGTTCGTTACAAACACGGCCCGGCTCAAAGAAGGGATCGAGAAAAAATCCGCCAATTCTATTCTGATCAAATTGAACCAGATCGGGACAGTTACAGAGACCATCGACGCCATTAAAACCGCCCAATCGGCCGGTATGACCGCCGTTGTCTCGCACCGCTCCGGCGAGACGGAAGATACTACCATTTCCGACTTGGTTGTAGGCCTAGGCACCGGCCAGATCAAAACCGGATCGCTGTGCCGATCCGAGCGCATTGCCAAGTACAACGAACTTCTACGCATTGAAGAAGAACTGGGGGCCAAGGCGGTATTCCCTGGCAAATCCGCGTTAAAGAATTAGCAAGCGAATAAGCACCTAAAAAGCCCTCTCTCAGGGCTTTTTAGGTGCTTGACTTTTATATTATATAGTGATATAATATAAAAAGACTGAGGTATAAATCCTAAAGGTAAAAACCACGTCCCAGGACGAATCTCGAAGGAGACCATTATGCTATCGCACCTTTCGCAAACGAATCTTCCACTTTATCTGATCATTTTTCTGACCTATGCCATCCCAGCCTACGTCATCTGGCAATCTAAGGTCCAGTTGAAAAAAATGAATCAGCAGCGTTTTTGGAGCGATACGAAGGAACTGCGGGACCGAATTTTCTCATTGAGATTACATAAGGTCCTCTCTTATTCCTGGATATTGCTCATTTCCAGCATCATTATTTGGGTCGTCCTCTTCGGACCGATTGGACCGACCAAATGAACTGGGAATTTCATCTACCACCGGACAGCGCGACTAACCATCGCCGCGCTGTCCGGTTTTTCTTTTGCCAATTTTTTGTAAATGAAAGCTTTTGGGTTAGAATTACCATTAATATGAATAAAAAATACAAACCGGTAGTCTTGATCATTTTAGACGGCTGGGGCTATCGCGAAGAAAAAAAAGACAACGCCATTGCCACGGCCAATACGCCTTTTTTTGATCACTTGTGGCAAACTTGCCCCCACAGTCTACTTCAAGCCTCAGGCCCCGCGGTTGGTCTGCCGGAAGGACAGATCGGCAACAGCGAAGTCGGTCATATGACAATCGGCGCCGGCAGGGTCATTGATACCGACCTGGTGCGCATTTCCAAAGCGATCAGCTCGGGCGAATTCAAAAATAATCCGGTTTTCCAGCAATTATTCAACCACGCAAAGGAAAATAACTCCACTCTCCAAATTATGGGTCTCGTCGGTCCCGGCGGAGTGCACAGCTATCAAGAACATTTGATCGCTTTTTTAGAGGCGGCCAAAGAAGCCGGGGTGACCAAAATTGCCATCCATGCTTTTCTTGACGGCCGAGACCTGCCGCCGCAGTCGGGCGCCGATTACTTGGCGGAATTGGAAAATGAACTGGACAAACTCGGCGTCGGCCAAATCGCTACGGTTATCGGTCGCTACTTCGCGATGGATCGAGACAGTAACTGGGATCGAGTTGAACTGGCCTTGAACGCGATCCAAAAAGGTGAGGGAGAGATGATCGAAAATAAAAAACCGTCCGAAGCGGTGCGGGAAAAATACGCGCTGGGCGAAGTAGATGAGCATCTCAAACCGTTGATCTTTTCCGCCGACCACCTCAGCAAAAACGACAGCTTGTTTATTTTCAATTTCCGCGCCGATCGCGTTCGCATGATTTCCCGCAAACTAAAAGAACAAGCTAGCGAAATGAACTGGCTCATCGGCAGTATGACCGAATACGAGCAAAGCTCCGGTCTGCTGGTCGCCTTTCCGCCGGTAAATATCGAATCGACCCTGGCCAAAGAAGTCTCTCGAGCCGGCTTAACCCAAGCGCATATTGCCGAAACAGAAAAATTCGCCCACGCCACCTATTTTTTGAACGGCGGGGTCGAGCAACCATACCCCGGCGAAGAGCAAATTTTGATCGATAGTCGAAAAGACATTGCCACTCACGACCAAGCGCCGGAAATGAAAGCAAAAGAAATCGCCGACGCGGCTATCGCCAAAATTGAAGCCGGAACCGATCTTATTTTTATCAACTTTGCCAACGCCGACATGGTCGGCCATACCGCCAACGTCCCCGCAATCATTACAGCGATAGAAACTTTAGATACTCAGCTAAAACGGGTCGTTGAAAAAACAAATGAAGCGGGAGGCGCGGTCCTAATCACCGCCGATCATGGCAACGCCGAATTGAATATCGACCCGGCCACCGGAGCCAGACATACCGCCCACACCACCAATCCCGTTCCGTGCATCTTAACGGTTGGAGATAAAATAAAAAATGGAACACTCGCCAATATCGCCCCGACCATCCTGGAGCTAATGGGCCTGCCTAGACCGACACAAATGGAAAACAGCCTGCTTGACTAAGACCCATTATTTACATTAACAATAGATTATGTTAATAATGGGAGCAGAGAAACGGTCCCACCTGTAAGCTAGATTCAAAGCCGTTTCCCTGTTGTTCTTAATTCCAACCAAATAAGCTGCCTTCTTTCAAATCCCCTGAGCTTCCGCTCAAAAAACCGCCGCCGTTATCTTCCACAGCCAAGTGGAGCGGCGGTTTTCCTTTGTCTAAGAGGCCTGTTCAAGCTCTAAGAAAATAGTTTACAGACCGCCACAACAAAGAGGACGATCGAGCTTTCGGATATTATGCCCAGCGGAATACTTTTTATATCGCGCTCACGCGGGGAATGCATAAAATCGTGGACTTTTTTTATTAAAACAAACGAGCGATTGGTCCGCCAAAAACTGTAAACGATCTGAAGCAGGTCGGGTAATAGTCCGCCCAGAGCGCCAACCAAAATTATCGTCAGCCCGGCCGAGCTATGCCAAAACAATAAAGCCAAAAGAATCCCCAAGAGCATATCGGTAAAAACGATCAGGCCGTCGATAAAAAACTGTTTGTTTACCGTAAAGCCCTGAATGGAGTTTACATTGCCATCGAACTTTCTCTTGATCGAAGGCAGAAGATTTCCCACGTCATAATGCGGGATGACATCGGCAACATAGTGCGAAGCAAGGGCTGCGACAAAACCGAGCACCGGGGCCTGCGGGAAAAATTGAGCCACACTGGCTCCAATAATAGCGTGAGTGGTGAGAGTCACATTAATTAAGCATTAAGAATTAATCATTAAGCATTGGCTTCATTACGCCAATCAAGATAGGAAAAAATTATGAGATAAATGGATACGGCAATAATTGGAATGATCATAAAATAGATTGCCAAAGACGGCCACAAAAAACCACCCAAGGCAATAATACCGGCTAATTTGTATAATTTCCCGCCCAATTCGTGCGTATGGTACCACACTCGCCCATTCGACATTGTCCAAGGCGTGCGAATGCCAAAAAACCAATTCGGCCGAGCTTCCGGCAGGATTTGTCCCAGTCCAAAAATAAAAATACCGAAAGCCGGAATCAGAAAGCGGATGATATTAAATTTCCAACCCAGATTCCAAACCAGAGTTAGCAGGTGGACATAGGCCAAAAAACCGGTCAAGAAAAAAACAAACCGGTCATAGGCTTTTTGAAATAATCGAATATTCTTTCCCAGCGGATCGATCTTGGGCAGAGCCAAAAATAGGGCGATTAGAACTGCCATCAAGACCGGCATAAAAAAGACAGCAAAGACTCGGCTCTGATAGCCGTTGACCTGACCGTAGAGTCCCCAATGCGAAGCTACCATTTGCGGTAGATAGGGAAAGGCCAACAGGCCGAGAACGAGAGAAAGTAAAACAAGCCCCCAGCTTGCTAGATACTTATTTTTCATTGCGTAATTGTAGCAAATTCTGCAAAAAATTTTAGCTTGCCAATAATTACTTATCATTTTGTAATATTATAAGGTCGCTTTATCCATTGCCAAGCAAAAAGAAACGGTTACAATACGAACAAAGCTCTTTCTAACCTTTGGAGGTGTATACCAATGTCTATTCCAACCTTCTCCAAGGATATGTTGAGGCTGTATCTGGACTTGCAGGTGATCATTGCAGTCTACTCGCCTGAACACATCGATCACTTGAGGGCTGAAGCCGGGCGCGATGAATTTTCTCCCAAAGAACTGATGGCGCATTTCGCCGGCCTGCAAGATGACAATGGCGCGCAGTTATTCCGCGAGGAATACCGACGTCTATTTATGGAAAATTGGGAGAATATTGAATCGTCTTACAATCGCTGGCTGGCCGGAGAACGATATCTTCACAGTCCGTCAACCTTCGAGTCAGCCCTCTTTTTCTTTGCCTCGACCGGGTTATTCCGTCTTAAGGCAGAGATGATTCCCCAGATTATGGCCAATCTAGACCAGATCTTACCCAAAACGCCAGTTGCTTGATCTTCCGCAAGGGATGTCGCGACTGGCGTCCTTTTTTTTGTTTTTTAAAGCGGATACATCCGCAAGATCTGTCCGCCTTGCGTTTCAAACCAGAATGGTTTTTTCTTCCAAGTAGAGGTCGCCTTCTTACCGAAGATCGAGACCAGATCGGCCGGCATAATTGTGATCGTCGTACTGGCAACAGTACTCGTCGCAATCTTTTTAGAACTAGCGACGACAGGTAAAACAAGCGGGGTCATATCATCTGACAAAGAAAAGGTCGTATCAATTTTATCAATTTTGGAAGTCGTCGAACCGGACACGCTCTCCGCCAGCCTTACCAAAAGTTGCGGAGAATCGCTTCCAACCACGTTTGAGACAGTCCCCGCCCGCATCAAAACCGGCTCCCCGCCAAAATAATTTATTACCGCTTGCCCAAGTTCTCCAGACAATTTATCCATCAGTGAAGAATGTTCCGTGGTCGTGGCTGAAAAGACCGGACTGCCCAAAACTGAGGCCGGAAAGAACTTTTTCTCCTCTTTAATGAAATTTTTTCCAGGCAAAGGGATCATTACCGACTCGATCTCACCGGTATCTTTGGCTAGGATTACCGCTACGGGCTGGCTGACGATCGGAAAATCGCGCAAACGATTACTCTCCCAAACAAAGCGGCGCGACAACATCCAAATGAAATAAGTTGTCGAGGTCGCCCGTTCTTCAGTTGCCAAAGATTCGAAAGCCGTAAGCACCAAACCGGAATCAGTGCTTGTCCCGGAAATTTCTGCTAATTTTTCTGTAATTAGTGTTTCGGGATCGTTATCCGGAAGAATGAAAGAATCGGCTACCCCATAGATATCCCGGCGCATTTTTGCGTCCTGAGCCGACAACGCTTCTGTCGTGATAGACGGAATGAACATAATATAGGCAAAACCGCGCTTTTCACCCAATCGTTTGATATCACTGGACGAGGCAACCGTTCCGGCCGGCATTCGCTTGATCGAAAAAAGCAGATCGTCCGACGAATCTTTTTCGTTATAAATGAATTGCGTTTCGCCATTATTCTCAATCACTCGATATTTTCCTTTCCAATCGTAGGGAAAGTTCAAAGAATAACCGTATTCGGGATGAACAAAAGTAACCCGGACGCCGGAATCCGCCAGTTTTGAAATAGGCGCCGTGACCTTCGAGAAAGACCCGCCAAACAGATACAAGTATCCGCCCGCGCCAAGCATAAGCAAAAAAATAACAATGAAGACAAGAGTGCCGGTATTGGCTGATCCTTTATGCATAATTAAAATTCTGGACAGTCGTTTAAACTTCTAATCCCTTACCAACCTCTTCAAATTCATTCTCGATCTCCTTCAGTCTTTCCCGGCTCTTTTTGATCAATTCGGCCCCCTCCTTCACTTTCGCCAGCCCCTGTTCTACATCCACTTCCTTTTGATTTTCAAACCAAGACACCAGCTCCGCCAGTTTTTTCAAAGAATCGCTCAAGTCTACTTTATTGCTCATTTTATTTGTATGTTAGTCACCGAACTCGTAATTTCCCCGTCTTGCAATTCTACCTTAATTTCCTGATCCTGGCGAACATCCTCCACACTTTTAATGATCCTCCCGCCGGACCGGACCAGGCTGAAGCCCAAGGCCAACTGCCGGGCCGGATCATTGGTCTTGATCGCCGCCTCGGCCCGATCCAGCCGTTCGCCGGCCTGAGCCAAGAGACTGTCAAAACGCAAAGAGATCGTTCTCCCCGCCTGAGCCAGATACTGCGCCGAACTTTTTAGACCAGCCCCGATCGCCAGATATTTTTCCTTCAATCGAATTTCCAACTGACGGAAATGCTCAAAGATCGCCGAAAAACTCCGGCGCAGGCGGGATGCCGAATTCTCCAATTCATAGCGCCGATCGGACAGGACCTTGCGATAACGGCCGAACAGATCTTTTTCGTAAAGATTCACCCGCGCCAACGCCTGTTCCCAGCTGTAAGATAAAAGTTTGGCCGCCCCGGTCGGAGTAGAGCAACTGCGATCGGCGACCAGATCCACCAGCGAGACATCCTGTTCATGGCCGATACCGGACACGACCGGCTTACCGAAACTAGCGATCTCCCGCACTAGCATCTCATTATTGAACGACAGGAGCGATTCGAGCGATCCTCCCCCGCGCACCAGCACCAGTACATCGATATCTTTATTTTTAAAATATTTCACCGCTTTCAAAAGAGCCGGTACAGCCTGCACGCCTTCCACCCGCGAATCAAAAAATTCGATCTGGAAGCCAAACTTCCCCAAATTAGTCCGAAAATCAAAAATAGCTTCACCTTGCCGAGAAGTGATTAGGCCGATCTTGTGCGGAAATAGTGGAATCGGCTTTTTCCTTTCTGGCGCAAACAATCCTTCGTCGGCCAGTTTCTTTTTTAGTTCTTCGTACTGTTTTTTAAGCGCTCCCTCGCCTACCAGTTCAATAGAATCAGCCTGAAAAGAAATTCGGCCATTGGGTTTGTAGATGCCAGGAAAACCATGAATCATTATTTCCATTCCTTCGGTCAATTCCACTCCCGCCAGGCGATAGTTAGTTTTCCAAATTAGACACGAGATCGTACTGCCATCTTCCTTGTCTTTTAGTCCGAAATAATAATTCCCGCCTCGCTCATCAACAGAAGACACCTCGCCTTTTATTTTTACTTCAAACGTCCGCAGGCCGGTGTTCACCAAATCGAGAAAAACCGAGACGGAAAAAACTTTTTCGTCACTACCACCTTGTTCAATTATCTCCTGCGACGCCCGCCCGCCCTGCTCTCGATCCAAGACAACATCGGAAGAAGAATTCATGATCGTCAAAATCTCCCGCCCATATTTGGCCAGTTTCTTTTCCGCGATCCCCTTCACCCCCAATAATCCCTCCTCCGTTTTAATGTCGTTTAAAACGATCTCTTCGATCGTTTGATTGGATAGCACGCGAAATACCTCCACCCCCTCTTTACGGGCCTGCCGATCCCGCCATTCCCGCAATTGCTGGAGTTTCTTAATATCCATATGGATATTTTAGCACATCCCTAAATCACCAGCAGAATCGCGCCAAGGGCAATCAATAAACCGCCAAGAACGGATTTCCAGGTCAAACCTTCGCTCAAAAACAGGGCGGAAAAAATGATAACAAAGATGACACTGGTACGGTCGAGGGCCACCACACCAGTCGCGGGGCCGGCTTTCAAAGCAAAAAAGTAGAAGAGCCAAGACAGAGCGCCCGCCACACCAGAAAGAATGATGAACCACATTATTTTACTGTTCAACTCATTCCAATGACTGAATTTTCCGATCGAGAGCGAAGCGAGTACCAAAAAACCGGCCATTACCACGGCACGAATAGTTGTCGCCAAAGTGCTGTCGATGTCTTTCAAACCGATCTTACCGAAGATCGCCACTAGGGACGCGAATAATGCCGACAACAACCCATAGATAATCCAGATCGGCATTTAAGCTATTTTGTGCAAGGCCCAGCTGATAAGAGAGAGAATGATACTGAAAATGACAGCGACCCAAAAACCAGCGATCGAAAATCCAGGCACCAGCCAAGACACCAACAGAACCATAAAGGCATTGATCACCAAGGCAAAGATGCCTAAGGTTAAAAGCGTGATCGGCAAAGTTAGGACGAGCAAGACCGGTTTAATGAGCGCATTCACAATTCCCAACACAAGCGCCGCAATGATCGCCGCCCAAAATGAGCTGATCACTACCGCTCCGGCCGAGAAGCCGTTGATAATGTAAGCCGCGATTACAATCGCTAAAGTCGATAGAAGCCAGTTGAGTAAGAACTTCATAATATTTTGAAGTTAAGATTAATATAGTAATTGTAATCCAAAACCTAGATTTGAAAAGTGACAAAGCGCCAGCGGGAGTATTGGTCTTTATGAAAAACAATATTACTAAATTTTCCTTCGGCTAGCTCCTTAATGGTTAAATTTTGACTGATATCAAATTCCAACCAAACCTGTCCCCCTAGATTTAAGTGATCTTTTACTTCGCTCAAAAACCTTTTAATGATAAGCAGGCCGTCATCTTTGGCGAACAAAGCTTCCTGCGGTTCCCAATCGGTCACGCTTTTATCCAGCTTATCTTTCCGCTCTTCCGGGATGTAGGGAGGGTTGGCTAAAATGTAATCAAATTTTTCTGAAAAATTTTCTGCCTCAAACGGACGAAAAACATTGGCCCGAATAATTTTATAGCGTTCTTCAGCAATTCCGTTCTGTTCCAAATTTTGCTTTATCTGCCGACAAAATTTTGTGCTTTTCTCGGCAAACACAACATGGGCATTGGGAATATGTTTCAGTATGGCAATTCCCACACAGCCGGAACCAGAAAAAATATCCAAACAGCGAGGACTTTCTTTTTTGCTTTTCTTGATCGCCTCGATCGCCTTTGAGGTCCAAAATTCCGTCTCAGAGCGCGGAATAAGCGGACGAGAATCCAAACCGATCCGGCAACCGCAAAAATCGGACCAGCCGATCACGTAGTCCATCGGTTCGCCCTGCCTTATCCGTTCCAGGTCTTTGGAAAGGTCCGCCGTCTTATCGCCAGAGTATTTATCGCGGATCAGCCAATCGGTCATTTTAGAGTCGATCTTCATAGATCCATAATCTAGCACAATTTAGCCCATCTCCCCAGACAGTAAGACCGCCACCTCATGACTTAGATCGGCGGGACTATGAATAATCCGATCAGGCAACTTGTCTAAAAGGCCAATGATCTCTTTATCGGCCCCTTTGGATCTGGCCCGTTCAACAAGAGAAAGCCGCGTGGCCGGATATTTGATCCCGCCCAAAAAACGTTGGACATCAATTGGGGTTATGCCGTGCCCTTTCATTTTATTTAAAATACAGAAACCAAAACCGCCCGCCGGACACGAACTGCCTATGATCTAGACAGCCCTCCGGCGGGTACGGTTGACTCGGGTTTTCCTATTAGTTGTCCCCGCTTTTGCTTTTGCGACCCCCACCATGGGAGGAAAGGCCGCCTTTGCGGGCAATCTCGCGTTGCTTCTCGGGGTCCATTGTCGCAAAACCCTTGACATGAGAAGAACGGCCGCCTTTACTGGCGATCTCCCGCTGCTTCTCAGGATCCATCGCCGCAAAACCTCGTTTTGATGTGCCTGGCATATGACGTTTAGGATTACTCTGATAGACCGACCGCCCCTTGGGGGCTTGCCTCTTTTTTATTGAACGGTTTTTCATGCCGTTAATACGAGTAAAGGCGACTCACAGTTGCCATAAAACAAGTTAGGCAACAGCTAAAGAACTAAAATCAAGACTAATCATATTCATCCTCGAGCGGTTCATCATCACTATCGATCAACTTTTCCTCCACATCTGAAACCCCCTCTTCCTCCATTCTGCTCGAATGTTCGGCCCCTCGACGATTCCAGGAGCTTCCTCGCTTTTTATCCTCGGACAACGACTTTCTGTCGCCATTTTTCTGCTTATCATTTGGCATATCTTTCAATAGCTAATTGATAATAATTGACAATGCTGACCCCCCCAAAGACCTCGTCTCCAGAGAACGACAACCTCCCAGACTTCTGTCTGGGTCGTTTGGAGATGAATTTCATTTTCATTATAGCAGAAAAAAAATAAAGTAAATAGGCTGATAAATAGCGTTACTGAATAGCAAAATAAGCCTGAACTTAGGGCAATAATTGACCCAAGAACCAAAATACCCAACAACTGGAACCTGGAACCAACCCATAGTAAAAGTTTTCCGTCAAAAACGGCTAAAAACGCGCGGCGGCTCGTCGTGCCTTTTCCATGAAATTTTTTTGGCTATTGCCGTCTTGCCGACCGATACTTTAAACTTGTCGTTAATGTGAGCAGTTAGCGAGCATAAAAAAATATATTTTTAGATGACTTCCCTACCCTGCCACACATTAATCAAATTAATTAACTCATAAATAATTTATGAAAGATCATTTATCAACGAAGTTCATTTTCTTTACCCTGCTCGGCGCCTTGGGGCTTGTTGCTCCGCTCGCCATGAGCTGGGCCGCGACCAATGGACTCTACGGCTTAAGTTCCGATCTCAGCTTACAAGAGACCGGTTCGATGTCGGCCAGTTCCAACCCGTATTGGTGGGTATCTTCCGGCGCCTATTATTACATTCAACACGGCATCGGACGCACGATAATGGGCAACTTGAAATCGGACGTTTCGTGGCGCGCAACTTATGCCAAATCCAATCCGGTGGATACGGACAATGGTTATCGCCCGCAGAACATTTTCCGCTTAGTAACCAAATCTCAGTGGAATAACTTCACACAAGAGGCACAGGTCAAGATGACCTATTACGACGCGGACCAGAGTCCAAATCGTAACGCTTCGAACGGAATATTGTTCTTCAATCGATACAAGGACCAAAACAATGTCTACTACACCGGTATTCGTGTAGACGGGTCCTCGATCATCAAGAAAAAGATCGGCGGAGTCTATACCACTCTCGACCAGGAGAATGGCATCTTCCCGGGAAGTTACAGCGCGTCAAGCAAACCGAACTTGATCCCGCTTAATCAGTGGATGGGCTTGCGAAGTGTTGTCTCCGACAATACCGACGGCTCGGTTTCGATCAAGGTCTATCTGGATCAGCAGAACACCGGCACTTGGAAATTGATCGCTTCCGCGATCGACAAGAGTAATGCTATCAAGGGGGCTGGCTATGCCGGTATTCGTACCGACTTCGCCGATGTCCGCTGGCAGAATTACAGCGTGACAGAAAATGGCGCCACCACGGTTACTCCTCCGGTAACTCCCCCGGTTGCCACTACAACACCACCTAAGGCCACTAGCACTCCGCCAGTAGCCACCACTACTCCTCCGGTAGCGACTACCACTCCCCCAGTCACCGTCCCGGGTGCTGACAAATTCGGCATCAAGGAGATCTACTCCACCCTCGCCGGTGGAAAAGAATGGATGTCAACTTGGGACAACGGTAAGGCCCGAAGTTTCTCGGACGCCGTTGACCCCAGTGATACTTGGTTCGATGCCGCTCACGGCGATGCCTCGTATAAAGTTGATGGAACCGGACAGCTCTTTATCTCCGGCTCTACTCCCCGCATGTATATTCACGACCCGGCCTTGCAAAAATCCTGGGGCAACGTGGAAATGACGGTCTACGCCAAGCGTGTCTCCGACCAAAGCACCCCTTGGGGCGGGATCGAAGGAGTCGCCCGTTCGAACCACGGCGTGACCGGTTCGGAAACAGCGAACCTCTGCGATAGCCGCGGAATTGACGCTCGCTTCCGTTACGACGGCCACATCGACTTCGAAAAGGAGACCAGCCACCCCGATTCCACCGCGGTCAGCAACAAGACCATGTGGAGCGGCGGACTTCCCTACAACACCTGGATCGGCTACAAGTTGGTCGTGCTCGACCTGCCGAACGGTGACGTTAAACTTGAATCGTATATGGACCTGACCGACGGAGCAAACGGCGGGACCTGGACCAAGGTCAATGAACTTGAAGACACCGGCAAAAACTTCGGTGTCGGCGGTACGGCCTGCGCGCCCGGGATCGATCCGGCTATGAAACTGCTCGCCACTGGCGCTCGCGCCGGTTCCGAATCAGGCAAACCGAACATCACCACTTACTGGCGTTCGGACGATGTTGGTACCAACGGCCTCGTCTATAAAAAGATGAGCGTACGGGAAATCAATCCTTCGTAAGCAAAACAAAAAAACCGCGTCTGCGGTTTTTTGTTTTTAAATCTCTCGTCTGATCTTGTCTCTCATCATTTCTTGGACATCTTCTTCGGTCATCGTGACCATCATCTCCTTGATTCTTTCGGGATGAGTGAACATCGCATGTTCCAGCATCATCGAAACGACCTCGTCCTCAGTATGACCTTTCGCGATATACGGACAATTGGGCAGACCCAAGTCTTTGCACATCAAAGTAAACATATGTATTAAAATTATCGTTGCTAAATTTGTAACAAAATTGAGCAAAACCAGGGTTCGAACAACAAATTGGACCCGGAAGAATTTGGGCCTCGAACTTTGGGGATGCGCAACTAATTCCACTCTAACACCAACCGTTTAAGATTGTAAAGGGTAGAAAAAAGGGGCCCCCAGAGGAGGCCCCAAAAGCAAAACGAACAGATCATTTTTTGCTTATTCATAGATGATCCAACTCCCGGTAGACACCCCCGATTTGGGCGCCGGCGGATCGGTGAAATACTCGAAAAAAGCGTCGTCGTAAGTCATCACCCTCATCCCCGAAGCCTTAACTTGCGCTAAAGCCTGAGAGAAAACCGCCGGAGCAACAGTGTACGGGTCGCTGACATTGGCGGACGGCGAGATATTATGAAAGAGCAGAATGAGCCAGCGGTTATTAGCCTTGGCGTGCGCCAGCCACGAAGCGATGTCGGCCTGAGTGTTGGAAAAATCCACCTCCTGGATCAAAACACTCCACGGCAGAACGCCGTAAGAATTATCTCCGCGTTCCACCCCGCGCATGGACTGATAATACCACTGGCAGACGCCCCAGATACTGGCATTGTAGTCTCCGAACGGCAGAACAAAGTGGTTGGCCTCGATCCCGTTGGCATTAAGATAATGCAAGCTGTCGTAAAGCTCGTCTTCCATAACCGACGGAGACAAGCTGGGCAGACTGCGATGGGTCACGCTATGTGAGGCGACCGTCCAACCGGAAGAATAAACACTTTTAACTCCGGCCAAGTTCATATAGAGCGGATCAGCCGAAGTGACTTCGGAAGTGATGATCGCGACCGACCCTTTCCAGCCGTAAGTATTCATCAACGGCAGAGCGGCCGTTCTGACCGAATCGTAGCCGTCGTCGAACATGATCGTTACCGCCGGCTGGCCATACTCCGCGGCATATTCCTCGACAAAAAGGTCATCGAACCAAGCCGTGCCGGACACCTTGCCCATAAACGCATAGACGTCGATGTAAGCGATCGGCTGATCCACGAATGAGGCGGTATTAAAACCGATCGGCCGCCAATCGAAGGTGCCAACGTTCTTGGTCTTGGCCGTGTTCTTGGAATAAACGACCTGCCCGTTCATCAGATGGATCTCGGCATAAATACAAGCGCCAAAATTATCCAAGGTGGTACTGGTAATATTTGTCCCCAAGAGCATGCTCTTGATGCGCACCGGGCGGGCAATTTTTTGGTTGAGCGTCACCCTTTGCCGGGCGCCGGCATTGGCTGTCGGCTTGCCGGTTTGGACGATCGCAATGTACGCCGATCCGCTCCAAGAATTAACCGGATCGACGACATACTTGTAGCCGTTGCCATAAGCCGTCCAACCCGAAGCCAGCGCCTTATTGGCCGGATCGACCGTTTCGAAATTGCCATTCGGCATCAGATTCGGCCCCGCTTCGGCCCAAGCCGACAAGCAGATCAAGCAAAAGATCACCATTGTCAAAGTTTTCATTTCACACCCCCAGAAAACCAAAACTCCGTCTTTCTGTAGACGGTCTGGTTAATTAGTTCGGGCGAAAGCCCTCTAACTTAAGATTGCACCAGACAACAAAAAGTGTCAATAATATCCGATTTTACAAACCCACTAAAAAATGTCGCTTTTTGGGCCCAAATAGATTAGAATAGACCTACTATGCTTATCGACGAAGTACAAATTAAGGTAGCAGCGGGTCACGGCGGAAAAGGCGCGGTCGCTTTCGACAAGAACAAAGGTGCCATTGGCCCTTGTGGTGGCAACGGCGGGCGGGGCGGGAGCGTGATCTTCGAAGGTATTTCCGACCTGGCGGCCTTGGAGCATTTTCGTTTTCAAAAAGATCTGGACGCTAAAAAGGGCGGTGACGGCCGAGGACAATTTGTCGACGGCGAAGATGGCAATGACCTCATTTTAAAATTACCGGTCGGCACGGTTATTCACAATATTTCTACCGGTTTCGAACGTGAGATCATCAGCGTCGGCCAGCAAGTAATTGTGGCTCGTGGTGGACAAGGCGGAAAAGGCAACTACAAATTCCGTTCGGCCAAAAATACTTCACCCAAAGAATTCCAGCCGGGACTGCCGGGCGAAGAATATGAACTGCGTCTCGAACTCAAACTGATCGCCGATGTCGGCTTTATCGGTTTGCCGAACGTCGGCAAATCCACCCTTTTGAATTTGCTCACCAAGGCCAAAGCCAAAGTAGCCAACTATGAGTTCACCACCCTCGAACCAAACTTGGGCGTTTACTACGGCTTGATTCTGGCTGATATTCCGGGCTTGATCGAAGGCGCGTCGGAAGGCAAAGGCTTGGGAATAAAATTCTTGCGTCATATCGAACGGACAAAAGTGCTGTTTCATTTTATTGCCGCGACATCACCGGATATTTCCAACGATTACCAAACGATCCGCGCCGAACTGACTGCTTACAATCCGGAACTGGCACAAAAAACCGAGTACTTGATCCTGACCAAAACAGATGAACTAGCCGATGGCGATATCAAAGCAAAATTAACTGAAGCCAAAAAGTTAAATAAGAATGCCTCTGCTATTTCGATGTATGATGACCAAAGTTTGGAAGCAATTAAAAAAATACTAAATAAATTGGAGACCGATAAAATCAAATAAAAAATCACCCGCAACAATAAGCTGCGGGTGACCATTTTTATTATTGCCCATCCAAGGATCATTTTTTTGGCCTTTTGAAAAAGACCTCATTGCCCTTGAACAAACAGACCCCCATGATGCTCCCGGCACCGAAGACATGGATAAACTCCCAGAAGATCATTTCGCGCCAACCCCTACTGTCCGCATCTTTCAGTTCGACGCGCCGAGTGTAAGGATTGAGCATATTGGGGTTTTCTAAACTATACCTTTCCGCCAATTCCTGATAGTGCTTCTTGTAGACCTTCTCTCCGCGCGGAGTAAGCCTAAAAGAAACAGTCCTGTTCAAATCCATGGCCAACACCTCCTAGTTATGCTGTTATGTACAATAACAGAAAAGTAACTGATTGTCAAACTCTTTAAATTTCAATTTTTGAGAAGAGATAACTGCCGATACCGATCAACAGAGTAGTAAGAATGACTAGCACAAACAAGTTGTTGGCGTGGCCGAAATACATTCCGTCGCCCAGGACGCTGCGCAGGCCGTCGATGGAATAAGACAAGGGGTCGATCTTGGCGATCGCTTGGAGCGCGACCGGAGCGGTTGCCAGCGGAAACAGCGCGCCGGAGAGGAAGAAGATCGGCATAATGAGGAAGTTCATTATCAGCTGGAAACCCTGCATATCGTCTAAAATAGAGGCAATGGCCGTACCCAGCGCGGTAAATAGCAGAGCTTCGAGCGCCATATAGACAATGGCCATCGGCACCCCCGTCCAATGCGGAGTGAAGCCAATGAACAGCGCGATAATAAATACCAGAACGCCTTGGAATAAAGCCACAGTGGCTCCACCCAAAGTTCGCCCGACCATTATGTAGGTGCGGGAAACGGGCGCCACCAGAGTTTCTTTCAAGAAGCCGAATTGCTTGTCCCAAATGATCTCAATACCGGAAAATACCGCCGTAAACAAAATACCCATCGACATTACCCCGGGCACTAAAAATTGCAGATAATTTCCCCCGCCGGCCGCCTGAAAGATCGGCCCGAAACCGAAGCCAAGCGCGACCAAAAACAAAACCGGCTGGCCCAACGAGCCCACGATCCGCGCGCGCGAACGGAAATATCTTTTTATTTGTCTAAGCCAAAGAGTATAAATTGCGTTCATGAATTTTAAATTATCTCCGCCACATTCTGGCCGCCTGTCGCATATGTTCCTTGGCGCCGGCCGTTTCTTCACGGATCTCATGCCCGGTTAATTTCAGAAAAGCTTCCTCGAGCGTTGAGGAATTATTATCTTTTTTGATCTGTTCGGCGGTACCCAGAGTAAGAATTTTACCGTGGTCAATGATCCCGACTCGCGTCGCCACTTTCTCCGCCTCCTCCATATAATGGGTCGTGAGAAAAACCGTCATCCCCTCTTCTTTATTTACCTTCTGAATATATTCCCATAAATGGTTGCGTGTTTGCGGATCAAGACCGATCGTCGGCTCATCCAAGAACAGGATTTTGGGATGATGCACCAAACCGCGCGCGATCTCCAAGCGCCGTTTCATCCCGCCGGAAAAAGTCTTAACCAGATCATTCTTCCGATCCCAAAGCTCCACGAATTTCAACAATGATTCGATCCGGGAAATGCGCGCCTCTTTCGGTACATCATAGAGCCGGGCATGAAACTCCATATTTTCGTACGTGGTCAATTCGTCATCCAAAGAGGGATCTTGAAAAACAATGCCGAAGGAACGGCGCGCCGCCTCTTGATCGGCCACCGGATCGTGTCCATTGATGGCCAATTTACCGGTGCTCGGGTGCATTAGTGTTGTCAGCATTTTGATGGTCGTGGTCTTGCCCGCGCCATTCGGACCCAAGAACGCAAAAATCTCTCCCGCCTTAACTTCGAAGGAGATATCATCTACCGCCTTAAACTCGCCAAATTTTTTCGTTAAGTGATCAACAGTAATTATGCTCATAAGATTGTTATTGTACCACACTAATACGAATGAAAACAAAAAAGCGGTTCACTTCGGCAATAACCAAAGGCCCGGCAAATTGTCCGGGCCTTTGGTTTAGTTAGATCTCTTTGATCATCACTTTGTGGTCGCTCATAAACTTATCCCGACCATCCTTACCCATGCTCATCATTTTCTGAAAATCGTCCGGGTGGGACATTTTTACGTGATCCCACATCTTATCCATAACCTCTTTCTCGTTTTCCCCTTTGGCAGAGAAACCGTCCTCAGGGCATTCAAGCATTTTCATAGTTTTGGTAATTAGACTGCTAAACTGGACCAAACTACCAAATCCAATACTATCGACCCAGTATCGTAAAATAAACATAGTAGCGCCTCTCAATTTAATCGTAGCATAAGCCACAAATCCCCTCTATTACTATCGTTCTCGCCGTGTTTGGATGCAGTAGCGAGGAGCGAACCGAGATGTATATGGAAATACATTGAGGGAGCACCGGAGCGCAGTAACGAAGAAATGCGCCAAACGCGGCGAGAAGTATTTGTAAAAAGGTAATAAAGGGATAAAATGTAGCTTATGCAAACAGCTTTAAGCTTGTTAATAACCTACAAATACTGGCTGTTGTTTCCGCTCGCCGCTTTTGAAGGACCGATCGTCGCTCTGGTTGCCGGCTTCATGGTGTATATGGGCTACCTCAGTTTTCTACCGGCTTACATACTTTTGCTTTTAGGAGATCTTATCCCCGACACTTTCTACTACTACCTAGGCCGTTACGGCGACCAGAAACAACTGTTCCAGAAATACGGCGCCAAGCACGATTTTGTCGCTAAAAATTTTGAGCTGATCCGTAAACTTTGGACCGACCACGGCCGAAAAACAATGTTCCTGTCCAAACTCGCTTACGGCCTGTCCACAATATTCCTGATCAGCGCCGGCCTGGTCAAGATGCCCTTCAAGAAATTCGTTTCCTATGCCTTTCCCATCACCGTCTTTCAATACGGCATAATCATGATCGCCGGTTTTTATCTGGGACATTCCTACGCTTTGGCGGAACAATACATCAAATCAGGCGCTTATGTTGTAGCTGGTATTTTGGTGATTTTTGTCACTGCCTACATCCTCGTCACTAAATACGCCCGAAAAGAAATTACTAAATTAGAAAAAGAAGAAGAATCAAAAAAATGAGAATTGCTATTTTCGCCGATAACTTCTATCCGGAAATGTCCGGGATTACCGATACCGTTATAACAACCGGAAAGGAACTGGCGCGTCGAGGCCATCAAGTCGACTATTTTGCACCATATTACACCCCAGATAACTTCCGGGTTGGCGGAATAAAATTTGCGGAGCTTAACTTGGGACCAAACGTAACCGTTCACCGCTCAATGTCCGTCCCCTTCGCCGCTCCCACAAAACAGGGACGAGCAGGATTACCAAACTTAACACGCGCATTGTTTGATCGAACGAAATACGATGTCGTCCACACCCAGAGCTTTTTCGGAGTCGGACTGGATGCCCTGCTCTTCGCCAAACTGCGCGGAATTCCTCTAGTCGGTACCAATCACACCCTGATCGACGCCTTCGTCCAGTACAGTCCGATCAAAGCCCAATGGGTCACAACAGTGCTAACCAAATTTCTGATCTGGTACTACAATCGCTGTGAATATATTTCCACCCCGTCTCTATTTCTGCTTTCCGATATGCAAAGCAAGGGACTGAAACGTCCTGGCGAAGCGTTGTCCAATCCGATCGATGAAGCCTTTTACCAGGCTCGAGCTGATAAAGCGACGCTCAAACAAGAACTCGGCCTGTCACCTTTTACCATCCTCTATGTTGGCCGATTGTCAGCCGAAAAAAATCCAAAAGCCCTGCTCAATGGATTCATCACTTTTTCCGCCAGCCACCCCGAAGCCGAGCTCGTCTTTGTCGGCCAAGGGACAATGCGTCCTGAACTGGAATACCTAGCCGGGACTAGCGAAGCGGCTGATCGAATAAAATTCGCCGGTCCATTTTTAGGAGAAAATAAGCAGTCCCTTTACGATTATTTCCATGCTTCCGATTGTTTTGTCATGCCCAGTACCAGCGAGACCCAAAGTATGTGTACTCTGCAAGCTATGTGCGCCGGATTGCCCATTTTGGCGGCTCGCGCCGGTGCGCTACCGGAGCTAGTGGGAACGAACAAGGGATTAATTTTCGAACCGGACAACGAAAGCGAGATCGCTTCGCTACTTGATCAGCTCTATCAAGATCCAAATAAACGCACTGCTTTCGGCCAAGCCGGGAGAGCCTTTGCCGAACGATTCCACCCCGGACTGATCGCTGCAAAATGGGAAGAAATTTTTACCAATGCCATTAAATATCATGGATAAACCGCGCATTAGCCTAATAATCCCAGCCTATAACGAGGAAAAATATTTAGGCGATTGTCTCCGTTCGGCGATTAATAATTCGAACGGCAATTTTTTCGAGATCATCGTCATCGACAACAATAGCAAAGATCGCACAAAACAGGTGGCCGAGACTTTCCCGGGGGTTAAAGTGGTCCTAGAAACCAAACAAGGACTAACCAGTGCCAGACAGGGAGGGTATCGTGTTGCCACCGGAGATATTTTGGCTTATGTCGATGCCGATTCCCACGCTCCGGCCGGTTGGGCCGAACGCATCGCGCGAGAGTTTGCAAACGATCCCAAACTAGCCGTTTTGAGCGGGCCGTATTACTACTACAATATCCTTTGGTGGCAAAAGATCCTGGTGAAACTTTGGTACTTCGCCGCTCTGCCGGTCTATTGGTCCACGGGATATATGGCGACTGGCGGAAATTTCGCGATCCGAAAAAGCGTCTTAGATAAAATGGGCGGGTTCGACGAAAACATCGAATTTTACGGCGAGGACACCGACATCGCTCGCCGGGCCCACAAATTCGGCAAAGTTAAATTCAGTTTAAGTTTCGTGATGCCCACCTCCGGCCGTCGTTTCAGCGGACAGGGCTATTTCAAAACCGCTTATACTTACTTCATCAATTTCACCTCCGAAGTATTATTCAAAAAACCCGTCTCAAAAGAACACACCGACATTCGGTAAACTATATTTTTTGTAAGGCCTATTTTTTCACCTTTTTGTGTTAAAATACTTCTACTAACGAACTAACAAAAAAAATGAAGGCGATAAAATCATACGCGGCGCATTTTAAAAATAAAAAATATCTTGAAGCGGTCCTTCGGTCGTTGGTGTTTATCGCCATCGCACTAGTCGTCAATTTTTACGCCGGAACCTACGCCCTGGAAAAAATTTCCAATCCAGTTACCGACCTTATTTTATCCAACATCCCCGTTTTTGACGTCGACGCACTCTTCCTATACGGCCCGATCGTCCTCACCTTGCTCATTACAGCCCTCTGCTTAAAGAAACCAGAGCGTATCCCTTTCGTAGTCTCCAGTGTCGCTCTTTTTCTCGTGATCCGTTCAGTCTTTGTAACCCTGACCCACATTGGACCATTCCCAACGCGCGCAACCATTGATTACTCCACCCGAATCGTACGCGACCTGACTTTTGGCGGAGACCTCTTTTTCTCCGGCCATACCGGTTTGCCTTATCTAATGGCCCTCATTTTTTGGCAGAATAAATTCTGGCGTTATTTCTTCATCGCCACTTCGATCTTCTTCGGCATCGTCGTCCTTTTAGGCCACCTTCACTACTCGATCGATGTCCTGGCCGCTTTCTTCATCACCTATTCCATCTATCACATTGCCGTTGTCTTTTTCAGGCAAGAGAAAAAGTTCTTCGATCGCGGAGTGCCTCGAAACGACCAGTCTATTTCCCTTGAATCCAAGTAACACTTAAAAAATAATCCCGCCACACAGCGGGATTATTTTTTTAATATTAGTGTTTACTTCTTCAATTGAGATTGCAAAGCTTTGATTTGCGCCTGCAAAGTCTGGATCTGATTGATCAACTGATTGCGAGAATCATCAGACGGTTTATTGAGTTCCGCGCGAGTAGCCGGGCCAACCAAACCGATCGCCTTGACTCCATGCGCCTTCTGATAGGCCTTCACAGCCGATAAAGTGGCCTGGCCAAAAATACCAGTTGCCTTAGCGGACAAGAAACCTTCCGAGATCAATTTGTTCTGCAGAGCCGTTACCTCCTTACCGCGTGAACTCAAATTGAGCGACTGGGTAAAAGTGAAGCTAGTGCCTGTCGGAGTCGGGATAAAAGTAATGGTCGGAACAGTAACAACCGGAGCGTTTACCTTCGTATTACTATTACTACCAGAAGACACTGAACCACCGGCCGAATTACTTCCCGGAGCACCGATGACTTCTGCCGAATAAGAGGTAAAGGCGGTGCCGACCGTCTTAGCAGAACAAGTTATTGTCGTGTCGGCTGTATCGACACAGGTCGCTATTGGGTCAGAAGCAGCGGCACTTACTAGCCCGGCAATCACCTTAGCTACCGTATCTCCGGTAATAGCTGCATACTCGTGACTATTACCATTGATATAAATTTTGAATATTTCTCTCTCCGTAACATTAGCCGGAGTAAAGGTAATCTGATGATCGATCCCCGCGTTAGTGGAAGCGGAGGCGCTAAAAGCCGTTCCCGACGGATTCGCCGTCAAGACCAGTTTGTTACCGGTCGTGGTCGAAATAGTAAAGCCGGCTGAGGCATAATTCGGTTCTCCTGAGACTGTCTGCCAGATGCGATCAGCTATTAAACGTAAAGTAGCATCTGCCGCCGTTGTTGTTGTGGCATATGATCCGGTCGTAGTAGCAATGGTATAGGTATCTCCTGCATCAGGAGTGCCCGATAGCGTAATTTGATCGATCTGTGCCACCGGAGCCACGCCCGAGCGCGCGTTGGATACAACGATGCTACCGCTAGTACCATCGGTAATTTTTATCAGACCGCCGATTTCAGTCGTAGAAGCAGAGGTCTTCATTGCCACTGCCAGGGTGGTAGAACCCCGCGAGAAATCAAGGCTGGTAGTAGTAGCGCCCGAAGTCGCCGTAACATAACTTAGAATCGACAAGGTTTTCGCCAAATTCGTCGTACTGGTAGCATTGGCTCCTGCCCCGATGTCTATGTTCATAGCGCCCCCGATACATTTCAGCCCCGGGGTCGAGGAAGCGGCAACCTGGAAAGTAATAACACAAGTACCGATCGTAAAGGTTGAAGCCGCAGCAGGAAGTGATGTTACCGTCAAGGTCGTAGTCGCTTTTACTTCGGACGTATTGGCTGTCGTGGTGCTTATTGAAGCATAGATATTGTTCGTAACCTTTGCCACGTTCGCCACCGTTTCAGCAGCCGTCAACGAGGAAGTGGCGGCTTGGGCGGGAAGAGCGAGCATTAAACCGCCCGCAACAAAAAATAAAATAGCGGATAACAATATCCAGCGTTTATAATTAAAATTAAACATTTTTACAAAATTAAAAAACTTAATAAAAGTAACTGCTATGTTAATGCTGTTAATTATATAGTGCAGATAACGATTACACTAGAAAAGTTATCCACAGCCGTCCCACAGTTAAAAATTGCGACAACGAAACTCTAAATTCTAGACATTATCAAAAGTTAGATTCCTGCTAATTTAATAGCCAAATAGAGAACACCGACGCCGACCACTGTGACCACGGTCGTCCAAGCCGTTGGATGTTCGTGATGACTTTCGGGCAACAAGTCGCTCGCGCCGATATATAAAAAGAAGCCGGAGAAAATAGCTAAAATTATGCCAAGGGCTCCTTCCGACAAACTAAAAAATAGCGTGGAAACAACCCCGGCCACCGGCGCCAAAGCATCAATGATCAGCCAAAGATAAGCGCCCTGCTTGTTGCCCTTATTTTTTAAGATCAAATTGACAGTATTGATCCCGTCGGAAAAATCGTGGACCAAAACCGCCACAGCTACCACCGCCCCCACTGCCATAGAAACCTGAAAGGCCAAACCGATCGCCACGCCATCAAGAAAACTATGGACAGACAAGCTGCCGGCGCCAAGCGCTCCCCGACCCCGACTGCCCTGCCCCTGCTCATCTTCCTCATGCGAGTGGCGGTGGAATACCACTGAGCGATCCAGGACCATGTAACCAACAAAGCCAACTGCCACAATCGTCATGATAAAAGAAACATCATATATTTTCGAACCAAGAACGATCGCTTCCGGAATTAAGTCAAAAAAAGCCACGCCGATCACCGCCCCCGCCGAAAAGCCCAAAATAAGATGCAGGCGATCTTTGAAACGCAAAGCAAACAACCCTCCCAAGAGGGTCGAGAGAAAAGCGATCAAGGCGATCAATATTGTCATCTGGATATTATATGACAGATGCTTTAACCGGTAAAGGTTAAAGATCGACCGGTCTTAATCAAAGATATTAACGAGGTAGGTATTAATATCCCGCTGGCTATCGTTATAGAAATATTTATTTTCCGAATGGAGCTTGGCCGCTAAAGCTACGCCGACAAAACGCCAGTGCCACGGCTCAAATTGATAGTAGCCGTTATTGGGCGGATAGGACAAGATGAAGCCGTAGCGATAAGCATTGTCGGTTAACCATTTATAATTTTGGGTCTTCCCGAACGAAGAAAAATTATCACCCAGGGCCGGAGTGGTCAGGTCGACAGTCGTTCCCAGCTGATGTTCGGAGTAACCCTGATCGGCAGAAAATTTATTCGCCCCAATACCGTAGACCAGCATATAACCGGTCTTCAGTGATTTCTGTTCGACAAACGAACGGTAGGCCGAAATGACTTCAAGCGACAGGCGGGAGGAAGAGGCTGAGTCCATCATCTGTTTTAAATGCTCCCAAACCGGGGACAAAATTTGTTCCGATCGCTTTTTATTATAAACATATGAATTATCGATCTGAGACAAACTAGCCGGCACATAATTCTCGCTCAAAAAATAAACCTCCGAATATTTGCGCAAAAGCTCCGGATCGGTTTTAGACAATTTATCCAGAGTACTAACCTTTCCCTGGATCTGACCGATCTGGCTAAAAAATGATTCATTGATCGACTGCTCGTTATGAAGAGCTAACGTCGTGCTCGCCAGACTGTTAGTGACTCCTTTGAGGTTTTGCGACAATTTTAAAATCTTTAACTCATTACCGGAATTCTTAGCATCCAAGAGATGATACTCATAGGCGAGGGTAGCCAGGACCAATAATAAGAGACCAATGAAAATCTGTAAAAAAAGCGGCAAACGAGGTTTACGTTCTTCCATAATCAACATCCTATCACGCAAAGCAGAGCAGGAAAAGCCTAGTTTTCAGGCGAGTTATTTTACCTTCGGAACAATATTCAGATCCAAGGCATTACTAGTAGTACTGGCACTATCGGAATAAATATTAGCCACCAAAACCCTATACTGGCCAGCCTGAATATATGGAGGAATGACAAAATTGATCAATTGACCGGAACTCGAGATAAAAGACGGGGTCAATTCATCCTGATAATACCCTCCGGTTAGTTCAATCATCGATCTGGCGTTAAACCCTTGCCCATGAATGACAGCCATTTCACCATCGGCCGAAACAGAAGACGGATCAATGGAATTAATTAAAAGAGGAATCGAAGTGATCGTAAAGAAAGCACTATGCTGGTCAGCCTTAGGATCATAGGATGAAGCATTGGAAACACGGATCCGATATTTGCCAGGAGCTACAATCTGGCTCGTTGTCTCTCCCGCAGAAACAAACCCGGCTTTCCAACTATATGGGTTGGCGCCCATTTGATTCGAAGCAATATAACCCTCCCCAACTCCATTTTCATCTTCCAATAATATATTATAAAGAGTTCCGTCTTTATTGGTCCAAATAATCGAATAATTCTGCCCGGTTAAAAAGTCAGAACCGGAACCGGAAAGTAAAACCGTCGGAGTGGGAGAGGAAACGGCCGGAATTGAAGAACTAGCCGTTACCAAGCTTGGAATACTTAAAACAAGTGGGGTCTTCGACACGGCAGATGCACAACTTTCTTTAATAATCGCAGACAGGGTCAGCGGACCGGCTGTCCCGGTGCCATTTATTCCTTGACCGGATTGAAATTTCCTTACCGCCACTTTCGTCAGAGCGCCGAATCGGCCGGTGGTCTGACTAAGCAGCAGGCCCTTAGAGATTAGGAAACTTTGAAGTAAAGATACGGCCCCGCTGGTTTTTGAATCACTATCGCCCAAAGTTAAGTTGCGGGAAATCGTCAAACATTTTGCTTGGCCAGCCAAAGGAAAGATCAAAAGACCTGATAAAAACACTGTCACAAAATATTTTTCCCAGTTTTTTGAATTAAAGTTAAACATAATTCTAATTTTACCCCCAAAGGCGCCCCTCGCCAAGGAATATCTTTGGCAAAATATCTTTTACGCGCTAGAATTATAACAATATGGCTCGCAGTCATCATAGTTTCAAATTACGCAAAAGCCGGCACTACTTTTCCGTCTTCGCGGTGTTTGTCGTTGCCATCTTGATCGCGCTCGTTATTATCGGTGAAACCGGACGAGTGCCGATGGGAACGATTCTGTCCGGCTTGGGCCTTTCTCTCTACCGGCTGGTCTTGGCCTACGCTATCTCGCTGATCATCGCCGTCATCATCGCCGTTTCCACTTCCGGCACCAAATTCGGCAACTCGCTTATCCCCATTTTCGACCTCCTGCAAAACCTGCCATCCTTCGCCCTTATTCCCCTCTTCGTCTATCTTTTCGGCTACACCGACCAAATGGCGATCATTTTCGCCGCCACTTCCATTCTTTGGCCGATCTTGTTCTATATGATCCATGCCTTAAACACCGCGCGCAAGGATTGGAACGATGCCGCCACTATCTTCGGTGCCACCGGCTGGAAACGACTTTGGTTCTATTCTCTGCCCGTTAGTTTCCCGGCACTCGTAACCGGTTCGATCGTTGGTGTATCGGTCGGCTGGGAAGCGATCATTGGAGTGGAGATCATCGGGCTCTCCAGCGGAATCGGCGTATTTCTAAATGGCGCGATCGGAGCCGATAAACAAGCTTTCGCCGCCGGCTTGGGTCTATTACTATTTTCCGTCCTACTGATAAATCGCCTGGTCTGGATGCCTTTATTAAAACGCACCGAACTATATGGCGAATAAAAATATCATCTTAAAAGTTGAGGGGCTCTCCCACCAGTTTATTCTTCAGGATGGAAAACACTTGCCGGTAATGCACGATGTTTCTTTTTCTGTCCCCGAGGGCGAATTCGTTTCACTAGTCGGCCCGTCCGGCTGTGGCAAATCCACCTTGCTTAAAATGATTGCCGGTCTACTCAAACCCGATCATGGCACAATCGAGTCGCACGCCCAAAAAATGTCGGTTGTTTTCCAAAACTTCGCCATTTTCCCCTGGCTTAATGTTTTAGACAATGTAGAATTCGGCTTGAAAATGGAAGGCCGGCCCGCCAAAGAACGGCGACGGATCGCGCTCGAAAAAATATCCGAAGTGGGGCTGTCCGGTTTTGAAGATAAATATCCGGCCGAGCTTTCGGGTGGGATGAAACAACGAGTCGGCATCGCCCGCGCCCTGGCCGTCTCCCCCGATCTGCTTTTGCTCGACGAGCCCTTCTCAAGCATCGATGCCTTGACCGCCGAACGCCTGCGCGCCGACCTGCTGTCCATTTGGACCAAGTATAAAATGACAGTGGTCTTGGTTACCCACCTCGTCGAAGAAGCGATCGAGCTGTCCGATCGAGTGATTGTTTTTTCCGCCCGCCCGACCACTGTCAAAAAAGAATTCACGATCGATCTGCCTCGTCCGCGTTCCAAGCGTTCACCAGAGTTCTTCGCCCTGCTGGATAAAGTAACGGCCGATATTGATAAAAGCGATCCTCTGGCCTAACCGATAATACGATAGATCTCGCGTTTGCCGGTCAGGTACATTTCTACATGAGGCGCCGGCTTACTCTCGGCCGTTTTTGGTTTGCTGACGTATTCATTCATCATCTTCTCGAAATCGGCGAGGCTCTCTGTCTTATGATCAATCACCACCTTATTAAAGTCGCTGACCATATCCACCATCACGGTCATCCCCGGCATTTCGTCCATCATCTTCTTCATCATTTGGGCCAGTTTACCGGCTTGCCCCGGCTTGGCAATAAATACTTCACGAATTATGTACATAAATTTTAAATTAAGCTAATAAACGCAAAAGCCGGACCTCGACCGGACCGGTAAACAATTAGGGTTAACTTAACTAAATTATATCACAAGGCTCAAGTCCGCGGATCCGACTTCTTCCACTCTGTCAACCGCCCAGCCTTGCGTTCCATTTTGTCGGCCGGGCGCAAGAAACGGCGATTTGCCTTGGGTAACAATAACTGATGAGGCGCATCGTCTAAAGCCGCGGCGATATCATAAAGTTCCTCTTCCGCGGTCGGCCAATCAGTACCAAATTTTCTCAGATCAAGTGGCTGGAGCGAACATTCCCGCAAAGACTTACGCCCCGTTTCATTAACAAAATATTCATGAAAATACGACAAGGCCAGTTCGCGGATCGTTTTGTAAACAGGATCGCGAAACCGCAAAGTAGCATAATTAGTCTTGCTGATCGCGCCCCAATAACCGTTTCGTTTGTAGAGAGCCAGCACGTGATCATAATCCGTTTTATCCGACCTTAGATCCATCAAAAGCGGTTCTTCCCCTGAAAGCCAAAAACAAAGCGCCGCAGTGAGCGCCCCTTCGTAGCAATGCATCTTTTTCTCACGCAAAACCCGCCGGGGCGACATACAGGTCATCCCTTTCTTTTCCATATTGCGCGGAAAAGAATCTAAAAAATCCTGGATCTTGGCCGGCGTGGTCAATTTTTTGAAAACCGCCAATTCTTCCTTGGTCAACCCGAACATTCTCCTATTCTATCAGGTACGATCGGAAGGAAAAAGCCGGATTTGAATCGTCTCCCTTTTTACGCTAGAATACAAACCTATGGCAAAATCAAAATTCACACCGGGCGGGTTTAAGTTACTACCAAAGCGCTCATCGGCTGGCTTAGGTCTTTTCGCTGGCGAAGATATCCCAAAAGGCGCCTGCATCATCGAATACGTTGGCCGAGTGATTTCACCCGAGGAAGAATATACCAGCCGGAGCAAGTACCTATTTCAGGTCAATTCGAAAGTCACGATCGATGGCCAGGCCAGATCCAACACTGCCCGCTACCTCAATCATTCTTGCCGGCCCAACGCCGAACCGGAAATCGTTAAGGGCCATATCTTCATCATGGCGACCAAAAACATCAAGACTGGCGAAGAGATCAACTACGACTACGGCGAAGAATACGTCAATGAACACATCAAACCTTACGGCTGCCGCTGTTCCAAGTGCGCTGAAAAGAAACAAAAAACCGCCTAAGGCGGTTTTTTGTTTATAGTTTGAGGAACTCGAGTATCTTATAGACAATAAACGCCGGCCAGACAAGGGCCTTCAAAAAACCGATTAGCCCGACGTAAAAAGTATCAGCATGCTGAATGTAATAAATTAGAGCCCCAACAAAACCCAAGCCGTATACCCCGCCGGCAAACCCTCCGCCGCAATGCTTTTTTTCGTGATTATCCATATTTTTATTAAATTAACGCTGGTCTACTAAGCCACCCATATATTTGGCCGAATATATGCACGAATCTCCGTCAAAAATCCTCTCCTCGCCGTTAAAATTATCAACTTCTCCAACCCAATCATTCACATACCTTAAATTACCCTCTTCGAACAATTTGGGGCCACGATAGGGATTTTCTTTTTGTCTAATCAACAAGGCCTTGCGTAAAAAAGGATAAACTTTGTGAGTCCCGATATTTTGATTGACTGAGCCATAATAAACCATCATATAAACCGGCTTGCCTTTAAAAAACACAGCTTCTCGACCCCCATATGGCTCACCGCCAAAATAGTTATCGTGGTATCGCCAATCGCCCGATGAGTATTCAATGGTATGCGAGTTATCCGGTTCTTTTGTATCTCGAACATAAGCAGCATAACCATGTTCATTAGCTTCCAAAAGGAACTCCGCTATCTTATTTAAAAATTGATGATCTTTCATAATTGTAGTATATAAAATATCAAAGCAAAAGAAAAACCGCCTGAAGGCGGTCTTTCTTTTTTTGTTTGATACAAAATTCGGAAGGTTTCAAAATTAGATGTTATCCGAGGCGCAAGCGAGGAGCAAACTGAGATGTATATGGAAATACATAGAGGGAGCACCGGAGCGAAGCAACGAAGGAGAGCGCTAATTTTGGAATCTTTCTAAGACAAATGTTTAGAGACCAGCTTGGTCATCTCAAACATATTCACAACAGCCTTGCCGCCGAAGACTTCCTTAAGCTTGGCATCGGCAATAATGTCGCGCTTATTCTTGGGATCCTGAAGATCGTTCTTCTTGATGTACTCCCAAAGTTTCTTGACCACTTCAGAGCGGGGCATAGGGCCCTTGCCCACGACTTCCGCCAGCTCAGCGCTGATGGTCATAGGTTTCATAAATGCAGAATTTGCCATATATTTATCTACTTAACGTCGGACAGTCTATTTGGCGCATTTCTTCGTTGCTCGCTCCGGTTCTCCCTCAAAGTACTGCCACTGTACATTTCGGTTCGTTCCTCGCTCACGCCTAGAACTGCATCCAAATATCCAAGTCCTTAACTATTATTAATATTATTAAAAACAACTAAATTGATAACCTGGTAATAGCATACCACACTAGCAGTCAAATCCCTAGCAATTCCCCTAGGGGAATACCTCCAAACCAGCCGGACCGATCTTTAGATGTTTAAAAATACTTTCTGCCGCGATCGCCCCTTCGCTGGCTGCGGTAATGATCTGGCGGAAGCCATTCGAGCCATCGGTAATGTCGCCAGCCGCCCAAACCCCAGGTACGGCTGTAGATTGGTCTTTACCGACCTCGATATAGCCCTCCCGATCATAGGTCAGCCCTATGGCTTCGTAGGCCTTAACGCGAGGTTCCGAGCCGATTTCCACAAACAGCCCCTTTACCGCTAGTTCCATAGTATCATTGTAAGGCCTGTCTATCTTGATGGATTCCAACTTCAAATCCCCTACCAACTCAATGACATTGGTCGAATAGAGGATCTCCACATTCGGTTTCATTTTTACTTGTTCAGCCCAAGTCGGATCGCCCCTCAATTCATCCCCGCGGTAGATCAAATAAACCTTCTCGGCGATCTCGGACAAGTACAAAGCTGCCGTCAGCGCCGCATCGCTTCCCCCGACAACTGCCACCGTCGCTTTCTTATAGAACATCGCGTCGCAAGTGGCACAATAAGAAACTCCCCGGCCGGTCAATTCCTGTTCGCGTGGAATGTTCAGTTTGCGGTGTTCCGTTCCCGAAGCGATCAAAATTGTTTTTGCGTGCCAAGTCTCCCCCTCCGTCCCAGTCACCACAAAGATATCGCCAACCTTGGCAACCGAGAATACTTCCCCCATGACGATCTTCGCTCCTTGGTTTTCGGCTGCCTCCACCATCTTATTGGTCAGCTCCATGCCAGTGATCTCTTTTTCCGACGGATAATTGCAGATCTTGTGCGACTCACTGGCCAAACCGCCCAACAACTTACCCACGACGATCGTATTTAATTTGTAACGGGAAGCATAAATCGAAGCGGTAAAACCGGCTGGACCAGTACCAATAATGACCGAATCGTAAATTTCCGAGTTAGAATTATTATCCATTTAATTCGTTTTGCAATTCTCCGAGCAAATGATTTTTGGGCCGAAAGCCGACAAAGTCTTTCACCACCTGTCCGCCTTTGAACAGCTTCATATTGGGAATGCCCATAATTTCATATTTCTCCGACAAAGCCGTATTGTCAGGATCATCTACGTTCATTTTAACAATATTAAGTTGTCCCGCCAGTTCATCAGAAATCTGATCCAAGACCGGGCCCATCATCTGGCACGGACCGCACCAGGGCGCCCAAAAATCCACCAATACCGGCAAGTCCGAACCAAGTACGACCGAGTCAAAATCCAGCGCCGTAGCGTTTATCACTTTCGACATATTTTGCAGGCAAACTAAACTAGTAAGGCTGTAATTTTATCCTATTTGCCCTATTTTTCCAAATCCAGGGTTTCATCGATCCGGATCTGCGAGACAAATTCCGGCACGTGGGAAACCAGGATCATTGCCCCTTCGTATTTATTTAAAGCTTGGGCGATCACCGGCAAATGACGGAAGTTGATGTGGTTGGTAGGCTCATCCAAAATAAGTAAGCCCGGTTTTTGCAAAACCAAGCGGGCAAACGCCACCAAACCTTTTTGGCCTTCGGAAAGACTGCCGATCTTTTTATAGACCAGATCACCGGTGATCAAGAAACTGGCCGCGGTCGCCCGCAGTTTCTCCTCGATATGTTCATCCATTACGGAGAAGAGCGATTCTAATACCGTGTGTTCGAAATTGAGCGTAGAAAAATCCTGCCGATAATAACCCACTTTAATTCCCGAGGCGATCGTCGCGCCTTTTGATTTGCCGGAAGCCAGCGCCTCGAGTAAAGTACTCTTGCCAATACCATTCGGTCCAGACAAAAGCAGGTGCTGATTTTTCCTCAAAACCACCTTCACGCTCTTGGTCGAACCTTTGTGATTTTTTATCACGCTGACCGAAGAAATATTGATGATATCGCCCTGCATTTCCGGCTGGCACGGAATAGTAAACGGCCGGATCGTTTTATCCTCCCGCCTGACATCCACCTTAGCTTCCTCCATTTCATCGGCCAAAGTGCGCATTCGTTTGGCCAAAATACGCATTTTACCTCCCTTGTTAGCAAAGAAGTTGGCCTTATCTTTTTTCTCCTGAATTATTTTGGAAAGCTGGGCATTCTTGGCATTTTCCTTTTCCAGCCGAGCCGTGATCTGCTCGCGCACGTCAAAATAGTTTCCCACATACTGCTCGATCTTGCGGGTAAAGATATCCAAATACAAGACGCCTTCAGTAAATGAGTTCAAGAAATCGGCATCGTGGGAAATAACGATCACTGTTTTGTCGTATTCTTTCAAAAATTTAGTTAAGTGAGCAATTCCTTCTTTATCCAAGTTGTTCGTCGGCTCATCTAATAGCAATAAGTCCGGATCCTGGATCAAGGCAGAAGCCAAAAGTAACCGCGCCTGCTGACCGCCGGAAAAATTCTTAATGACGCGGTCGTGATCAGCGCTAAAATTGACCGCCTCAAATACTTCGTCAATTCGCGGATCGATATCATAGACCTTCTGTTTAAAACAATTTTGAAAATATTCGCGAATAGTCAAATCCAACTGATCCCGTGGAATGACCTGCTTGGCGGTCGCCACGGTGATCTTCTCCGACACCATAATCTTGCCGGAATCTGGTTTAGACACGCCAGTCAACAGATTGAAGATCGTACTCTTGCCGGCGCCATTCTGACCCATCAGAGTAACCTTGGACCCCTGGCGCAACGAAAAATCCACCTCATCCAAAATAGGGTGATTGTGGCCGTAGCCAAAGGATACTTCATCAAATTTTACGATTGTTTCATTTGCCATCTCAGTTTTTTCAAACAAAAACGCCCACCCTCGGGCGAAGTTGATGTCGTGTCATTCTAACACAGGTTTTACATATTAGGAAGCCTATTCTACTCCGATTGGCCTAAATGACTCATGTTTGCCAGCCTGCAGGGCTGATAGTTCCCTGACAGTGTTCTCCCTTATATACGACAGATTAAATTCTTTTATTTTTGTGGTCCAAATCTTATATAATGAAATCGAGTTATGGTAAGGATTTAATTGACCATTTTTTCTCTGCGAGCAATAAAAAAAGAAATGTTCCTCCACAAAGTCACAATAAACCTTTGCCAGGGGATGAAAAGCGATTTCCTCGTCGGCTATTTTACTCACAAAATTGATAGCAAGTGACTCAAACATATTTGCAGCATCGTATATTAATGTTTGTCCGGCTTCATTCATGAATTTTATTCCATTATTATTATGGACATGCAGAGCTGGAGTATTAATTTCCTCGGCAACAAAATCAATTAAAGGAATCTTTTTTGGTTTGAATTCTTTTTGAATTTCGAGTGCCAAAAGCTCATTTAAAATGGGTAAAATCGTATTCCTAAAATTTTCAACTTGACCAATCGCCAAAGTGATAGATTCTCTCATACATCTAATACTTATATCTTCTTTTGCAATCCATATTTGTCTTAATGCAAATAAAGCAGCAATTAATAGCCCGATATCAGCTAGGGTTGACAGGGCCTGCAAGGTCGTGATTATCATGGGTGAAGATGAAGCTAACATATATTATTTTTGACATAATAATATTCCTTTTACTGAAAAAGGCTAGCTATTTCGCCGTAAATAGGTTACAGTAGTCCCACTAAGGTCGTATTTTACTAGCGATCGCATAAAATCAAATAAACAATATGGACGAAGTAAAAGACGACGGCGCTATCGTAGCCGACGAAACTGAAGTTGAAGAAAAGGAAGAGGGCGCGGAAGAAGCCGAAACCGAAACCCCAGCCGAAGAAATCGCTGCTTAAATAGATTTCTAAAAAACACCCGTCAGGGTGTTTTTTAAATTTGTATTTATATTTGTATTTGTATTCTCAGGGCTTCGTCGTTTGGATGCGATTCGAGGCGTGAACGAGTCCCGTGACCAAGCTGTACATGCGAGTACTGCGCGGGAATGGAACGAAGTGAAACAACGAAGAAGCGCGCCGAACGAAAAGTCCTGCCCTAATCGATGAAGGTTAGGGCTATGCCTGGCAGTCCCGCTCGGCCTGTTCTGCCGATGCGATGGACATAATCTTCGTACGTATCCGGCACGTCGAAGTTGATCACGTGAGAGACAGCTGGGATATCCAATCCGCGCGCAGCCACATCGGTCGCCACTAATATATTGGTTTGATTACTCTTGAACGATTGCAACGATTTCTGGCGTTTGCTCTGATTTTGGTTGCCATGGATCGAACCAGCTTTGAACCCGCGCACCGCCAAAGTTTGGGACAATTTTTCCACGCCATGTTTGGTCCGGCCGAAGATCAGCACCTTGCTGAATTCAGCTTGCGCCAAGAGATCGTGCAAGGCTTCCACCTTATCCTGACCACGTCCCAAGCGGATCACATCCTGATCGACGTTCTTCGCGGTATCGCCCGTTTTTACCGAGATCATAACCGGTTGTTTCAGGAATTCCTTGATCAAGCCGTCGATCTCGCGAGTGGTAGTGGCCGAGAAAAATAGCGTCTGCCGTTCTTTCGGCATTTTGTTCATAATAAAACGCATATCGTTGATGAAACCCATATCAAGCATGCGATCGGCTTCGTCTAACACGATAGTGCTGAAATCCGCCGGGCGGATCATTCCGCGCTCGATCAAGTCTTTCAGGCGTCCCGGCGTACCGAACACAAAATTGTGCCGACGGCGCAAGTTGCTGATTTGGGCGCTGATCGACATACCGCCGACACAAGCGACTGAGAACAACGGCAGGCCTCCGCGGAATTTGATGAATTCTTCGTTGATCTGCATTGCAAGCTCTCTAGTCGGCACGATCACCAATACTTTTTGGTTAGCGTCGATCAATACCTTATTTAGTAAAGGCAACAAAAAGGCCGCCGTTTTGCCGGTTCCGGTATTAGCAATGCCCACAACATCCCCGCCTTTCAAGACGTGAGGAATAGCCTGATCCTGGATTGGGGTCGGCAAAATATAGCCATGAGCGGTGATGTTCGTTTTGATCCGAGCATCCAAATTAAAATCACTGAACGCATTTTTTGGTTCATAAGCGACTACATCGGCCATCGGTAGGGCTTTGCAGATGAAGCGATTAGGGTCGATATACTTACCCTTAAATCCCCCACCCTTACGGCCAAAGCTTCCGCCGTGAGATGGCTTGGCGTGAAACGACGGCTTTCCGCGGAAGGCCGGTTTGCCGGAGCGTGAGCTTCGGCCTGCCCCAGAACTCGTCCTGGAGCCATAATTACCTTTAAACATAACTTTTTGAACACAAGAAAAACCTCTTGCGTGTATCTCGTCTTTAAAATAATCGTAAGTAGACGAGTTCTCGTAAGTTCCGGTATACAGCGCAATGAGGCCCTATATTGAGATTCAGGTTACTACCTGAGATGAAACTCCTGAGATATTTCTTACTCTATAAGTATATATTATGTTCCAGGATATGTCAACCCAGTTAAAAAAACGCCCCGAAGGGCGTTTTTTATTTCTTGGCTTTAACTAATTTTTTCTTAGCCGGAGCCTTAACGGCTTTAGCGATAACTTTCTTGAGCGAGACAGGCTTGACCTCTTCTTCGATCTGCACCGGAGAAACCAGAGCGATCAAATTATCCAATTTAACGGACATAATATCCAATTGGCGTTTCAGATCATCAATGCGCTTGTCGGCAACCGGCGCCGAAAAATTCGGCTTGGAAAACTCCCGTCTTGGCTCGCGCGAGAACGATTCTTTCTTGGCAAAGCGATCACCAGTAGGAGCATCATTCTGGTTACGGAAACAATCACGGCAGTAAACCGGCTTCTCGCCATTTGGACGAAACGGCACTTCGCACTGCTTGTTACAAGTCGCGCAAGTGGCGCTAAACATCTCGGCCCGATCGCCACCACGGTCATCCCGCTTAAAATTTGATCGTCCGCCGAAGCTAGGCCGGCCGCCAAAATCCCTCTTTGGTCCGCCAAACGATGGCTTTCCACCTCCAAACCCTCCCCGCTTTTTAAAATCTCCCATAAATTAAATATTTATATATTAAGCAGTTATTTTGAGAGGACAAATCGCCAAAAAACTGATTGATGGAAGTATAACACACGGATAATAAAATGTCTACCACGGTTATTGTTAGAAGACCTCCCAAAAATTATTTAGTCAGTTTAACGCATTAAGCCAACCAGCTGACCACTAGAGGTAACCCTAAGTAACTTCACCGCCCCGAGAGAAGGTTGGGTGGTCATTGGCTCTCCGGGATTTCGCTCAGCATAATTTATATGAAGTTCCAAAGCAGAAGAATTGATCTCTGTGGACTGCGGAGCGATCCGATCTCCAATCAAAAAAGCATTGGTTGTCTTGTATCCCGTCGCCGTTTTTATCGCAACCACCGCGTAATAAAATAACCCGCTTCCTCCGCCATCAGAGGTCACTAAGAAAGCAATGTCATTCCGCCCGTCTCCCGTCAAGTCGCCAGTCGCTTCGTTGCCAAAATATCTAGTGATATTTTTTGCCGCTGAACCGGGAACAACCCCTGTTTCTGCTTCGCCATTTTTAAGAGTCACTTCTTTGCCCTCAATCTCAAAACTAGAATTTTTCGGATCAAAAGTCTGATTCACAACAGAAAATTTCTTCGTCGGAGTCATAAAAAATAGGCCTATACAGATTACTATCAAGGCTAAGGCGACAATGAGAGTTTTATTCATTCCCCCATTATACACTGGAAGCGCTTTGTTCGCGCCAGAGAGCCGAGTACAACCCGCCTCGCGCCAGCAACTCGCTGTGGGTACCGGATTCGATAATTCGCCCGCGCTCTAAAACATAAATTCTTTTGGCGTGAGCAATCGTGGACAGGCGGTGCGCGATAATAACCGAGATCGTATCCGGCCTGGCTTCAATAATTTCTTTGATCGTACCCGTAATCGCTTTTTCCGTGATCGAATCGAGGCTCGAAGTGGCTTCATCAAAAATGATCAGCTCCGGTTCACGCAACAGAGCCCGAGCGATCGCCAAACGCTGGCGTTCTCCGCCCGAGATCTTGATTCCGCCTTCGCCAATCTTGGTATCCAAACCTTTTCCTCCCCGCTCAACAATCGTCAAAGCAGCAGCCTGTTTGATTGCCAAGAGACAATCATCGTCAGAAGCATTCGGCTTAACGAATAATAGATTTTCACGAATCGTACCGGCAAAAAGCTGGGTCTCCTGAGCCACCAAACCGATTCGTTTGCGCAGTTCCGCCCGATCCAGCTCTCGCATATTTATGCCATTGATCTCCAAGCCTCCCTCGGTCGGATCGTAAAGCCCCACCAGCAATTTGATCATCGTTGATTTTCCCGCCCCGGACGGCCCGACAAAGGCGACCGTTTCTCCCCGCTCAATGTCAATATTAATATCCTCCACCGATGGACGATCGGCCGTGCCATATTGGAAAGTTATATTTTTAAATGTAATATTTTGAATTGGCGGTAGTTCCACCGGGTTCGCCGGTTTGATATCCGGCGGTAGCGACAAAATTACTTCGAGCTGATCTAAGCTGGCTTTCGTTTCCTGATACTGCGCGGCCACCGTGCCAAAATCCGACAAGGGCGAAAAGATAAAGAACGAATAAATAAGCAAAGTAAAATATTGCCCGATAGTCATATCACCTTGAAAAATGAGAATGAGCATCAGGAGCAATAAAATAATTCTCATCGCATTAACAAAGGTCCCCTGGAAAAATCCCAAATAGCGGATCAGCTTTATCTTCTGCAGTTCCAAATTAAGGATCCGATTGTTAACATCATTCAGACGCAAGACTTCCTGATCTTCCAAGCCCAAACTTTTCACTAGTTCAACATTGCGCAAAGTCTCGGTCGTCGAACCAGCCAGATCAGCCGTTTGTGCCACAATATTCCGCTGGATCGTGCGGATCCGACGGGTAATATAGAGGTTGAACAGCCCAAGAATGGGGATAAGTAAAATATAGACCAAACCGATCGACCAATGAACAGTGAAAGCATAGATAACAACGAACAAGATGCCCACGATTGGCAAAAAAATCGAGGTGACAAAACTCAGAAACAAAGTTTGAATATCCGTGCGGGCTTTCTGCAATTTCTGAAGCAATTCCCCCGAGCGTTGATCTTCGAATACGGCGTACGGCAAAGAAAAAGAATGCGAGACACTGAATTCGTACAGCTTGGCCGAAACACGCTGAGTCACCACGTTCACGTAATAATCCTGAAAATTCTTGGCGATCCGCGAGATAAGCGTCACTAGTACCGAAAGTAACAGCAAGATAACTATCCCCGTCACAAACTGCGATTGGGTATAATTTTTAGGATGAGTGGCAAACTGATCGACAATGATCCGGGCGATTTGAGGATCGAGCAGGGAAAATACCTGGTTGACCGTCGCCAAACCCAGCGCCAAAAAGAGGAATCCTTTGTATTCCTTAATGTAGTTCCAGAGGCGTTGCATATCCCCAGTATACCACCAGGACAATAACCCGCTAAAACCGCATTATTCTGGCTTCTTTGCCACGATACTATGGATTTCCTTGGTCAGTTCGTTATTGATCTTGATCAGCCGATGGACCTCGTCCTGGATCTTGAGCAGGGCTTCGGCATCCTGAAAAGTCTGCAGAGCCTGCTTGTCGCTCGCCTGGGCGGCTACCCTTTGTCCAACCATGATCACCGACAACAGCACGAGTTGAAGGAAAGTTTGTGCAACCCAAGAAACGAGAGTGGCCGTTCCACCACTGATCGCCGCCGGCAAACTGATTAGAGCAATGCCGGCAAAAATATAAGCACACCACATGGTACCGACACTATTCGTAATGATCAAAGCCAATCGTCCATTGAAACCCAGATGTTCTTGGGTGGTTAAATGCGGACCAACCTTGGTCCTCTCTTTGATTCGCGGATTTGGTGTATGTGTACTCATACTATTTATTTCCTTAAATAATGATATGGTAAAAGTATATCATGAGACACGCAAAAAGGGACATAAAGATGTCCCGCTTTTTTAACAGCAAGAAAAATTACTTTTTCTTCTTTTTGGCGGCCTTGGCCCGCTTCGCGTCAAGCATCATTTTCTTCACTGCCAGACGCTTGGAAGTTTTCTTCGAGCGGGATGCCCGCCTTTTAATATCCTGACTTGCTCTTTTTGCCATGGAAATGATTATACACCAAATTAAGGATAATGTCTCCTTTTACTTCTCAAGGAATTTCTCATACTCCTCCGTCGCCCGAGTCAATTCTTTATGATCGATCTTGGTCCGCTTTACCACCTCGTTCCTTAATTGTTTGTATTTTTTAGGATCATATTTGATCGCGGCAATGACCCCCATTAGAATGTCCCGGGCGATGGTTTTGTCGTAACGCCAAATATAATTCGAGGGCCCGATCAGCCTATCATTCTCCCTCAATTTTCTTTCCGGATCACGGCAGATCCGCTCGACCCGGTCGGCGATATATTTATTCTTGTATTTTTTCAGGCACCAATCGATATAAGAGCCGGCCTCCGGAAATTCGGTTCCGGAATAATCCCAGCGCCGGTACAGCACATCGCCGATCGATTCCATTGCCGATCTGACCTTCTGTTCGATCTTTTTATCGGCCACCGATTCATGGATGGTCTTATACCCGCGCGCGTGCCCCAAATAACCGATCAGGGAATGCGCCATATTGTGCATCCAAAGTTTTCGCATATGAATCGCCACGAAATTCTTTTCAAAAACGATTCTTTGGGAGAGTTCCGGCAAGACACCGTCCTTTTTTTTCTTCCACTTAGTTTCGTTCACATAGAGCGGAGGCAGTTCTTTTTCGATCTTGATCGGTCCCGGCTCGCCGATCTGGACTTCCGGCACGATTGCCTCGTTGATCGAAGGCACCAGTCCGACAAATTCGTCAAAATAGCTCTTAACATTGGGATTGTCGATCTTTCGATAGATCTCGTACTGCAACAGATCGAGCGAGTTGTCGTAAACTTGGAAATTTTCGTCAAAGACAAAGTTGATTGCTTCCCTGATCCCGTACGCGTACCGGCGCAATACGACAAACAAAATAGTGTCAATCAACTGTTCGATATTGTTCAATCTGATTGCGATAAAAACACAATCGATATTCAAGGCGTTTGCGGCAATTTTTTCCAGATCGGCACTATCGATCGTTTTTTTGATCGGGACACTGATGTTTTCCTGCCGGCTGGAAGAAAGTTTTACCTCTTTCCTGCCTTGCCAGAAAGAGAGTTTGGATTTGTCGCTTTCCACAAAGACCATCTGCCTCTTAGCCGCCGCCAAAATCCGGCCGATATAAGCCAACCCGATCGAGCCCATGCCAAAGATCATTATCTCCTGTTTCCGTTTATTGAGCCTGTCCGCATAGGCGGTCAATTCGCAATTTATCGTTTCGGCCAGCTTTTTATCGGTATACTTCTCCGGAATTTCTCCGCCATAGATACTTTTGATATTTTTCTTCAAAATATCCACGAAATAATTCTGCGTTTCATTTGCCCCAACCAACTCCGCCACGGGAATCTTCAAAGCGGAAAGATCGGAAGCTGATATTCCCGACAAATATTTCTGATAGCTGTTCTCGGTTCTGGCGATTGCCCCGCCCCGGTGGCCCGAAGTGGCAAATTGGAAATGAGTTGTTTTGATCAGCCAAGCCAACAACACGGCAATCGCGTCTCCCACCGCCAGGTCAAGGAAGGATGAGAATAATTTTTGATCGGGAATCGGAACCAATTTTTCATCATCGACAATGGAATCAGCAATCACATAAAATGGACTCACCGCCCTGGCCAAGGTGGAGTTTTCGTTGGCCGTAATGACCGTCACGTCCACACCCTTATCTTTAGCCAGATCGTGAATATATTTCAGGTGGTTTGTTTCTCCGCTGAAGGAAATTATAATAAGCAGATCGCCTTGGACAATGTGGGCAAAATCGCCATGCGGAAGTTGGGCCGAATTGATCGCGGTCGCGTCTATTCCGATACTGGTCATCGTGGCCGACATTTTTTCCGCCACATGAAGCGATGACCCGGCGCCGGTAATAAAGACCGTGCGCTTGTTGTAATGAGAAACCAAGATCTTTTTTAACAGCGAAATAACCTGTTCGTAAAAAGAATTTTTATCAAGCCCGCTGATCGTCTTGGCGAATCGCTTGAAAATATCCTCAATTTTAACATTGATAGAAAAACGCGGATCAGCAATCGCTCCATCGAATTTTATCTTATGATCGTAGATCAGATTCGGATGATCCAGGTAAAACTGATCTTTGCTGTAGTCGAAATAATAGCTCGAAACCACCCCAATCGCCGTTCCCACCGCCAGTGCCGCCGTCGTGGTCGTGGTCGGAGCCTCGGGCAAACGAATGATATCGTCGGTCACATCCTTTACCCGGCTGTTGATCATATAATCACAATCACAGGCCAGGCGAGATTCGGGATCGCCAGTTATCGCAACGGTATAACAACCCTTCCGTTTGATGCAATCGATCAAATTGAGCAATTCCCAAGCCTTCCCGCTGTTGGAGATCATAAAGATCAGATCGCCTTCTTTCAGATTCGTCAGGTTCTCGGAATTGGCGCCGGTCAACTCCAAACAAATACTATTGATCCCCAGGTTCCGATATCTTTCCGACAGATTGTCCGCAATCGAATGCGATTTGCCGATCCCGACAAAAAACACTGTATTGCCTGTTTTTTTCGTCAGCACCACCTTCGCCACCACGTCGACATACTGGCTTTTCTTGATATTGCCGACCAAAGTTCCGCTGATCTCGTCCGAATATGTTTCCAGGATCTTTTTTAGGTTGCTCGTTATCTCCGCTTTATTTATATCTACCGTTTCCTCCGCCTTGGACGATATTATTTCACACTCCAAGATCTTGTTGATCGTTGCGGCATTGAGCGGTGAATTCACATTTTTCACGTCCGCCAAAAAAGCGGCCAGCGGTTCCTTTGGGACATTCACCAGACCGGTGTAAGGAATAAAAACTGCCGGTTTTCTGTTTTTCAGATTGTCGTACTCGATCAAATGCATATACCGACGGAAAAATTTGCTAGAAATTATGTCTCCATATGAAAATCCGGCCGGCGGAAGCTGCAAGTTTTCCGAATATTTGCCGGCATTACCCAATCCGTACTCGATCTTTTCCCAACCATTAACCGCTTTAATTTTATAGGCCTCGCGGAAATTTCCGATCTTATAGGCTCCCCCTTTGGAAACAAGACAGTATCCCGAACCCAGGCCCGTTCCAATGCCGAGATACATTATTTTGGTTTCTTCCTCACGACAGATCTTCGCCCACAGCTCGGGGTTGGTGATCTTGATCTCCGTCAGCAGTCCGTTGAACTGGGCGATTCCGTCGTTGCAAACAAACACATCCATCTGGTAACCGTTATCACGCAGGATCATTTGACACAAACGGGAAGGATTACATTGATGAAAAATTTTGTCCGACGTACCGAGGTCGGTCGCTCCGTCGTCGATCTCTCCTTTAGGATCAAGAATGCGCCCGGGCTGGCCGATCGCCAGCTGAGGCAAAATTTGGTATACGCCAGTCTTAAAGGTATCCAACACCGGCCGAATATATAAAATCAATTGCCGATAAAATTCTTCCGGAGTATCGCACTTCCGTGTCGGGAAACAGTGGCTTTGCAATATTTTATTATTAAGTTTCCCCTCCTGATCCAAACAGGCCAGCACCAGGTTTATCTTCGTCCCGCCGATATCGATCAGGGCCAGGATCGGAATCTTATTTTCTTTGTACGCTTTTTTAGCGTTAACCGCTATTTCAATTCTCGCCTTATCGCTGAACGAGTGGAATGTCCCCAAGGCCCCCGCATTGGCGGAATTCATTGTCGTATTAAGAATTTCCGGAGTATCAGTCTTCGCTCCCGCCAGTTTTTTTATTTGCTTCTGCGCCAGGATGGGCAATAAAACCTTGGTGTAGCCGTTTGTCCCGATCGATCCGCCAAGCACAAAATACCTGGTTCCTTTGTATTTTTTTATCTCCCGCTCCGAGTAGCCGGGCAGTTTGAAATCCCCCTTAAATATCCGCCAGATCAGATTTCCCAGGGCAAAACCCACCACGCCGACAACCTCCTTCGAGGCCTTTTTTGACCCAATTATATCAGGCTCATAACCAACCTTCTCCTTAGGATTAGTGTTGATTTTCATTATTTTAAAGCTAGCACAGAAGCAATTTTTATGCCATAGCTGGAGTGGAATAACAATAGCTCTCCCCCAAAACACCCCTATTTATCAATTGAAACAAAATACCGCCCGAAAGCGATATTTTTAGTTTATTTTCTGCTCAAAGATGGACAATCTCACTATCTCGACGAATATCAATCTCTCTCGGCCAAGCGTCTCTGTTCGTCGAAGAATTTATCCAAGGCCACCGCCTGTTTTTTCAATCCCTGCAAGATGATCTTCTCTTCATCGGTTAGAGACCGTTTTTTCTTAACCTTCTCCAGTGTTTTAATATATCCGGCGACATTACTTTCCATCAGACTAAAGGCTTTTACATTACTGATATCGATCTGCGGCCTGGTTCCCTTGGTCTTTTTACGCTTCGGGTGGAACTTGTAGAGGACAAACGCTAACAATAGAAGCAAACAAACCGCTCCAATGATCTCGAAGGTTTCAGGGCTGGGCATAGACCAGACGATTCCCAGACTTTTCAAAACATCTCCGGAAGAAACCTTAAAACTAAGCTCGGGAGACGTTTCTTTTACCCCATCAGAATTGACAGTTTCCACCCAAGCTTGATAATTTCCCGGGAGAGCCAACTTTCCGCTCCAAACGAATTTCGCATTCCTTTGATTACTGTCTGTCTTCACTTCTATCGGTTGAGGAGTCTCCGTTCCCCGCTGTACAAAAAGTTTGGTCTGAACGGCGTCACTGCCCGTCTGACCGCTGATCTCGAAAGTCTCATCTACTCCAACATTTGAAATCGGTTCCAAAGACGGACTTATTTGACTGCCCGACAAGACATTGATCGAAAGGGATACCTCTTTACTGGCATTCCCGGCCAGGTCAAAAGCTTTGACCTTCAAATTATGCTGGCCGGTCGAGATTCCGTTTAATACATACTGACCGCCGGAAAGATCTTTGGCTAAAACATGGATCGCGTCAGAATTGTCGTCGACAAAAATATCATAATGGTCCACCCCCGACAAATTATCCTTGGCGGACAAGCTCACTTTGGGCTGATTGTCCGTATCGTTACCGGCCGAAACTTTGGCTTGCAGGTCAGTAGGCCCGACCGCGTCTATTTTCAGCTTATAACGAGCGATGTCGGACCAACAGCCGTCGGTCTTATATCTCAAATTAAAATACCAAACGCCATCGGGAGTGTTTTGAATATCCTTGCTGTCGATCGGCGGGACATAACTTACACTCGGGGTGCTATTGTCCTTGGCGCTAAGGGAGGTCTGGACCGCCGTCGCTCCATCGGGCAACGACCAATCGAAAGAACTGTTTTTACTGGCAACCCAAGTGTCAGGTTTATTGGTCGGAGAATTGATCGCCAGCTTTGGACCGGCAGTGCATTCAGTCGCCATATTCTGATCATCCGTTTTGATATCAACTTTGTCGGGAACGGCCTCGGGAACAGTTTCATTGGAAGAGATACTGAGACTGGCGCCGGTTTGCCCCGATAAAACGTTCGTACCCAAACCGTCGTTGGCCCTTACGGCTGAATCAGACAAGACCAGCGAGGCCACCCCGGATTTTTTCGCCATAAACACGACCGAAAGAACTTCTCCACCGCTTCCCGTATAGCCGGGGTTTGGCGCCCCGCCATTGAAAGCGACCGTACCATCGGTATTGGAAAATGTTGGATCTTCTATCCAAAGAGAAAAGATGGAAGAACTCTTGCTGACTGAAACCACGTTCAAGAGGTCGGGCGGAAAATGGATAATTCCCTCGGCATTATTGATCGCCTGGCCGGCGGTTGAAACCAAAACTCTCAACGAAATAATATTGCCGGCCGAAACTTTGGTCGAGGCCGGAGAGATCGATATGGCCGCCGCTCGGACAATTCCGGGAAGACCAGTTAAAAGGACCGTTGATAAAAAGGTTGATAAAATTATCTTAGTTATCGAGATATTAAAACGGGACTGAGGCATTTTTTATTTTTTTCTCCGCTTCACCCGCCAGATCAAAACAATAGCGATTACTAGTACAATAATAACAGATAACCAATGATCACTAAAGAACGAAGGTGTGGATGAATAAGTTTCAACTCTTTTATTGCCGGCTTTATCAAAAGCGGTAACCGTCAATACCACTTCCTTTTTTTGATCACGCAGAATATAGGTGCCATTGGAGGGCACCGCCGGTGCGCCATTTTCAGAAACTTCGTAACGACTGATGCCAGACTGTTTATCAACGGCGCTAAAAAACACAAATCTTTGGCCGGCAAAGATCGAGGGGTCTTGCCCGGGTACGATCGTAAAACTTTCCGGCGGAATCGTGTCGGCGGAAACTACTGACTGCCAATCATCACTGGCGACCGTTCCCATCTTTCTTGAATTGATTCTGACTGTTAACCCCTTCGTCTCTACCGGCAACATTGTCCCCTTGCCGTCGTTGGCTAAAACCGTTATATCTTTGGGAAAAACAACCGCCTCCCCCGCCTTTTTGGCGAGGAAAATAATTTTGAATAAAACAGCTCCCTGCCGGTCAAATCCGCCGGGAGCCCCGCCCACAAAAGAGATACTTTGGCCGTTATCCGCCAAAGAAGGCGTCTTCGGCCACAGCTGAAAAGATGAATCCGCCAGACTGAGTTCCTGTGCGTGAAGGTCTCCACCGCTGTTTTTAATGGCAATGCTTCCCTGGGCCGTGTTGATTGCCGTTTTGTCGGTATTGATCTTCAGACTTAGAACGATCGTGTCTCCAACGGAAACATCATCCCGGGACGATTCCAAAAAAACTGTCGCCGCCAAAACCCCGGACGGAAAGAGTCCGAATAAAATGGCGAGGATGATGGTTTGGAAGTAACGTTTTTTCATTTTAATGGATGGTTATCTATTTTTTATTCCACTGATACAACATAATGGAGAAGTCTACCGAATCTACCTTGCCATCCTTGTTAATATCGACAAGTTTATTTTTGAACGGCGGTTTTGTTTTCCAGAAGAAGAGCAGGATCGAAAAATCAATCGAATCTACCTTTTTATCTTGGTTAAAATCGGCGCTGGAAAAAGTTACCGTGACATTGTTATCCGTGTTGCCGGATCCTCCTCCGCCTCCTCCGCCACCACCGCCTCCCCCGCCACCCGAACTGGCCGGAGCCACCGCACTAAAGGATCGTGAGGCCGAAGAAGAATTAACCCCATAATGGGCAATTAATTTAAAATAATAATCTCCGGCATTAGGAACAGTGGCTATTTTATCATCGGTCCAAATCTGGCCGGGCTCGATGAGTTTTGACTCGGAAGAATAATAAACATCATCCCCGCCCCCGCAAGAATTGTCGGCGTCTGAAACGACGCACCACTCAAGGAAATATTCCGTAGCGACGAGCCCTTCGTTCTTGATGGAAATATTGGCAGAGATCGAAGGGGTAGTATTGTTCGTGATCGGGTTTATCAAAACCTGCGGGGGAGATTCCCGCAGGGCGCACTGAAGCCAATCGGTAGATACCCCGCAGTTGTCACAACTAAAATTAATTCTTCCGGCCCGGCTTCCCGGAGTACCCGCCATCCCCGTAAACTTTCCGGCGGAATTGATCGTCACGCCGGAAAAATCTACCCAGCCAAGCGATCTTGACCAAGCCTTTCCCCCCAACTGGCCCAGACAGTTGTTGGTCACCCCGCCGTTGTCGGGCGACAAATTGATCCAGCCGTGAGAGAGGCTCCAAGCATATCCGGTCAGTCCGGTATCGGTAACATGCACCCCGCAATTATCGCAAGCAAAATTGATCCAGCCCAAGTTTTCGCCGAAGGCATATTGAGGACTGGGGGTGATGGTGCCGTTTATTTTCGAGGCAAGAGCCTTAAAACCGAAAAACAAACCGGCGATAATTAAAAAAAGAGAAAGATATTTTTTAAGTCTGAACATAAAGCCTATTTATAGTGTCGGAGCAGTCTGATCCACCGCCGGGGTCTGATCCGGTGAAGGTGTTTCAACAGGAGGAACGGTCACCTCGCTACCATTGTCTGGATTTGGGTCGGTCGAGCTCGCTGTAACAGCTGGATCTCCTGCTCCGGAAGACGGCTGATCGGTCGAGCTACCGGTATCAGTTGGAGCAACAACACTGCATTTGCCCGGCTTAACCTTGACCGAACCGCTAGCCACATACATACATTGATAGGCGCCGGTGTCTTGGTCCTTCACAGTCACACCGGTATTGATAGTGGCATCATTGAAGGTCGCGGTATCGGCCTTAATGCTCTTAACAATCAAATTCCCTTCTTCATCAATGCTCCATTTTCCGCTGGCCCCGGTAATAGTCTTGATATTGTCCAAAACATTGGAGATCGTACTTGAAGCCAGAGAACTCTGCAGAAGCTCGATCTGTTTTTGTTGTTGCTGGATAGCAGAGACCAAGATCGGCGCAAAACCGGCATAAGACACGCCCTCAAACGGGCCGGATTTATCAACCATTTCCGGATAGATCGGATCAACTTCCTGGGCAATAAAACCGATATTGGCGCCGACCCCGGAATTATTAGCAGTAGATTCTTTCCAGTCAAAACGCACCGGCCGTAATTTCATCAGAGAAGTCAGCGGATCTTCCAGATCGGAAATATTCCGTTTCAGATTGATGTCTGATGAGTTAACCCAAGCGCCGGTGGTGTTGTTGACCCAGCCGGCCCCGGTAACTCCGCCCTTCACGTAGAATTTCGTGGCCGACGTCGAGGTGGCCGGACTATTGATCGATACACCGCCATAGGAGGAAATGATAAAGCTCGGAGCACCGGAAGTGGATGAAGCAACTCCAAAAGGACTGACACCGACAGTCGGGTTGATCGACAGGGTCGATTGCGGAGTCGTTGAAGCAATACCTAAACGATGATTTGTAGCGTCCCAATAAAAGTTGGCGATATCTTGTTTAAGACTCGTACCGTCGGAATAAATTACTCCGGCTGCTTCCAAGGTGGTCGTACCGGTACCGCCGTAGCCCTTGGTGATTGAGTTTCCATTCCAGGTCGCGCCGGAAACCGTTCCCAAAGTTGAGACTCCCGTTACACCAAGCGTTCCCGTGATCAATCCGTTTCCGTTGATCTGCAAACCGGTCGATGAAGCAGTACCTTTGACCGAGAGTGCAGTGGAAGGATTAGAGAGGCCGATACCAACGTTCCCACCCGCTGTAGCAAACAACACATTCCCTTGGTTGGTCGAAAGAGTAATAGAGGAGGTCGCCGTGCCGTTTCCACCGGCGTTCAAAGTGATCGAACCGCCCGATCCATTAGTACCAGGTGTGGCCGAAGTTCCACCATTACCGGCCGTGATAGAAATATTTCCACCATTTCCACCCGAAGCCGCACCGCTAGTGCCATTGGCCCCGTTCCCGGTATAAATAGTTAGGGCGCCACTCGCTCCTCCAATACCGGTAGAGGGAACTCCGCCCGCCCCCGTCCCAAGACTAAGAGCCCCGGATACACCGCCTTGTCCGCCGCTTGTTCCGCCAGCACCGGATAATAAAGCGATCGCTCCGCCTGTTCCACCGGCCGAGCCAACATTACTGGGTCCGCCGGCACCACCCGTAATACTTATCCCACCACCCTTATAAGCAGTCGCTCCGCCTATCCCGGTCGCCCCGGTAACCGTTAGGACGTTGGACGCATCTACCGCCGTCGCCGGAGTCATTTGGGAAAATGTCACGGTCCCGGTGGCGCTCACGTTGCCGGCAAAATAAGCATTGCCGTTGACTTCAAGAATATTGGAAGGAGTAGTAGTCCCGATACCAACATTACCATTCCCGTCAATCGTCATCCTAGTATTAGACGAAGTGGCGGTACCGCCGGTCAGGAAATACATTTTTTTGGAAGAGGAACCATTGGCAATATACATATCTGCCGAAACACTCAAAAGCGAAGTGTCCAAGGGCCCGCCAACATTGTAGGAGGTAGTCGAAGCATATCCGGAATTATTTATTCCCATCCAGATAAAACCGGTGGTTTGGGATCCGGTATTGGCGGTAGCGGAATAACCGCATTGAGCGCTGACCCCCGTCGAACGGTTAATACAATCATACTGGAGAAAATCATCCACATTCCCTCCGACACGAAGAGCGTTTTCCGTTTTAGAATTCCCGATGTCAATTTTGAGCTGTTCGGGATTCAAAGAATCAAAAGTTGACGTGCCAATTCCAACATCGCCGGCTTCAGAAATAAATAAGGACGACGTAGCCGAAGCCGTGCCGGCGTTATTACCGACGAAAGTATAGCCCTTGGTCAAACTCGTCGACACCTTGGCATTCAAAGCGTTTTGCAAATCAGTTTGAGACGAAAGAGTTCCAGAGATCAATCCCCAAGCTACTCCGCCGACTGTTGGAGTACTGGTCGAAATCACCTGCCCGGCACCGTTCACCGCTAGAAAAGAGCCGTTCGTGGTAGCCAAGGCTGAGAGAGTCAGCGATCCGGAAACGGTCAACATATTTCCGACAGTCGCTTCGGTCGTCGATGCTCCGCCAAGGAACGTCGTCTTCCCAGTACTTGATCCGATCGAGTTTAGATCAGCAAAACCGGTAACAGTGAGGCTGGTACTGCTGGCATTGGCCAAAGTGCTCTTGCCATTTACGGTTAAGTAACCAGTGACCGTCGTACTTCCGGTGACCGTCAGGGCATCAGTGGTATTGGTGGAAGAGGAAGTAATGGTCAAATGCCCGGCCTTATGGTCGAAATCCATCATCGGCTGATTTAGTGCGTTGCCCTGATACCAATAGGTGTGAAGTCCGGCAGTGGTATAAGTGCCCCGGCCAAAACGATAATACTCAGAAGTATTGGTCGAAGAATAAAAATCAGCATCCCATAAGGTAACATTCGGTCCAACTAACCACTGAGAATTTCCGTACGTTCCCAAGATTTGAGGCCCTTGAACATATCCCGAGCTGGCCGCAAGCCCCGTGCCGGCCGTCAATGTCCCAGTCAGTGTTCCACTACCATTAACCTGAAGCCCGGTCGAAGAAGCAGTGCCATTTACAGAAAGAGCGGTAGAAGGATTGGTTAGGCCGATACCTAATCTATTATTAGTATTGTCCCAATAGAGTTGCCCGACCTTCTGCTTGATCGTAGTCCCGTCGGAGAACAGCAGTCCGCCCGATTCCAAAGTGGTGGAACCGGTGCCGCCGTTAGCAACCGACAGAGCGGTACTTAAAGAAAGTGAGCCTGATACAGTCAGCCTGTTCCCCACGGTCAGTTCGGTGGTGCTGGCTCCGCCCAAGATTGTCGTAACACCGGTGGTGGAACCGACAGTCGAGAGTCCGGAGAGAGTGGCTAGTGTTGATAACGAAACAGTCGTGCTAGCCAGAGCTCCGACATCGGAGTACGAAAGTGCGATATTTGATGACAGAGCCTTGCCGTTGACCTGGGTAGTAGAGGCGGCCGCACCAACAGTAGCGTAGGTTAGCACTAAACTGTTGCTTAGAGCCGAACCGTTAATGCTGGTGGTGGAAGCGACTGCGCCGACATCGGAATATGAGAGGGCGATATTTGATGACAGAGCCTTGCCGTTGACCTGAGTGGTGGAAGCGACGGCGCCAACGGTGGAATAAGTTAGAACAGTGGTGCCAATTCCACCACTGGTGGCATACAGGACTCCGCTCAAACTGCCGATGGTCAGTTTGTTACCCACGGTCAGTTCGGTAGTGGAAGCGTTGGTAATAACTGTTTTACCGAGAATAGTAGTGGTACCGGTGGAAGATCCAATGTTATTTAGAAAAGCTTGGCCGGTGACAGTCAGGTCGGTGGTACTGGCATTAGCCAGGGTGGATTTGCCGGAAACAGAAAGAGTGCCGGTGGCGGTGATGTTGGTGGCGGTGATATTACCTCCAAAATATCCGCTTCCATTAACTTCCAACGCGTTGGAAGGAGAAGATGTACCGACTCCAACATAACTAGTAGTAGCTAAATATAACTGATTAGAGTTGCCATAGGAATATAGAACCAAGGGGGTCGTAGCACCGCCACTCGAATAGTTAGTCGTAACATAAGCAATAGAGCCCGTGTGTCCAAAAGCTAGCGAATCAAGATTATTTTTTGCTTCCAACCATAAACCGCCATAAAGATTGGTGTTGTCTTGTTTCACCGCGACAGTGGCCACTCCGGATTTTGGAGAACCAAATGTTCCGGTACTCGATACTGACAATGTGCCCGTCGCTGTAATATTGGTAGCAGTCAGGTTGGCATTGAACCAACCGGAACCGTTGACTTCCAGTGAATTGGAAGGAGTAGTGGAACCGACACCCAGTTTACCTAAGATAGTGGTAATGCCGG
>TBL_comb47_HYPODRAFT_10000026_pt1 | contig 163952 bp, 150 predicted proteins | sample TroBogypolimnion_40_FD_10682 | JGI IMG/M metagenome (IMG submission 10682)
AATTCTAAGGGAAAGCCCGTTGCGGGAAAACCGCACGGCGGGTTTGACGTGGCGGGGGCAGGAAACGTGGCTCTTGAGTTTGAGTATGCGCGCCTGACCTCGACCCTACTGACCTCATGTTATTTGTTCATATGGCGGTATTGCTTAATGACTTGTTTTTTCCTAAAACTGACCCTTTTACCGCTTCTTTACTTGCTGCATTTGCATTTTGTTCTACATACTTGCTAAGGCCCATTGGGGCTTTAATATTTGGCTATATTGGTGATAACATAGGACGTAAACATACAGTTATAATTACAACACTGATGATGTCTGGTTCTTGTGTAGTTATGTCAGTGCTCCCAACCTATGCTGAAATAGGTATAACAGCCTCTTATACTATTATAATTTGTAGAATTATCCAAGGTATGTCTAGTATGGGGGAAATTATTGGAGCACAAGTATATCTCTCTGAAATAGTTAAACGTCCTATACAATATGCAGCCGTTTCTTTTGCATCAAACTTTAGTGCTGTAGGTTCGATGGCGGCTTTAGGAGTTGCAAGTTTAGCCACTTCATCGATTACTTCTTTTAATTGGCGATTTGCTTTTTTAATCGGTGCAGGTATAGCTCTTATTGGGTCATATGCAAGAAAAGCGCTTAGAGAAACCCCAGAATTTGCAGATGCGAGAAAAAGATTAATTTTAACTAAAGGAAACAACCACTATAAGGATATTAATATAAAAACTGTTCTAGCTTACTTTGCGATAGAATGTGCATATCCTGTTTGGTTTTATATATTATACGTATATCTTGGGCAGGTGCTAAAGGATAAGTTTGAACTTACACCTCACCAAGTTATCACCAATAACCTCTATGTTTCAATAGTAGGATGCATTGCTACTTTTGTTATTGTTTATATAGTACGTACTGTACATCCGTTTAAAATATTAAACATAAGGCTAGTTGCATCATTTGTATTAGGAGTAGGGTTTTTATTATTAGATGCAATGGATTCTCCTATACAAATCATGGTTTTTCAAATGTGTATTGCTGCATTTAAAGTTACTAGCTTTCCAGCTATGTCTGTTTTCTTTAAACATTTCCCTACATTACATCGTTTTAAATGTAGCAGTATGGTTTATGCAATGTCACGTACAGTAATGTCTGTTATTACTACATTTGGCATGATATACTTAGTCAGAGACTATGGTTATCCTGGAATCTGTATTATATTATTTCCAATACTTATTGGTTACGCCATTGCTCTTAATTATTTTCAAAAGTTGGAGAAGGGAGACGATAATCATCAAAAACTAAAAACCGATGATACTTCTTATAATAAAAATCATAATCCTGTTTAGTAGCTATAATTTTATATGAACTCATATAAATATACTCTTCTAAACTGATATCATCAAATTCAGTAGATATGATAGCCACATATTTTAAGGTTTCTTCAGCTATCTTTTTCTGCTTTTCAGTTTTTATGCTTTCTATAGTTTGAATATTATGCAACCTATCAAATAGCTTTATTAATAAAACTTCCTTATCCTTTTTATGGTAAGCATTATTAATTATTTCTTCTACACTTAATTTTGTCCCATCTGGTCTATCACGAGTAAGTCTATCAACCATTTCTGCTATTCTTTTCCCAAAACCATCCTGTATTATTTCTACGGTAATTTCGCTGTCTTCAATAATATCATGCAATATGCTAGCTGCTATTACATCCGTTTTTAAATTGTAGTCGGATATCATATAAGCTACTTCTAACGGGTGAGAGTAATAAGGCTCGCCTGACTTCCTTTTTTGGTTACCATGATATTTCCTAGCGAAGTAAATAGCTTTGTCAATTAACTCAAAATCCAGCGCATTTTGAGTATCTAATGATTTAAGTTTTTCTGTTAATCTTAGTGAATATTTGCAGAGTGTGGAATAATCCATCATTTTAAGAATCAATTAATTCTATACTTATATAATAATCCCTTATTAGTTGAAATATAAGCAAATTATGAATAATTTATTAAATTATTTTCTTTAGTGCTACAGATTAAAAAATGGAACATCATTTAAGTAGGACAATACTTACTTCCCGGGTTTCATAGGTAAGGCAAAGTCTCGTATAAAAGATAAATTCACAGGTTTTTACTTTAGTGTAAGGAATAAAGGAATACTGCAAGAAAGAATTTTAAGTATTATCCCGTATAGTACTGTTTTTATTTAGAAGAAATTTTCAATTTTTTTCTGGGAGGAATAAAAAGTGATTCTGATTCATTAGTACCTTTTTGTTTATTCTGTTCCATAATACCAACATAATAAACTCCGTTTTTTACTAGACTTATTATGTTCCATCCGGATTCCATATCTTCTTTTACAGCTTCAAATTCAGGGCTATTATCAGTAAATGAGATAAATTTCTGTATCGGTTTTTTATGTACCATAAGTATTTAAAATTAATAATTTAACTTGTATTTAATTTTTGGTGGCAATAATAGGTAAACTATTGCAAAAAAGCAAATAAAATAATTTTCAACCTTATCCATAAGGAATTAGTAAATCTTATATCAATAAAATTAATTTTAACTTAAGATTTTAACCCTTGGTATTTTTTCTTAACCGTTTATATGTCCCTAACTATTGACAACATATTAGTCCTCTATTATGTTCGAGGTTTATTTATTTTAATGAAATAATATGATTGAATTTAAACCAAATAAATTAAAATTAAGCGCTTTGCAGTATGTACAATGCTATGAGAAAATGCTGCTTATTCGTCGTTTTGAAGAAAAGTGCGGTCAATTTTACGGCATGGGGTTAATAGGTGGTTTCTGTCATTTGTATATTGGTCAGGAAGCTGTAATTATGGGGTTTGAATTTGCTAAACAAAAAGGCGATAGTATGATTACTAGCTATCGCGATCATGCGCATATTATTATGTCTGGCATTGATCCGAAATTCGTGATGGCGGAACTTACCGGTAGAGCATCTGGTTGTTCTAAAGGTAAAGGCGGTTCAATGCACATGTTTGATATTCCAGGAAAATTTTATGGTGGTCATGGTATTGTCGGAGCGCAAGTGCCTATAGGAACAGGTCTTGCATTTGCTGAAAAGTATAATAATACTAAAAATATTTGCTATACTTTTCTAGGTGATGGAGCTGTAAATCAAGGGCAGGTTTATGAGGCCTTTAATATGGCTTCCTTGTGGAAATTGCCTGTTGTTTATGTTATTGAAAATAATGAATATTCAATGGGGACGGCAGTAAAGAGATCTACTTCCATGGGTGAATTATATAAAAAAGGCGAGTCATTTGGTATAGCTGGTATTCAAGTAAATGGTATGGATGTCGATGCTGTTTATAATGCTGCGGTTTTTGCCTCTGATTATGCAAGGTCTGGTGCTGGGCCAATAATTGTTGAAGTAAAGACATATAGATTTAGAGGGCATTCAATGTCTGATCCTGCGAAATATAGAACAAAAGAAGAGGTAGAACAGTATAAGGGTCGTGACCCATTAGTAGATGTTAGAAATATTATCGTAGATAATAAATATGCAAGCGAAGAAGATCTAAAAACTATAGAGAAAAAAGTTAAGTTGAAAATAGCGGAAGTGGAAGAGTTTGCTACATCAGAGCCTTTACCGGATGAAAGCGAGTTGTTTACAGATATATATAAATAAAGGGTGCATATATGGCAGAAATAACAGTTAGGGAAGCTCTGCAGCTGGCTATGAAAGAGGAAATGCAGAGAGACGAGAGAGTTTTTATTCTGGGTGAGGAGGTAGCAGAGTACCAGGGAGCATATAAGATAACGCAAGGTCTGCTTCAGGAGTTTGGGCCAAAGAGAGTAATAGATAGTCCAATTAGTGAACATGGATTTACAGGGCTAGCTATTGGAGCGGCTTTTGGAGGGCTTAGGCCGATAGTAGAGTTCATGACTTTTAATTTTGCGATGCAGGCTTTTGATCAAATAGTTAATTCTGCTGCTAAAACAAATTATATGTCTGGAGGACAACTTGGCTGCCCAATAGTTTTTAGAGGACCAAATGGAGCAGCTGCCCGTGTTGCTGCCCAGCATAGCCAGAATTTTGCCGCAATATATTCCCATATACCTGGGCTTAAGGTAATAGCTCCTTATAGTGCTGATGATGCAAAAGGGCTGTTAATAAGCGCTATCAGAGATGATAATCCGGTTATTTTTTTAGAAAATGAGATAATGTATGGTAGGAGTTTTGAGATACCAGATGTTATTGAGCCAATTCCTATTGGCAAAGCACGAATAGTAAAAGAAGGGGCTGATGTAACAATTTTGGCTTTTTCCCTGCAAGTTGGGATGGCAATCGAGGCGGCAAATATTTTAGCAGAAGAAAATATTGATGCCGAAATAATAGATTTAAGAACGATAAAACCGCTTGATATTGAAACTATATTAGAATCAGTTCGCAAGACGAATCGGTTAATATCTGTGGAAGAAGGGTGGTTTTTTGCTGGAATCGGCGCAACTATTAGTTCTATAGTAATAAGAGAAGCTTTTGATTATTTAGATGCTGCTCCAGAGGTTGTATCGGGAAAAGACGTACCATTACCTTATGCCGAGAATCTTGAGAAGATGTCATTGCCGACGGTAGAAGAGATAATAGCAGCTGCCAAAAGAGCATGTTACAGGTAATTTCCAGAATAATTTCGATAAAAGGTTCATATGCCAATAAAAATTTTAATGCCAGCACTATCGCCGACCATGACCGAGGGGAATCTTGCTAAATGGGTCAAAAAAGAGGGAGAAAAAATTTCTGCAGGTGAGGTAATTGCAGAAATCGAAACTGATAAAGCTACTATGGAAGTAGAAGCCGTAGATGAGGGGATCATCGCAAAGATCCTTATTCCAGAAGGAACGGAAGGTGTTCAGGTTAATTCGTTAATTGCTGTTCTGGTTGAAGGAGATGAAGGAGACGCTGATGTAGAGGCTTTTATTGCCAAATTTAGTACTTCCCCAAAACCGGTTGAACAAATTGCTGAAGAAAAAACCCAAGCACCTGCCGAGGCGAAACTAGCAAGCATTTCTGTCCCTAACGCTCCTGCTCAAGGTGTAAGTACGAATAAACGAATATTTGCGTCACCCCTAGCTAAAAGAATTGCCAGTATAGAAGGGATATCTTTGTCTAATATTGTTGGATCAGGTCCACATGGACGCATAATTAAAAATGATGTTTTATCTGCTGCTAAAAGTAGTAAAGGATCTATAAGGAGGGATAAAGAGGAATATTGTTTGGTTCCCAATAATAATATGCGCAAAGTGATCGCTAAAAGATTGCTTGAATCAAAACTTACCGTGCCTCATTTTTATCTTTCAATAGAATGTGTAATGGATTCGGTACTTAATGTACGGGCGCAGATCAATGCTAATTTTGAGAGTGATAAAGATAAAAGATTATCAGTAAATGATTTTATTATTTTAGCTTGCGGAAAAGCCTTAAAGGAAGTACCAGCAGCAAATGCTAGTTGGACTGATAGTGCGATTATGCTCTATAATAATGTTGATATTTCTGTAGCTGTAGCTATTGAAGGAGGGCTTATTACTCCGATTATTAAGAATGCCGATCAGAAAGATATCGTTAAAATTTCATCTGAAATGAAAGATCTAGCAAAAAGAGCGAGAGAAAATGCTCTTGCGCCTGAAGAATTTCAAGGCGGCGGGTTTAGTATTTCCAATTTAGGTATGTACGGAATTAAAAGCTTTAGTGCTATCGTTAATCCACCGCAGGGTTGTATCATGGCTGTAGGTATGAGCTCAAAGCGTCCGGTAATTATTGACGATAAAGTAGAAATACGAACTATTATGGATGTTACGCTTTCATGTGATCACAGAGTAGTTGATGGTGCAGTCGGGGCAGAATTTTTAGCAGCTTTTAAGAAATATATTGAAGCTCCGATTCTAATGTTTGTTTAATAAAAAATCTTTTACAGAGGGCCAGAATATATGGAAAAATTTGATGTGATAGTTATTGGTGGTGGTCCTGGCGGTTATGTTGCAGCTATTAGAGCATCTCAACTAGGTTTAAAAACGGCAGTTATTGAAAAAGAGCATCTTGGTGGTATTTGCCTTAATTGGGGGTGTATACCTACTAAAGCCTTATTAAAGTCGGCTGAATTATTACAGAAAATAAAACACGCAGAAGAATTTGGTATTATTACTGAAAAAGCAAATTTTGATATAAAGAAAATCGTTAATCGTTCACGTAGTATCTCAGCTAAATTAGTTGGAGGTATTAAGGGCTTGCTAAAGAAAAATAAAGTAACAATCTTTGAAGGAACTGCCAAAATCAGTAGTCCGAAATCAGTTCTAATTGAAGGAAAAGGCCAAAAAACTTCTTTAGAAGCAAAAAATATTATTATTGCAACTGGTGCTAGAGCAAGAATCCTAGATGGTTTTAAACCAGACGGCAAGAATATCTGGACTTATAGAGAGGCTTTAATACCGGAATCAGTCCCAAAATCTATGGTTATTGTTGGTTCAGGAGCTATAGGTATTGAATTTGCATCTTTTTATAATGCTCTTGGCGTTCAGGTGACTGTACTTGAAGCAGCCTCGCAAATTTTACCGATGGAAGATGAGGAAATATCAGCTATTGCAAAAAAATCTTTTGAAACAAAAGGGATAAAGTTTTATACTGCTATTAAACTAGAAGGAAAGGAAATTAGCAATAACACCGTTAGAGTTGCATTTTTGCAAAATTATACTAAGATGTTGGTAGAAGCAGAAGTGTTATTGATGGCTGTCGGGATAACCGCTAATATCGAGGATTTAGGTCTAGAAAATACGAAGGTAAAACTTGATCGTGGTCATATAGCTACTAATGGTGTATGCCAAACAGCCGAGGCAAATATTTATGCAATCGGAGATGTCGCAGGAGCGCCATGGCTTGCTCATAAGGCAAGTCATGAGGGAATAATTGCAGTAGAGCATATTGCTGGTAAGAAGCCACATGAGCTAAATAAATTAAATATTCCCGGCTGTACTTATTCTACGCCCCAGATAGCAAGTGTTGGAATGACTGAAAAAGCTGCTCTCGCTGCTGGCTATAAATTAAAAATAGGTCGTTTTCCTTTTTATGCAAATGGCAAGGCTTTGATTTTAGGCGATAGCGAGGGTCTTATAAAAACGATTTTTGATGCTAAAACCGGTGAATTATTAGGAGCGCATCTGGTTGGCTCTGATGTGACAGAATTGATACATAGTTATGTAATTGCTAAATCTATGGAGGGGATAGAACTTGATTTTATTGAAGCAATTTTGCCACATCCTACTCTTTCAGAGATGTTGCAGGAATCAGTTTTACAAGCATATAATAAACCAATTCATATATGATGTAATCTTTAATATTTTTTTATTAAAAGGGATAGGGGTATGACTGACGAGTTACGTTTACTGCAGATATTAAATGCAAGATTTTTGCATGATCTTTCCAGTTCTGTTGGTACCGTCTCTAATTGTTTAAGCTTAATTGATACACATAACAAAGATATTAGCAATAAAGCAAAGTTATTGGCTATTGAAGAATCTGGCAATTTGACAAAAAAGGTTAAAGTTTTTCGTGGGGTTTATGCTTCACCAGATGGTGATGCTCAAATGAGTGTTGTTTATTTGACCAAATTGTTTCAGGATTTTTACTCAAATAATAATAAGGTAGAACTAGATATAAAGTTTGAAACGGGAGTGCTATATTTAGAAAGCTTGCTTGCGAAAGCGTCTTTGTGTTTAGTTATGATTATTTCCGAAGCTAGTATAGGTGGCGGTAAACTGTCTTTCTTTTGCGGTAACGACACAAGTAATAATTTCACCAAAATAACTTTTAATAGTGAAGATTTGAAATTGAAAGATGAAACTTGGGATATACTAACCGGTAGAAAGGATAGGGAAATTAATATTAAAAATTGCCGTGAATTTTACATCCGTAATTTATGTGAGAAAAGCGGATATAAAATTAGCGCCAATAAAAAAAGGAATAGCCTAGAGTGTAAGTTTCTTAAGGCTTGATATTTATCATCCATAAAGGTTTATAGCAGAGGAATTGGTATGGCTAGTTACAGAAAAGAAACCGATTCAATTGGTGAAATTGAGGTTAGTGAAGAAGTATATTGGGGAGCACAAACACAAAGATCTCTAAATAATTTCAAAATTGCAGATCAAAAAATGCCGAAAGAAATAATTAAGGCACTTGCAATCTTAAAAAGATGCGCAGCGTTAGTTAATTCTAAAATTGGTAAATTGGATTCTAAAATAGCAGAAGAAATAGTAAAAGCTGCCGATAGAATTATTACTGGCCAGCTCAGTGATAATTTTCCTTTGGTAGTTTGGCAAACCGGCTCTGGAACCCAGACTAATATGAATATGAACGAGGTTTTAGCCTCTATTGCTAATGAAAAACTAACCGGTAAAAGAGGTGGAAAGACACCGGTACATCCAAACGATCATGTCAATATGGGACAATCATCAAATGATTCTTTTCCAACGGCAATGCATATTGCGGCAGTTATTACTACTTATGAAAAACTACTTCCAGCTTTAACCAAATTACATCAAAGTCTTGCTGCAAAAGCAAAAGCATGGAGTAAAATAGTTAAAATAGGTAGAACCCATTTGCAAGACGCAACTCCTGTTACATTAGGACAAGAATTTTCCGGATATGCTGCCCAAGTCGAATATTCTTTAGAAAGAATAGAACAATCTTTGGCCGGAGTACATTATCTCGCACAAGGCGGTACGGCTGTTGGAACAGGAATTAATTGCCACGAAAGTTTTGCAGAGAAATTTGCTGAAGAAGTAGCAGAATATACTTCTTATAAATTCAAAACGGCAAAAAATAAGTTTGAAGCTTTAGCCTGTAATGATGCGTTAGTGGAATTTTCCGGCTCACTTAATACCCTTGCCGTGAGTATGATGAAAATAGCAAATGATATCAGGCTACTTGCTTCCGGGCCACGAAGTGGTATAGGCGAGCTTAATTTACCGGCGAATGAACCGGGTTCCTCAATTATGCCAGGTAAAGTAAATCCGACTCAGTGTGAGGCTATGACCATGGTAGCTGCCCAGGTAATGGGGAATCACGTAGCAGTTACGATTGGAGGATCTAATGGTCATTTAGAGCTAAATGTTTTTAAACCTCTTATAATTCAGAATGTACTCCATTCTATAAATTTACTGGCTGATGCAATTATCAGTTTTGTCGATCATTGTATAGAGGATATAGAGCCAAATCGTGATAGAATAAAGTATCTTATGGATCAGTCTTTGATGCTTGTAACTGCTCTAAACCCTCATATTGGTTATGACAAGGCTGCAATAATTGCTAAAAAAGCTTATAAAGAAGGTTTATCTCTCAAAGAAGCTGCTACACAGCTCAATTTTATTTCAGACCAGGATTTTGATAAATTTGTTGTTCCAGAGCATATGGTTGGTAAGATTTAAATCGCTAACTGTAGAGTTGTCTTTGAAGCACTTTCGTTGTTATACCTAAAACTGATATCTACTGCAAAATTTCCAATCTAAACCTAGCCTTGCGGTTGATCTAATTAGTTTGATACAACTTACTTCTCTATTAAATTTTGAGCCTTTTAAGTATCTCTTCTCTACTTAAAAGAGGGAGTAAATTTTTTAATTCTGGCCCGTTATTCATACCGGTTAAAGCAAGCCTGAGGGGCATAAATAAATCCTTGCCTTTTTTTCCAGATTTTTCAGAAATTGATTTAGTCCAATTAGCCCACGTATTTTGATTAATAATTTCTGGTAAAGTTTCCGCAGCGATAATCAAAATATTGTGATCTGTAACTTCCACTTTTTTAGGATTTGTATAAATTTCCCACCAATCCTTAATATCGGATATTTTTTGTAAATTTGGCCTCACGGCACACCAGAATTTTTCATCTACCTGATCAAGATCTAGTTGATGAAGTCTTTCTTTAACATCTTGATATTCACAGTGAATAACTAATTTATGATTAAGAATTTCTAGCTCTTCAGGTAAATATGTTGTAGGGCTTTTTGAGTAAGTTGAAATATCAAATTTATCTAATAACTGTTGTAGGTTGTAGTTTGGTACTACATTGTTTGAAGAGCCAACTAATGCAAAAAAGCTATTTATAGCCATTGCTTCTAACCCTTTATTATCCCGAAGGTTTGCAATATCGAAACCTCCTTCCCGTTTTGAGATTTTATCATCTTTAGCTTTAACCAGGCTTAAATGCCCGAAATCCGGAGCTTTTGTTCCAAAAGCTTCGAACATTTGAATTTGAATAGCCGTATTACTGACATGATCTTCACCACGGATAATATGGGATATTTTATAATCAATATCGTCGATAGTAGAACACAACATATAAGTCATAGTACCATCGCCGCGGATGATAATAGGATCACTTAGGTTACTTCCCTGATAGTTTATGATTCCTTTTACCATATCGTGCCATTTTATCTCAGAATCCTGAACCATAAATCTATAATGTGGTTTTCTACCCATTTTTTCATAAGCGGCTATTTGATCCCGAGTCAGCTTTAAAGATGCCCTATCATATATAGGAGGTAACCCGCGAGATAACTGAAGTTTTCTTTTTATAGCTAATTCTTCGGGAGTTTCATAACATGGGTATAGCCTTCCGCTATGTAAGAGCTTTTCTTTAGCAATTAGATAATTATTTAACCTGCTATTCTGGTTAAAGCTTTCGTCCCATTCTAGGCCCAGCCATTTTAGGTCTCTAATAATTGCATTTTTATATTCTTCAGTACTTCTTGTAATATCGGTATCGTCGATTCGGAGGATAAATTTGCCATTATATTTGCGGGCATATAACCAGTTAATAAGAGCAGTACGTGCATTTCCTATATGTAAAAACCCAGTAGGGGAAGGGGCAAATCTAGTAATAACTTTTTTCATATAAAAATGGTTTTTTATTTATACTTAATAATTTTAGCTGCTCTTAACCAGCGCCTTTTAAGTTGCTATATAGAAAAAGTGATAAAAATCTTAACTGTGCAGGCATCGTAATCTAGTTATATTACAACTGTCAATAAATAAATTTGATGCCTATTTTTATTTATCCTTTTACTAAAACCTATTACGTTATTCCATATTTTCAATTTCTAGCCACTGGCGCATTCTGTTATCAAGGAGCTTCTTGTTTTCTTCGAGTTTTTTAGAATATTCGTAAAAAATTTCAGGGTTTTTGAGATATAAATCACCGTCCATTAATTTGGTTTCAAAGTCTGCAATATTATTTTCTATTTCTTCGATTTCTTTCGGTAAAACTTCCAGTAACCTTTGGTACTTGTAACTTAATTTTGTACTTTTTTTTGAACTTTCCAAAGCAGGGATGTCGATTTTCTTTTTTTCTTTATTATTGGTTTTTAAATTAGGGTTATTAACTTTTTTATAAAATTTTAAATAATCTTCATATCCTCCATAAAGGTCTACAATTGTATCTCCTGTAAAAACTAGACTTCTCGTAACTAATCTTTCTAGAAAATCCCGATCATGGCTGACAATCATTAAAGTACCGTCATACTCGGCAAGTATTTCAAGTAACATCTCTAGACTATCTGTATCTAGATCGTTAGTTGGTTCATCTAGAATTAAAAAGTTGCCTGGAGAAATCAATGCTTTGGCAAGGAGTAATCTATTTGATTCTCCTCCGGATAAAGTAGACACTTTGTCATTGATAATTCGTGGATCAAACATGAAATTTTTTAAATAGGCGGCCACGTGCATGGTTTGATTTTTTAAAAATACTTGATCGCCGCCGTTAGGGCAAAGGGTCAGTTTAATGGAATGTTCTTTATTTAGCTCTGTTCTATATTGATCAAAATAAGTTATTTCGAGATTAGTTCCATGTTTAACTTTTCCTTCTATGGGAGTCAATTCTTTGGTAAGGATTTTTATTAATGTCGATTTCCCTGAACCGTTTGGCCCAATAACTCCAATTTTTTCTCCTTTCTTTACTTTAAAGCTAAAATTATGAAAAATGTTTTTCGATTCGTAATTAAAAGAAATATTCTCAGTTTCTATAATAAATTGAGCCTTTTTGGCTTCCTGATTAAGTTCAATCTGTAATTTTGCCTTAGCATCTCTTAGCTTTACCTGGTGGGTTCTTAAACTGTCTCGTAACCTATGTAAATTTGCTAATCTTTTTTGATTTCTTTTTCTTCTTGCGGTAACTCCCGTATTGAGCCAGTCTTTTTCCATTTCCAATTTACGGGTCATCTTCCGAAGAGAAGCTTCCTCTTCTGCTATAATTTCCTCTCGCCACTGATCATAATGCTTAAATCCCTTGTTTGATTTTCTAAGCTCCGCTCTATCTATCCACCACACTTTATTAGTTGTATTTTCCTGGAAAGCACGGTCATGGCTGATACAAACAATCGCTCCGGCATATGATTTTACATATTCTTCCAGCCATTCAATTGCAGTAATGTCTAAATGGTTAGTTGGTTCATCTAGCAAAAGAATATCAGGCTGGTCTACAAGAGTTTTTGCTAAAAATGCTCTGCGAATTTGACCGCCAGAACAATTCTTTAATTTTAAATTTCCATTAATTTGTAATTTGTTCAGAATAATATCTGCAAGATATCTGTTTTCTTCTGGCTTTTTTACTCCCTCTAAAACAAATTCGTATATACTGTAATTAGTTTCAGTAATAACATCTTGTTTTAAATAACCAATATCAGTTACTGGATTCTTAAATAATTCGCCGCTATCAAGTTCGTATTCTCCTGCAATTACCTTCATTAGGCTGGATTTTCCTGAGCCATTTCTTCCCACTAAACAAATTTTATCCCCTGGATATACATATAAGTCTAAGGAAGAAAGGACAGTTTTATCGGCAAAACTTAAATTACCGTCTTTAATATAAAAAATAGGTGTCATAGTATAAACATTTGGTATAAAATTAGCAGAGCTACTTAGCTATAATAAGGCAAGTTATATCGAAAACTACTTTTTATAATAATGAATAAATAGACTCAAAAATTTTTGCACAAAGGATTTAAAATATTTTTTTGTTAATAGCTGCTGCGCTATCTACTTGCATTCTTATTTTAATTTTATATTTTGTAAAAATAAATAAAAAATTTATCTGTAATAAATGACTATGCAGTTTGATGTTGTAATAATAGGGGCAGGACCTTCCGGTTTATTTAGTGCTTTTCAAGCTGGTATGCTTGGAATGAAATCAGCAATAATTGATTCCTTAGAAGCTGTTGGTGGGCAATGTTCTGCTCTTTATCCGGAAAAACCAATTTATGATATTCCGGCCTATCCGGAAATTATTTCACAAAATCTTGTAGATAAATTGTATCAGCAAGCAGCACCTTTTTCACCACAATATTTCCTATCACAACAGGTAGTTGAATTAGAAAGTTGCAGTGATTTTTTTAAACTTAAGACTTCCGCCCAAAACGAAATACAAGCAAAAGTTGTAGTCATTGCTGCTGGAGCAGGATCTTTTGGTCCAAACAGGCCACCGTTAGAAAATATAGAAACATATGAAGGAAAATCAGTTTTTTATTTAGTAACAAATAGGGAAAATTTTGCCGGTAAAAATATAGTTATTGCGGGAGGAGGCGATTCAGCTCTTGATTGGGCAATATCGCTATCGGAAATAGCTGATGTTTCGATTGTTCATAGAAGAAACAAGTTTAGAGCTGCCCCTGCAACTGTACAAAAAATTTATGAGCTTGAGGCTCTGGGTAAAATTAGAATGGTTACTAATTATCAACTTGATGGGTTAATAGGAAAAGATGGCATCCTAGAAGAGGTAATTGTTGCTGACTTAGACGGTAATAAAAAACCATTAAAGGCAGATATCTTATTACCGTTTTTTGGCCTAGCTCAGAATTTAGGGCCAATTTTAGATTTTGGCCTCAATATAAATAACCATCATATTAAAGTAAATTATCCTTATTTTGAAACCAATATAAAAGGTATATATGCGGTCGGTGATGTAGCTACGTACGAAGGTAAACTAAAACTAATACTAACTAGTTTTGCAGAAAGTGCTTCTGCTTTGCACCATGCTTATTCTAGAGTTTTTGACGGTAAGGCTTTACATTTTGAATATTCAACTACTAAAGGAATAAAAAGGTAAATGATAAAAGAGGCTATCTTAATAGATGGAAAATACCATGCCGATCTAATATTAGAGAAGCTAAAAAAAAATATTGAATATCAAAAAAAGGAAAATAATCTGGTAGCAAAACTGGTTATCATTCTAGTCGGCTCAGATCCTGCGAGTGCTATTTACGTTAGAAATAAGATTAGTGCTGCAAGAAAAATAGGTATAGATACTGAATTGAAGAACTTTGAAGAGAATATTAGCGAAAAAACTTTACTCGCTGAAATTTTGCGGATGAATTTGGATAATTCAATTTCAGGTATAATAGTCCAGCTGCCGTTGCCTAAGCAGATTTCCAAGGAAAAAGTAATAAATGCTATTGATCCTGCTAAGGATGTAGATGGGTTTCACCCTTTTAATGTGGGTGTTTTAAATAGCGGTTATAGCGGTGGGTTTATACCATGTACGGCAAGAGGCTGTCTTGAGCTTATTAAACTTACCCAGATTAACCTAGAGGGTAAGAATGTAGCGATTGTTGGTCGTTCAAATATCGTTGGTAGGCCGTTAGCGGCATTATTAAACAGAGAAGATGCTACTGTTACTTTATGCCATTCCAAAACAACAAATCTAGCTAGCATTACTTCTAATGCTGATATAGTTGTTACTGCAATTGGTAAGCCGCAGTTTTTTTCCTCGGAATATTTTTCAGAGAAAGCTATAGTAATTGATGTCGGGATAAATAGAATTAGATTGGAACCTAATTATAAATTAGTGGGTGATGTTGCGTTTGAATCAGTAAAAAATAAAGTAAGCTATATCACACCTGTTCCCGGAGGAGTAGGACCGATGACTATTGCCTATTTACTTACCAACACATTTGAAGCTATGATGAGAAATAAGAACAAAAGCATTAAGTAAAGCAATAATGGATGAAAGATTTATCTCAAACCTCAAGGATATAATTATTGAAGCTGGTAAAATATCTATAAGTTTAAGAGACGAAGGGCTAATAGTTAAACGTAAAAAAGACAGTTCTCCTGTTACTAATGCTGATATAGAAATTAGTAATTTCATTTATTCAGAATTAACAAAATTAGATCAAGCAATACCTATCATATGTGAAGAACAACCATTGAAAGACGTATTAGGTGAAGAAATGATTTGGCTTGTAGATCCAATTGACGGAACTAGAAGTTATATAAAAGGTATGGATAGTTTTACAGTTAATATTGCTCTGATTATTCATCAAATTCCTATAATTGGCCTAATTTATCAACCAACTTCTAGAAAGCTATATTTTACAAATCATAAGGAAGAGTTTTGTTTGGAGAAAAATGGAAATATTGTGGAAATATTAAGAAGAGAAGATAAAAACTTTATTGCCGTAGTTAGTTCTAGAAATTTTAACTATAAAACTGAAAAATATATTCAGGATAACGGTTTTTCTGAAGTAATTAGTATACCAAGTTCTATAAAACTTTGTATGATTGCTGAGGGTTCTGCGGATGTGTACCCTAAATTTGGTACAACAATGGAATGGGATACTGCAGCAGGTCATGCTCTTATAAGGGCGGCGGGAGGTACAGTAATAGATAATAATACCGGTAAAACTTTATTATATAACACAAAAAATCACTTTAAAAATCCCGACTTTATAGCATTCAATCAGAAATATAGATATCTTGATAACTAGAAAGATTTAAGTTTAGTCCTTATCCTGTGCTAGGCATAAATAAGGACTACTATTAGATATTAAAATCAGGTATACTGTACCAACTATCTTAGGGAATGTTTAACGTGCTAATTTAAAAATTATATTTAAAACCAATAGAAATTACTGGGAAGAATTTTAGATATTTTTTAACGCGTTTAAGAGCGGCATTAGCATCACGATTCAAGTCATCAATTGTGCTTTGCTGCTGAGCTGCATAACCAGTGGCAGAAACTTTTATTTTTTCTTTGCCTTGGTACATTATTCCCGCTTCTGCGTTAAAACTCCAAGATTTATTGTTAATAAAAGAGCTATCATATCCAATAGCAAATATAGGAGCAATTTTATTGGTCATAGTTAATTTTGCTTTAACCGTACCTAGGCTAGCTGGTTGATAGGTGGTATTATATATTGTTACTGGCTTATTAGGTGTTGCGGTAGCAGTAACTTTGTTATCATTATAAGCAATACCTGCAGAAATACGGAAACCAGATTCTGGAAATGGATGATAATCAAGCAGTAATGGAACTGTTAATAGATTCAACTTTCCTTTATAGTCTAGCGAACCTTTTTTCATTGAGTGTTTGTAATAGAAGTAATTAGTTGCTATGCGCCCATATAGATTCTCAGTAAATGGTGTTCTTCCTTCAAGACTGAATCCAGTTGTGCCAACATTAGCACCAATAGCCAGTTTGCTTTTTGTCATATTATCAGCATAGCTAGTAGTACTAATGAAAGTAGAAATTGCCAGTATACTAAAGGTGTTCAATAATTTTTTTTCCATAATTTTTACTTTTTCTATATAATTTTGTTATCAATCAAATAGCGTTTGAGTTGAAAGATTGTTGAAGGTTAGCAATATAAAAAATAAGCTAAAAATAATCAACAATTTTACTACTTGCTCCTCAAACTTCTTATCTCTATTGTGATAATTTTACTTCAAATTGTTTAAAAAAATTAATTATTTACAATCAAGGTGATTAAATTATACCAATAGTTTAATCGATGAATTAGGAGGACATAAGAATAGAATGGCTAAATACTATTATTTAACCTAAAATATAAACTAATTTTAAATAGATATTTCTAGATGGTAGAGCTAAAAAGGCAGCTAAGTATAAACTCAAATAACTATTTATCTGTTTTAGAAATTATAAATTCTAAAAACCATAAAGCTAGGTTAGTTGGTGGTGTAGTCCGAGATGCTATTCTAGGCATAGAATCCCAGGATGTTGATATTATAACTACAATGTTGCCAGAAGAGCTAATAAAAGTTTTTAGAGCGTTAGGGCATAAGGCAATTCCAACAGGTATTAAATTTGGTACTGTTTCTATATTATATGATGGAGAGCTATTTGAAGTAACGACTTTAAGAAAAGATATAAGCTCGGATGGTAGACATGCTAAAGTTGAATATGCTAAAGATTTCTACATTGATGCGCTTCGCAGGGATTTTACAATTAATGCGTTAAGTTATTGTCCGTTTGAAGAGAAGGTATATGATTATTTCAATGGTATTGAACACTTAACATTAGGGTGTGTAAAGTTTATAGGTGACCCAGAGTTACGCATTCAAGAAGATTATTTGAGAATATTACGCTTTTTTAGGTTTTTTGGCAAATTTGGCAAAAAGATGGATCAAAATAGCCTAGAGGCTTGTATAAAATATAGGTCTTTTATAAAAAAATTATCTAGAGAAAGAATAAAATCAGAACTTAATTTGATTCTCAGCTTGCCGAATTACTGTGATATAATTGGTTTAATGAATGATTGCTCTATTTTACAGGAAGTTCTTCCAATATCTCATATTTCAGGCCTTGAAAAATTTGCGCTTGGCAAAGAGATAGCAAAAAGATTAGATGTATTATTGAGTAATGAAACTAAATATGCTTTATTGTTTGCTCTAGGTAATAATGGTATTAGTTATACCCAATTAATTAACTTAAAATTTTCTAGAGCTGAAGCTCGCCATATTGATAAATTACTAGCTATAAAGGATGACAATATAGAGGAAAGTTTTTTAAGAAAAATCTGGATCGAGAATGATAATTTTGCGCAGTTTTTTATTTTTTTAGCGGCGTTATGTGAAGAAAAAGAAAAAATTGAAAATGTTTTTTTACAGTTGCAAAACCAGCCAAAACAGCTTTTTCCACTTAATGGAGGGGATATTGCAGCTCTTGGAATTAGCCCTACCGAAAGAGGGGGAGAGCTTAGATATTTAAAAGAAAAATGGATTAAAAGTAATTTCGAGTTAACAAAGCACAATTTAATTAAAATGTTGAAGCAAAAAAGATGAAAAATAAAATACAATTGGTAATAGCTCTAATAATAATTTTTTCTGGTAGGACTTTTGTATATGCTAACCCAAATATTGTAGTGACTATAACTCCGATAGCAAGTCTTGTTTCCATGTTGACAAAAGATAAAGCTGATATTGTAGTGTTGGATAAAGCAGGGGGCTGCCCACATCATCATCATGCTAAACCAAGTGATAAATTAGCAATAGATAATTCTGACATGATTATTTACATTGATGAGGATTTTGATAGCTTAATCTCTCCGTTACTTTCTAATTACCGTGGCAAAAAAGTGAGGATTAGTGAGTTTGATTCTATTGATTTTAAGAGTATCGAAGGGGGAGTTAATTGGCATTTTTGGCTCGATTTAAAAAATGCTAAAGAGCTTCAAAAACAACTCGCAGCAATTATTATCCAGGCTTTTCCTGAAATAAAACCCAACGTTCAGGAAAATTTAAAAGAAGCATTAATTAAAATTGATGAACTTGATAAATTAAAAAAGTATAAACTAGCAAACCTTGCCTCTGTAGCGTTACTAAGTGATAGTTTGGAACATTTTTTTAAATCCATAAAAAATTCGCAATTGCATATTTTTCAAACGTCCAACACTAGCTTAAAAAATATGAAAAAATTGGATGATGCGCTAAGCTCTGATAATATAAAATGTATAATATTAGAAATTGATCAGAATGCTGAATTATATAAAAAATATAACAAAATAGTTGTTCAATTTGATAGTGAAAACTGGACTTTAAACGAAAATTTGGGGGGTGTTGACGGAATATTTATTGATAAATATTCTAAAATGATTAATCAATTAAATGTATGTAAATAGATTATTATTACTAGGTAGGAATAAAGTTATTAATGATGATCAGGGAAATTTTAATTATTGTGGTGTATGATTAATAGACTGAGGTTTTTCATACATAAAGTTTTTAACAAAAAAGACATTGATAATGCTTTAAAGTTGCTTGCTTCTTATCAAGAAGGTGTAGTTTCTTTTAATGCTGATAAAACAGCCGAGTTGTGTAAGATAGCAGAGCTTATAAAAAAATATCCGGAATTGTTTATAGATAGGGGGGTGGGATATCTTATAGGGTTTGCTGATTATTATCTTGAAAATTATCAAACTATTAATGGTGCTGACTTACTATCAAGAATTGTGGCTGAATGTTTAATATTAAGAACAGATATAAATGGTATCAGTCCAAGTAAGTTATTGCAAACTTTGGCTGAAAATATAGCTATTAGTAAGGCAAGAAGCTTGTCCGTATCGAAGCCGGAAACCGCTTTTGTTATAACTAAAAGTATTAGCCTTGCAGTCAATAATGTTCCTAGTGGCATTGTAAAATTAAAAGATGGAATACAAAAATTTCTTTCGGTATCAAAAAATGCTGAAGAGGTTACAAATGTTTTTCTAGACAAATATTCTCCTTTATTTGCTGTTTTGGGAAAGGACGAATCATTAGAGGCAATTAAGCAGGATATGGCAATAATAATTGGGCATGGCAGTCAAAGGGTAGCGGGGCATAAAAATCAGGCTGGAAGGTATCTTGAGTTACAAACCTTTGAACGAGAAGTTAAAAATAAGATAATTAATTATATCCAGAGTGGTGCTTTAGATGTTCCGGAAGCACAAGAGTATTTAGTGAATAACTCTATAAAAGCAGCAGAGTATTTACGCTCAGATTATTTAACAGGTATGGATAGAGGTTTAAAATCCGCTGATATTGAAAAGAGATTAACAAAAATAGATGAAGTGATAAATCTTATAAAGAAGGGCAAGAATACTGCGGTTATTGGGTCTAAGATTATAGGGAAAATAAAGGAAATAGTTGGATCACATCCTTCTTTGTTGCGTAAAGGATCTTCAATTGATGATACATAAGCTTATAGCTTGTAATTATTCTTTAAGTGTATTTTTTAGATAAATATTTTTGGCTTTCTAGTAAATTTAATCGGCTTTTAAGAGAATAAGTCCTACATAGTTCTTGAGTTTAAACGTTAAATATAATACTCTATCGAGCATATAAGCATATAGAGTATTATTGGTTATGTTCCAAACATTAACTCAAAACCTTACTAAAATTTTTGATAAGATTAAAGGCGCTGGAGCGCTAACTGAGGCTCATATTGATTCAGCCATGCGGGATATCAGAATTGCCTTACTAGAGGCAGATGTTGCTTTGCCGGTGGTAAGAGCGTTTATTTCAGAGGTATCAGAAAAAGCTAAGGGGGTAGAGGTAGTTAAATCTGTTTCTCCTGCTCAGATGGTTATTAAGATCATTAACGATGAAATGATTCGGTTGCTCCAGCCAGATGAGAATGAATCAAAAATAAATTTACAAAGTGTTCCGCCGGTAAACTTACTTATTGTAGGTTTGCAAGGTAGCGGTAAAACAACTGCGAGTGCAAAGCTTGCTTTAAAGCTTAAGAATCAAGGAAAAAAAGTTTTACTTGTATCCTTGGATACTTACAGACCGGCAGCACAAGATCAGCTAGAAATACTAGCAAAATCAATAGAGGTAGATTCTCTACCGATTATAAAAGAGCAGTTGCCTATTGCTATTACTGAGCGAGCCATAACCGCTGCAAAATTATCGGGATATGATGTAGTAATATACGATACAGCTGGTAGGCTTCATATAGATGATGATATGATAAATGAAGCAATAAAGGTTAAAAGCTTGGTAAAGCCAACTGAAACTTTTTTGGTCATGGATGCAATGATTGGTCAAGATGCAGTTAATGTTGCTTCTAACTTTAATCATAAGCTGGATATTACTGGTGTTATTCTATCTAGGATTGATGGTGATTCAAAGGGTGGAGCAGCTTTAAGTGTACGCTATATTACTGGAAAACCGATCAAATTCTTAAGTACTGGAGAAAAACCAGATGAGTTTGAAGAATTTGATGCTAAAAGAATAGCATCACGTATATTAGATATGGGTGATGTTGTATCGTTTGTTGAAAGGGCAGCGAGCGTTATTGATCGTAGCGAAGCAGAAAAAACTGCTGCTAAATTAAAGAAAGGGCAGTTTGATTTAGATGACTATATATCTCAGATTAAAATGATTAAGAAAATGGGAGGCCTTGGGAGTATGATGAATTTTCTTCCTGGAATATCTAAATTATCTGATAAAATAGGAGATCTAAGTTCGGGAGAAAAAGCACTAGTAAGTCAGATGGCAATAGTTAATTCAATGACAAAAAAAGAACGGAAAAATCCAGATATTCTTAATGCCTCAAGAAAAAAAAGGGTAGCAACCGGTTCTGGAACTACAGTGCAGCAAGTCAATATACTCCTTAAACAATTTAAACAGATTAGTACTACAATGAAAAAGGTATCAAGGATGAATCCTAAAACCCTACTTCGTAGTGGAATTGGAAAACTTTTTTCTTGACTGTCTTTAGAAACAAACCTAGAATAGCGCTGTTAAAATATGAAGTTTATGTTGGATATTAGGTAATAAAAATGAGTAAAGGAAAAGCAAAAATAGCTTCCAAAAATAACCCAGAAGGCAGGGGGCAAGCAAAAGAATATTTTCATAATGGTAAAAAAATTAAGCCGGTAAAATTAGTGTTAGGCAGAAGATCTTACTTTGCTGCTGAGTATGAGGAATCAGGAGATTTGGTAGTTGGTGTTGATGGTAATGCCTTACCGTGGGCAAGCGCAAAACATAGCTGCTAATTTTATTAGCGTAATTATGGAACTCTCTACTGGATTATTAAAAGTGCTGTCTTGTCCTGTTACAGGTAATAGTCTTGTCTATGATAGAGAGGCTAACCTACTTGTAAATAAAAAAGATGGCCTTTCTTATCCCATTGTTGATGGAATACCTATCCTCCTTGCCTCAGAAGCAAGAAAAGTTTAATTAATGTCCTGTGGATGTCCTTCAAGCATTAGCTAGATAATTGTGTCTTACTAGAATCGTTAAAACTATGAGGAGTGTGATGATAGTATAACTTATTTTATAAATATGGATCTCTTTCTTTCTGGGAACTGGACTTTCTTGTATGGCGTGTTTGCTCGGACGTTGTTTTGCTGGGATGGGAAGTATTGTGGCTTAGATTCTCTCGGATAGAGCTGACCGACATGGCTAAATTCTCCTTTTTTGAGCGCTTATCAATTGTTGCCGTAATATTTGAGTGTTTATCTATCCTAATCTTATCTGGGTAATTAAATTCAGAGAATGGGTCATGAGCTCTTCCTACATCCTTGATAAGGCTTGTAAGTTTTTTTAGCCCTCTTGCAAAAATATTGTTATAAACACCTATTGCTTTTTCTGTTTGAGAAACTTGTTCCTTATATTCTTGAAATTTAGTTTTTTTTTGCGCAGGCGACATAGTCCAGTAATCTTTATCCGTAGTCAATTTTTGGAGGGCCATTGCCTGTATTCGCTGAGTTCTGGTTGCTTGCCTTAACTCCCTTATATTATTGTAACCCGGGGTATCACTTTTATCTCGTTCTTGGTCTATTTGAGTTTTTAACTGTTTCTGTACAGTACGGATAGACATGTTGTGCCTACTTTCTGTTGCAAGAGATAAAATGAAAGAGCCTACGGCTTTTACAATATTAACCCCCTTTGTAGCAATAGCCTCTAGAACAGTTGAAACAATATTTAGTCCTTGTTTAAAAAAAGCTTTGCCTATGTCTTTGGCCACTTCTACCTTTGCTGAACTCTGAGTGGTGTATCTTTTTTCAACAGATTTTTTGCCGGTAGTTATAGGTTCGTACAATTCACCTTTCAATATTTCATTTAGGCTTGGATCTAATTTAAATATCTGATCTTGTATACTTTTTGCTGTTCTATTTTTTACTAATAATTGATTTTCTTTTTGCAGTTGCCTGGTAGCTCTTGTCCTGACAGTATCCATTACCACTCCTATGGCTACAGTCGTTAATCCAATTACACCTATAGCAGTGGCAATAGCAGGACTTGCGGGACTTGCAAGCCCTGCTATAGTTAAAGATGCTAGAACTATAGAGGTTACTCTAGATACTGCAACTCCTGTGCCAATTGTAAAAACTTTGCCTGGTTTAGTATTTTCAAATTTTTCCCATTTTTTGTTAGCTTTATCTGATAGTTTAAAGATTGTGGTAACAAATTTTGAATCCAAGATTCTTTGAAACCAGGATTTAGGGGCATCAATACTTTCTTCATTTGATTCTTTTAATTCTGGAGGAGAAGGGGGGATAAAAACTGATGCGGATCGAGGCCTTCCTTTAAGGGGTGTTTTTTTTGTATTATCTTCTGCCATCTTGATAATAATTTGGGATTACTCAACTAATTAAACCATTGTAAGAAATAAAAATAAATAATACAAGCCTTACTAGTTAAGTGCATTCAAAATTGAATATAAAAAATTTTATCTATAAGGTGTTAAATTTATTTGCATCAAAAATCTGTTACCCTATTATGCTCTTGGTAATTGTAACTTTTAAATTAAAAAGTAGTAAAATGAGAAAAGTTGTTATTTCAGGAATGGTGGGGAATGCACTTGAATGGTACGATTATGCATTATATGCACAATTTGCCTATATAATTGGCTTAAAATTTTTTCCAAAAACTGAATTTGTTGAAATCCTTACTTTTGCGTTGTTTGCAGCCGGATTTTTAGTGCGTCCTCTTGGAGGGGTGTTATTTGGTCAGATTGGGGATAGATTCGGTAGGAGAAGTGCATTGGTTATCGGCATTTTAATGATGGCAGTTCCCACTGCCGGTATCGGGTTGCTTCCGTCTTATGAGGTAATAGGCATTGCTGCGCCGATTATATTAGCAATTATTAGGTTGGTACAAGGGTTCTCTTTAGGAGGTGAATTTAGTGGTTGTATAGCCTATATAGTTGAACATTCCCCTGATAATAAGAGAGGACTAGCCGGTAGCGCGTCATTTGTTAGTATGTGTGTTGGTATGTTAATGGGTGTAGGGGTTGCTAATGGTTTTAGATATTTCTTAAATGAGAAAGACTTACTTGATTGGGGATGGAGAATACCTTTTATACTGGGACTAGTAATTGGATTAGTGGGATTATATATAAGATCCCATCTTGCTGAAAGCCCTATATATAAAGCAGCTAAAGAAGCCGGATATTTATCAAGGACACCTCTACGTGAAACTTTTACAAAACATTGGCGTCATTTACTATTAGCGATTGCTATCTATATAAACGTCACGGCCCCATTTTATACCACCACAGTTCTTATGGAACATATTGTGCAAAAAGTCGGTTATACTAAAGAACAGGGTTCTATAGTTTGTACTATTATTCTTATTACTATGACTCTAGTATTTCCAGTTTCTGCGTATATTTCTGATAAAATCGGTAGGAAGCCAGTGATTGTTACTGGTAGTATATTACTAATTCTTGGTATATATCCTATATTTGTAGCCCTTTCCTCAATGAATTATAACTATGCGATATTATCACAAATAATATTTGCAACTATAGTTGGGATTTATATGGGGCCAGTGCCGACTATATTGGTTGAATTATTTCCTACTCGGGTAAGGTTTACTGCTGTTGCTATTTCTTATAATTTAAGTGCTGCCATTTTCGGTGGTACAATTCCTATGATTGGTGCTGCTTTTTATAAAGCTACCGGCACTAACTTTGCCCTTGCTTATTATTTAACTGGATTAGCAATTTTCTGTTTATGCATCCTGTTCTTTTATAAAGAAACTTATAAGAATAATTTATCTGAGGACGTTATTCATGAGTAAATTTACTACAGAATTTGAGGTGCCTGGTGGACATAGCGCTGTCTTAATGCATTCTTGCTGTGCTCCTTGTTCTGGCCCATTAATAGAAAAAATGGCTAACTCGGGTATTGATCTCACCATCTTTTTTTATAACCCTAATATTCATCCAAAAAAGGAATATGAGATCCGAAAAAATGAAAATATACGTTTTGCAGAGAAGTTAGGTATCAATTTCATTGATGCGGATTATGATGTGCAAAACTGGTTTGCACGAGCCAAAGGTATGGAATATGAACCAGAACGTGGAATCAGATGTAGTATGTGTTTTGACATGCGTTTTATCAGAACTGCCCTTTATGCTTATGAAAATAATTTTAAAGTAATCACTTCTTCGCTTGGAATTTCAAGGTGGAAAGATATGGAGCAGATAAATAAATCTGGAATTAAAGCAGTATCTTATTATCCAGGCATCACTTATTGGACTTATAATTGGCGCAAAGATGGTGGTAGTGCAAGGATGTATGAAATTGCCAAAGAGGAAGAGTTTTATAAACAAGAATATTGCGGATGTATATACTCGTTGCGTGATACAAATAACTGGCGCAAAAAAAATAACAGAGCTGAAATTTCAATTGGTGAAGAGTTTTACGGAGCTGACGAGGATCACGCTAAAAACTAACTGACAGACAATTAAATTGTTATACCTAAAAATTCCTTATGGGGTTTATATTAGCTCTAGTTAATATCTTGCAAATTAAATTATGTTAAAAGGAGAGATTTCGGGAATGTTTGTTGACTTTTAAATAAAGAAAGATTAGAACTACTAGGTATTTATAGCTTATAAATACTGTTTTTAACAGTTTTATTTATACAAATGCCGAATCTTAAAAAAAAGCAGTTTTTATCTAGTCTTAAAGAGATTCTTTGGCCAATAGAACGTTCTGAATTAAAATTATTTATCCCAATGTCTTTTTTGATGTTGTGCATATTATTCAATTTTGGCGCATTACGTTCGATCAAAGATAGTTTGGTTGTACCAAATATTGGAGCAGAAGTTATTAGTTTTTTAAAACTATGGTTGGTGCTTCCTTCTACCATAATATTCACCTTAATTTATGTCAAACTCAGTAATATGTTTGATTATGAATATTTATTTTATTTAATAGTTTCCTTTTTCTTAGGATTCTTTTTAATCTTTACTTATGTCTTGTATCCAGATCAAGATTTTTATCACCCAAATTTGGAATATGCTCAAGGATTGGCTGAGGCCTATCCTAATTTTAAATGGTTTATTTTGATAGCGAGCAAGTGGAGTTATGCTCTGATGTACGTCTTTTGTGAATTGTGGAGTGCTGTTGTGATAAATTTGCTTTTCTGGCAGTATGCTAACAATATTTTTGATACTACTCTAGCGAAGAGATTTTATCCTATTTTAGGCATGGTAGGCAATATAGGGCTGATAATGGCAGGAAGCGTGCTCGTTACTTTTTCTAACATACCTTTTGGTGTGGATGGAGAAATTTTAGATAAGTATTCACTAAAGCAATCGAGTCTGGTACTACAACCGATTATGACAACTATAATTATTTCTGGTTGTGTAGCCATGGGGCTTTACAGATATATCAATAAATATCTAGTAAAAACTGATAAACTTGGTAACTTATTATCCCATACCCAAGATGACACAAGGACTAAATTATCGGTAATAGATAGTGTGAAGCTAATTTTAAGGTCTAAATATATCGGGTATATTGTCATTTTGCTTTTATGTTATGGGCTTGCGATTAATATTCTTGAAGGTCCTTGGAAGGCAAGAGTACGTGAACTTTATCCCAATACTGTCGACTATATTAATTTTATGGGTAGATTTAATATTTATATGGGGATATCGTGTGTGGTAGTTGCTTTAATTGGAAGTAATATTTTAAGGAAATTTAGCTGGCTTACTGCTGCTTTAATTACCCCTGGTATTATTGCCTGTACGGGAATTATATTTTTCGTTTTTGTAATTTATGCAAATGATATAGGGATGATAGGTAGCTATAGCCCGATATACCTGGCTGTAATAATTGGAGCTATTCAAAATATTTTAAGTAAATCGACAAAATATACTTTATTTGATTCAACAAAAGAAATGACGTATATACCTCTTTCTTTGGAACTTAGAACTAAAGGAAAGGCAGCTGTTGAGGTAATAGGTTTAAAGTTTGGTAAATCACTTGGGGCTTTCTCGCAGTCATTTATGTTTATTTTAATGCCAGCTTCTACTTTTGACTCAGTGACTGTCTATTTAATGGTAATTTTTGTATTAATAATAATTCTCTGGGTATTGGATGTTAGGAAGTTAAATAAAGAATATATAAAATTAAAAGGCGACAAGGAATGAGAATAGCAAAATATATATTAATTTTTTTAGTTGTTCTATTGGTCTTCTATTGTTCTTGTTGGTATTACATAATCAGTAATATAAAAAATGATATAAATGCCAGGTATGCTACGCAAAAAATTTATGTTAAAGCTTTGGTAAATACCGAAGAATATTTTATTACTTTTGATAAGGCTAGTATTACTGGATTTCCCTTTGATATGGCGTTGAATTTGCATGGGTGGAAAGAAGAAAGTAAAGGTGCGATCATTTCTTACCATTCCCCTATAAAAATTGGCTATAGTTTTACTAATCAACACGCATATATTGCATATGACGGGGAAATTGATGCTGCATATAAGCCGTTAGCCAGTAGCTTTGGTGCTATATTAAAAATAAAAAATTATTTAATTAAGTTAGATATTCCGCTTACTAGAAAATTACTGTCCGCAATTTCTAAAATGACTGATTCAGGAGAGTTGGTCAATTATATTAAGGATATTGAGGTTGCTACTGGGGAAGTTCAGATAATCGATAAACAGGAAAATGAACTGTTCTCCGATAAAGAGTATGAAAAATTAAACTTTACTTTTGTACCGGCAAAATATTACCTTACGCTGCAAGATTTACTAAATGAGATACCAAGTGAATATACGGTTAACTATAGTGTTAAAACCAAACCGGTTAAATTTTCATTTAGGCCTATACCTGTCAGTTTACTTTATGGGTTTTTTAATTTACCTTCGGATTTTTCTGCTTCCGGTAAAGTTAAAATTAAAACTGAGGCTAAGAAAGCTGAAGAATTATTTTCAAATTTTAATGCTGAAGTGGAAGTTGCTTTTTCTGCCCCTAAAATTGATTTAAATTCTTTCAAACTGCTTTTTAAAACTGGTTTATCTCCTGAAAAACGTAAAGGTACTGCATTATCAATAGATAGTAAAATAAGATTAAAGGATAGTTTTTTTGAAGAATTATTTAAAAAATACGAAGCTATTAAACCTAGGGTTATTTCTACTCATGCCGGTCGCCTAGTAGATCAAGAAGTATCCTACATAATCAGCAATAAGGATATATTCAGGTTTAAAGGTTTAGAAAATAGCGATTATTTTCTAAATCTAGATTTAGAAACTACAAATAACAGCAAGGGCCCGTTAGTGAAGTTAAATGATTTTAGTATCTATTCAGGGGAGTCTGGGTTTAAGTTAACATATCGATCACAATTTAATTACATGAATGGAACAAACTGGAAAGCAGATGGGGTGCTGTTAATTAAGAATTATCCGGTGGTAGTTGATTTTAATTCTAATTATATTCTTAGGTTTGGAGATTTTAGATTTTTAAGTGATCCAGCAAGAAACCTTTATATTGATGTTAATAAAGCATTTTTAAAACAGATATCAGATTATCCGACTTCCACTTCTAATGATCTTAGTTTTGATTATAGTATCAGTACAGATAATTGGTCAGAAGGAAAAATTGGTAGTTCAAAGATTGTCCAACTTCCGGAGCTATATAAAATTCTGCTATATAAGAAACTATTTAATGTAATTGATTTACACGGTGATATACTTATCCAAATAAAAAAATTACTACCGAATTTGGATGAAAACGAACCGGTATTTAAAAAGATATTAGCTCAAATTACTGAAAAAGATATTAAAAGGATTTTACCGCAACAAGGTGAAAAAAATATTAATGAAGGTGTTTTACAAAAAAATGACAAGAAAGCTACAAAAAATTTAGCTAAGTGAATATTGCACTATGTGCTACATGTATAAATCTTTAAATATTGTGAGATAATAAATTGGACTTAATAAAAGAAATTCATCAATTTTTACAATCAGAACTAAGCGAGATGAATAACTTAATCTTGGGTTGTCTCTCTGTCGAAGAAGAATTAATACAACTGATCGGTAATCATATCTCAAATTCAGGTGGTAAAAGAATAAGACCTGTACTTACGCTATTGTCTACCAAACTTTTTGATTGCGGGAGTGATAATGCAGTTAAGCTTGGTGCAGCTGTTGAATTTATTCATATGGCTACCTTATTGCATGATGATGTAGTAGATGGCAGTAAGATGCGTCGTTTTTTACCCACAGCTAATGTTATATGGGGTAATAAAGCAAGTATATTGGTAGGTGATTTCCTATTTAGTCAATCATTTAAATTAATAGTTGCCACCAGGTTACTCCCGGCTATGGACGTTTTATCGAAAGCGTGCGCAGTCGTCATAGAAGGTGAAGTATCGCAGCTTGCTAAACTCGAAGAGCGTAGGTTAATAACTGAAGAAGAGTATTTGAGAGTAATTAATGCAAAAACAGCGGTTCTTTTTGGAGCAGCATGTGAGGTTGGTGCTATTATAGCAAATCAATCTCCTAATTATTGTAATGCCATGAGAAATTTTGGCATGAAACTGGGAGAAATATTTCAAATAACAGACGATTTGCTAGATTATTTTACCCAAGGTGAAGTTAGAGGCAAGAATATAGGAGATGATTTTGCGGAAGGAAAGGTTACTTTACCGCTGATTTTCCTAGCTAGAAAACTTCCCAAGAATAAAAAAGAAAGATTAATGGAGTTAATAACTGCACATGAGCGTACATCTAAAGATTTCCACTGGGTTACTGATTTGTTAATCAGTTTTGATATAAAAAATGAAATTCTGGAATATTTGGAAGGGTTTAAAATATCTGCCTATAAGTGTCTTGAGGAGATCAATATTCAAAATGAAACTAGAGGATATTTGAAATCGTTGGTAAATTTTGCTGTAGAGCGCAGTTACTAATTAAGGTTGGTTAAAAAAATATATATGGATAGTATACTTATTAATGGAGGTAATGCTCTAAAAGGAAATATTACCATCAGTGGCTCTAAAAATGCTTCCTTGCCGATTATGGCAGCTGCGTTGCTAACGGATCACGAGCTGGAACTAGCTAATTTACCTATTTTATCTGATATTAACACCATGGAAGAACTGCTTGTAAACCATGGGGCTAAAGTTGCAAGAAAAATAGAAAGTAATGATAGCTTAAGCTTAAAAATTTCATGTTCTAATATCAATAATTACACAGCACCTTATGAAATAGTAAGGAAAATGCGAGCCTCTATTTGGGTTTTAGGTCCCCTTGTAGCTAAATATGGTGAGGCATTGGTTTCCCTCCCTGGAGGTTGCGCAATCGGCGCCAGGCAAGTTGATTTACATATTGCAGTCTTAGAAGCTATGGGAGTAGAGATAGAAATTTTGCAAGGATATATCCATGCTCATACCAGGAAACGTTTAAAAGCCTGCAATTTTGTATTTCCTAAAGTATCGGTTGGGGCTACTATTAATGCTATACTAGCTGCTTGTTTGGCAAGTGGTACTACCCATTTATCAAACTGCGCTAAAGAACCGGAAATCAGAGATTTATGCAATTGTTTGATAAAAATGGGAGCGATCATCGACGGTATTGGAACAGATGATTTAAAAATTACGGGACAGCAGGAATTATACGGGGCAAAGCATGATATTTTACCAGATAGGATCGAGGCTGGAACTTATATGATTGCTGGTGCTATTACTAAAGGAGATATAACTATTTCTGGGGTGGATTATGATATTGTTGAAAATGTAGCTCTTAAACTCGCACAATCAGGTATAGAAGTTACTAATTTAAACAATGTTATCAGAGTAAAATATAATGGACTTCTTAAATCAGTTGATATGGCTACCGGTGTTTATCCGGGTTTTGCTACTGATTTACAGGCTCAATTTATGAGTTTAATGGCCCTAGCGGATTCATCCTCAATAATTACAGAAAATATATTTGAAAACAGGTTTATGCATGTACCAGAATTATGCAGAATGGGAGCGAATATTAATGTAGATGGTAATCATGCGGTTGTAAGAGGGGTTAAAGCCTTAAGCGGTGCTGAAGTGATGGCTAGTGACCTGCGTGCATCAGTTTCGTTAATTCTTGCGGGACTAGCTGCGGAAGGCAGTACTAAAGTTAGAAGGGTGTATCATTTAGATCGAGGATATCAATCTCTTGAGAAAAAATTATCTGCTTGTGGAGCAGATATTGTTAGAGTGAAAGGTGATTCAGTTTAAGTTATAGGGAAGGAAAAAGTGTTTTTTATTTGATTTTATGTTAAGGACAGTTCTAAGTGAGCGGTACTTACGGCGATTTATAAATTTTTACTTTTATATTCACATAGATGACAAATAGGGCATTTAAAACATTCAGGTTTTCTGGCTTTACAAATATATCTTCCGTGTAATATCAGCCAGTGATGGGCATGCGTTAACCACATAGTAGGAATTTGCCTTAATAAGTCCTTTTCTATTTTTTTAGGTATAGTTTCCTGCGTTAAACCAATTCTATGTGAAACTCGAGCGACATGGGTATCAACGGCTATTGTTGGCTGGCCGAATGCACAATTTAATATAACATTTGCGGTTTTTTGCCCTATACCTGGTAATTTTATAAGTTCTTCAAAACTATTCGGAAGATTTGAGTCGTATTGCTCAACTAACATCTTACAGAACGCAATAATATTTTTTGCTTTAGTATTATATAAACCAATAGTTTTTATATATTTTTTTAGATTATCCTCGCCGAGTTTTAAAAAATCTTCCGGAGTTTTATAAATTTTAAATAGCGTGGAGGTTGCCTTATTAACAGAAACATCAGTTGCTTGGGCAGATAAAATAACCGCTACCGCTAGGGTGAAGTTATTAACATATTCAAGTTCTGTTTTCGGTTCTTTACTTAAAGAGCTAAAAATGGTAAAAATTTGGTTTATTATATTTAAATTCATAAAATAATAATTTAAAATTAATCATAATTAGCTTTACAGGAATTTATTATGGCAGAAAACAAGATTTTTGACTTTATAAGAAATGAAATAAATGAACATGAAGTGGTTTTATTCATGAAAGGTACGGCTGACTTTCCACAATGCGGTTTCTCAGCTATGGTAGTTAGTATTTTACAATCAGTTAGTGTTAAATTTAAGGATCATAACGTTTTAGCTAATGAAGAACTGCGCCAAGGAATAAAAGAATTTTCCGATTGGCCGACTATACCGCAGCTATATATTAAAGGAGAGTTCATAGGCGGTTGTGATATAGTACGTGAGATGTATGAAAGTGGTTCTTTAAGCGAGCTGGTAAGAGACCTTCAAAGTCACGGCGTTACTTGTAATAATGAAAAACGTTTGGAAACTACTCAAGCAAGTGTTCAATTAACTGAATGAAAAAGCATATCTACCGAGAAATTTGATGAGTGATGCTATTTACGTAAATAATCTTATAAAAGAATATAATACCGGTAGAGTTGCCAATGAAAAAAAATTAGCCTTAAATGGCTTAGACATAAATATTGAAGTTGGATCAATATTCGGTTTACTCGGGCCAAATGGAGCGGGAAAATCAACGTTAATCAATATCTTAGCCGGTACAGTTATAAAAACTTCCGGAGAAGTTAGAGTGATGGGAGTAGATATTGATTACCAACCTAAGAGAGCTAGATCGTTAATTGGCTTTGTTCCGCAAGAAATTGTTACGGATACTTTTTTTCCTTTGTGGCAAGCTCTTGAATTTACAGCTGGTTACTTTGGGATTAGGCCAGAAAATCGAATTACTGACCAGCTGCTTAAAACTTTGAGTTTATATGATAAAAGAAATAGCCTGCCACAAAGGTTATCAGGTGGAATGAAAAGGCGTTTCTTAATCGCTAAGGCTATGGTCCATTCTCCTAGAATACTGGTTCTCGATGAGCCGACTGCCGGTGTAGATATTGAACTTAGAAATCAACTTTGGGAATATGTCAAAAAGTTAAATCAAGAGCAAGGGGTAACTATTATTATTACTACTCACTATTTGGCTGAAGCTCAGGAATTATGCGATAATATTGCCTTTATTAACGATGGTAAAATTATAAAACAGGATTCAAAAAAGAAATTACTTGCAGAACTTGGTTCACGATATCTTGATGTTGAGTTTGAAAATGCCATTGATCCTGTGAAAGTTTCTAGTTTAAAAAATACAAAACTTAAGCTTTTAAATGAAAATAAAATCAGGTTTGACCTTCATACCGAAAATAACGACTTTACTCGAATTTTAGAAATAATTCATTCCATGGATTTGAGAATCAAGAATTTAAACTTAAGTGAGCCTGATCTTGAGGATATTTTTCATAAAATAGTTAAAAAATAGCTTTTCTGTATTTTTATGGCTGAATTACTTGAAAACCGTTCTATTTTAAGCCTGTCTGGAAAGGATGCTTTAGTTTTTTTACAAAATATTGTCACCAATGATTTAAATAATTATTCATATTCATATAATTATCTGCTTTCTCCGCAAGGAAGATATTTATATGATTTCTTTGTATTAAAATTATCACCTGACCAATTATTTATCGATATAGATTCCATTTCGGCTCAATCGTTTTTACAAAAACTTACTATATACAAGTTAAGACGGGACGTAGAGATAAAAAACCTTGCTTCTGAATATTCTGTTTTATATTCCAGGGAAAAAATGGAAACTAATGAGGAGGTTATTGCTTCTAATTGTGATCCTCGATTTTCTAAATTGGGTTTTAGATCTATAGTAGAATCCTCGTGTGCTAATAAATTGGAGTTAGTTGGTAATAATTTATATATGCAAGACAAATATGAATTTACTATTCCAGATGGCCGAGATGATTTAATTACGGGGAATTCAGTAGTTTTTCAGTTCGGAGCAGAAGAGTTGTCAGCTGTTAGTTTTTCTAAAGGATGCTATATAGGGCAGGAAGTAATTTCTAGAGCAAAATACCAAGGTGTCACAAGGAAGAAGCTTTTTAAATTAGTTTCTGATAAAAAAATTGCTTTTAATGATATTGGTACGGAAATCACCGATTTGAGAGGAGAAAAAATTGGTATTTTTTGCTCAAGCTATAATAAACTTGGCATAGGGTTATTAAATGAAGAAAAATATCTAGGACTCGATACAAAAATTGCTCTTATAAATGGTATTCAGGAAGTGCTAATTTTAAAACCTGAATGGAGGTAACTACCCCAAGATTAATAAAATGTAGTTGTTTTTTGTAATTACTTCTGCGTGTGTAAATTATTACTTTTGTTCTTTTCAAAAGTTCTCTGATCTCGAATTCTATTCCTTTCTTTGTTATTACAAATCGTAGGGTTAAAGTTAGGTAGTTGAGAATAATTAATTTTTATTAATTAATTATTGACAGCATTTATATTATACTATATATTAGCTTGATTAATTAAATTTAATTAAATATATACTAATACTACCGAGTATTAGCTATTTTTGGTAACAACTAATCTATAAAACGCATATGGCAAAATTCGAAACAATATGGAAACAACCTAGTGCTTTTGTATCAGGGGCTATAAAATCTTTCCCTAAAAATTTTATTTGGCACGGAACAAAATTTATCAGTCCTACTATAGTAGGGGGGATAACTCATACTGGAAAAGTTGCTTTGAAGCTTGCTGAAGAAGCAGTTAGTTTTGTTTGGGAAACACTAAAAGATTTAGGTAACGAAATTGCTGAAGGATTTAACGATATACTAGAAGCTGGTATAACAGAAGCCGAACAAGCAGAAAATACAAAAATTGCTTTAGAAAAAATTGTGACAACCGATGTTGAGGATAGTATTGTGGTGGGTCTTAATTCAGAAGACTTAGCAGCGACTCTAGAAGCGGCTGCTGCAGCTTAGGGAACAGCTTATATCCAAGATAGCTTATTTTTAAGCTATCTTGATATAAATTATAAAGCGGGCACTGTTTCGTCCGCTTTTTTTTTATTTGCTAATACTTAGGTAATTTACTATAAGTTGCTTATTTCTAAAACTCTAAAACATATATACTTAAAAAATTTTTAGTATATTAATACCACGGTTCTTCAACATATATATTTAAAATAGTTAATAAACTTTAAGGATAAGTTTTTGATTAAACTGTTTTTGTTATTGACTCATATATTAATCAATGCTAATTAGTTTAGTTGATAGTTTTTGTAGCTAATTCTGATGTAATATTTTAGGGTATTTATGAGATGATGAATAATTTTAATGACAAAAAAATTAATAAACCTGTAGGTGTTGGGTCGGAAGTTCTTATTGGAGAAAAAATAGATAATCAACATCCTAATGTCGTCGTAGATGAGACCCCAGAACTTATTGGTTTGCCTAAATCATCTGCGGAACTTGCCGAAGAATTAATTGATTATTTGGTCACTCACAATCATCAAAAAGTTGCAAAAATTATTATTGAAGAAGCAAGAATATATTTAAGCAAGCTATCAAATAATAATATTTTCAATATGGATCAACAGTTGAAACAGATTGAAGATGAATTGGGTGATTTAATTAAATATTTTGGCCAAGAAGATAAAGGAAAAATAGCATCTAAATTGAAAAGCTTAAAAATTATTATCCAAGGTTTGGAATCAGAATATATTCGGAATTTTTTACAAAATATACTCGAAATTATAGAAAATTATAATAAGAACAGAAGTAAAAAAAGTTTTGATAAAAAGGAAGGGTTTAAAAACTTTAAGGCGAGTATTAAATCAGGCTTTTCTGGCCTTCGAAAGCTGCTTTAGCCTTTAATAGCACTTTGCTATAGGAGATAGTTTTAGTAACTTACCGGTTACTTTTCTATAAACTTTACTGTTATATTTTTTATACCTATTTAAAAATATTAGCTCTATTCTCTAAATTAGTTGCTGCAATATTGCAACTTACCCATCATTAATCTTCAACTTATAGTAGAGTAATTATATAAATTATACCGCTATAGTTGTATCATCAATTATGAAATTCTTAAAGGAAAGCAGTAATGAGCTTGAATAGTCATCATATACAAAATAATGATGATTCGAAAATTAATTTAATTTGATTTCTTCTTGATAATCGTTTAAATGGATGCTTTTGACTGTTGAACCTTTAATTGAATTTTAAAATCATTTTTCAGCTTTTTTTAGGAGAATTTTATGGGTGGTGGCGGTAGTAAAGCTTCAGGCGGTGGAGGCAGTGGTAGTAGCAGTAGCAGTAGTGAATATGGAGGTAGGTGTATTACAAGAATAATTGAACCTTCTAGAAAAGATAGCAGTAAAACCGTGGTAAAAGACAGTCATAGCTATCCTTCAGCGCATAGTAATAGCAGAAGTGGGGAAGGTAGTAAAAGTACTGGCGCAAAAAAGAAGAAAGCAAGGCTAGTGGACTATCTTACGGCGGTACTATTGAATATTCTGGCGGTTATTCCAGTGTTGTTCTCAGCTCCATACCTCCAAGAGAAAGTTATATTTCTAATCCTTATGCACCGCAGTATATTAAATCCTTTGAATCTTATTTATTGCAAAAATATGGAGGTCTTACTGCTTTAACAAAAGGAGTAATACTAGGCTCTAATAGTGTTTATGGAAGATTCCAATTAGATACTTTAGTAAAACTTCCCAGTGAAAGCTTGGCTATGAAAGATATGGTGCATACATTAACATGTATGAGTCTTTCAGTTCAAGGAAGAGAAGAAACAATACCTAGTGTTGTTAAAGTTATAACTCTCTGCGACAATAATATCTGTGACTATGATCTTCTGAAGTTACAAACATCTTGCTTTGCTTATAGAAGTAAGCTTAATCTGGACGGGTTATATTTACATCATAATCAAATAACTGACGTGGGTGTAAAGTATTTGCTAAATGCTTATGTCCCTGATTCCGGTTTAAAGATTCCTCCACTTATTTTAGACAGGATTGTAAAGGAAAATATAAAAGGTTTTATTAATGCTCCGGGCTATCGAAGTGTTATAGAACTGAATCTTAGCTGTAATCAAATAGGAGATGACGGAGCTAAGTTGCTTGCCGATTCCCTCGTAAAAGGAGAAATGCCTAAGTTAAAGGTCTTGCGCTTAGAAGATAATAAGATTACTGATAAGGGGATAAGTTATTTTGCTAAAGCTTTACAGCGTGAAGTACAAGACATTATTGTGCTTTTAAATCGACTTGACAAGCACTCAAAAATGTTTTTAGGTGATCGACAAGAAAAGCTAGCTGAAATGAATAGAATTCTTAAAATTACTGAAGAAAATGGAGTAAATACCAAGACCATTGTAATGGAAAAAAGTTTAAAAAACCAGATTATAAATAATGTCACGATTAGTATAACTGGCGGTTGGGGTTTTACGAAATGTTATTTTATTCCAAGTAATATAACTGATTATGTAGGTGATTATATGAAAGGAAAGTTGATAACAAAAATCTCTAAAAGGTTGGAAAAATATATTACTATGGAAAGTATTATAAACTGCTATTTGGAAGCATCAGACGAGGCTTGGTCCTTCCCCATCAGGAATTGAAATTATAAATAAAGAACGAGAAGCTATGGGAGTTAGTGATGAGGGTTTTATTGAGTAAAGCAAGGATTTTTTTATGTACAAAAATTCTATCGGATTTTCAAGGAAGAATTAACAGAAAAAAATATACACTTTTATTAGTAATGTATATTTTTTTGGTGCTAATAGTAAAGCTAATATTTAGCAGTTTGGTTTATACTGACAATAATAGCATTCACAATTATAGTATTTACAATATTTTTCTAGTGTATATTTTTTATCAATACTCCTCTATAATCTGTAAAAGACTACATGATTTAGATGTAAGCGGTTGGTGGTGCATATGGTATTTTTTACTTCCTCCAATTCAAATAACACTCTGTTTTTTTAAAGGTACTCCTGGTCCTAATCGTTACGGCCAACCGCCTACGTAGTAGCGGTGTAAATGGAATTTTCGGGTTTTTGATACGCTATAATAGTTGGTTACGCACTTTACAAAAATTATTTATCAAAAATTTCTTTTCTTTTTCTGGTAGGGCTAACAGGAAAGAATTTATTATTTTTCAAATTATTTATATTTGTTTAAACATTTGTTTAATTTTACCACTATATTTAGGTTTTTCTTCTTTTAAGACATTTATCGGTCTAATATTATTTATTTCAAACTTAGCGATAACTATTAGAAGACTCCATGACTTTAATATGAGTGGCTGGGCTTATTTTTTCTTAAACTGCTTTTTCTGTATTATAACAATTTATCTTATGATAAAAGATGGGTCTATAAAAAAAGAAGTACCAATGTCAATACTAACATCTATTTTCTCTTATTCCACAGTAATACTTATATATTTAATATTATCACTGGTAAAAGGAAGTCGTGGTACTAATCGTTACGGCGAACCGCCTAAGTATTGATATGCCGTAATTCATCAACTAAGAATAAATCAATAATTTAAGGAGTTTTAGTTTTGCGGTTATCAACAGAAGGGTTAGAGAGACCTAAGCAAGTAAAGAAAGAAATTAATCTGCCTTTGATCTTGATAATATGTTTTATATCACTACTGTCTTTAGCGGGCTATTTACATAACAAAGGTAAGTTATATAAATTATACCTAAGTACTAAGGAAACACTTATTGGCCTTAATTTAGAGGAAAAGAAAGATTACCTCGGTATTTTATATAGACAGGGGTATCGTACAGATGCTGCTAATATTCTACAGCAGGTTATATCTTTTCCCCAAGAAGATACCGAACAGAATAAAGCTTTTTTAGCATTTTTATATTTTAACCAAGAAGATTATGAGAAGGCTTTGTTGATATACAAAAAGCTTATGAAAGAATCTGATTCTCCTGAACAGTATATTTTTTATTACGCTTCATGTTTATTTCATCAAGGTGAAATAGATGAGGCACTAAAACAGCACTATCGGTTATTTTCTATAGATGACCGTTACGTAGATAATGTTGAGGGTATTTTAAAAATTCTGTTAAAGCAGAAAAAGAAGCATGAAGGATTAAGTTTTTTAGAAGGTTATTTAAGCAAGTATCCTTCTGCACAATCTTATTTAGGGGTGTATGACCATAGATTTAACCAGATTGTAGAAGCTGAAGAAGAAACTGATCCTGCTACAATAAGGATTCCTGAGGTTAATAAAGCTTTTCATGCTAAAGTTAAAATAGGAACTAACAAGTATCCGTACACTTATATCATTGATACGGGAGCAGTTATAACAACTATCAGCCCCAAAATGTACAGGGCTAACGAAGGCGTAATAAGAAAAACCGGTAAAAGCTACACATTTGTAAATGCTGACGGGAGTACACATGAAGTAGAGGAGGTTTTTATTGATTGGATCAAGATCGGAGGTGTTGAATTACAAAACGTCAGGGCTGTTTTAAAACAGAAAGGTGATAACCTTTTAGGTCAGAATGTACTGGGAAAATTAAAAATAAGTATTCAAAAAGAAAATAACATTAATATCATGACATTAAAAAAATGATAGGGGATAATCATTACTTTGCACTAAAAGTTAATGATTACGGCCAGATTCCTGCATATTAAAGCTATAAATGGAATTATCGGGTTTGATATATTGCAATTGACTTAGTAATGCCCCTCCGGCTTTACATCTTTACATAACTATATATAATAAACCACAGAGTTTTAATATAAAAGGCATTTTAATTAATAAACGTATAATCATCTTTGTAATGAGCTTAAACCAAATGTAAGTTAAAGTTAAGGTCAAGCAGTATTTGGTGTTTATATACAAGTGATGACTTCTGGAAGAGGGCTTAACTCAATAAAACCTAAGTAACCCTCTTAATTACACTTAAATTACTCAAATTCCTATGGTAGCTAAAAAAAAATTATTGATTATTTGGCTAATTGGCGTAATGAGTGGTTTTACTATAATGATTACCGGCAATACGCTAAATTTCTGGTTAGCCAAAGAGTCCGTTGATATTAGAACCATTGGAATTTTTGCCTTAATTTCCTTGCCTTATGCCGTAAATTTTATTTGGGCTCCAATTTTTGATATAAAAAATATTCCTATACTAACGAAAAACATCGGTCATCGTACTTCTTGGATTGTAGTCCTGCAATTATTCTTAAGCTTTACTGTTTTTACATTGAGCTACATTAGGCCTGCCGATAATTTATTATTATTTGGATTAATAGCGATTATTATTTCTTTTTTTTCTTCTGCTCAGGACACTGTTCTTGGAGCCTTTAGAGCCGAGCTAGTTGATAGTACAAAACAAGGGCAGGTTTCTGGTCTTTATGTTTTTGGCTACCGAATAGGGATGTTATTATCTAGTTCTGGGGCTATATATATTGCTGCTCATGTTGATTGGAGTGTAGTCTACAAATTATTTAGCTTTGTTATCATTTTATTTCCAGTGACAATTTTATTACTTGTTACTGAACCTCAAACTTCAACTAAATTATCTCTGCATACAAAAGAGCGCCAAGATTTCAAGCGTGGTAGCTTATATTTCCAAACCAAGCATTTAATATCTGTTATTCTTGGATCTTTAGGTACTAAAAACTATATTATTCTGATTTTATTATTCTTGATATTATATCGTTTACCGGACAATTTTATAAATACGATGATAAACCCTTTTTTGCTTCATATTGGTTATGATGAGTTTGAAATAGCAACGGCGGGAAAGTTTTTTGGAATTACGGCAACTATTATTGGCGGATTGATTGCAAGCTATATAATGAAATATTTTAATATTTTCAAAAGTCTGATTTTCTTCGGTGTTTTACACGGCGCTGGTCATATGTTATTTATTGTTCAGGAGATTTACGGTGAAAATATATATTTGCTTTTTTTTATAACTGGATTTGAAAGTATAACAGGGGGGATGACAATGACTGCTTATATAGCTTATATTGCTTCCTTATGTCATGGTAGGTTTAAGGCTACACAATACTCATTTTTAACTTCAATGATGGGGTTCTCACGGTCGGTATTACCAGCAATTTCGGGTTATATTGTCTCGACTATCGGCTGGAAAACATTTTACTTGTTTGCTTCAATAGCTACTATTCCTTCAATAATTTTAGTATTATATTTACAGAAATTTTCAGTTAATAAATAGAGATAGTGATAGATTTAATTATTGTAGCTTTGTATTTAATTTCCTTACTAATAGTTGGGATATATACCCGTTCACGCAAGGCAGGGTTTAAAGGCTTTACATTAGTAAAAAACAAAGATTATAAACATGGAAAGCTTATTCTAGTTGCTACAATTTTTGCTTCTTCAATCGGCGGGGGGACAACTTTTGGAATTTCAGAAAAAGCTTTTGCTGGAAATATTGCGCATAGTTATGGATTATTTTTGGCTATACCAATAGATATATTAATTGCAATATATATTATTCCCAGGTTGATAAAACATTATGGAGCGGAAACCATAGGCGATATAATGTTTACTTATTATGGAAAAGCCGGTAGGGCAGTAGGGGGGCTGGCAGCATTACTTGTATCTATCGGTTTTGTTGCAGCTCAGATTAGCGTTAGTGCAAGAATATTTGAATATATATTGCAGATAGATTATGTCCAAGGGGTAATTATAAGTTATGGTATCGTCATTGTATATACGACTGTTGGAGGTTTTAGGTCTGTTTTATTTACCAACCAAATGCAGTTTTTTGCCATGTTACTTGCTATACCTATTATTTCAATTTTTGGCTTATATCAGCTTGGTATTTCCGAATTTCTACAAAAAATTCCCCCTGAAAAAGTAATTATTACAGGTAATGATGATCTTATCAAAACTACTATTTCTGCTTTTTTAGGGTTTATTGTTATGAATCTGTTTCCAACTTTTATCCAAAGAGCCTTGATTGATAAAGATCCCAACCAAACAGCTAAAGCAATTTACTTAAAGTCGGTAATATATGCCATTTTTCTGGTATTCATAACCATAAATGGGTTAATTGCTTTTGTTACTTATCCGGAAATAAAACCTAGTCTTGCTTTGCCGTATCTTATAGATCATATAATTCCGGTTGGTATACAAGGGGTAGTAATAGCGGGTTTACTTGCAGCGGTTATGTCCACGGCGGATTCAGATTTAAATGTAACTTCGATTACTTTGGTTAAGGATTTTTTTAAACCTATATTTAACCTGTCTGATCAGAATAAAATGCTGTTAGTAGCAAGAATTACAAATATTGTCGTAGGTAGTCTGGCAATATTTATTGCGCTCTGTTTTACTAGCGTGGTGGATTTGGTAATCTTTATTGCCGGATTTTGGGCTCCTATAATATTAGTCCCCCTAGTTTTTGGACTTTATAATATTGTCATACCTAAATTTGCTATGGTATTTACTAGTTTTGCCGGGGGGGGTAGCTTCTTTCTGTGGGAATATTTTATGGCCACGCCTAATAATTTAAAAAGTGTGTTTGTAGGTACTGTGGTGAACTTGATGTTGTTTATGATGTTTGTGTTTATTAAAAACTTATCTTATCGCAGTCCCTAATCCCTCTATAGTACATACATGAAATATTAGCTAATTATGCTAATTGATTAGTATTAGGCTTTATAGAAGTTATTGAATTTCTTCAGCAAGACGTTTTGCTTCGTCATCAGCAATTAGAGCTTCGGTAAATTCATCAAGGTTTCCTTCTTTTAGAACTTCATCAATTCTATATAAGGTCAGATTTATGCGGTGATCGGTAATACGTCCTTGAGGAAAATTATAAGTTCTGATTCTTTCTGATCTATCACCTGATCCCACTTGATTTTTACGGGAATTGGAGCGCTCTATTTCCCTTTTTTGGCGTTCTTCTTCATAGATTCTTGAACGTAGGATCTTAAGAGCTTTTGCTTTATTTTTATGCTGAGATTTTTCATCTTGTTGGCAAACTACTACCCCTGTTGGAATATGGGTAATTCTAACAGCTGAATCTGTAGTGTTAACGTGCTGGCCTCCAGCACCTGATGCCCTATAGGTATCTATTCTTAGGTCTTTTTCTTCTATTTTAATATCTACTTCTTCTGCTTCCGGTAAAACGGCCACTGTCGCTGCCGATGTATGGATTCTACCACTTGATTCGGTTTGGGGAACTCTTTGAACTCTATGTACTCCTGATTCAAACTTGAGTTTAGAAAATACATTAGGACCTTTGATTGAAGCTGAAGCTTCTTTATATCCTCCCACACCAATGTCGGAAATTGATAATATTTCAAATTTCCAGCCTTTAAGATGAGCATAACGCTGATACATTTCAAATAAACTAGCAGCAAAAAGAGCCGCCTCTTCACCGCCCGTACCAGCTCTTACTTCTATTATTGCACTTTTACTATCGGCTTCATCTTTTGGTAATAAAGCAACTTTTACCCCTTTTTCCAGGTTAGGAATTTTTTCATTTAATTCATATATTTCCTGTTCAACCATTTCTTTTGTGTCAAAATCTAAAGATTTATCCTTAAGAAGTTCTTTTGTGCTTTCTAGATCCTTGAGAGCTTTATTATAATCGTTAATCTGATGAACTACTTCTTCAAGGTCTGAATATTCTTTTGAACATTTGATAAATTCTTCTCCTTTTATACCGCTTGCAAGCTTGTTTGATAACTCTTGATGTTTAGAGAGAATTTTATTTAAATTTTCCTGAAAGCTCATTATTTTTGTTTACTATTATAAATTAATTTCCGCAGTCTATAATTTTTATTCTAGTTTTTCAATATTTCCGTTCATTTATTAATTAATATGGACGGAAGTTGTTTATAGAAAATGCAAAATTTACTTACACATTTTTTTATAAACGAATATTAGAGATTCCTTCGCTAGCTATGTTTAAGGGTAAAGAAAAAGCAAAGGTGACGCCTTTATCTAGATTCTGCGTGATCCAATTCATATTTACTTCCTATAAAATTCTAATGTACAGGTTCTTTATCTGTCCTTATCTTTACTATGGTAGACATACCAGGACTTAATTTACCTATTAGTTCTTGAGGGATGTCAAAATCAATTGATACTGGTATACGCTGGACAATTTTAGTAAAATTGCCTGTTGCATTAGACGGAGGAAGTAAACTGAATTTTGCTCCGGTTGCAGGAGAAAGATTTCTGATATAACCAATAACTTCATAATCAGATTCCGAGTCAAAGGTCATTACTGCTTCCATTCCGGTTTTAAAATTAGTCACCTGGGTTTCTTTAAAGTTCGCTTTTACATATAATTTTTCTGGAATGACTGCAAATAAAACAACGCCTGCGGTTATATAATTTCCAAGTTTTAAAGAGCTATTACCCACTGTTCCGTCGATAGGGGAACGTATTAGTGTGTTATCCAGGTTTCTTTTAGCGAGGATTACCTCTTGCGCAGTAGTAGTGTGTTTTGCTATGGAAGATAAGCGCTGTAATTCTAAAAGAGCTAATTTTTCTTGGCTTGATTGCATATTAAGTTTTGCCTGAGAAAATTCATTTTTTGCTTTTTCCAAGGATATTTCAGTGCTATCGAGTTTTTGTTTACTGGCGTAATTATCTTTGCTAAGTGCCTGAATCCTATTATAATCTACTTGGGTAAACTTTAAATTAGTTTCAGCAAATTCAAGAGATTCTTTCGCTTTTGTCTGCTCAATTTGGGCAAGCTTTATGTTTTGGTCTATTATTTCTATATCTCTTTTTGCTCCTTCTAGAGTTGCTAATGTTTTCTCGTAATTAGCTCGATAATCGTCATCCTTAATTTTAGCTATAATTTGCCCATGTGTAACTTTATTGTTTTCTTCTACTAATATTTCGCTAATTATACCGCTTACTTCCGAACTAACACTAGAGATCTCAGCTTCAAGGTAAGCGTTATCGGTATATTGGGTTTTTGTCCATATATATACTCTATAAATCAAGAAACAGGTTATAACAGCAACAGTAATTAAAATATGAACAAAATATCGATGCGATAAATACTTAGAGAGTAGGTTCATAACCTTCGTGCTATATTAATGCAAATAATTATTGATAATAGATATACTATAGCTGCTATCGGTAACATATACCAAGGGTATATTGCAGTAACAATAATTATTATAGCAAACATCGCCATGAAGAGTGATAAATATTCAGGTTTTATGTTGAATTGCTTGATAGATATTGTAGGTAATCTGCTAGCTAGAAGAATTGCTACGAAAAAAATATATAAATTTATTAGCAGGGTGTGGTTTCTCATGCTAAAATCTTCAAAGTAGGTAGTAATTTCAAAATCCAGTATGATTGGGAGTAAAGCAAGCATTGCTCCGCTTGGTGCTGGCACTCCTGTTGAAAACATTGTTGCTTTTTTAGATTCAACAGGTTTAATGATTGTAGCGTTAAAACGCGCTAACCTTATACCCATACAGACAATAAAAAAGGTTATGGCAGTCCAAGATGTGACCTTGTATTCATACTGCTGGAAAGACCATAAATATATAATAAAAGCTGGGCACAACCCAAAATTGGCAAAATCACATAAAGAGTCCAATTCCGCACCAAAATGACTTGTAGCATTAAGCATTCTTGCTATTCTTCCGTCAAGCCCGTCTATAATTGTTGCTATTAATATACAGTAAACAGATATCTCCCATTTACTGTCTAAAGCAAAACGTATAGAGCTAACCCCTATAACAAGACCGATTAAAGTCAGTATATTGGGAATCAATTTTACAACAGGTACAGGCTTTAGTATCCTCGGTGATTTTTTCAATTTTGACAAAACCTTTTTCCTTGTCTTTAAATAATAATTATCTTACTTCAAACTTTGGTTGAGAAGATTTGCTTAAATCCATGTCAGCTAGTACAGTTTCTCCACCGACACAAGTTTGCCCCTCTGATACTAGGATAGCTGTTTTTAAAGGCAAATAAATATCAGTTCTACTGCCGAATCTTATTAACCCATATCGTTGACCAGCTTTTACAGTTTGAGACTCTTCTAAATCGCATACTATTCTTCTTGCAATTAAGCCGGCAATTTGAACAAAAGCTATTTTTACTCCGTTAACAGTTTCCATTAAAACAGATTGACGTTCATTATGAATACTTGCTTTCTCTAAAGAAGCGTTAAAGAATTTTCCTGGATGATAATGCAACTGCAAAATCCTACCGGTTGCCGGAACTCTATTGATATGGACATTAAAAACATTCAAAAATATGCTTATCCGGATCATTTCATCATCACCAAGGCCAAGTTCTGACGGTGGGGTTACTTCTTTAATAGCCTGAACTATTCCATCGGCAGGGCTGATAATAAAATTATCGTTTACCGGTGTAACTCTTTCTGGATTTCTGAAAAAATAAGCACACCATAGCGTACTAATAGTGCCGATCCACCCAAATGTTGTACTAAAAGAACCTAGTACAAAAGTTATTACGGCAAAAATAATAATGAATATGTAACCTTCACGGTGAATGATTTTTGCAAGATCGCTATACGGTTTCATTTTTTTCTCCAAATAAATTTCCTTGGATGATAATTTTCTTAAATATTAAGGTCAAGTATAAAAACATTTAGTTAATTAAAATGATTATTCATGGTTGACCTTAGGCCTAAAAATATTTATAATACCATTCTTGAAATTGATGAATACACATAAATCAAAAAAATAAATATTATGAAAGTTTTAAAGTCTCTCAAATCTGCCAAAACAAGGGATAAAAATTGCCGGATAGTAAAAAGAAAGGGCAGAACCCTAGTTATTAACAAAGTCAATAAAAGATTTAAAGCGAAACAAGCCTAAGTTAGCCTTAAATTTATTCTAAATATTGTGTTTTGTTGTTTGGACATCCTTAACCGACGGTCTTTAATTTTTTATAAGTCCTCTAATTCCAATTGTACAAATTTTGGCTAGGTAAATCATATATAAAAATCTTGGAGTAATTTTAATTTTTTGTTAAGAAGCTAACGAATCAATTTAATATTAGCTTTATCTAATTCCACGTGCTCTATATTTTATCAGCAGTATATATTCAGAATCTGAAATTTCATTCCCAAGCCCATACAATCGCAATAGTCAAAAAAGGCCGTAAGCTTATACAAGAGAAGGTATCTTTTTGCTACTTCTAAGACGGCCTCTCCACCAAAAGGGACAATAGTAGTAACAATATCTGCAATTAGAGCAGTTCCTCCCCTGGAGGAGCTCGTTATAGTACGTTTAAAGTTTCTGTGTTACCCTTGTTAAAAACTACGATATTTGCAATTGACTTTATATTTTCTAGGAGTTTTAAAAGTTCCTCTACCAAAGCTAGTTGAATTAATAATTATGGTTAGAGGAACTTTTATCATCATTATTAATGGTATCATCGGTGGTTTCATGGTGAGAATCCTCGCTATTATTGTTTTGGTGATCTTTATCATTGTTATTTACTATATCTGCCTCATGGTTACTATCAACCTGTTCTACCCAATTTGAAGTAATAGGTTGACTACTAATATCAGAATCCTTCGATACTATATCTGTCCAACTATTGCTATCCATCGCTGATATATTTGTGTCTGCCTGGCCAGAGTGGTCATTTACAGTATGGCTGTTATTGTCATCTTTACCAGAGCCATTTTCAATCTGATTATCGTGGCTGTTAAAATCTTTGTTATTATTTTCTTTATCATTGTTTATATCCTTTATGTTTTCATTATTACCTAGATTGCTCTTATCATTATTCTGTCCGTTTTCTTCATTAGCACGGCTATTGCTACCGCTGTTATTTCCACCACCGCTGTCCGGGTTGCTATCGTCATTGTGGTTATCATCGTTACTATGGCCATTGTCGTCGTTATGGTCTCCGCCACTGCCGCCCGTTCCAGTACCCCTGCCGTTTCCTGGGTTACTATCGTCATTGTGGTTATCATCGTTACTATGGCCATTGTCGTCGTTATGGTCTCCGCCACTGCCGCCCGTTCCAGTACCCCTGCCGTTTCCTGGGTTGTTATCGTCGTTGTGGTCCTCATCGTTACCATGGCCGTTGTCGTGGTCGTCGCCATTGACTCCGCCACCGTGATTTCCTCCATTATCTAGTCCTGAGCCTGTATAAGGAGTAAGTTGGACATTTACTATTACATCGTTATAATCGCCGTCGCTACTACCACCAAATAAATCTTCGAAGCTAATTTGTCCAGCATTGTTATTAGAATGGCTGACCCCACCATCAGGATTTAAATTAGGGTCAGAAAAATAGACTGGTGCTCCTTCACCATTAATAGGAGTGCCATTATAATTAGTTGCCCATTGCCCCTGATCGTTTAATGAGAAAGTAACGTTTGCTCCTTCCGGCAAGAGGGGATTTAATGCATCTCCATTTGGGATAATAAAGAATCCCACTGTTACCGCTCCAGGAGGAATATCGCCTGGAGCATAATTGATAATTACTGAATCGCCGATACCAAGGCTTTCTTTAACATTTGTAAAATCAATACTTCCAGAAATAGGATTACCATTATTATCGGCAAAATAATGACCAAAGCTACTATTGTAACCAGCATCTGAGTCAATTGAATCAATAGTTAATGAAAACCCCTGGCCTGGAGTAAGACTATAATTACCATTAGGTAATAGTACTGGGGGGGTAGGAGGGTTATCATGGCCGTTGTCGTGGTCGTCGCCATTGTTTCCACCGCCACCGCCAGTGCCTCCACCGCCGTTTCCTGGGTTGCTATCGTCGTTTCCGTCATCGTCGTTACCATGGCCGTTGTCGTGGTCGTCGCCATTGTTTCCACCGCCACCGCCAGTGCCTCCACCGCCACCGCCAGTTCCTCCACCATCGCCGCCAGTTCCTCCACCGCCGTTTCCTGGGTTGCTATCGTCGTTTCCGTCATCGTCGTTACCATGGCCGTTGTCGTGGTCGTCGCCATTGTTTCCACCACCGCCGCCAGTACCACCGCCATCGCCGCCAGTTCTATCACCGGGTTGCTGACTTACCAGTGGCTTAGGATCACTATCATCATTTTGTTTGTCTTGAGAACCTTCTGTATCCTTCTCAGGTGAAGGATCTTTTTGAATATCGGTGTTATTAGTTTTTAATGGTTGAAGGGGGTTAATATCTTGTTCTCTATCGGCGATACTAGAAATTCTTGCTTCTCCGGTTATAGTATTTGAGTTCTGTTCAATGGATTGAGTGCCAGTTGTTTTTTTAAAGTCATTATCTGTAAGGAGATTACCGGATTTTGATAACATATTTTTATTAAGAGAAGCCCCTGTTTTCGTAAAATTTTCAATCGATGCAAGGTCTACGTCTTCTATTTTACGATTATCATCTAGTTGCAAATCGGTATTTGTAAACTTAACGATACCTGATTCTTCTTTAATATTAGTATAATGAGTACGATCTTTTGTTGCGAGTAATTCTTCGCTGTCAGAATCTTTATCAGTGGCTTTTAATTTGTCAACATTAAGGTCTTTCTGGTCTACCTTTTGAAGTCTATCGAAACTGTCGAATTGTTCTCTTTCCCCAAGTGCTGTATCTTTAGGATTACCATCTAATTTTTCTGCCATATATAGTAATATTATTTTGTAATTTATGCTTATTGCTACTAGGCTAATATATAATTAGTTAATTATATATTAACAAAACTTACAAGTGCCATAAAATTACTTTTTTTAGGTAAAGAGTGTGGAATATTATGTTATTGGTAAGGGCTAGTTATTTTTAAAAAAATTGTGATTGGTAAATTTTAAGATACCAAGAATCATTAGTAAATTTGCCCAAATTTGGATTATCCATATAAAATTACCGTAAGTAGGGGCTACAAGCAGAGTAATAGGTTGTAAGAGAACAAATGCTCCACTAGCAAACATTACAAGTCTGGCGCAAATTTTCATAGAAAACTTTATGGACATAAAATGTGCAAGTAAATATATTATTACTATAATAAAGCTTTTTTCAAAGAAAGTGTTGAGAAAAATAAGCAATCCAATAAGTGGAAATACTCCATAAATAACAACTTTTGGAGCTGCGCTGAAAAATTTTTCTAGTAAAGCTCTAGTTGTTGCTTGAGTAATAACTTGTTCTTCATTGCCAAATATTTGCTTATAATCAACCTGAAAATTATTTACATTATTTTTTTGTGTATCACCAAAGGAGAACAAGATTTTTCTACTTGTTAGTAAAATAGGTATTTTAGCTTTATTTGAGGCTGGTATTTTGTTATCTGGATCTATGGCGACTATGGGCCGGTTATATATATTATTTATGTATATTGGCTCAGACTGTTCAAGAGAGATTTTTGTTCCGTCATATTTTAGCTCAGGAAATTGAGATAATATATGATCTAAGTTAACAACGGCTTGGGATATGATACCGTAGGAAAAATACTGTCTTATATTATCTATGTAATGTAGCATATATATACTACACAATAACGAAGAAGCAAAAGAAAGAGTTAGGATATATTTTACCCCGTAACCGTTATAAGATGAAATAACCCTTTGATAAAAGCTGACGGAAGAGATAGATAACCATAATTGAAGAAATATCGTGTTAAACCAGTGAGGAACTTTCGAGAATATGGTTGTCATATTAAATATTTTATTTTAGAATTGCACCCGATTTAGCTTATTCGAGGTTACGTAATTAATATAATGAAGTTAGAGAAAAATCAAAAGTTACTTTTACAAGAACTTAGTAACTGTATAAGAATTCTAACAGCTGATGCTATAGAGACCGCAAAATCAGGTCATCCGGGTATGCCTCTTGGTATGGCAGATGTTATGACTGTACTTGCTTTTAAATTTTTAAAATTTAATCCAGGTCAGCCAAAGTGGTTTAATCGTGATAGGCTAGTGCTATCTGCCGGACATGGCTCAATGCTTCTATATGCTTTTTATTATCTTGCCAGATTTAAAGATTTCTCATTAAATGAAATAAAAACCCTTCGGTCTTTTGGCTCAAAAGCTGCCGGCCATCCTGAAAGCCACTTATATGAAGCTATTGAAACTACCACCGGGCCTCTTGGTCAGGGATTTGCAACTTCTGTTGGCATGGCTATAGCGCAGAAGAAATATCAAGCCCACCTTGGACAAAATATTTGCAACTATAAGGTATATTCTATAGTCGGAGATGGTTGCCTAATGGAAGGCGTATCCTATGAAGCGGCATCTTTAGCAGGGCATTTAAAGTTGGATAATTTGATAGTGATTTTTGATGATAACGGCATCTCTATTGACGGCAGTACAAGTCTTACGGTATCTGAAGACCATTTAACTAAGTTTAAGGCTTTTGGATTTGAAGCTGAGTCAATAAACGGTCATGATTTTGATCAAATAACTGAAGCTCTCAACAGGGCAAATGCATCTAACAAGCCATATTTTATTGCCTGTAAAACTATTATAGCTAAAGGAACTAATTTAAAAGCTGGAAGCGAAAAATCTCACGGTTCTCCTCTTGGCAGTAGCGAAATTGAATATTTAAAAAATAGTATTTCTTTTAATAATACACCATTCGAAATTGAAGATCGCTTGTTTAATGTTTGGCAAGAAGCAGGTAAAAGAAATGAAGAACTTTTTGATAAGTGGCAGCAAGCATTTGCCAAGTTAAGTCCTAAAGAGAAAGAATATCTGGGGGAGGGAGGTACGGTTAATTATCAATCACTTAATTTAGAAAGTTTTGGGATTAACAACCAGATGGAAGCAACTAGAGTGTCATCTGGTAAAATTCTACAGGAACTAGTTAAGCATAATGATAAAATTATTTGTGGCTCAGCCGATCTGTCGCTTTCTAACAACGTTTTTGGAGTAAATAATAAAGCTATAAATGCCCAGGATTTTTCTGGTAACTTTATCCATTACGGCGTTCGTGAACACGCTATGGCAGCGATTATGAATGGCCTAGCACTTTCAGGGTTGTTACCGATAGTTGGTACTTTTTTCGTTTTTTCGGATTATATGAGGCCTGCAATTAGACTGGCGGCGATTATGAGAACTAAAGTCATATATATAATGACTCATGATTCAATAGGTGTCGGGGAAGATGGCCCGACGCATCAACCGATAGAACATCTTGCATCTTTTAGAGCTATGCCAAATATAAAAGTCTTTCGGCCTGCGGATTTTGTGGAGACTTTTGAATGTTATATCGAAGCTTTGCATTATGATGGCCCTTCAATACTAGCGCTTTCACGGCAAAATCTAAAACAGCTGAGCTTAAGTTCCAAGCGACAAAATAACTTATGCGCACTTGGTGCATATGTTATTTCAGAAGCTAAAGACAATAAAAATATCAGTATAGTTATTTTTGCTTCTGGTTCAGAAGTATCAATTGGCCTTGAGGCTAAGGAAATATTAGAAAAATCTTATGGTAAATCAGTAAGAGTTGTATCTGTTCCTTGTTTTGAAAATTTAAACCAAAGAGGGCAAGGATATTTAAAGGAACTTGTTTCTGATGCAAAGCTAAAAGTGGCTATTGAAGCTGGATCGAGCTTAGGATGGCATAAAATTATTGGTTTAGATGGAATGTTCTTTGGTATGAATCAGTTTGGCCTTTCGGCTTCTGCAGAAGTCTTATACAATCATTTTGGTTTAGCCCCAGAAAAAATAGTAAAGAGCATTATCACCCACCCATATTTTAAATGATTATTGGGAGGGGAAAGCCCTAAATTTAGGTTGTTTCCGTTTGGCAACTCTTCCTTAAAACTCCTGAACCTCTATAATTTCTCCGCTAAAGCTTACTTCTATAAGTAATTTCACTAAAAACTAATTGTTTATTGAAACCCTTTATTTGCGTAACCGTATAGAATAATTATACACAGTTTATGGAACATCAAGTCTAAGGTTTATAAAGTAGTACCTGCTATACTAATACTGCTATTGAGTACTCTTTTTTATCCTCTATCCTTGGAAACTTACCTAATATGGTATTCCTTGATAGAGTTAAAATTTAAATATTTTTTAATAAGTAATATCTTTACCTATAACGCTGATATTATTAGTATAATTTTAGAGCGTTATTAGAAAATTATCGCTACTAATGCACTCTATGTAAAAGTCACTTTTTATTTCCTAATATTATTAGCTTTCCAGCTATATTGGGGAAATCGCTAAAAAAGACAGAGGTAAGCTATCTTTACGATAACAGATCCGCTACTTCTCCCATAGTATCTAGTGTATTATTAGTAATCTCAATCATAAAAGGATGGTGATCATCATATGATTCATATAATCTTATATCTTCCAATGTCGCTACCACAGATTTATTCATATAATGGTTTTTAAATGCTTTTACACAATTTTTTGTCTGTAAGTCATATATACCTTCATTTGATCTATCCTTAGCGAAAACATTGTAACCAAGTTCCGCAAGAATTTCCTGTACATGTTTGACTTCAATAGGGTCAATTGAATCACTCTTTAAACCAGATATTATTTTCTGAGAATCAGGTTGATATTGTATAGTAGGGTACACGCCAAAATTATGTTCTATTTCCTCAAATTTTTCTCCAGCATGCGCTGCTATTTCCCAGTCAAAGTAAGGGTTAGGATCGCATTTTCTACTTGAATCCCAGTCTGCGTGTCCTAGTAGAAATTTAGTATTTATACTAGGGAATGTTGTTACCAGCTCTTCCATTAGTAAAAAGTTAGAATACATTTGCTCTTTTGGAAAAATGCTGTAACCATCATTGACATTTTCAATACCAATTGACCAACTATTTATATCATTTATGGGTACAGATCCGCTTGGGTTAAATTTACTTCCGGTAGTAAAATATCCTACTCCCCCGTGGTAAGCTCTATAAGCTGGATTTACCATACACTCTATATTTCCTATTTGATCAATTACATAATGCGCAGACCCCCAATTCCACATATCGTCCCCTTTATTTGCAGTAAATAAGTTAACTGTCCTCTCAAAATCTGCGACCGTATGATGCTGAATTATATAAACAGGGTAACCGCCGTTTTTCCTAGCGTTAAATTTATTACATACCTTGCTTTCAACTGGATCATCTTCATAACCAGATATATGAAAATCAGAATCAACGTCTACCCTCTCTGTTCTCATGAATTGATAAGATATTTTCATAAAACCTCCTTCTAGATATATTATATTAGTAATTCCAAATATGACTTACATCTCAGTAAATTCAAGGAATAAAAAAATTGTTTTTCTCAGGAATTAGTAGCACAACGAGCTAGGTGCAGTCAATTATAATTAACGTGAACATTATAATATTCACGTTAATTATAATTGTTCCTATTTTTAAAAGCTATTAAAAAACCTTGAATGTTTATCTGAGAGTTAACTGGCAAAAGTTAGATAATTTAATAGTACCAGTAAGGTCAAATCTTACCCTTTTAAAGTTTTAAGCCCTTTCTTACAATTCGTGAGATTCAATAGTTTCCCCACTAAAACTTACTTCTTTAGTAATTTTACTAGAAATTAATTCACTGAAAATTGTCGGTGTGCTGATTACACTGCTACTGGCGCAAGAAATGACGCTTTCACAAGAAGTGGAGCTTAAGCTGCATGTAGATGATTTAATTATACTAGTCCCTTCTTCTGCTGTTTCTTCTTCTTGCTCAGTGGATGATAATTCTCTAAATCGTTCTTTTGATTCTTCTTTTTCTTTTAAGGGGTTTTTGTCTATATCGATAACTTTAATAGAAGGCAAAGTTAAAACTTGTTTATATAATCCTCCAATTATTTTTGCGGCTTCCTCTTCGCTACCAAACTTTTTTGCTCCAGGGTTACTTAATAATTCAAATAGTGTTTTATCATGTACTGGTAGGATTACTTCATATTTATCACTTAGTTTACCTTGAAAAATCCAAGAAATAACATGGAAAGCGCAAACTATTGCTATACAAGGTAATTTTTCTTTCTCTACATAATTGAACACAGATTCATCATGTTCTTTGGGGATGATTTTTGTAAAATCGCTTAAACTTGTAGGAATTAAACTTTCTGCAGTGTTATTGGAACTCTTTATTGTAGTGATCCTATCGTCGATACCAAATATTTTTACTCCTTCTTTTTCTAATTCGAGAGTAGTTTTGGATAATTCGTCGTACAAATCATATTCACTGGCTGACCCATCGCTTACTGCTCCTTCTGATAACACTCGTATTTTGTTATTTTCTTTATATTGTTTTAGAATATAATCTTTTATATATTCATTTTGTAGACGGTCACTAGGTATATTGCATATTAATGTTTTCATAACCATACCTTAAAAAATTACTTATATATTAATAAGTTTACTATTAATTAAGTTTTTAGCGAAGTATTTTTATTTTAAGGATAGGTAGTTATTTTACCTTAGTTATATAAATAACAAAACTACCAGCTATTAGGAATAGTGATAACCAGATAAACCAAATCATAGGTTTATAATATATAATAGCGTGGATGGTATTACCGTTCACCTTGCTTAAACTAGCAAGCATATCGTGTGTCAGGTATGAGTAAATATCAGATTCTTGTGAAAGAGTATTTTCAATTTTGTATAATCTATTTTCTGGTTTTAAGATGACCACGTTACCGTTGTTATCTTGAACTGAGAATTCAGCTGTCTGTCTATAATAGACTTCTGTATTGCTAAATCTTATATTATCCAATTTTACTAAAAAGAATTCATCAGAAACAGACTCACCAGTTTTACCAATAAATTCAATTTCTTTTGAAAAAAGAACGTTAATGCTTATAGAAAAAGCTAATAAGCCTAGGCTCAAATGGCCAATTATTAGTGACAATTTTCTCGGCGTTAAAGATTTCTGGAAGTAGTTACTTTCAATTAGAAATAAATTTGTCATTTGAATCATTAACAAGGTAGAAGCAAATATTATGGCTGTGCTAATGATACCAGGTTTAGGTATATAATGGAAAATTACTAAGGTAATGAGAAAAGGAATTAGTAAATGAATTAGTTTTCGAGAAAAACTTTGATGGTTATTAAGGTAAGGAATTATGGCAGCAATTAGCATTAAAGGTATAAAAATCGGAATAAATATCTGATGAAAATATTCTGGGTCAATGGCTACGTTATTTTCATAAAAAAATGATTGATAGATAGGATATATAACGGCAATAAATAAAGATAAAAGGGCGGTTATCCATAAAATATTTCCCACCATTATAGCCTTATCACGTATCGTTAATACAGAAGCCACATTATCTTTACTACCTGTATGATTTTCTTTCTTTCTTACTATAAAAGCAGCAAAGGCTAGGAAAGTTAAAATGCTACAGATCACAAAGAGGTAGAAACCACGCTCCCGGGAGAATGCAAAGCTGTGAACAGAAGTAATTATTCCGCTTCTTACAAAAAAAAGACCGTATAAAGTAAGCAAGAACGCTACAAAGGAAGTTATTACGCTCCAGTAAAAAAATTTTCTTGATTTATTAGTAACTAGCAAGAAGTGATGTAAGCTAATCCCTGCAATCCAAGGCATTAGGGATATATTTTCTACAGGATCAAAAAACCAATAGCCTCCCCAGCCAAGTTCCCTATATGCCCACCATGCTCCAAGACCTATACCAGCTGTAAGCATAATAAGTGCAAACCCTGAAAGACGTAAACTATCTTTTATCAAGGTTGTTCTCTCTTTTGGTATTAAAAGTAGTAATATTGCGTTTACATAAAGAGTTACGTAAGATACGTAACCCATATATAGTAACGGGGGATGGATGGAAAGAGCTTTATCCTGTAATACAGGGTTTAACCCAAGTCCTTGTTCTGGGGCAAATTTAAAATTATCAAAAGGATTTGAAGTATAGTATATAAAAAATAAGAATAATATTTGAATAAAAGCTAAAATTGTTATTTGGGCATTTCGAGTGTTGCCTTGGTAATTGACTACTTTTATGTACAGGGAGCTAATAAAACTGAGCATGCTTACATAAAGTAACATCGATCCTTCATGACTTGCCCAGCTACCAGCTATTTTATATATTAATGGTTTAATGGTACTTGAATTCAGAAAAACATTTTTAACTGAAAAATCAGAAGTTATAAAAGCCAGGATTAGCAAAAGAAAAGCAGTAATTACAGCTAAGCTACTTATCCAAAAAATATAAGCTTTAATAGAACGCTTAGTAAAAATGGCTAAGATTGAGGTTGCTATAGAAAACACCAACAAATAATCGCCAGTAAGACTAATCACTATTTTCGTCCTTGTCTGGGTGAACTAAAATACTTAAAGATTTTATGCGATTTTGTGTTTTCTTTTTAACGACTATTTTTAGATTGTCGATGGTAATGAATTCTCCTTGATTCGGGATTCTTTTCATTTCATTGATTACAAAACCTGCAATTGTTGTAGCTTCCGTTTCCGGTAAATCCCACCCTAGCTCTCGGTTAACATCTCGAATCGATACTGACCCGTCAATAATATATTCATTTTCAGAGCTTTTTATAATCTTGTTATGGGTATAATCATGTTCATCATATATCTGACCAAAAACTTCTTCTATTACATCTTCCATAGTAATAATTCCCTGCAAGTCTCCATATTCGTCAACTACGCAGGCCAAATGGCTTTGTCCTTCTTTGAAAAGCTGTAGCTGCTGGACTACTAGAGCATTATCCGGTACGAATATTGGGGTTTTAAGCAATGATCGTACGTTAATGTCTTTTATATTAATTTTTGCGCCGTGTATTTTACGGACAAGATCTTTTATATGCAATATACCTATAATATTATCTGGCGTTTTTTCCCAGATGGGAATCCTTGTGTGGTTTGAGGCAAGGGCTGCTTTAAGCAACTTTTCATTAGGTGTATCGATATTAATAGCAAAAACTTTACTTCTGTGAATCATAATATCAGCGGTAACCATATTCCTTATATCAAGGATACCCCCAAGCATGTCTCTATCATCTTTAACTACATTTCCCTCGTGCATGTGATGTTCGATAACACCACGTACTTCATCTTCAACGGAGACTTCCTGCTGTAAATTGATCCGGAATATAAAGCAAAATATTTTTACTACATATGCAAGTAAGACATTTAGTGGTTTAAATAATTTTAGAAGTATAACGGTTGCCGGAGCTGTAAAAAGTGCTATTTTTTCGGGCTTGGCAACAGCTATGGCTTTTGGTACTACTTCTGAAAAAACAATAATTACAAATGACATTACTATCGATGCAACAATTGTGCCTATATCATCTCCAAGTAGATCGATGAACAAACTGGTTGCTATTGTTGTGCATAAAGTATTAGACAGACTGTTACCAATTAGTAGTGTGCTAATTACTCTATCTTTTATTTTTATGATTTTCAGAACTGTAACAGCCCTTTTGTTGCCATCTGATTTTAGTTTATGTAGTTTTCCTGGAGCAGCAGCCGTTATAGAAGTCTCGCCTGCTGCCATCATAGCACCAAAAGCAAGCAACCCTATTATTAGGGATATAATAAGAAAAACCATTTATGTTTATTTATTAAAAAAATCATTTACTAGAATCTAATTTAATTGATAATATCTCACTTTGACAAGGAATTTCTATAAAATGAGCCATTAAATTATCTGGTTACAAGTGGAACAAGCTGTTAGTAAACCAATTAACGTAGCGTAAACATTATAAGGTATAAAATATGTCTGATCAAGCTGAACTAAACGAAGTGTTACAAATCAAGAATACTACAAAAAGAGCAACTGTACCGGCTCTAGAGGAAATACTGTATAAACCGATAAAAGTACTTGATCATGGATTCGTAAGAGTAATTGATTATATGGGCGATGATAGTGCGGTAGTTCAGGCAGCAAGGGTTTCTTATGGTAGAGGCACAAAAAAAAGCTTACAAGATAAGGGGTTAATAAATTATCTAATGAGACACCGTCATACTACTCCGTTTGAGATGTGCGATATAAAATTTCATATTAAATTACCCATTTTTATTGCAAGACAGTGGATTCGTCATCGAACTGCCAGTGTTAATGAATATTCTGCTAGATATTCAATACTTAGTAATGAATTTTATTTACCCGATAGAGAGAATCTTACGCCTCAATCTTCTACGAATAAGCAAGGTAGGAGCAGTGAGGCTTTACCAGAAGATATAGCTTTAAGGGTTCTTTCTACAATTAAAGAAGATTCCCTTAGATGTTACAAGAATTATGTCGCTATGATGAATCAAGATGAGGAGGGGAATATAATTGATGAAGATAACGTCGGTATTACAAGGGAGTTAGCACGAATAAATTTAACCCTCAATCATTATACAGAGTGGTATTGGAAAATTAATTTACATAATTTACTTCATTTTCTGGCTTTACGTGCCGATAGCCACGCTCAATATGAAATTAGAGTTTATGCAGAAGTAATGCTTGATATAGTAAAAGCTTGGGTTCCTTTCGTTTATGAAGCGTTCATTGAGCATCGAAAAAATGGAGCAAATATATCGAAAACGGGGTTAGAAATAGTTCGTAAAATGGTTAAGGGTGAGAAAGTGGATCAAGAGTCTAGTGGAGTTAGCAAAAGGGAGTGGGATGAGTTAATGACAATATTGAGTTAGCTATAATTTTTTTAAGCATAATATAAGTATTTTTTATAATACTTAAAACTGTATAGCCATACTTAAGGTGCAGACTCAAGGGGCAATTATCTGCCTAATGGTTCTTGCTTTTGAGTAGCTACCTAAGTAGAATGACGGCAATTTATAATTTATTGAAATAAAATGTTATTGTTAGAGACAAAAAAAAATAATGGAACTCTTGAAATTATCCATTTTATTGGGATTGGAGGAATAGGAATGAGCGGTATTGCCGAGATTATGTATAATCTTGGTTATAAAGTTCAGGGGTCTGATTTATCTGCCAGTAATAATACTAAAAGACTTACAGATATGGGAGTTCAAGTTTTTATCGGGCATGATGCAAGTAATATAACAAATGTGTCTTATGTAGTAGTTTCCTCGGCTATCAATAATAATAACCCTGAAATAAAAGAAGCTATAGAGAAAAAGATTCCGGTAATTAAAAGGGCAGAAATGCTAGCTGAGCTTATGAGGCTTAAATGTTCCATTGCTGTTTCTGGTTCGCACGGGAAAACCACTACCACTTCGCTGATCGCCTGTATGTTTGAGTCATCAGGCCTTGCCCCTACAGTTATAAACGGTGGTATTATTAATCGGAGAAAGACTAATGCTTATATTGGCAAAAGTGACTATCTAATTGCCGAAGCTGATGAATCAGATGCAACTTTTATCAAAATTCCCTCTACTATTGCGGTAATAACCAATATCGATCCTGAGCATATGGATTTCTATAAGGATTTTACAAATTTGGTTTCTGCGTTTAAGAGTTTTATTACTAACCTACCATTTTATGGTTTTGCCGTTTTGTGCATCGACCATCCTGTTGTAAGGGAAATATCTAATCATGTTACAGAAAGGCGGATAATTACTTACGGTATTGAGTCACAAAATGCTAATATTAGAGCCTATAATATTAAATCAGATATTTCTTCATCTAGTTTTGATGTAGAGATAAACTTACCAAATGTAGCAGGAACTACAACCATAGAGCAGGTTTCAATACCTACTCCTGGTAAACATAATGTGCTTAATTCTCTTGCGGCCATTGCTATTGGTGTAGAACTTGATTTTGGTATTAAGGCTATTAAAAATGGATTTAAGCATTTTTCAGGCGTTAAGAGGCGTTTTACCAAAGTTTGTGAATATAATGGAGCAGAAATTATAGATGATTATGCTCATCATCCGGTAGAGATAAAAGCTACCCTTGCTACTGCCAAATCTATCGCAGAAAAAAGAAAAAGCAGGGTTATTGCTATTTTCCAGCCTCATAGGTATTCGAGAGTTAAAGATTTATTTCATGATTTTACAACATGCTTTTCAGATAGTGATAAATTATACATATTAGATATTTATGGTGCAGGAGAGATGCCGATTGATGGTATAACTTCAAGGGATTTGATAAACGAAATGGTAAAATTAGGTGCAAGACCAGAATTTATAACCAGTCACGAGGATATTTCAGAAATCATTAGGTCTGAGGCTCATAGTGGCGATCTGATAGTTATGATGGGTGCTGGTAGTATTTCTTCGTGGGCCTGGCAATTACCTGATAAATTTGCTAATAATAGTTAGTTTTATGAATTTTCAGGGTATCCGAGGGGTATTTAAGCAGAATTATAATCTGAAACACCTAACCTGGCTTAAAGTAGGGGGGAGTGCCGATATATTTTTTAAGCCGGAAGATATAGAGGATCTAAAAACTTTTTTAAAAGAGAATAATAACAGGTTTCCCATTACCGTTATTGGTGCTGGGTCAAATTTAATTATCAGAGATAAAGGAATAGAGGGAGTTGTTATAAAACTGGGAAGAAATTTTACAGATATACAATTTGTTGATAATAATTTTATTGCTGCAGGTGCTGGATGTTTGAATTCCAGTTTAGCTAAATTTTGTTTAGTTAATGCCATTACCGGGTTCGAGTTTCTTATTGGTATTCCGGGGACAGTAGGAGGAGGCGTGGCGATGAACGCCGGTTCTTATGGCTGTGAATTTAAAGATATAGTTGCTTCTGTGGAAGTATTAGATAAAGAAGGTAATTTAGTAATACTAGATATAGATCAGATCGGTTTTTCCTACAGAGCTAATTCCTTACCAAAAGATTTGATTTTTACTAGGGTTTTTTTTAAGGCAAAAAACAAGGAAGATATAAACAAAATAAAACAGAAAATGGATGAGATAAGTGCTATTAGGAGTTCTTCGCAACCAGTTAGTGAAAAAACAGGCGGCAGTACTTTTGCTAATCCAGAGGGTTTTAGGGCATGGGAACTGATAGATAAAGCTGGATTACGTAAGACAAGAGTAGGGGGTGCATGTATGTCAGAAATGCACTGTAACTTCATGATTAATGATAATAACGCTACTGCTACTGATATGGAAAATTTAGGCGAATTAATAAGGCAAAAGGTTAAGGAAAACAGCGGTATAGAATTGCAATGGGAAATTAAAAGGATAGGGAAGCTATAAAAAACCTCAATGCCCAAGTATGGTTTGGCTGGATTTTTTTCTTGTCCCTTAAATTATTATTAGTATAGTAAGGGAGGTAAAGAAATAAATACTAAACTATTCAAATTGGACATTCCTAAAATGGCTAAATATATAAGATCCAAAACCTATACTATATTAATGATACTTATAATTAGTATCAATTTTATTGAGATATCGCATGCCGGAGAAATAATTTCTATTATTAATCCGGATAATATGGGGGATGCCAATCAAATACGCGGGGTGATGGGACAAATAAAGGCAATTAGCTCTTCTGAATGGGTTACCAAAGAGGTAAACTATCAAGAACTTGATAAGATTTCTCAAAGCTTTAAATGTTCAGATAAAGATAAAATTATTGCTATCTCATCAGGGGTTTATGGAATTGATGCTCTTAGAAGTATAGAGAAATTTAACGGGTGTAAACTTTTAAAAGTTCATGTTTCTCATCAAATTTTAAATGATTATGAGAAGCTTTTACTTACTAAAACCAACCCAGAAGGGGTCGATATAATTGCTTTACCTAAACATGCAGTAACAGAAAATTTACGGAAAAAAGTTCAGCATTCTGGAACAAAATTGGTGGAAACAGTAGGCGTATGTCATAATTTAACTAAGGAAGAAGTAATTGATGAGTTTAAAAAACACTCTTTTTCATTTCCTGTAGTTAAAAAATATCTTGTCGTGATTTTAGGAGGAGATGTACAGATGCCTGATGGAAAGGAATGGAAACAGTATCAAGTAAACGAAGCAGAAAAATTAAGTGAGTTGGTTTTAGCAAGGGCTCAGGAGAAAAATTTATATATTATTGTACTTAATGGCCCGCGTACCGGAAAGCATAATGTGGATGGAACGATTAATGAGAAAGCTCATAAAGGTGAGATAGACCATGTAACCCAGACGTTCATTACATCTGTTAGAGCTAAAACAGAAAATGTTAAGTTGTTCGATTTTCAAATTGGTATCCCAAGTTTATATAAAGCTGCTTTAGGTGGGGCGGTATTAAAAGAGGGAAGTGAAATTTGGATTCCAGGAGAGAGTACTTCCATGGTATCAGAGGCCGTGGATATAATAGATAATGTTGTAGTTTATGATCATAGTGCAATGAATCAAACTCATAGGCTTCATATTGATAGCGAATTTTCTGCAGGACGCGTTAAAAGATTGCAACCAAATGGTTTAATAATTTCTCCAGCTTTAGGAAATAAAACAAATACTGGAAATAGTGCGGCTGCTTGTGTAGCACGAGAAACTATAAAAGCTTTATAATATGTCTAACGGAAATTTTAAAACTGTATATAAGGAAAAATCACTTATTGTTGAACTTGATTCGCTGCGTGAATTAACGGATATGAAATTAATTGATTTTGTTAATTTTCAAGGTAAACCTATAGAAGGCTTCGTATCGGGAAGGAATAAAATAAAAAAGCACGTAGTAGTAATTGGCGGCGGGATGTCCGCTGAACGGGAAGTTTCATATATGTCCTCCAATGGTATTGTCAGGTCAATTATTGAACTTGGTCATCATGTAACCTTTGTAGATATGGGAGCAGATATTGCCGTAGTATTGTTAAACTTGAAACCTGATGTTGTTTATAATGCTCTGCACGGTACTTACGGAGAAGACGGTTGCCTGCCAGGGCTTCTTAATATAATGCATATTCCTTATACCGGCCCGGGAGTTCTGGCTTCAGCGATTGCTTTAAATAAAAGGAAGTCGTGCGAAATTTTTCGATCTACCGGAATTAACATACCGAAAAGTAAACTTATCAAGAAATCAGATGGTTATACCAAAGACCCTATAAAACGTCCTTATGTTATAAAACCTCTTTCCCAAGGGTCAAGTGTTGGAGTTCAAGTTATATTTCCTGAAGATATTTTTTCCTTTGGTGATTATGATTTTCCATATGGCGATGAAATCCTAGTAGAAGAATATATAAAAGGTAGGGAAATGCAAGTGGCAGTGCTAAACGGTAGGGCAATAGGCATCCTTGAAATAAAACTATTGAAGAATAAACGTTTCTACGATTATGAAACAAAATATACTGAAGGTTTTTCTGAACATCTTCTTCCTGCTCCGGTATCGTCGGAAATATATAATAACATGAAAGCCATGGCTGAAAAGGCTTGTATTGCCCTTGATTGTGTTACCGGCATGATAAGGGTTGAGATGATATACTCCTCAGAAAAAAATGCATTATATATGTTAGAGGTTAACACTCACCCTGGTATGACACCATTATCTATTTGTCCAGAAATTGCTACTTTAGAAAATATGTCTTATAAGGATCTTGTTAAGGAAATACTCGAGGAAGCAAGATTTGAATAATGGCCAAAAAAAGTAAAAATACCAAGGCAACAATAAGCATTAAAAGGCGGTTAAGTCTATATTATTTGCGTTTTATCACTCTAATAAAAATTGGAATATTATTGACCTTCGCGCTTCTTTTCTTTACCGATTTGTTAAATAAGCCGAAACAAAAGTTACTTAGGCTTTTTGTTGATAAAACCGCTGAAGTGGGATTAGTTTTTAAGCATTTGGTTATTGTAGGGCCAGTCAATATAACTGAAGAAGAGATTATAGAAGCAATAGGTGGGGACTATGGCATACCGATATATTCATTAAATATAGATGATATTCGAAAAAGAATTGAGGATAACCCTTGGATAAAAATAGCCTTAGTGGAGAGAAAGTTACCGGACACGTTGTCTGTAACGATTACTGAGCGAACGCCAATTGCTATTTGGCAATTTAAGCAAAAATTATATTTAATTGATGAAGAAGGTAATCGAATAAGCTCAAAAAATGTAGAAAAATTTGGGGATTTAATACACGTTGTGGGTCAGGATGCAAATGTCTATGCTCGTAGTCTTTGTGAAGATTTAGAGAAGCATCCTTCTTTAGCAAAAAAAGTTGTTTCTGCTGTACGTTATGGTCAAAGAAGATGGGATCTAAATCTAGAACAGAAAATAAACGTTAAAATGCCGGAAAAGGGTTTCCAAGAGGCTTATGATTATCTAAATTCATTAAACAAAGAAGGCAAGCTGTTTGATCAAAATTATAAGGTAATTAACTTAAAAGATCCAAGTAAGTATTATATGGAAAAACATGAAATATAATTTTGCGCTCTTTCTTGAATCTAATTTTCTAACGGGTGTCTCTTTGTTTTTGTTGTTAACCATCACTATTGAATTGCAATTTTTACAAAAAATCTATAGTCTCCAGGCTAATAATTTTAACATTATATCATGTTTTGGCGACTAAGAGTTCTTGCTTTTTATTTTACACTAAGCTTGTTTGCAGTAATAATGGGTCTTCTCTTTTGCCTTCCTGTGTATTTCTTGAATTTAGGTTATAATGTCCGGTATAAAATTGCCGAAATTTTTTCACGTATTTTTATATTTCTGGCGAAGCTTTTATGTGGTATAAAATATCAAGTCACTGGCATAGATAAATTGCCTCAAGATGGAAAACCTTATATAGTTCTTGCTAATCATCAGTCATTTTGGGAAAATCTCTTTATGCAATTGATTATTCCCAAGCATTCGTGGGTTCTCAAGAAGGAATTATTTGATATGCCTGTATTTGGCTGGGGTTTAAGAATGCTTAATCCTGTAGCTATAGATAGAAGTAATAGCCGCTCAGTACTTCAGATATTAACTGAAGGGCAAAAAAAAATAGAACAGGGCTTGCCTCTCATAATGTTCCCAGAAGGTGGCACAGTTAAAATAGATAGAAATGTTAAATTTAAACCTAGCGCTGCTAAACTAGCAATTAATGCAAATGTTCCGATAGTGTTAATAGCTCATAATTCCGGTGTTTTTTGGCCAAAAGGGTTTTGGTTTAGAAAACCAGGCTTGATTTCTCTAAGAGTCCTAGAAGTTATTAGTACCAAGAAGTACGAAGATCACGATGTAAGGACACTTACTGATTACATTGAGGAAAGAATTAATAAAGAAAAAGAAATATTGGTCAGGCTGGCAAGTGGTTAATCAATAAAGTAGTTTCCACTCAGTTATTATACTTTGATTAAAATTGGAATCTATATTATCCTTTTTAAAGTTAATGTTTTAATAAAATATTAACTCATATGATAGCCGCCATTGATAGATAAGGTCTCACCAGTAATAAATCCTGATTTCTCGTCAATAAGAAACAGAACGGCTCTTGCTACTTCTTCAGGGTGGCCAAGTCTTTTAACTGGGGTAGCATTAATAATTGTCTCTAATATTGCACTTGGTACGTTTTTTGTCATATCGGTTTCAATATAACCGGGGGCTACACAATTTACAGTTATACCTTTAGGTGCTGATTCTCTTGCTAAAGCTTTGGTAAAGCCTATAATACCGGCTTTGGCGGCACTATAGTTAGTCTGTCCTATTTGTCCGGCTTGGGCGTTAATAGAACTGATACTGATTATTCTACCAAAATTGTTGTTTCTCATATTGTCGATTACTGCTTTGGACATATTAAAACATGAAGACAGGTTAATATCTATTAACTGACGCCAGTGTAGTATATCCATTTTGTGCATCATAGAATCACGTATAATACCGGCATTGTTAATTAGTACAGATACATGCTTTCCTGCATCTTTTTCAATTGCGGCAATATTCTTTTTACATTCTTCAAAATCTGCTACGTTCCAAGGTCTAACTTTGATGTCATACTTTTTAGAGAATTCTTCTGCAAGTTGATGATTTTGCTCGTAATTTGCTATAACCTCGTAACCATTCTCTTTTAAAGTAACTGAAATTGCTGCGCCAATACCCCTTATTCCACCTGTAATAACAGCTAATTTAGACATATTTTTCCTCGACATATAAAACTACTGATTGTAATTTGCCCTAAGTTAACAAATTATTCAAGTCGTTTTATAATAATTTATTAAGGTGTTTATTTATAATTTTATAAAAGCTTGTTATTATTACGAGCGGTTTTGTTATACTTAGGAAATATTTACCAGGTACGTTTCATGATAAAAAAATTAATTAGTGTAGTAGTTTTTGTTCTATTCTTACTAAAAAACGCTTATGCGAATATCATAAGAGACTCAGAAATTGAGGAAAACATCAACTTGGTGATAGCACCACTGAAGGAAGTTTCCGGGATAAAAGATTTAAAAATCTTTTTAATAAATGATGAAACTCCAAATGCTTTTACTGTAGGTGGCTCAATAGTTTTTATTCATAGTGGTTTAATAACAAAATTTCCTGATCCAGATGTGCTGCGGGGAGTAGTAGCTCATGAGATCGGCCATATATTAGGGCAGCATATCAGTAGAAGACAGGAAGTAATAGACAATTATAGATTACTTGCTATGGGTAGCGCAGTGCTAGGTCTTGCTACGGCTATAGGGAGTGGATCTCCGGGTATTGCTGTTATGATGGCAGGGAGTCATGTTGCTGAAAGGTCCGTACAGGCATACTCAAGAACTTTTGAGTCTAGTGCTGACCAGATGGCTTTAAAATTGCTTGAAAAAAGCCATCACAGTAGTGTAGGTATGATCAAGTTTTTTGAGAAAACAAGAATTGATTCAAGGAGCGATTTAGTTAATCCTTATGAACAAACACATCCGCTAAGCCAGGACAGATTAGTTGTGTTAAAAAACTATAATAAGAAGTCGAAATTTAATACAAGCCAAAATAATAAAGAGCTAATAGACAAGTTTCGTAGAGCCTCAGTAAAATTAGCAGCTTATACTAGAGAGCTAAATACACTGCCGCAATGTGACTATAAGGAAGGGATAGACGAACTTAACCTCTATACCAAGGCTATAAAATGTTTTAGAACTGGTAATTTTAATAACGCTTTAAAAAATACCGATGTGTTATTAAAGCAACATCCTAAAGACCCTTATTATCATGAGCTAAAAGCTCAAATATTATTTGAGTCAGGTAGCGCTGCTGCTTTAACCGAATATAACATAGCGTCAGAAATAAGGAAAAATGATCCTTTGATATTACTTGGACGAGCAATAGTAGGAATCAGTAATTATGGGGATCAACCGCAGAAATTAGACGAATTTTATAAAGATTTGTCATTCGTTGTTGAAAAAGAACCAGATAATTTGTTGGCTTTATACTATATGGCTATTTATTATGAGAAAAAGGGTCTGAAAGCCAAAAGCTACCTGAATTCCGCTATTATCGCTTATAAATCAGGAAACGAGGAGGAAGCAAAAAAACTTGCAACTGAAGCATTGAAAGGTTTAGAGGCAAATTCTCCTGATTGGTATAAAGCCAATGATATTATTGCAGTAGATAAATAGCGATAGAGATATTATTTATTGCTTCTTTATAAGTTTATTTATTTTGCAAAAACAGTAATTATCTAGTAATTATAAAAGCACTTAATTTTATTATAAAAATATAAATAATTTTAATTATGCAGAAAATTTTTACCAATATATTGCTTGGGATCTTACTTATTTTAGTAGCTCTTTTTGCTTATAAAATCCTTAGAAATCCTGAAATCGTTAAAACCTCTATTAATAATGCGCAGACAGATAAAGAAAAAGCAGCTCAACAAGTTTTAAATGAGCCTAAATTATCGGAAGAAGAGTTAAATATTAAAATTCACGATTATATCTTAAATCACCCTGAAGTTCTTGTGGAATCTCTTGAAGCTATGCAAAGAAAAAAAATCGAGGAATCCAATAAACAAACGGCAGATTATTTATTAGAGAACAAAACTAATATTGAAAATGATGGGCTGCCCCCGGTTTTTGGTAATAAAAATGGCGATATAACAGCAGTTGTGTTTTATGATTATAATTGCTCTTTCTGTAAACAGGCGAATTTAATTACTAATGAAATACTAGAGAGCGATACGGGGGTAAAAATTGTCCTTCGTCCTTTACCGATATTAGGCGGAACTTCAATGTATGCCACTAAAGTAGCATTAGCTGTGCATAAAATATCGGAGGAGAAATTTCCTCTTATTCATAACGAAATGATGAAAATGAAACCGATAACAGAAGAAGGAGTGAAAGCTTTATTAGTTGCTAATCAGATTGATTATCAACTTGTTGAGAATGAACTTAGTAGTTTTGCTATAAAAGAATTAATAGCAAAGAATTTTGACCTAGCAAAAAGCCTTGGAATAAAAGGAGCTCCATCTTACGTAGTTAACGGTATCTTTATACCGGGGTTAGTTGATAAGGAGAAATTTACAACCATTATAGGAGAGTTAAGGCAAATTGCTGAACAGGCTCAGAGCTCCGAACCTCGGGAAATTAATAAAAATAATTTAGATGTAGAAAACAAAAATGATAAAGTAGGTAATAAAGAAAAAGTAGAAATTCCTAGTCAAGAAAATTCTAATAAATCTAATTAAAACATAACTGTTAGAAAGATAAAATCCTGTGATTGTGCTTCATCAGGGTTTTATCTTTTAAAACATTCATAGTTATGGCCAATAAAATCATAAGGGTTTACGTGTTTTCCAGCTATATGTATTTCAAAATGTAGATGATCACCATGAGCGTTTCCTGATCTACCCTGCAAAGCAATTACCTGGCTTCGTATGACTTTTTGTCCCTTTTTGACAAAAGTCTTTTTCAAGTGAGTATATTTGGTTTTAATATTATTTTCATGGCTGATTTCAACGGTAGTACCGTAACCATTTTGGTGACCAACAAAAGATACTTTCCCGTTTGCACTTGCATATATAGGTGCGTGGTAGCCTGCAACTAGGTCAATACCACAATGCATTTTTTGTTTCTTATTGCTAGGGTGTTTTCTAATTCCATAGTTACTTGAAATATAAGAATTATAAGAGGGAAGCATCAAAGGCAGATGAGATGTTATTTGATCCAGTTTTGCTAGTTCCGCTTTGGAATTAACTTTGGTGAAATCGGCTTTAGCAATCTTTTTTACATTTTGATAATGGTTTTTAGCAAGTATCTTATATTTATTTTGCAGTCTGGTTAACAACGTAGTTATCTTTTGTACTTTAAGCTTGGCTTCTTTGGCAAAAGGAGTATTGGAGCGATATTTTTCCTGAAATTTTTGTAGATACTTTTGGGCATAAATTTTGTCATTAGCAAATAAACCGAGCTCTTTTGAAAAAATACAGCTGGTGCTATCTATTCTCGCTAAGTCATAGCTTAAAACTAAATCTGCTCTTTTTATTTTGTAGTTTTTTTGTAAATCACTGGTGAGTTTTTTATAAGAATCTATAGAGTATTTAGTAGTACTACAAGCCTGCAGTAAAAAGGGAAGAAGTAAAATAAATATAAAACGCATAAACATTATTTACAGAAAAAATATTTTATTATTTTGTAGAAGGGGTTGCTGATTACATATTAATAAATTCAAGTATAGGGCCTAAAATCATTAGCGGCATAAACATTATTGCTCCAACAATTAATACAGTTATTAATAAGAAAAAACTTAGATCAAAACTCGATTGATTTTGATTTTTAGTACAATTTTCCATTTTCCTTTTGCTGGCAAAAGAACCACTAATTGCAAGGGAGTAATATATAACTGGATATCTTCCGATGAACATTGCCAGAGCAGTCATATAATTAAAATAATTATTTGCAGTATTAAGTCCGGCGAAATTAGATCCATTATTAGTAAAATTGGAAACAAAGTTATAAGCAATATCCGTTACTGCTTGGGAACCTTGATAAGTTATTAGCTGCTTCGTTTCTGGAAGAGCAAAAGTAATTCCAGTAAACAATAAAACCCCTACTGGCATTATTAGGAATACTATTACTACATAATTAATTTCATTAATAGTAATTTTTTTGCCAAAAAAATTACTATTATCACCGGTAATTAGGCCTCTTAAAAAAACTGAGACAATTAAATAGGCAAGCATTGCAAAAAAACCAGATCCCACACCTTCCATAATAAACTTACTTATTACTAAGTTAGAAAATAAGAAAATGGTACTAAGAGGTGAGTAATTTTCAAGACATGCGTTTGTTGTTCCATTTGAACTCATGGTAATAGAAAGCACCCACATTAAAGAAGGAAACTTATCATATATCAATTCCTTACCAGTATAGTTAAAATTGTCGCCTATAATTCTATCTGCGAGTATTAATGGTACTCCATAGTCAGTTTCTCCAAGGTATAAAACGTGCAAAGAAAGGCTCATGACTAATACAACAATCCAGTACAAAGACCAGCTAAAATTTGTGGCTTTAACAGCAAAACCGTAAGTGAATATCAAAGAAATCGGAGCGATTACGATTAAGAATAAATTTAATATTACAACCATCCTTGAGGGAGCTTCAAAAGGGTGTGCAGACGCGGCAGAAAAAATAGAGCCTCCATTGGTAGCTATGTGTTTGATTGCTATTTGACCTGCAGCAGGTCCTATAAATAATTGTTCTTTTTTTTCTTCTAGATTTAAGTAGTCTATATTGCCAGTAAAATCGTGTGGGACACCTCCGGCTATCAAAAATAGCGATATGATAAATGCTGCCGGTAGGAGCAGGAAACATAAAATGCGTAAGAAATCATTATAAAAATTACCTATATAGGGATTGGCATTATTTATTATTCCCCTAACAAAAGCTATAAATACAGCAATACTAGTAGTTCCTGATAAAAAATTTTGCATCGTCAACGCAAAAATTTGACTTAGGATGCTTAATTGGTTTTCTGGGTTATGACTTTGCCAAAATGTGCTAGTAGAAAAAGAAATTGCTGCATTTAAACTCGCTGCAAAATCTAGTTCTCCTGTTAAATCCTCACCGGTGGGTAAGTGTTTTTGAAAGAAGATTATCAAGAAAGTACAAATTATACAAATAAGGTTGAAGATCATTAAGCTTGTAAAATACTTTTTCCAAGTTTGTTGTTTAATTGCTCCTTTTGGAGAGTAAGTAATTAAATTATTTCGAGGTTCGTCAAAAAAAAGCCAAGCTATATATTTTCCAATTATTGGAGCGGTAATGGTGACGATAGAAAAAAAGACTAATGCTGATAATATCATCCTATCTCATTTCTACCTTAATTTCTTTTGGCTCTTCTGGTAGAGTTAATGGCCTTTTTAAACCACAATTTGAGAGAAGTAAGCAACAAATGGCAAAAGAAATAATTTGTTTCATATTAATATTTGAGATATAAGTTTTGTAATGTAAAAATAATATTAACTTTGGCGGATTAGGACAATATATTCTATGGCAAAAATTTTTACAAAAATATTTTTATGGTTTTTCAGCCTTATTTTTGCTCTGAGCATATATAGTGGTTCTGTTTTGGCTGAAAATTCTACGATTATTAGGCCAGAATCTTCTTTTGTACCAGATGTAAATTTTTTTGATGAAGACGGAAATAAAGTTTTTCTAGATCAGTTCGAGGGTAAAACAATATTGGTAAGCTTTTGGGCAAGTTGGTGTGGTTCATGTGTTGAGGAATTACCCAGCTTGGATATTTTGCAAAAAGATTTTAGAAAGTTGCCATTTGAGGTGCTAGCTATTTCGGAAGACTTTAAAGGGGTAAAAGCAGCTGAGGACCATTTTAATAAATATGGAATTAGACACTTGAAATTATATCATGATTATAAAAATAGTTTGTTTAAAGCTATGTCAGTAATCGGGTTACCTACTGCTTTTTTAATTGACCCTGAGGGGAAAATCAAAGTTATATTTAAAGGGAATACAAAATGGCATGATGAATCAGTTCGGGATATTCTGCTTTCTGAAATTCCCGGTAATCCGGAAACTCCAAAGAATAGCTACATAACGACATCTTTAAATAAAAAAATTGCTCCAGTAATTGGCGAACCAGAAGAAAAGAACACTAAAAAACCTCCACAAGATTTAAAGGCCAATGCCGAGCCTGATAACCCGGATCAGAAACTACAAAATAATACACAAACAGATAAATTAGAGAAAAAAGATGAAAGCAACAAGCCAAAGTAAAAATTCTATTTCTAGTGTAAAAGTACCTGTTGGTTCTAAGCGCCTCGGTAAAATAGATCAATTAATGTCGCTATTGCCTCTTGGTTTCTATAATACTAAGCCTGTTGTAGCCGTTATGAGGTTAGAAGGGGTGATAGGTAAAGCAGGAGCTATGAAACCAGGTCTTACTATTTCTTCTTTAAATAAATTAATTGAAAAAATGTTTAAACTACCACGGTTAGATGCTGTATGTTTATGCATAAATTCTCCTGGAGGATCACCTGTTCAGTCTGAGCTAATATGTAAAAGGATAATTTCTTTAGCAAAGGAATTAGATGTAATGGTTTATAGTTTTGTTGAAGATGTTGCAGCTTCTGGCGGATACTGGCTTGCTTGCAGTGGTAATAAAATATTTGCTACTAACAGCTCAATTATTGGGAGCATAGGAGTTATTTCAAGTGGATTCGGTTTCCATGGTGCTATAGAAAAATTAGGAATTGAGAGAAGGGTAATAACCGAAGGTAAAAACAAATCTGTTCTTGATCCTTTTCAACCTGTAAAAGCTTCTGATGTAAAGCTGGTAAAAGACCTACAGAAAAAAATATACGATCATTTTACGGATAGTATTAAGGAATTAAGAAAAGGCAGACTTACCCAAACTGATGATATTATATTCAATGGTGAGTTCTGGACAGGGCAGAAAGCTTTGGATTATGGTCTAATTGATGGAATAGACGATTTATATTCATTTATTTATAAAAGATATGGCAATGAAGTAAAAATAGAATATATAGAGCATCAGCAGTCATGGTTTAAAAGAAAATTCGGAATGGCACATAGTGCTCAAGAAATTACAGATACTGTTCTTGATAGGGTAGAGGAAAGGTTTTTAACAAGTAAAATCGACTTATATTAAATGAACCTTAAGGACTTATAAAGTATGGAAATTTTTAGAAACCTCCAATTTCAGTTAATCAAATATTGGATTTTGTATCTTACTGTAGGGATACTGTTTGTATTTTGTAGTACATCTGGGATTTGCGCAGCAGAAGATGAAGAGTTAGAAATATCGGTACTTGATGAAATAGAACAAGGGTTAATTAATCAATCTCCTGGTGGAGAACCTCAAAAAACAGAACGTAAGGATTTAATAAAATTAGAAGATAAAAAAAAGGAAAGCATATCATCTAAAATTACCCTTCCCCAAGAATCTACAGATTTTTCTTATAAGAAAACTGCTAGTATTGTTGTCTTAAATAAGATTACTGCTAAATCCGAGTTAGTTAAATTTGAATTAAATAAAGAAAAATCTTTTGGGCATCTTTCTGTGGAAGTTCATAAATGCGCTAAAAATATTAATCCTTTAAAACCGACTAATCTTATGTTAATTAAGGTTTTCGATCACAAAACTGATGGTAATAAATCGTTGGTGTTTGATGGGTGGATGGATTCATCAAATCTTTCAATTTCTGCCCTAGAACATCCTGTTTATGAAATAATTCCTAGAGATTGTCTCGATTAGAGAAAGTACTTATCTTAAAGCCGAATTTATATTATGAGTAATTGGGATTTAGTTCTTAGTAAGGTTCAAATTCTCCAAATCTGTTGTTAGAAGCAAGGCAAGCTTCTCCATCTCGCCCAGTAAATTTGTTGCATAATACTCTAGGATTTCATCTCCTTTTGCTGCATAATTATCAACCAATTCTTTTAGTTGTAAGATAAGTTGGTCGTTGTAGTAGGGGGCTGTATATAACACCTCTAATGAAAGGAAAAAATCTCCAGTGATATTACCCAAATTTTTAAACTGTTTATGGACTAATTTTCTTATTTCCGACAAAAATATTTCTGCCTCGTGTCCTTGTATATTCATAAAGGTAATTTTAAAAACTTTTAAAGCTTATTAATTTTCTTAATTGTAATTCGGCCACATAATAGGGGATAAAAAATTATAATCAAGATAATTTTTTACATAAGTTTAACAAGGTGTTTCTTAGGAATCTAAAAGATTTTAACTACAAATAGCATAATAGGTAGGAAGTTTCTTTTTCTGATAATTGGTTTATTAAAAAACATTAAAATTATTTAATAATTTGGAATAAATAGTGGTGGCCAGAGCCGGGATCGAACCGGCGACACAAGGATTTTCAGTCCTTTGCTCTACCAACTGAGCTATCTGGCCAAATAGTTCCCTATTTGGAAGTTTTTTATGAATGGTATTGAAGTAGATATCTTAGACGAACTTATAGTCAATAAAATTTATTATGTCTATAAGAAATTTCGTAACCTAGGTTAAATTAGTAAGAGAGTTGGCAAATGTGCAGAGTTATGTTTTATTTTAACCGTTATGAGGGAATTTCTAACAAAAGATACCGAAGAAACTTGAAAAGGTATAGACTAGTTTATATACTTTAGTTTGAAATAAGTAGAGTTAATCAAAGCGAGTATTATTTCATGCAAAAATCTCGAGAAGAAATACACAAAGCACGACCAATTTCTCCACATCTTAGTATTTACAAACCTCAGATCAGTTCAGTATTATCGATAGGTCACCGTCTCAGCGGTGTTGGGTTATTTTTTATGATTTCTGCTTTAGGTTGGTGGTTTATTTTATGGGTGTTCAGTAAATTTGACCCGATATATTTAAAAATTTTCGATAGTTCTTTTGTCAGGTTTTTACTAATTGTTACGAGTTACGGATTTTTTTACCATTTATGTACAGGCATCAGGCATTTAATATGGGATACTGGCTGGGGATTTTCTATTAGAGCCATAAATTATTCCGGCTGGTTAGCTGTTATTGCTTCTATATTATTAACACTAATTTTTTGGATGTTTGTCTAAGTGAGGGTAAATTACATATGGTTTTACAATGAAAAGCGAATATAGATCAGATTTATCAAAAGCTAAAAATTTAGGGGCAGCAGGCTCTGGTTCTCATCATTGGTGGCATCAAAGGCTTACTGCTATAATAATTTCTCTCATGATATTGTGGGTAATTTCCTTTTTTGGAGATATCTCTAAAAGCAATATCACTACAGTTGTTTCTCATTTGCAGAAACCTTTTAATATAGTAATGCTTTTGATTTTGTTTTTTACGGTAATGTATCATGCTGTTCTTGGCATGCAAGTCGTTATTGAAGATTATATAAGTTGTAGAGCTTCCCGCTTTGTTCTTGTTGTTGGAATCCAGATATTTGCAATTATTACGGTTATTTTCTTTGCCTTTGCAGCTTTTTATGTAATGATTTTGTGATGGAAGAATATTTATGACTAATAGCTATAACATAAAAACTCATGAATTTGACGTAGTTGTTGTGGGAGCGGGCGGGGCTGGCCTTCGTGCTGCTTTTGGCATGGCACAAAGTGGCCTGAGTACGGCTTGTGTTACTAAAGTTTTTCCAACTCGTAGCCATACTGTTGCTGCCCAAGGGGGGATAAGTGCCGCACTTGGCAATATGGGAGAAGATGATTGGCGATGGCATATGTATGATACGATCAAGGGATCAGATTGGCTTGGGGATCAGGACGCTATAGAATATATGTGCAAGAATGCGGCGGCAAGTGTTATAGAATTAGAACATTACGGTGTTCCTTTCTCCAGAAATAAAGAAGGTAAAATATATCAAAGGCCTTTTGGTGGAATGACAACTAATTTCGGTAAGGGTAAAGCAGCACAGAGAACATGTGCTGCTGCTGATAGAACAGGTCATGCAATTTTACATACTTTATATCAGCAAGCGCTAAAGCACCAAGCGCAATTTTTTATAGAATATTTTGTAATCGATTTAATTATGGATGATGGCAAGTGTAAGGGGATACTTGCATGGAATTTAGATGATGGAAGTTTACATGTTTTTAGAGCACATATTGTAGTATTAGCTACTGGAGGCTATGGCAGGGCATATTTCTCTGCGACTTCAGCTCATACATGTACCGGTGATGGCGGTGGAATGTGTATAAGGGCCGGATTACCTATGCAAGATATGGAATTTGTTCAGTTTCATCCAACTGGAATTTATGGGGCTGGATGCTTAATTACTGAAGGAGCAAGAGGAGAGGGGGGCTATTTGGTCAATTCAGAAGGGGAACGTTTTATGGAGCGTTATGCACCCTCAGCTAAGGATTTAGCCTCAAGGGACGTAGTTTCCCGTGCCATGACGATGGAAATAAGAGCAGGACGAGGAGTAGGCCCTAAGAAAGATCACATATTTTTGCATTTAAATCATTTACCGCCTGAAGTTTTACATGAAAGGTTACCGGGAATCTCTGAAACAGCAAAAATTTTTGCAGGAGTGGATGTAACAAAGCAACCAATTCCAATATTACCTACTGTTCATTATAATATGGGTGGGATACCGACCAATTATCATACAGAAGTTCTTACCCTTAAAGACGGTAAGCAAACTATTGTCCCGGGACTTATGGCGATTGGTGAAGCAGGGTGTGTTTCTGTACATGGTGCAAATCGTCTTGGTTCAAATTCCTTACTTGACCTTGTAGTTTTTGGCAGGGCAGCAGCATATAGGGCGGCAGAAATTGTAAAAGCTGGCATGCCTCATAAAAAACTAAAACCAGAGATACTTGATCCTATTATTTCTAGACTAGATAAAATTAGAAATGCAAAAGGAGATATATCGGTGGCTGATTTACGTCTTAAAATGCAAAGAACTATGCAAGATCATGCTGCAGTTTTTAGAACTGAAGAAGTTTTAGAAGAAGGTCAAAAGATGATGGATGGTATCAGGAAGGAATATGGTAATATATCGGTAACCGATCGCTCAATGATTTGGAATAGTGATTTAGTTGAAGCCATGGAGCTTGCCAATTTAATTGATCAAGCAGTTCTTACTGTTCACGGGGCATTAAATAGGAAAGAAAGTAGGGGGGCGCATGCGAGAGAAGACTTTCCAGAGAGAGATGATAAGAACTGGATGAAACACACACTTCTTTGGCTTGAAGAAAACGGCAGAGTTAAAATAGATTATAAACCGGTAGTTTTAACTACCTTAACTGATGAGGTTGAACCTGTTCCACCGGTAAAAAGAGTTTATTGAATAGTGGTTTGAAGAACCAAGCAAGTTCTTTCTGCTTGGTTCTGTGGTAGAAAAAATAAAGTATTAATCTATTACGTCAGCCTCTTGCCAATCAGCACCAAGGTAATCAGTTATGGTATGGGTAGTTCGAGGATCTAATTTTAATGTTATAAACTCCATCGCTTCAAGTAAGCTAACGTTGTAATCTCCGTCTAGATAGTCAAGAACCGTACCGGTAACTTTTGCTTTTCCTGAAAAAATACTGTTAAGTTTTTCAAAAATAATATCAAATCCATGCATAATTGGTAAAAGATATTTTTCCACCGCTGCTTGGTAAATTCCAGATTTGTATATGGAATCTGTTTTGTCATCGTTTTCGTCCTCGTTGTCAGAATCTAGCAGTTTATTACTCGAAGCTATAATTTGGTCAAGTTTCGACGTATAAAGGTATTTACTATTTTTTTGAAAAAAATGAGCTATAGACTCAAGCATGTGCTTGGATTCAGCGTAGAGGTTATAACATTGATATAAAGCATCGTTTTCTGTTTTTAATCTATCTATTGTTGTTTCAAAAAATTTTTGAGCTTCTGGGTTATCTTTTTTAAAAGGCACGCCTGTTTGATTAACATTTTGAAACATATGTTTATGGGTTAATTCATGGATGATTGTGCCAGCTGTATTTATTATAGGTATTGTATCACAACTTTGGCCAATTATTACATCTTTAGGAGTTGGTTTATAAGATCCTTTCACTCTGCTATCATTTGGATCAGCTGGGCTGTTGAAAATTCCTATAAAACCTTCTAATTGAGCAGTTTTAAGAATGGTTTTTGCTATAGGATAAACCTCTATAATTTCTTGTAAACAACCAGCTATTTTGGTTAAAATACTGTCTGTATATGCTCTTGAACCAACGGCATATTCTATAAGTGTTGATTCCAAAGCTGCAGGATAGCTAATGCTCTTGTCAAACAAATCATAAATTACCGGATCTATAGTAGCTATTGTTTTTGCTTTGTCGAAGGACTTTAAGTCTAAACTCGCATCGAGCAGTTCACTAAGCTCTTTAGCTTTACCTGCTGTAGTTAATGTTTCTTTTAAAATTTTGAGGAAATTTTTGTATTGATATTTATTAATATCACCGGTTTTATATAATTTTCCTATATTAAATTGCATTTCTACCGGAATTATTTCACCTTTAAATAAATCAAAAAAAGAAGAATTTTTTTGTAAAAAGGAATTTATTTTACCATTCCATAATACTGATTCTAAAAATCCTAGTTTTTTAGGACTTTTTTGAATGAAAGAAAAAATTTCCTCCCATTTTCCTTGTTCTATTTCCTTGTTTTTGTCTATATTTAAGCTCTTTAAGAATTCTAAATCTTTATCAAGGTTTAATATTGAATTTAACTTATGAAAATCTAGGAAATCTTTTAGTTTCAGCTTTTCGAAGGCTTTTGTTGGAGGTAAATCCTGAATAAATTTAGTATATAGCGTGAAAATGTCATTTTTATAGAATTCGCTTAATAAATCGAAATTTTCTTCTTTTGTGAATTCTATTAATAAAAATTTAATAAAATTATCATTTTCACTTTGGTCAGATAACTCTTGGAATGAAGTCATAAAACCGTCTAAGTCCTCTCCCTGCAATACCTCCCTATCTAATTTCTTTTTAAGATGCTCTTTTATATTTCTATCAATTTCTTCTGCAAGTTTAGCATTACCAATAGTCGGTAAAACACTCATAATTTGTGCACAACGTTCAAGCTCTAACTTAGTAATGTTTTCAGGCTGAGATAGTAGTTTAAAAAAATAATCTTTTGCATTTGGTGATTTTATTGATATTACCGGTAAGGATTCAATAATTTTGGTTAAAGAATGATTTAAAAAATAATTACCTAGGCTAAATATAGAGTCATAAAATTCCTTAATTATCATTCCTGTATTTTGTAATTTTGCTGCAAGGTTTGCGAATCTGTTAATTAGTTCGACGTTTACAGAATTATTTTTAATAACATTGATACTTTCCTTTAAATCATCCCAATAGTCTCCGTTTATAACACTGGTTGATTCTAGTTTCTCAAGATATTTATTTAAGCTTGATTCTAATGCTGCTTGTTTTATTGATTCTTCAATTTTCTGTTTTGCCCAAGCTTCTTGTTGTGCTATTTCGCATTCTTGTTCCAATTTTTCTATTGCTTTTTGAGCAAGTAATGTAGAGAAATCGAAAGTTTGTGGTTTTTGTTGGGAAGATACAGGAGATGGTTCTGGTGTAAAGGAGAATGGTGATTTACTCATAAAAAACTCTATTTTTAATAAAAAAATAATCTTTTGTTGCGAAGATTATTAACATAAATTAAAGTTTTATACAGGGAAATATTAATATATATTAAGATATTTATTAAATAACGAGTGGTATAATAAAGAGATGGTATTGTAGAAGAAAAGGGAAGGTAAATGAAATAAAGTGTATAAATACGATGCCAAGCTATTAGGTTTCCATTTCCACGATTGGCTTATGTACAAGAGTAGATTAGTATATATAGTATATTAATAATAAAAAGGAATAGCATCAATGACATCATATATAGGCGCTGCGGTAAAAATTACAGAACTTATTACCTATAAAGGTAAAGAGCAGAGAATATGGGCAAATCCACAAGGAAATGTAGACTTAGTGTCAAAAACTTGGGGTTATAATGTTAATTTTTATTAAATATTCCTTGCCATCTTTTAATAAGATTTGTTTCTATATCAAACAAATCCAGAACTCTCACTATTGAATGGTTAACTATATCATCTAGGGTAGTGGGATTGTTGTAAAATGCTGGAACAGGGGGGCATATCGCTACTCCTATTCTGGCAAGTTTAAGCATATTTTCTAAATGAATAGCACTAAGGGGGGGGCTCTAACTATTAGGGCTAGCTTTTTTTGTTCCTTAATAACAACACTTGCTGATCGCATAATAAGATTATTTTCAAGACCTGAAGCTATTGCTGATAATGTTTTCATACTGCAGGGTGCTATAATTACCAATTTACTTTAAATGATCCGCTGGAAATTTTAGCCCCTATATCATTCGGATGATAAACATAGTCAGCAAGTTTTTTAATATCATTTATTGAAAATGAGGTTTCAGTTGCAATAGTTAAATTTGCTGATTTTGAAATAATTAAGTGTGTTTCTACGCCGCATCTTCTTAATATTTCAAGTAGCCTTATGCCATAAATTGCGCCTGAAGTGCCAGTAATAGAAACAATAATTTTTTTAATTTCTGTTGCCACGTTAAAATTAAGATTTATTTAGTTATATAGCTCCTTATTCTAATATATTAATAACAACCTGGCAACATTTAGAACTTAAGCTATACCCCGTAAAATAAGTAAAGAAATAAAAAAATAAGAGAAAAAAATCATTTAGGTGGTTGCGGAGAAGATACAGGAGATAATTATGGTGCAGAAAAACTTGTGGCTTATTCGAATTACTATAGTTAACTAGCTAAATTGACACTTCTTCTTACATCCTTAATTAAGGATGTAAGAAGTGCTGATAACCCATAACTTCCATGGAAATCTTTACATCGATACACTACTGCTTTTCCTCTGGGATAACAAAGGAGGAGGTTGACGAGGCGTTGGAGGATGAGAGAGTGCTTCTTTTTCTTTTTCCCTAACTGTTGCTCCGATGGTTTTAGCTAAATCGATTGGAGTTCTTTCCTTTCCTACTCCAAGTACCACTTTGTCGAATCTTGCAGGATTTTCTTTTCTCATTGCAAGTAAATTTTCTCCAGTGATGGCACTGGCTTTAAACTTAGTTGCTTTGGCTTTTTCAACTGCTAGATCAGTTAACCTCCCTTCAAATTGAGTATTGCTTGGCTGTAAAGTAGTAAGAGCAGACCGAATTGTACTCACTTCAAATTCATTCGATCTTTGTTGGTTTTTAGCGGTAATACCACCAGATATAGAAGACAAGCTTTCGGTTGAAACTGAAAAAGCCATACCAAATCTATATCCGGTAGATTTATTGTCATATAGTTCCTTTTGGAGATCTCTAGATATTGCCTGACTCTCTTTTTTTAAATATTCTGGATCTAATTTTGATAAAGCGGGAGAAAGTTCTTGGGTAAATTTGTCTTTAAGGTATTTTTCCCTTTCTGGTTTCAAGCTAACTCCATTTTCTTTTTTCAAGTTGTCAATGGCTTCACTTATTATCTTATCAATAATAGCCTCTTTTGGCTCTTTAACGGGGTTATCTCTACCAAGAACCGTTTTATCAAATTGTACCGGGTTTTCCTTCCTCATTTGAGCTAGATCCTTATCTGATAATTTATTTACATCATACCTTACGGACTTAGCCTTTTCTACTTCTAATTCTGTTAGTTTCTCTGCTAGTTGAGAATCTTTTAAGGCATGAGCAGATAAATTTGTTTCTATCTTATCAATTTGCATTTTATCGGATCTATCTAAGTGTGCGTCTGAGAGGTTATTTGCTATTTTATCTAAATTTCCCTCTCTTATATATATACCCCCCAGTACACTTGCAGTAACCATACTTTTGGCTACTACTTCTTTCTGAATTTGTCCAGAGATGATCTCGGAATACTGTTTTAGATATTCAGGATCAAGCTCTGCTAAAGCAGGAGATAATTTATTGACTAACCTTTGAGCTTGATTTTCGCTTATGATATAACCATTCTCTTTTTCTAGATCTTTTATAGCTCCTAGAACAATGAACCTCGGAGATTTTGATAATTCAGCTGCAAAATTTTCTGCTAACCCCTTAACGGCATCACTGTTAACATCACGAGGATTTAATGATTCAATTTTTCTTTTTGTAAATTCCTCTAATTCCTTTTTAGTAGTAGGGTCAATTGAATACCCTTGGGACTTTAAATTGTTTTCTACGGCTTGGATTAAAAACTTTTGTGCATTCTTCTCTAATATTATATTTGGCTCTGCAGATAACATTTTGTCTTTATGGCTACTAAAAATCTTGTTGAATTCTGCTAATGTTTCCTGCGCTGCTTCTTTAATCTGTTCTTTTTCTAGTTCTGGCAATGCTTGTCCCTGTTTTTTTATAGTTCCTTTAATAGCATACTCTTCTAAGACTGCAATTCTTTCTGGACTTAAGTCAGGATTCCTCCTTATTATTTTAGCGTATTCTTCTTGAACTTTTTGCCCATATTCAGCAGAAGGAATATTTTTATTTGCTACTGTAAGCAGTGCTTCTTTTGCTGCAGCAAAAGCCATTTCTCTTTCTTCATCAGTAAATGGCCTGCTTAATGTTATTTCATCATAAGGCCCTCCCTTAGAAACCGGCAGAGCATAACCCTTCAGCGCGGCTTCAGTTTTTGCCGCACTTAACCTTCCTTTTCCCGCATCAATAGAATTGCCTATAAAGGTTCTGTGGGTCTCTTCTGCTGCATGGATTTTATTTACCAAGGTTTGAATTTCTTCTGGAGGTGCAAAAGACATTAGTGCGCGTGCTCCTAAACCTTCAATGGTACTCATAGATGAGTTGTATCTTCCTGCAATCATTTCGTAGCTAGTAAGAGACGCTTCTCCTATAACTTGTGCTTTAGTGGTATTAGTTACAACGCAATTTTTTATATCTCCAACAAGGCCTTTTGCTAGTGGTGATAGCTGTGTTTTACTCATGTTTTTTACCTATTTTATTATTTTGTTAGTATAATAAATCAAAGAACCGAGATTTTTTATGAAATCCTAGATGCTTCGCTCTCCTCTATTTTTAGTAAAGCATTGTACAAATTTTTAATCAATTTATAATTGGTTTTCTTCATACTTAATAAAAATTCAGTTGTTGTAAAAATCCATTAGGTAATGGTAATAAACCTTTCAATAAACGTATTATCAGCTTTGGAAAACTATAAAGAAGAGAGGGATCAAAATTTCTTGCTATTTGGGGTAATTTAATATAGATATCTATTAAATAAAAAACCAGATAGTAAATTGCTTACGTGAATAATTATGTTTATAGATAAAATCCCAGCAAAAACCAAAGATAATGCCTTTAATGTTATCATTGAAATACCGATGAATGATAATCCTGTGAAATACGAATTTGATAAGGAGATTGGAGCAATCATGGTCGATAGGTTTATGCAAACGCCTATGTTTTATCCTTGTAATTACGGATTTATTCCTCATACTCTTTCCCAAGATGGAGATCCGGCAGACGTGCTTGTGATGAGCCAATATCCTATTATTCCGGGGGCTATTATTAGAGTAAGGCCGGTTGGTGTTTTAATTATGGAAGATGAATCCGGTATAGATGAAAAAATTCTTGCTGTACCTATTAATAAAATAGATGTAACGTTTGAAAGTATCAAGGATATTGATGATGTCCCGCAAATAACTAAAGATAGGATAAACCATTTCTTTGAAAATTATAAAAAACTTGAAAAAGGTAAATGGGTGAGGATCGTCGGTTGGGAAAATGCTAAGAAAGCTTTAGACTTAATTGAAGAAGCGATTACGAGAGCTAAATAATTATTGCAAAAAACAGGATGAAAAACTCCTAAAATCAATAAAATATAGGTAAATGTTATTATTTATTACTGTCCTGACTATCTGTATTATTTCCAGGTCAGAAGCAGATTTTTTTATTCCTTGTATTCCTGTATTACAAAAACATTTTGGCTTATCTCCCTTTGAAGTGCAACTATCTTTAAGTTTAAACTTTATAGGATATTGTCTTGGTGGATTAATAGCAGGCTTTTTGGGTGATAAATTCAATTACCGCATAATAATTATAAGCAGTTTAGCTATATTTGCGGCTGCGACTTTACTCTGTGCGTTAGCCGGTAATTATGGTTTGGTATTATTTGGCCGGTTTGTTCAAGGGCTTACTATTGCCGGTCCAACGGTACTAAGTTATGTAATTCTAATTGAGACTAGTAAATTCCGAGATCAGCTAACAAGGCTAGGATTAATTAATGGTTCTATTACCTTAATTATGACTATGGCACCAACTATTGGTAGTTATCTAGGTATGTATACTAGTTGGCGCTTTAATTTTTTAGCAGTTTTTGTTATGGCCCTTATTGCCTGGGTTTTGAGTTACAAGGTTGTAGAGGCTAGTAACAAAGTAAATGGTAAAATCACGGTTTTCTTACCATTTAAAGAATATTTTACCTTAATTAAGTCCCGTAAATTAATGATATTTACAGGGGCTTTATGCTTTATTATAGCCCCTTATTGGGTATTTATTAGCATGTCGCCTATTTATTATGTTAATGATTTAGGAGTGCCTCTTATTGAATATATGTGGTATAAAAATATATTAGCCATAATATTTGGGATCATAAGTTTGATGAATGGGTTAATAGTTGATAAATTTGGCTGTAAAAATTGTTTCTTGTTTAGCATAGTGATGTGCTTTATTAGTATAATATGCCAGTTTATAATTGTATTAACGGGAATAGATGAGCCGAAAATCATTACTGCGGCTATGGCTATTTTAACAGTCGGGACGGCATTTTTGATTAATTTTTTATACGCTAATGCCTTAACTGCCATAACAAATCATATGGGTAAAGCGTCGGTAGTAATCCATTCTGTTAGATTGATATTTACTTCTGTTTCCCTTAGTATAGTTAGCAAGTTATATTACGGTAATTTCTTTGTTATTGGTATAGCTCTTATTATTATGATGCTAACAGGATTATTGATAACGCTTTATCTATACTCCCTAGGCTATCTTAAAGGGATAGCCCGGTAATAGTAAAAATCATACGCTATCGTTTGTTTCTGATGAATGTTCACCGATAATTACTATCTCAGCAGATGATAAATCGAGTCCTGTAATAGCTGATTCTCTAGCAATTAACTTTGTAAGGCATGATGGTTCTAGGGCCTCTTTAAACGTTTGATTACCAAGAAACAGCTTTAACAAATCAGCAGCTTCCTTATTTTTTTCATGATCTGCTGAATAAATTATTAAATTTACAGTTTGTTTCTGTAAGTCTGGGGATACACCTTTCATAGTAACCCCTTTTTCAATGAGGTTTTTTATATTTTTAAGTATCCCGGGAATCAGAGATCCAACAATTTTTGACATAGTGCTTTTAATAACATCATAATCACTGATTATAGAACGAGTATCAGAATCCTTAACAATAAAATTAGGAAAAAGCTTTTCCCATTCATTTGTAGGCTTCTGAGCTCTAAAAATTTGGAAGGGTTTTCCAGTACCTGGAAATATAGTGCTGCCATCTGCTAATGGATCAAAATTTTTATCACAAACAAAATTTTTACTCATATAATTAGGCAAATCCGGGGCATATAGCCATTCACCTGATGGAGAAGTGTAGCATTTAATAAATGTTTGTTTACTTAAGCTAAAATCTTTTTTCCAATGATTATATTCTTTTTCTAGAAAATCATCTGTGCAGGACTTACGAAATTTTTTATAAACGTCATCCTCAAAGCGTTTTTTCAAAATAATTTCCCAACTATCTTCTTTTGTTTTAGTCATAATTTTCTACTATTAGTTTTTTTAATTACTGTGTTTGGTCGTCATCTGCTATGTGAGTTTCACTGCTTTCACCAATTGGCTGGGCAGTAACGGCTACATCATCTATAATTGGGGATTTTAACAATTCAAGGAGCTTATCTGTTGCTCTTTTTCCTTCTTGCCAAAGTTTTTCTAATGTTTTGCTTTTTTCATCATCCTGTTGATTGCGCACAAAAAGTATGTAATCGGAAGATTCAGAGATTTCCGAAGATATGTTAAATGTATTCAAATCTGGTAGTTTTAAATTATTTGCTTCTTCAGATAATTTTCTTTTGGTCATTTCGATTACTCTGTAGCAGCTGTTGGGTTTTGCCCGGTTAGCTCTGTACTGGTATCTTGTGTAGCAGCGACTATTGGATCTAATGGAGAAAATAATATAGTACTGGAGTGCAAAGTAGCTATGGTTGTAACAGTACGTGAAGTAGTTACGGTAGGGTTCATGCTCTCTCCATCAATATAGTCACCGCCTAAAGGTAAAACAGCAGTGGATACTGCAGTAGTAGTTTGAAGTTCTGAAGTACTACTAGAGCCTGAGCTAGAAGAAGGTTTTTCAAGGCTAGAAGTTGTGCTAACGCTCGTAGTGGTAGTAGAAGTGGTACTGGATACATCCTGAGGGATTGGTTCTTTAAATAACAATTTAACAATTTCGGGTGATGAAGTACCACAAACATAATTTTTAAATTCTTTACTTACGCCCTTAAGGTTACCTCCAGCTTTAATGATCTCTTCTATAACCTGGTATGTTTGTGCAATCTGTTTATTATTAAGGAGAGAGAAACCATACTTACCAAATGCTTTATAAAGCTCAGAATATTTTTCAAAAAAATTTTTACTATATTCGTTATCAAAAATAGGAGGGCAAATTATATCCAGTTTTATATTTAAATCTTCACCTCCGGTTTTAGCAGCTTTTAATAATTCTAAAGTTGTTTTGAATTTATGCTGTTCTGTTTTTGATGTTGATTGTAAAATTTTTGTTTGTACTTTTTTGATTACTGCATCAGTTCCCATTAAATTATTTTGGCAGGTAATTATTGATGGTTTTTCTATTAGTAAGAACTTGGTAATATCAGGGTTATTGTAAGAATGAAACAAAATATTATCAGCTATTACAGCTCCTTTTTTAACAAGTTCTTTGGTAACAGATAGGGCGAGCTTTTCATTACTAAGACGTACCGCATATGCAAGGAGTATTGGGTCTTGTAGATTAAAACTACCTTCTTGTACTAATTTCAGTAGATACTCGGGATGCTTAAAAGTAAATTTTCCTTTAGAACATATTTCTTCATAAACTATTAATTTAATAAACATACCATCATTGAATTCCTTAGCGGCGCTCAGTGCTTTATAAGCTTCTTCGGGCTTTTTAGAAAATAGCTCCAACATACTCTCTGAAGTTAGGTATTTATCACCTAATTTTATAACTTCTTTATCGGGTAAAGATTCTCCTGCTTTTACTAACAAATTCCCATAAATTTTTTCCAATAAATTTAACTCAGAAGAATTTAGAGACTCAGCAATATTCTTTTCTTTCACTTTTTCCTTTTCTTTACCTTCTTCTTTTCCTTTAGCCATAAACAACTCCTCATATTAAAATTGTTAATTTAACGAAATACAGCCTTAATGACTTAATCTATAATTAAAGTTATAATATTAAATCTAACTTAAAGTTGTATAAATTTTACCTATAGCAAGAAGTTTTTTCTTTTGCAAATTATTTTTCTAAATATTTTGAAATATTTATTATTATTGATCCGTTGACAGTTCTAAGCAGATGGTTTAGCTTCAGCTTCCAAATGTAGTGGTAGATGAATTTTAGTGGAGTTTTAATGTCACAAATAGCTATTTTGTGGTCAAAGATTAGGCATAGTAGGGTAAGGTACGTAATATGGCCGATTCGGTCAACTGAGCTGCATAAGTTTTTGCCAATGGCTCTGCTGATGTTTTTTATACTGCTAAATCAAAATTTAGTACGCAGTATAAAAGATAGTTTTATTGTTACCATGATTGGTACAGAAATTCTTAGCTTTATAAAACTCTGGGGTGAAGCACCTATGGGTATATTGTTCGTAATATTATATGTACGTATGTGTAATGTGATGACTACTGAGCAGGTTTTTCGTATAGTAGTTACAGGATTTCTTGTTTTTTTTGCCTGTTTTGCTTACATTATTTTTCCTAATACTGAGTTTTTTCACCCTGATCCCGAACGAATCAAGACTTATATTGGGCTTTTTCCGCATTTTAAATGGTTTATCGTTATGTGGGGAAAATGGAGTTATGTTTTATTTTATATAATGGGTGAGCTGTGGCCGCTAATAATTTTTTGGCTATTTTTTTGGCAGCTTGCTAATAAAATAACTAAAACTGAGGAAGCCACCAGGTATTATGTATTTTTTGGTTTGTTTGGGCAGACAAATTTGTTAATTTCCGGTAGTATTATAATTTATTTTTCTAAAGGTCAGCATTTCTTATTGCCGTTATTTACAGGCATTACCAATTCCTCAGAAGTGATTTTAAAATCAATAACGATACTCCTATTGATATCCGGAGTAATCTGTTTGTTATTGCATCGCTACATTGAGATAAAAAATATTGAAACTATCAAGGGTATAATTTTTAAAAATCAAAGAACGGATATATTAAAATTAGGGCTTCGGCACAGTGCTAAAATGGTTTTTACCTCGAAATATTTGGCTATTATTTGCATATTAATGGTATCTTACAGCACTTCGATAAACTTAATTGAGGGGTTATGGATGTCGAGAACAAAAGCTTTATATCCGGAAACCAAAGATTTTATGGTTTATCAAGGCAATGTGCTATTTTGGACCGGAGTATGTACATTAGTTTTTGCTTTTATCGGTAATACCATAGTTAGGCTTTTTGGTTGGTTTTGGGGAGCAGTGCTTACGCCTTTGGTAACGCTAATTGCAGGCGGAATGTTTTTTGGATTTGTGCTATTAGAAGAGCATTTAAATCAAATATTTGCGACTTTATTACATTTATCGCCTTTAGTCATTATCGTATTTATTGGTGGATTACAAAATGTGCTTGGTAAAGGTATCAAATATTCTCTTTTTGATGCTACTAAGGAGATGGTTTATATACCACTCGATAAAGAAATGAAAACTAAAGGTAAAGCAGCAGTGGACATCCTTGGAGCAAAGCTTGGCAAATCGATCGGAGCATCAGTACAATTTGTCACTTTTTCTATTTTCCCAGCTGCCCACCACGAAGATATAGCAGGGTTTTTAGCTGCTATATTCGTTATTGTCTGCTTAGTGTGGGTTTATGGCGTGGTATTACTAAATAGGGATTACAAAAAAGTTCTAAAAGCATCAGCCATATAAAAACTGCTGTTTGCATTTAATGATATTATAGCTACGTTACTTCCATTTATGCTAAAATTGCAGAAAATGGTTAACAGTAGGAGAGGTATATAATGTCAGAAATTACGCCAATTACAGTTGCATATGGCGATGGAATAGGCCCTGAAATCATGCAGGCTGTATTGCATATCTTAATGAAAGCCGAGGCAAAAATTCGTGTCGAAGTCGTTGAAGTAGGTGAGAAATTATATAACAAAAACTATACATCGGGGATTGCGCCCGATACATGGGAATCCATAGAGCGGACAAAAATTTTACTCAAAGCTCCAATTACCACTCCGCAAGGGGGAGGGTATAAGAGTCTTAATGTAACTATGAGAAAAACCCTAGGGCTGTATGCTAATGTTAGACCTTCAATATCTTATTACCCGTTTGTTAGTACTTTGCATCCCAAGCTTGACCTGGTCATAATACGAGAAAATGAAGAAGATCTATATGCCGGTATTGAATATAGGCATACTCATAATGTTAGGGAATCAGTAAAATTAATTAGCAGAACCGGTTGTGAAAAAATAGTCCGGTATGCTTTTGAATATGCTGTAAAAAATAATCGTAAGAAAGTTACTTGTTTTAGCAAAGATAACATTATGAAATTCTCTGATGGTATTTTTCATCAGGTTTTTAATGAAATAGCTAAGGAATACCCATCTATTGCCAATGAGCATTATATAGTTGATATAGGAACGGCGAGGCTTGCTACTAAACCAGAAATTTTTGACGTAATAGTAACTTCTAACCTTTTTGGTGATATTATTTCTGACGTTACAGCTGAAATTTCAGGGTCCGTCGGTCTTGCAGGATCGGCAAATATCGGTAAGGATTTTGCTTTATTTGAAGCAATCCATGGGTCAGCTCCTGATATAGCAGGAAAAAATATTGCCAATCCGTCCGGTTTACTTAACGGAGCAATTATGATGCTAGTCCATATCGGACAGGGAGAGGTAGCAGCTTTAATCGAAAATGCATGGAAAAGAACCCTTGAGGATGGAGTCCATACAGCTGATATTTATAACACAGAAACATCTGCTAAAAAAGTTGGAACTAAGGAATTTGCTGAGGAAGTGGTAAAGAGGCTAGGGCAGAAACCTGCGAAATTGATGGTTGCTGCTTACAACTCATCTACCGAAAAAGAAACTAAAAGCGTTGTTTATGAGATTAATATGAAGGAGAAAAAATCTCTGGTAGGTCTTGATGTTTTTATTGATATGAATGTAAATTCAGCTCATGATGTAGCTGCCAAGATCAACCCCATAGATGCAGGCCCGATGGTACTTAGAACTATTTCTTCTAAAGGGTTAAAGCTTTGGCCACGTGATGATAGTTTCTTTATGAACTCCGATCATTGGTGCTGCAGGTTTATGCCAGATTCAGGAGAGATAACCCATCAAGATATTACTAATTTATTGAGTAAATTAGCGAGTGCCAAAATTGATTTTATCAAAGTAGAAAATTTATATAATTTTGACGGTAAGCCAGGTTACTCTTTAGCCCAAGGGGAATAGTTGTAATTTAAACTAGATATAATATTTGGTTAATGTTATAATTATTCCTTTTTGAGTTTATTAAAGCTCGCATAATTTCAAAATGGCAATATTTAGTCTAGTATTTTTTAAAGTCCTTTCATCTCTGCTAAGTGTAGTTATAGGATATTTGTCAGGTAGGTTTTCGAACGTCGAAAAAGATAGTATAGCTTCGTTATTATTTTATTTTGTAGCGCCAATAGTTTTTTTTGCAATTCCTGCCAGTACAAAACTTACCTTTAGCTCTCTAGGAATTACTGGTGTTACTTTTGTCATATGCAGTTTTTTGGGTTTTTTCAGTTATTGGTTATATGGAAAAATATGGCAGGATAGTCATAGAAATATTTTAGCTTTTTCTGCAGGGACAGGTAATAGTGGATATGTAGTTTTACCTGTAGCTACTAGTATATTTAATGATAATACCCTTAGTATATATGTCCTTGGACTAATTGGGATTGCAATTTATGATGCTTCTATTGGTTGTTATTTTTGTGCACGAAGTGTAAGTACTTTTAAAGAAAGTATGTTAAAGATTGCTAAGTTACCCTTACTTAATGCCTTCTTTTTAGGGTGCTCTCTTAGCCTTTTGGGGTTTCAATTGCCAAGTTTTTTCCAGGAATTTGTGTCTAATATGAAAGGAGCTTACTCAATTCTTGGTATGGTTATGATTGGTCTTGCGCTTTCTCAAGTCAAAAAATTTGAACTAGATTTAAAATTTACGGCAGCGGCTTTTGCCAGTAAGTTTTTATTTTATCCGGTTGTATTCAATATTTTTATTATCTGTGATAGATTTTTTTTGGGATGGTATAACAATGAATACTATAATGCGTTGCAATTACTTTGTGTTGCTCCTCTTGCTACTAACACAATTGTTCTTGCTTCGCTTTATAAAATATATCCAGAAAAAGTTGCCACTGCGGTTTTGCTTTCTTTGGTTTTTGTACTTATATATATGCCGGTTATGGCTTTAATCTTCTTACAGGATATTACAGTACCTTTAGGCTAAGAAACTAATTAAAAAACCTTATATCAATTATAACCAATTAAATTTTAGCCTGCCAGGACATTGTAATTTGTTGCTCATCTAATATAAATACCCACCATTGCTAATGCTAAATGCCATTAACAGGCAAAGTTGCAGTTTGTTAATATTTAGTTCTGTGGTACGGATACTTAAATTTTTATATCTGGTTTAGCAGCTTATTTTGATAAATTTTTCCAGATTTTCTTTTTTGCCATATAGAAAAATACAGTAAAAACTAAAAGGAAAATCATAACCTTTAGACCCATGGATTTTCTATGCTCCATCTCCGGTTCTGCTGCCCATTGTAGAAACACAACCACGTCTTTTGCCATTTGTTCTACAGTTGCTGGGGTGTCATCAGAAAAAGTTACCTGACCTTGAGTTAGCGGTGGTGGCATAGCTATTTGCCCACCCTCAAAATACGGGTTATAATATAGACCTGGCATCAATTTAATGTCAGCGGGTGCTTCTTGGTAACCTGACAATAGCGAAAATACATAATTTGGACCATCATGCCTTGCTTTTATTATAAGGGATAAATCTACCGGATATGCCCCATTGTTAGCAGCTCTTGCTGCTTCTTCATTTGGATAGGGGGAAACAAATCTATCTGACGGTAGAGCAGGTCTATCAAACATTTCACCTTCTGCATTTGGACCATCTTTAACTGTGTATTTTTGAGCAAGTTGCTTGATTTCAGCTTCTGAAAAACCTATATCTTTTAAGTTTCTATAGTATAGATTATGATTGCTATGGCAGGCTGAGCAGACTTCAAAATAAACTTGAGCGCCACGCTGAGCGGCTTGCCTATCAAATGTTCCAAATATTCCTTCAAATGGCCAAACTAATTGCAAGGGCTGTTTTGCAGTAGTATCAGCAAGTGCACCAAAGCTGCTAAAGGATATTAACAAAGCAATAATAACTCTATTATACATAATCTGTTACTTTTTTATCTTTACCTAAATAACATTATTATTCTGCTGATTCCTTTGGTAATGGCAAAGGTTTTTCAATTCTAGCAATTAAAGGTACTAAAACAAGAAAATGAAAAAAATAATAACTGGCTGCAATTCTGCTAACTGTTAGGTACGGCTCTTCGGCAGGTTTGCCTCCCACATAACCAAGTACTAAACAATTAATTACAAATATCCAAAATGCCCATTTATAAAGCGGTCTATAGTTAGCGCTCCTTACTGGTGATTTATCTATCCACGGCAGAAAGAATAAAATCAGAATGCTACCAAACATTAATACTACGCCTCCGAGTTTTGATGGTACAGCTCTAAGTATTGCATAAAATGGCAGGAAATACCATTCAGGGACAATATGAGCAGGAGTAACTAAAGGATTAGCGGGTATGTAATTATCCGGATGGCCCAGTAAATTTGGTTTGTAGAATATAAAATAGGCAAATATCAACAGGTAAATTCCAAAACCCACAAAATCCTTTACTGTATAATAAGGGTGAAAAGGAATCATATCTTTTTCTTTTAGCTTCACTCCTTTAGGGTTATTAGACCCATGGGTATGTAGTGACCAAAGATGAAGAATAACAAGAGCAACAATAATAAAAGGTAATAAGAAATGTAGTGAGTAAAACCGGTTTAAAGTCGGGTTAGCAACTGAAAAACCACCCCATAGCCATGTAACAATGCTTTCACCGATAAGCGGTATAGCAGAGAACAGGTTAGTGATCACCGTTGCTCCCCAATAGCTCATTTGCCCCCAGGGTAAAACATATCCCATGAAAGCTGTAGCCATCATAGTAAGGAAAATAACTAAGCCTATTTGCCATAGCAATTCCCTTGGGGTTTTATAGGAGCCGTAATATAAGCCGCGGAATATATGTAAATAAACTGCAACAAAGAACATTGATGCCCCAACAGCGTGCATGTATCTAATCAACCACCCGTAATTAACATTACGCATGATTTTTTCTACACTATCAAATGCGTAGTCTACATGGGGAGTGTAGTGCATAGACAAGACTAAGCCAGTTATTATTTGGATAACAAGAGCAATACCGGCAATCGAACCTAAATTCCACATATAATTTAGGTTCTTGGGAGTTTTATAAACAGCAAAATGGGATAAAAATGAGAAAATTGGCAATCTGTAATTTATCCAGGCAATAACCCCATCAGTTTTAGCTGCATCTTGAACTTCATTGTCCTTCATAACTATCCGATCCTAACTTTAGTATCTGAAATAAACTCATAGGGAGGAATTACAAGGTTTAATGGTGCTGGTCCCTTTCTTATTCTTCCTGAAGTATCATAATGAGACCCATGGCACGGGCAAAACCAACCAAGGTAATCACCTTTATTTGCAAGTGGTACGCATCCAAGATGTGTACAGATGCCAATTGTTATAAGCCACTTATCATGACCTGCTTTAACCCTTGCACTATCTTCCTGAGGGTCCACAAGTGCTGACATAGGAGTTTCTCTAGCTTCTTTTATTTCTTCTTCAGTCCTATTTCTAATAAACACAGGTTTGCCCCGCCACTTGACAGTCATAGTGTGACCTGGTTCGATTGACGAAATATCGACCTCAATTGAAGAAAGAGCTAATACATCTGCAGATGGATTCAGGGAATCAACAAGCGGCCATGCACTACAAGCAACTCCCACTGCTGCTAGGCTACTTGCAGTAAGGGTTACAAAATCTCTTCTTGTGGTTTTATTTGAATTTTCTGAAAAATTATCGTCTGACATAAGTGGTCTATTTTCAATCACTATTAAACTTCTTGGCATTATATAAACATGAATTTATTATATCAATAAATTAAATAAAATTTTGTTTAGTCCTCATTATCATAAGGGTTCGGTTTGTTATAATTTATCGGATCTATAATTTTTTTCATCCCTTGCTCTAGTTTCGCCTCTTCATCACTTGGTACATATGCCGGGGGATCCTGTAAGCAAGCCCAAAAATCGCCAAAATGAGCTATTTTAGGGATGCAATATTGGGCTACTGATTTTGTTTGGATGAGTGCATCAAATACTATGTCTTCAGCTTTTTTTAATATTCCTGCATCGCTAAGACCTTTGAAAACCCAGTATGCAACAACAATTCCAGTAATAAAAATAGTAATAAACCATTTACTTAAAATACCATAAACAAAAACTGTAAACGGGCTTTTAAAAAGCACTTTAAATTTTCCTATAAACGAGTCGAACATAACTTAAATCCTAATTAAGTTAATTATTGCGTTAATTGCTTAAAATCTTGTCTCCAGTGTAAACTGAATTATTAGTAGAAGAAATGATATTTTCTTCTATTACCAAATATTTGTGTTTATATGTTGTAAATATTTTCAATTAGGTAGCTTGATAGATAAATAGATATCGGGATAATAATACAGTTTACTCCGGTCATTATTAAGAAAAGGGAATAGCTATTGTTTTCGCTTTGTATAATAATACCTGAAAGTATAATACTTGGTATAATTAGCGGAAGGAGTAAAGTTGAAAGCAAATGGGTATTTGAACGGAAATAACACTGGATAGATGATATTAAAATTATTACCCCGCAGCTTGTGGCCATTAATGATAATCCGGTAATAATTACCAAGTTTAACTGGAATACATCTATATTAAACAGGAGATATGAAATTGGGATGTTTAACATAAAAGCTATGCTTCCACAGATAAATAAACCAAGGTATTTAGCTAAAATTATTTGAATAGGCTTAAATGATGTAAGCAACATCTCTAATGAACCATCTTCAACTTCTGATTTTAAAAAATTTGCGGCAATACCAATTAATGAAAGTGGTATAGAAATCACAGCAAAAATAATACCCAAATTAGCAATTTTATCATGTGAGCTTACTATAGTTATGCTACCATTGCAAAAGACAAAAAAGATAAAAAAATATTTGGTTAAGTTGCATGTTTTGTTTTGGAGAAAGAATTCGTGCTTTATAAAGTGGATCATTAAAAAATTAAAATTTAAGATTGGGGGTGATTTTTATCACCCGCAGGATTGCATCCTAACATAGGCTCTTAGACAATTTCAAATAATTCTTCACCAATTTAATAAAATAAATATGGCTAGGAAGTAGAAGCCAAATCTATAATTAAGGCGGAATCAATCAAAGTTTCGGTATGCGAGCTAGCTATTATTATGCCACCGTTATTGGCTTTTGAAATAAGCAGGTTAGTTAAAAGCTGTCTGCTAATTGAATCAAGATTGTTTTCAACTTCGTCAAGTAACCAAACCTGGGAAGAACAAGCAAGCAATTTAGCCAAGGCAACTTTCTGTTGCTGACCAGCTGAAAGGGCGTAGCATTTGGTATGTATATACTCTTCAAGTTGAAAATAAAAAATAGCGGCAGCCACTAATTCAGGTGAATTGTATGTTTTAGCCCAGAACTCTATGTTTTCAATTACAGTTAATTCTGGTTTTACACCAGTTTTATGACCAATATAAATGCAGTATGGTTTTGGTAGCTCCTCTATTGGTGTATTATTTTTACCAAAAGTAATTTGTCCTGAAGATACCCCTTTTATTCCGGCGATGGCACGTAACAAGGATGTTTTGCCGCATCCGTTTTTCCCTCTAAAATAAGCTATTGCACTAGGCAGAAAGGTTATAGAAAGGTTTTTTATAAGTTCAGATTCATTAGTATTTATGCAGACAGAACTTAGAGAGAGCATTTTTATACACTACCGATAATAAATTTTCTTATAAACCGTAAACGTTAATAATATTAGTTGTACTTAATATACAGTTTTATTACCATGGATATTGTGCAGGTGCTACTCATAATTCTAAATCAGTATAAAAAATTGGGTGAGGTTATTTTATGTCTAATGAACAAAATCGGCAATATAAAAAATCTGTAAAATTTGACGGTAAAAATTATTGGATTTTTGACGTAAAAGAAGCATCAAAAGATATTGGTTTAGATCTTGAACAATTGCCTTTTTCTTTAAGGGTTTTGTTTGAGAATGTTTTAAGGAATGGCGGAAATCAAGAGCGTCTTTCTGCCTTTAAAAAATGGTTAAATCTTAAGACTCTATCAGAAGAGATAAATTTTTACCCTGCAAGAGTATTAATGCAGGATTTTACCGGAGTTCCGGCAATAGTAGACCTTGCTTCTATGCGTGATGCAATAAAGATTCTTGGAGCTAACCCTTACAAAATCAACCCTTTGATTCCGGTAGACCTGGTTATTGACCATTCTGTTCAGGTGGATTCTTATGGTTCACCTACTTCTTTTGCCGAAAATGTTGGCAAAGAAGTAGAAAGAAACTTGGAAAGATATGAGTTTTTAAAGTGGGGGCAAAAAAGCTTTAGTAATTTTAGAGTTGTTCCGCCTGGTACTGGTATTTGCCATCAGGTAAACCTGGAATATTTAGCCCAAACTGTTTGGATAAAAAATGATACGGAAGGAGAATTAGTATATCCTGATACGTTAGTTGGAACAGATAGCCATACTACTATGGTTAACGCATTATCGGTACTTGGGTGGGGGGTAGGGGGGATTGAAGCTGAAGCAGCAATGCTTGGCCAGCCACTACCTATGATATTACCAGAAGTAATAGGGTTTAAGCTAACTGGCTCTCTGCAAGGTAACATTACAGCTACGGATTTAGTGTTAACAGTTACGCAAATGTTAAGGAAAAAAGGTGTGGTGGGTAAGTTTGTAGAATTTTTTGGTTCTGGTCTTGATAATTTGTCTTTAGCCGATAGAGCTACCATATCTAACATGGCACCCGAGTATGGAGCAACTTGTGGATTTTTTCCAATAGACAAGGAAACAATTCGGTATTTAGAGCTAACCGGTCGGGATTCTCATCGAGTTAAAGTAGTCGAGCAATATGCTCAGAATCAGCTTTTCTGGAGAAACTCTAACGGTGTAACATACACTGATGTTCTTGAACTTGATTTATCAACGCTTGAGCCTTCTCTTGCCGGTCCTAAAAGACCTCAAGATAGGGTTGCTTTAGGGCACGTAAAGAACAATTTTAAAGAAGCATTGCCATCACTTGCTGGTAATGAAGCATCTATCGATAATAAATTTAATGTTAGTTCTGCAGGTTATAAATTAGGGAATGGCGATGTCGTAATTGCTGCTATTACTAGCTGCACCAATACGTCTAATCCTTCTGTTATGGTAGCTGCCGGTATAGTTGCAGAAAAAGCTTATAAGTTAGGTTTAAAACCTAAGCCGTGGGTTAAGACTTCCCTTGCTCCTGGCTCTCAAGTAGTTACTGAATATCTGAAAAAAGGTGGATTGGATAAATACTTGGATTTTATGGGATTTAACCTTGTTGGTTATGGTTGTACTACTTGTATAGGTAATTCAGGTCCACTAAAACCCGAAATAGAAAAATTGATAACCGATAACCATCTTGCTGTTGCATCAGTTTTATCGGGAAATAGAAATTTTGAAGGTAGAATCCATCCTCTTGTTCGAGCCAATTATCTGGCTTCACCGCCGTTAGTTGTAGCTTATGCTATTGCCGGAACATTAAATATTGACCTTGATAAGGATTCGATCGGGAATGATAAAAATGGTAAAGCAGTATATTTACAAGATATTTGGCCAACTAATATGGAGGTTAAATCGTATATTGATTCCTGTATTACAACGAGCATGTTTAAAGAAAAATACAAAAACGTATTTATGGGTGATAAAAATTGGCAGAATATAGAAGTTAAAGAAACTGATACTTACAACTGGAATAGTAACAGTACATATATTAATAATCCTCCATATTTTGAAAATATTAATAAACCGACCCAGGTATTAAATGACATCAACAATGCTAGAATACTTGCTTTGTTTGGTGATTCAATTACTACAGACCATATTTCTCCAGCCGGTTCAATAAGCAAAAATAGTCCTGCAGCAAAATTTTTGATGGATAAGGGAATTACTCAAGCTGAATTCAATTCTTATGGAGCAAGAAGAGGTAATCACGAAATAATGATGAGAGGAACTTTTGCTAATGGTCGCATTAAGAATTATCTATGCCTTGGGATAGAAGGGGGCATAACTATTAATCATGTAAATGGTCAGCAAATGAGTATTTATGATGCAGCTATGGAATATAAAAAGAAATCTATACCATTAGTAATTTTTGCCGGTAAAGAATATGGTACTGGCTCCTCAAGGGATTGGGCAGCAAAAGGTACAAGTTTACTGGGAGTAAAAGCTGTTATAGCCGAAAGTTTTGAAAGAATTCACCGATCAAATCTAGTTGGTATGGGTGTTTTACCCCTCTCTTTCAAGGACGGACAAAAGTGGTCAGATTTGAATCTCAAAGGTAATGAGGAAATTAGTATTTTGGGCATAAGTAGAGATATGAATCCTTATCAGCCTTTAAAATGCTTGATAAAGCGCAGTAATGGCGAAAATGAGTCGTTTGATGTTATAATGCAGGTTTATACCGAGAATGAGATAGGATATATCAAAAGTGGTAGTATACTTGCTGCAGTATTAAAAAATTTAGCAAATAGCCATGGAGATAATAAAAGGGGAGAACTTAGTTAATGCGTAATAAAATTAACACATATTTGCAACCCGGGAAAAAGAACATAACTTTAATATATATATTATATTTAATTGGGTTGATGAATCCGATGACTCCTTTTGTAGGTGGAGTCTTTGCTTATGCCAACAAGTCAAGTCATAATAAGTTGTGGCAAAGCCATTATTTATTTGCATTAAAAAACTTTTATATTTACATGGTGTGGTTTGTACTGTCGCTAATAAAAAATTTGATTTTTATGGGATTTGTTCTGTATATTGCCGTGTTTGTGTGGCTAGTAATAAGAAGTATGTTTGCACTACGCTTTTTATTTCAAGATTTGCCTTATCCTAATCCTTCAACTTTTTGGATTTAGTAAGTGCTAAGTTATTCTTAAATTTTATATAGCCAACTTAAATATCCCCAATAATTCGATATGGTAGCTCCATTGAAATTGATCAATAGGGGTTACCTCTTCAAGTTTATATCGTTTGTTACGCATAATGATTTTTGCATCCTGAGCAAAACTTTCCGGGTTACACGATAAATATATAATAGTTTTAACCGTACAAGTAGCAAGCAGTTTGGATTGCGCTTTTGCACCTGCTCTTGGCGGATTAATAATTACTGCGTCATATTTGTTTAACTCATCCCACTCTAACGGTTTCTTAAATAAATCACGTTGATATATTAGGGCTTTTAATTTTGAATTATTAATTGCTGCTGTTAAGGCTTTAACGGCAGCTATTTCTGTTTCAAATCCATCTACATTGCCAAATTTGCTTGCCGGAATCGTTAGAGTGCCTCTTCCACAAAAAAGATCAGCAATTTGCAATTCTTTATTACCAGCGTTTTCTAATTTACAAAAAATATGATTTATAAGTTCTGCTAAGATAACATCTGATTCTTTACTAACTTGGAGAAAGCTATGATTATCGATAGTTACTGCTGTATGTTCAAATAGTATATATGGTTTTTCAGCGAAATATATTTGATTCCATTTATCGTCATTAATTATTGTAAATCTAATGATATTATTATTTATTGCAAAATCTTTAAGGATTTGTGCTTTTGTTAAAGAAAGGTAATTATGGTTCTTTATTTCAATAATTAAATCTATACCGTTATCTGCTTTTGTAATAAATATTTTACATTTTTCTTTATCTACCAACAACTCTTTGAGGATAACCTTTAGCTTACCTATTAAATCTGATAATTCTGGCAGGAGTAACAAACAGCTCTCAATATTTACTATTTGATGTGAATGGAACTTCTTAAAACCTAAGAATAATTGATCCTGTTTTTTTATAGCCTCTAAAATAGCTCTTCGGCGTTTAGAAGCCCCGATAGATCTTAGCGGAGATATTTTGCAACTTATACCGTATTTTGCAAAAGTTTGGTGTAGTACGTCTAACTTGAATTGCTTATAGTAACTGATCTCAAGATGCTGCAAACTGCACCCCCCGCAAACAGTAAAGTATTTACATGGTGGAGATACCCTATATTTCGAAGGGGTTAATATTTTAGAAATCGTAAAAGATAAGTGATTTTTGTGAAGATGTTTTTCAAATTTTATTACTTCATCTGGAGCAGTATAAGGTATTTCAATTACTTTAGAAGTATCTGCAGTGTTATTTGAAATACCAATACCCAGTCCACTAGAGTTAAGTGCAATGATATTACAGACATCGCACTCTATAACGGCCATCGTTGATCAGTAGTTACTATTTTCTCTTATTACAGGCGTCCTTCAGTTTTTGACCAACTTTAAATTTTGGTTGATTATACTCAGCTATCTGAATTGCCGCACCGGTTCTTGGATTACGACCTGATCTTGCTGCTACCTTGCTTACACTAAAGCTACCGAAACCAACTAGAGTTATTTCTTCGCCTTTTCCAAGTGCGCCGATAACAGAACTGGTAAACATATCTATTACCCTTTCTGCTTCTGCTTTTGTACAGTCATGTTTGTCAGCGATAAATGATATGAAATCTCCTTTGTTCATATGAACTTCTCCTTGTTAATTATAATTTTGTTAATCAATCAAACATCTTCGATTCTAACACTACCTTTCTGGCTCTCGTAGAAAAAAATATACTTTACTATATTTTCTTACTAAGTATTTGCTATTACAGCACACCATTTCTTGAAATGTGGTAAGCCCTAGTTTCAAAAGCTTTGATCATTTTATTAGTAGCCATAGAAAAAAATGTTCCTATAACAGCGTCTAGTATCACCGATTTGAATTCGAAATCAATAGAAAACTTTACTTCACACTGATTATTTATTTTTCTGATGTTCCAAAAATTAGTTAGTTTCTTAAAGGGGCCAGATATTGCTTCAACATTTATTATAAAACCCTCAGGGGTTTCTGTTGTTACGATAAGGGATTTATAGGTTTCTCTGAAAAACTTATAGCTAATTGTTAACTGGGCTATAAGTTCCTTTTCAGTGTTTGATAATAATTCTGCATCCGAACACCACGGTAGAAATTCAGGATATTTTTCTATATCTAATATGATGTCTCTTACCAGTTTTGCCTCATAAGGCAATAACCTTGTATCATTAAATGACGGCATTTTTATACTTTTACAGGCATTACGACAAAGCTATCTCTGGGATTTTCTAACGTTTTAATAAGGGCAGGGGAGGAAGCGTCATTAAGATATATATGCACTTGTTCTTCTTTTAGTGTTCCCAAAACGTCCATAATATACCTAGGATTAAATCCAATAGTAAGGTTGTTACCGGAAAAACTACAATACGATTCTTTGTGGTCAGAAAAATTTATACTTTCATTAGCAGCCCCTTTTGCTTCTCCTGTGGCTGTAATCGCTAGGCAAGTATCATTGAGCAAAATTTTGATTGCTCTGAATTTATCAACTGTAACAGTTGCTACCCTATCTATTGCACTGGCCAGAATCTTGGTGTTAATTATTAACTTACTTTCATTGGAAGTGGGAATAAAACTTTCGTATTCAGGAAAGTTTCCATCAATTAATTTGGACATCAGCAGCAAATTATTACAAGCAAATTTAACCTTGTTTGCTCCTAGAGTTACAGATATATCAGAATGGATATTTTTGGTATCTTTTACAATTTTTAACAGCTCAACAACAGTTTTTTTAGGGATTATGACCCCGAAATCGTTAATATTTGCCTCTATCTTACTACTAGCTATTGAAAACCTATGAGCATCAGTAGCAGCACTTAAAAACTCTCCATTTTTGACGTGCAAATATATGCCGTTTAAATTATAGCGTGTTTCTTCATTTGACATTGCAAAACTGGTATATTCGACAATACGGGCGAATTCTTCACAGTTAACTTTTAATGATACTTCTGCTTCGAGATCTTCCATTTGGGGAAAATTACTGGCAGGTAAGGTAAGTAAATCGAACTTACAAGAATTACCTATGACATGCAGATGTTCAGAACCTGCATCTTGTTTTAAGATTATTTCTTTATCTGGGATTTTTCTTACTATTTCAGATAAAATTTGTGTTGAAACGGTTGATTGACCCTCTTTTTTTACTTCGGCGCCTATAGTTTGATTTAAATATAGATCCAGATCTGTTGCTCCGATTTCTAAAATTCCATCTCTAGCAACTAATTTTACATTACTTAATTCTGAAACAACATTTCTTTTTTCAACTACTGACGCTGCAAAACTAAGGACATAAGCAAGCTCTTTTGTCTGAACTATTATTTCTAAGCTATTGTTATTTACGTTTTTAGACATAATTGAAATTTGATTTTTAATTAAAAGTTAAATATTAATTTTGTAGCATCCGAGTTAGCAAATTTACTTCTTCCCGAACATCAGCGTCTTCAGCCATTAACTGTTCTACTTTTTTTACTGCATGGATCACAGTAGTATGATCTTTTTTACCGAACTTAGAGCCAATATCTGCTAAACTTTTTGGAGTAAGGATTTTAGATAAATACATCGCTATTTGCCTTGGTCTTACTACGGTTCTCGCTCTTCTAACAGATGACATTTCAGAAATTTTGATATTGTAATGATTAGCTACCCTTTTTTGTATATCTTCGATGGTAATTATTCGTTCATTCGAGCGGAGCAAGTCTCGTAGAATATCCTGCGTGCTTTCCAGAGTCACTTCTCTGCCTATTAGAGTAGAATGGGCTATTACTTTATTTAAAGCTCCTTCTAGTTCTCGGACGTTAGAAGTGATTTTTGCAGCTAAAAAATTGATAACATTTTGAGAAATGTTGATATTCATTTGCTCTAATTTGGATTCTAATATTCCGACGCGCAGCTCATAGGTAGTACTGTGGACATCGGCAACTAGTCCCCACCCTAATCGGGACTTTATTCTATCTTCTATGTTATCAAGATCGGACGGTGACCTATCACACGAAATAACCATTTGTTTATTATTATCAATAATAGCATTAAAGGTATGAAAAAATTCCTCTTGCGTACTATCTTTCCCGCAAATGAATTGAATATCATCAATCATCAGCACGTCAACTGATCTAAATTCTTCTTTAAAAGCCATTACGTCTTTATTACGAAGAGCTTTTATAAAGCGATACATAAATTTTTCAGCAGACAAGTATAAAACTTTTCTTTTTGGATTTACTTTTTTAGAATGCCAAGCAATAGCATGCATTAAATGGGTTTTACCAAGCCCTACACCTCCATATAAAAACAACGGATTAGATTTTGCAACTGCTGTTTTTGATTCAGCTACTGCTAGTGCTGCGGCATAGGCCAGTTCATTTGGCGGTCCAATAACAAAATTTTCAAAGGTAAATCTTTGATCTAAAAAGGCTAGAGCATCATCTTCTGTTTCTAAATTTATAGGATTTTTAACCTCATTTTTTATGGGTTCTTGTAGCTCCTGAGATCCTATAGCATAAAAGTTATTAAGTTCTTTGGTAATAATATCGACCGATTTTACCTCAGGGTCATAATGAGCAACTAACTTTATTATAGTTTCAAAGTAATTGGATTTTATCCAGTCCCTGACAAAATTACTTGGTGCTGCTAGCAATAATTTATTGTTTTTTGTCCTTTCGTAGAAAGCAATTTTACTAAACCAGTTTTTGTAAAGAGCATGCCCATAATGGCTTATGAGATCACGGCTAACTTCATCCCATAAATTATGTGGGTTTTCATTATGCTGGTTATTAGGTTTTGATATTATTTCGAGTTGCTCTAATTGCTTCATATAGTCAAATAAGGGTCAAGAAATGGTTAACTAACTGGGATATCTAAACCCAAAATTAGAGTAAAAACTTAACTTGATATCAATAAATTATGTATATCTATAAAATAGACTTGATGTTTTCTTCATAGTAAGTAAATAATATTACCAATAAATTTTTTTGCAAGATATTATCGATGGCTTTCCTAAAAAGAAAACAAATAATCAAAAAATTACTTTATCGAAGTTGTAATAGGGGATGTAAAGAAACAGACCTTATAATTGGTAGGTTTGCAAGGAAAAATCTAGATAAAATGACCGATGAGGAGTTAGATCTTTTTTCAGAATTACTGGAGTTTCCAGATGTTGATATTTATGACTGGTACATCAAGAAAAAACCTCTACCAATAGAAAAATCTAATTCAGTTATTACCAAGTTATTAAATTTTACTCCCTAGAGAGATGCAAAAAATCTACATTCCCTTTGTTGCTAAATGTTTGTTTGCCTATGAGTATTTTAACAACATTCATAAAAATATTTTACTAACATTTTCTGATGAAGAAGCAACGATAAAAGCTTATAAACATCTTAAATTCCTAGCAGATAAAGATGGTAATAACAATGTCGTGTATTTCCCTTCCCTAGATACATTGCCGTATGATCGTATCTCTCCAAATCAAGAAATCATTGCAGCACGAGCAAATGTCTTAACTATTTTAAGTTTAAACAAATCACCAAAAATTATCGTTACTAATGCTCAAAACTTAATTATTAAAGTACCTCTGCCGGCAGTCTTTAAAAACTCGGCAGTTACTATTACTAAAGGAGATAAATTACTTATAGAAGAACTGGCATTTTTTTTAGTTAATAATGGATTTATCCGGATGCCAATCGCTGTGGAAAGCGGAGAATTCGCCGTTAAGGGTGAGATAATTGATATAATCCATTCTAATAATAAAGGTTACAGAATTAATTTTGGTTGGGAGATTGTAGAATCAATTAAAGAATTTGACGTAAATAGCCAAATTTCGACAAAATCAGTTGATAAGCTAGAGCTATCTTCTGCGAGTGAAGCAATTTTAAACCTTAATAATATAGAAGTTTTTAGAAATAATTTCCTCAAGAATTTCGGTGTAAATCATGTTAGGCATAATATGTATGAATCGATAATGTCAGGGAAGAAGTTTCAAGGTTATGAACATTTGTTACCATTGTTTTATGATGAAATGGCTAATTTCAGGGATTATCTAGGTGATCATGTAGTAATCTATGATAATTTATCTATACAATCGATTCTTGAACTAGAAAAATCCTATGATGATTTTTATCAGGGAAGAGTTCTTTCTAATAAAGCTAATCCTGAATCATTTTATTTTGCTCTTTCTACCGATCAGCTTATTTTTTCCAGTGTTTTTATTAAAGAATTTTTAAACCAAGGCAATAACTTCTTTATTGAGAATAGCCCAGAAAAGGAAGGTGAAGTAGACGTTGGTGCTAGTAAGTTGCTAAATGGTATGGATATTCCTAAGACATTAAGAGGTATTGAGTGGCCACAACCTCTTAGTCGTCATAGTGTTGAATCATCAATTTTACCGACTTTAATCAACGATTATAAAAACAGGATCATCATAATATGCTGTAGTTCGAAAAGTGTGCAGCAAAGGATTAAAATTATTGTTGAAGGTCAGGGGTATACTACTTGTGAAATATCATTTCTTCAGGACGCAAAAAAGCACCTGATAAATATAGCGATTACTCCTCTCTCTCACGGATTTTTTAACAAAAGTTACTTATTTATTTCAGAGCAAGACATTTTGGGAGAAAAGTTTACTTCTCAAAGTCATAAACCAAGTCGCAGGAAACTCAAGAACATACTAATTGAACTTGATAATATAGGCGAAGGGGAACTTGTAGTCCATAAAGAACATGGAATCGGGAGATTTAAAAAAGTAGAAACTATATTAGTTAGTGAGATTCCTCACGATTGTCTGAAAATTATTTATTTTAATAACGATGTTCTGTATTTACCTGTTGAAAATATCGATTTAATAACAAAATATGGTAATGAAGAAGCAGAACTTGATAAGCTTGGCGGAGTAAATTGGCAAAAACGGAAAGCTCGCCTTAAAAATCGAATAAAAGATATAGCCGCTAGCCTGATTAAGACTACCGCCGAAAGGGAATTACACCGAACAATCCCAGTTAACTTTGATTCTGAATTATATTTAAACTTTTGTAATCGTTTTATTTACAGCGAAACAGAAGACCAACTTTCTGCCATTAATGATATTGAAGTAGACTTAAAAAGTGGCAAGTTAATGGATAGATTGATTTGTGGAGATGTTGGCTTTGGAAAAACCGAAGTAGCTATGAGGGCTGCTTTTATGACGGCTTTTGACTATCAGGATGATAATCCACAAGTAGCAATAATATCGCCTACTACTATTTTATGCCGCCAGCACCATATGAGCTTTATTGAACGTTTTAGCGGTTTTGATATTCGTATTAGCCAATTATCCCGATTAATTAGTAGTACGCAAGCCAAAGCAATAAAAAAGGATATAGAGGCCGGTAAAATTAATATTATAATCGGCACTCATGCTCTTTTATCAAAAGATATAAAATTCAAGAACTTAAAGCTTTTAATTATTGATGAGGAACAGCATTTTGGGGTAACTCAAAAAGAACGTCTTAAATCTTTAAAATCGGGTGTACATGTTTTATCACTTTCTGCAACACCGATTCCAAGAACGTTGCAAATGTCTATGTCAGGCCTTAAAGATTTAAGTCTTATTGCCACCCCGCCAATAGACCGGCTACCAGTAAGAACGGCCGTTATGCCATTTGATGGAATAGTAATTAGGGATGCTCTAATGCGTGAACGTTTTAGAGGGGGAAAAAGCTTTTATGTTGTACCAAGAATAAAGGATATTGACTGGGTTACCAAGAAACTTATGGAATACGTCCCTGAGCTTAAGTTTAAAATAGCTCATGGGCAGATGTTACCTAAGGATATCGATAATATCATGAATGAATTTTGTGATGATAAATTTGATATATTACTTTCAACTACGATAATAGAATCTGGAATTGATATACCAGCTGCTAATACCATAATAATTCATAAAGCAGACATGCTGGGGCTTAGCCAGCTTTATCAATTAAGGGGAAGGGTTGGTCGTGGTAAGGTAAGGGGGTATGCTTACCTTACATTAATGAATGATAAAATTACGACAAAACATTCTTGGCAGAGGCTGGAGATTTTACAGAATATAGATTCTCTTGGTGCAGGCTTTACTATTGCTAGCCATGATATGGATTTACGTGGTTTTGGTAATTTGGTAGGTGATGAGCAGTCAGGGCATATTAAGGAAGTCGGTTCAGAATTATATCAAGAAATGCTTAATGAAGCTATATCAGAGCTTAGAAATAAGAATTCTAGTGAAAAGCAGTTAGATTTTACTCCTTCTATTAATCTGGGAATAGCTGTTTATATTCCAACTAATTATATTGGAGACAGTTCTCTCCGTCTTGCTATATATAGGAGAACGGCTAATCTTAAAAATCTTTCTGAAATTGAGGCATTTAGAGATGAAATGATAGACAGATTCGGCCTCTTACCTGAGGAATTTAATAATTTACTTAAGATAGTTGAAATAAAAAATATATGCTATTCTCTTAAAATAGAAAGTCTGGATTGTGGATCTGGCGGTTTTGTAGTTAAATTTAATAAAAACTTTGATGTCGCAGATATAGTAATGCCTTTTGTCCAAAAATTCCCCAGACATGCTAAAATTAAACCTGATAATAAATTGGTTTTTATTAAAAACCTAAAAAATTCGGCTGATATTTTAGAAGAGGCAAAAGAATTTCTTAAACAGTTTCATCAATAATGACAGTTTACTTAGAAGGGTTAAACCTCCATAATTATCGTAATTTCAAGGAATTAAAGCTAGCTTTTAATAACAATATAGTTGTTATCCTTGGGGAAAATGGTAGCGGTAAAACGAATATTCTGGAATCAATTTCATTACTTTCTCCAGGAAGGGGATTAAAAGGAGCAAAATATGACGAGATGGCTTATAATTACAGTGGGAATTGGTCTACTCGCATATATTTAAAAAGTAAGATTGGTAAAGCATTAGTGGCATCTGCTTATGCACTTAGCAACAATTTAAGGACAATAGAATATAACGGATCAAAGATCCGTAATACGGAACTTACTACCCTTGCCAATATTATTTGGCTTACCCCTCAGATGGATGGAATATTTTTGAGTTCGCCTTCTGAGCGGAGGAGGTTTCTTGACAGAATAGTTTATAATTTTTACCAGGAACATGCTAGTAATATAAATAAATATGAGCATCTAGCTCGTGAACGCTTAAAACTTCTTATGCAAAATAATTCGAATCTTAATGATTCATGGTTAAAAATTCTAGAAACAAAAACCGCTGATATAACATTGAAAATCATTAAGTTACGTTCAAATGTGATAAACTTTGTGCAGGGATATATAGATATAGTTGACGCACCTTTCCCTAAAGCTCAGCTTGAAGTTAACCATTTATTCGGTAAAGAAATAGAAGATGAAGAGTTTCTAGAAACATATTCAACATATCTCTACAAAAATCGACAAAAAGATAGAATTACCAAAAGAACAAATTTAGGAATAAATAAACAGAAACTTATTGTAAAACATAAAGAGAAATGCCAACTTGCAAAATTTTGTTCTACTGGTGAACAAAAAGCTTTATTAATCTCAATATTACTAGGCCAGATTGAAGCAAATAAAGCAATAGCAAAAACAACCCCTATCTTACTACTGGATGAGCTGTTTGTCCATCTTGACGATAAACGAAAAGATTGTCTTGCTCAATATATAATAAATAGTAAACTACAAACATTTATAACGGCAACGGATATGGTTGGTCTCGAGAGGCTTGCTGCGATCGGTCAGATGATTTATATTTAACAAAAACCCACACAAAACATGGAATTAAAAAGGCCAGATTGGATTAAAGTTAAAGCTCCAAATTCAAAGGAATATGAAAATACTAAATCCTTAATTAGTGAACTTAAATTAAACACGGTGTGTCAGGAAGCTGCTTGTCCTAATATTGGGGAATGCTGGCAAAAAAAACATGCCACCGTTATGATATTAGGATCTGTTTGCACGAGAGCTTGCGCATTTTGTAATGTAGCTACTGGCCGTCCTGATTTACTTGACCCCCATGAACCAGAAAGATTAGCCGAAGCTGTAGGAAAGCTAGGGCTTGAGCATGTGGTAATCACTTCTGTTGATAGAGATGATCTCCCTGATGGTGGGGCTACTCATTTTGCTAATTGTATAAAACAGCTACGAAAATCATCGCCAAATACTACTATTGAGATTTTAACACCTGATTTCTTAAAAAAAGAAGATGCTATAGAGATAGTAGTGGAGGCTAAGCCTGATGTATTTAATCATAATATTGAGACTGTTCCTTCTTTATATAAAAGGATTAGACCAGGGGCTAGATATTTTCATTCTTTAAACTTACTATATAAGGTAAAAAAGCTAGATCCAGAAGTATTTACAAAATCTGGCATCATGGTTGGCCTTGGGGAAAGTAATGCAGAAATAACCCAAGTTATGGATGACTTGCGTGCAGCAGACGTAGATTTTATAACTATCGGTCAATATTTACAGCCAACAAAAAAACATGCCGAAATTGCTAGATATGTCACGCCGGAAGAATTTAAGTATTTTGAAAGATTAGCACGAACAAAAGGATTTTTAATGGTATCAGCTTCGCCTCTTACGAGGTCTTCCTACCATGCTGGTAATGATTTTAAAATAATGAAACAAGCCCGTAGCGTTGTTACTAAGGCTTGACTAGAATTTTAGGAGCGCCAGTTCACTTATATCAGTATCTTCACATTTGATTAAAGCTCTTTCTACTACCGTCCCATTTTCTGATCTAGTGTAAAATCCTCCATATTCACCAGCTGAGTGTACCCCCGCTTTACCTTTCTGCTTCCAAAAATTCCATTTCGTCCCTTCCCCAAAAGTATCTAATTCAGAATCCTTCCTTTTCATATTATCACCATAAATTAAGTAGCTTAAGTTTTTTAAGTTTATTTAATATTCAATTAAGGGGTAAATAAAAATTTAGCAAGTTTGATGAGTTTTTATAAAAGTAATGGTTTTTTGAAACATAGCAGCTAATTTATTTAGCTCCAGCAGATCTTAAAAGGGTTTCTATCTCAGGCCTATTTTGTAAAACTGCTATTTCAAGGGCTGTTACCCCTTGGTTATTTTTAATTGATAGATCGATTCCTTTCATGATTAAAAATTTTACTGCAGAGTAGTTATTTTTATAAACTGCTTTGTGGAGTAAGGTATTACCGTCGCAGTCAACAAGTTGAATTATAGGATAACCATCCAATAAATTAATTAAATCATAAATATTATTCTTATCTATTGCTTTAAAAGCTTCTGTTAGAGCATCCATATTTTCGCTTTTAACAGATGCACCTGGTTTATTAAAATTAGCATCATAATTTTCAATGAAATTATTTATTGCCTGACGTGCCGGTTCATTTTTTATACTATTATAATTACTCCAAAAGATTTTAAGATAAGAATTTAAGTCCATTAAATCTAATTGGCTTTCTCTAGTTACTTCTCCTAGCACAACCTCATCATTCGGTAATATAAGTACTTGAGCTTCGTCATTAACAAACTTTGTTTGATCTGGATTAGCCTCTTCTGTTGCAGGAACAGGATTTAGATCTTCTTTTGAAATTTCTGGAAGTTTCTGAGTTTTGTTTAACCGATCCTGTAGATGTTGACGATAGGTTTTAACATTTAAAGCTTCAGAGTTTTGGCTAGATTGAGCTACTGAATCCTGCGTTAACTTTACATTTTCTGGTAGCTTGTCAGTTTTTGGTTCTAACAAGTTTCCTGTAGCAGGTAAAGGGGGATTATTTTTACTATTAGCATTTTTTGCTGGAGTATCAGGAATAGGAGGGGTGTTTACTGTTAAAGCTTTATTATTATTTGCAGATTTGTCATCAGTTGTGGGTACACTTAAAGTTATATTTTGTACTGGTGTATTTTTAGATGTTGTATCAGATGCTTCCGAAGCGTTAAGGGGAGATGTTTTGTTAGCTATCGCCTCAGGCTTAGTCGGTAACTCGTCATCCGGTTTAATCCCATCAGGAAGTTGGAGGTCAGAGGTATCAGTTTTAGTTTCTTTCTTAATTCCTTCTCCAGTAAGAGGTGGGATATTAGGGGTACTGTTATTGCTAGCTGCTCCTTCAGGCTTAGTCGGTAACTCGTCATCCGGTTTAATCCCATCAGGAAGTTTGAGATCAGAGATATCAGGGACTTTTTGTAGCGAACTTTTATCTGTAGATTGATTTTTATTATTAATTAGCACATTATCGGAATTAGGAGCAGAAGGAGAGTTAGGGAGCTCTTTAGTAATTGCTGTAAGAGTTTTTGCTGGCGATTCTGAATTAACACCGGCAGTATTATTGTTTTTATAACCTAAATCATTAGCAGTTTTTTCAGCTTGTTTTTCTTGGGCTGAAACCTTTTTATTTTCCTGTTTTTTATTTCCTAAACCAAAAAAATTTAAAGTTTTATTCCAAAAAGAATTTCCCTTGTTTTCGGAATTTATAACCTCTTCTGATGATGGAAGTGGAGGTGGTAACTGGTGTTCTGATGCCGAATAAGCATTAGAATGTAGGATCAAAACATAGAGAAGAGTTAAAATTTTCTTTTTCATTTCTTATTCCCAATAAAAAACCATTCAATACAACAATAGCTAGCTAAGAGTGTTTTATTTATACAGCTATTTTTTTGGTATCAATTTTTTTAATTCCTCAGCTATTACTTTTTCTACTAACTTTGGCAAATTATTATCTAACCATTCTTTTAACATAGGCTTTATTAAATTAGTAATAATTAAATCAGCTTCTGTGTTCCGTTCTTTCAATATTGGATCATTAATTTTTTGAGAAAAATCCTTTATTGCTGTTGAAAATTTGTCAGAGGTTTCTTTAGAAAGTAATTCCTCTGTATATGCTTTATCTTGTTCGCCTTCTTTAAATTCGGTTGTTAATTCTAATATTGATTCACCTAAATTAAGATGTTCATTGTCATTTAAACCCTTAGGTGCAAAATTATTAGGATCATCAATTATACCCCTGATAGAGCGTATTATATCTTCAAGTTTTTCTTCCTTTATCTCACTTTTTTTCTCTCTAGAATTCATGGTTCTTAAAATCCTACAATTCTTAATTTTAGTTTTTTGAACTCTTGATCCGGGTTAAAATATTCAACAGGCAATTTCATTTTTTCAGCAGTCAATTCCCCCATTAAGGATTTTATATTATAACTAGCTAATATTAACTCCCTTTGTGCTTCAACTCTAGCTTCTCTGGCCTTACTTAACTTTTCTTCCGACATAATAACATCAATTATGGTTTTAGACCCCAGCATTTCTTCTTGAAGCATTCCTTCGTACGCTATTTCACCAGATTTAACTCCTTGAGATGTAGCGGCAATCCTGGTCTTCGCTGCGTTAAATTTTTCCCAACTCGCTTTACATTGTGATTTAATCTGTTTTATTTGAGTATCTAGTTGCAGAACAGCTTTTCTGGTTTTATATTTTGCTCTTCTAATATCAGAATATTCTACCCCTCCTTTAGAGAGAATAGGGACATTTACTGATAAGGTAGAAGTAACGCTATTAGAGTTAAAATTTTGTCTAAGTTGATCTTCAGGACTGTATCTTGTATCTCCGCTTTGTATTCGGAATGACACCTGGGGTAACAAAGCTCCCTTAGCAGCATATTCTCCGGCTTTGGAAGCTTTAGTAGAATGTTGGGATGATATTATGTTTGGATTGGCAGCGATTGCTATTTCAACTAATTCCTCTAAGCTATTTGGTAAATTAGCTGCTAATTCCGGCATTTTAATCCCCGTTGCTTCTAAAGCAAAAACTCTTAAAAATTCTGCTTTAGCTGCTTCAAAATTTGCATATGCAATAGATTGATTAGCCTGAGCAGTTGCAAGCCCAGATTCAGCACTTGCAACTTCAGTTTCAGTTGATTCACCAAGTTTAAATTTTTCTTTTACAGCTTCCAGCTGAGTTCTGTTAGATTTAACACTTATTTTTGAAATGTTATATTTTTCCGTGGCTTCAACACAGTTTAGATAATTAGTAATTTCTTCCAAAAATATATTTTGCTCCTTAGCGTAATAATCACCTTTAGAAGCCCTAAAAGCCGATTGTGCAGCCTTTAATTCTGCAACGCTAGACCCGCCGTTAAATATTGATTGATCCAGGGTGAGGGTTTTTGAATATCGTGAATTATCTGTAGAGGTATTATCTAAACCAGCAGCAATGTTACTTTTTCTTGTGACTTTTGAATCTGTTGCATCAAATCCGGCAGAAATTTTTGGCATAAAACCAGCAAGAGCACGAGGGAACTGTTCTATTTCATTCAAGAAATCCGATCTAATAATTTTTAGCTTTTCATCGTTATTATAGCCGCTTTTGAGAGCTTCATTTAGCTCAAGAGCTAAACTATTAGAAAAATTTAATGTAATAAATGTAAATAAAACTAATCTGTACATGGATTCAATATTACCGATAATTAAAGTTGATTGTAAGGTAAGTAGTCATATTAGTATATTCAATGATATAGTTTAGACATAAAGTTTGAACATACTGTGTTAATGCTGGCACTTAGATTATCAAAAATTATATTTTTATCAATAATAACTTGAGCCTTAAAGTAGTTTTCGGGCTAAATTTTATAGGTATGCTAAAATATTTTTGAATTATTGGTGGTTAAAAATGAAATATAATGTGGTCCAAGGTAAGTTTAACTTTTCTCTTTTGCCCTTAGATTTGCAAGAGAAGTTAAAGGTGTTAGAAAGCGAAGCTCAGGAACAAATAAGCCAATTTACTACTTCTCTTAGAGGTGTTTTGCAACATGAAACCAGAATCCTAGAAGAAGGGCTAAGCCAATCAGATTTAACCTTGGAAGAACAAGAGCATGCAAAAACGCTGTTTAAGCAAACGATTTTAGAGCCACTAGAAGGAATAGCTTCAAATTTACAGTCTCAGCTTTCTGAAACAGAAGAAAGCAAACCATTTAGTATTATACTATTAGAAACTTTAGTTAAAGTTCTAACTAGTATCCAAAATTTTAAAACAAAGCTCGATGAAATATTGCCGATAAAATGCGATGAAATAATTAGTTTTGCTGTTCCTGCTTTATTATTAGTTGTTACTGCTTATTCTCCTGCTTTGGGGTTTGTTTTAAACAGTACAGGGTTACTAGAAACTGTCGCCTCTTTTTTTAAAGATGAAAATCTACAAAAAACAATAGATAACCTTGTAGATACAACAGAAAAACTAAATAAAGACAGCAGTTTAGAAGTGATTGGTAAAATATCAAAATTAGCGATTGAAACAGGAATTTCTGCTACAGCACTTGGTAAATTTGGTTTTAGCTCCAATATCTTGAGTAGTGTACTTGAAGGAGTTACTGCCACGGCTGGTATAAAGAGCTTTATGCAAGAAGTAAGTGGGTATGCTGATAAAGTTTTTCCTCAAAATGAAAAAGAAATTGATGCAACTTTGGAGTTTATCAAGAATTCAGCAGTATCTGCTCTCCAAGAAACAGGAGTCCCTGAAGCCCTTACTTCAAAAATAAAAGCGCATATAGAACAACAGGCAGCTGTAGCAAAAGATGTTCTAAAACAAAATTTAGACCCAAGTATTAGTATTTTTGATAAAATAAAAATTCAACAAAATGGTGCAAACTTAATGTTAGAATGCTTAAACCAGGTTACTAAAACTGTAAAAGCACATATATCCGACCCTAAAGATATCGAGGTTATAACAGCTGTGGTTGCGGACGTGCTTAAAAAAGGGATTAAAGACCGCATTCAAGGTAATATAGAGAAAATTGCTACGCAGGTGCAAGATCCACAAGTGAAAAATTTTGCCAAAAAAGCTCTTGGAGCAGGCCATGCAAATTTGTTGGATATTGCAAAAGGAGTGATGAAATCTTTAAGTCCAGATACTTCTCGTGCCATGTAGAGGCCATTTGTAGAAATCCTTTATTCAAGAATAAACTTTTTACTGCAGTAAGGGCAGGTGACTTCTTTAGTTTCGGGGTTTACCGCAAGATAGATTCTAGGGTGATCATAGGGTACTTCTTGGCCCATACAAACCACAGATAAAGATTTTGTTTTTTCAATTTTGCATGATTTCATATTAACTTTTTTGAGATGCTTATATCATCGATGAATGATATCTCAGGAATGTTTATTTATCAAATATAAATCAGGTTTTAAAATATGAAAGATAAAATAGTTGTAGTAACTGGATCCACAAGCGGTATTGGTTTTGGAATAGCTTCGAAATTTGCTAAAAATGGTGCTACATTAGTTATTAATGGGCTTGCTTCTGATTCTGAAGTAAAAAAGCTTTCTAGCGAGCTAAAACTTCTTGGTGCAGCAGAGGTGCTATTTGATATTGCCGATCTTTCAAAACCTGCAGAAATTGACAGAATGTTTAAAAATATAATCCAAAAATATCAAAGAGTAGATGTGCTAGTTAATAATGCGGGGATTCAATTTGTGTCACCGGTTGAAAATTTTCCACCGGAAAAATGGGAAATGATAATTCGTATAGATTTAATTGCTGCTTTTTATACAATAAAGAATGTTATCCCTATAATGAAACAACAAAAATGGGGTAGGGTAATTAACATTGCCTCAGCCCATGCTTTGGTAGCATCGCCCTTTAAATCAGCCTATGTGGCTGCTAAACATGGACTAATTGGGCTGACAAAATCTGTAGCCTTAGAAGTAGCTCAAGATGGTATAACTGTTAATTCTATTTGCCCAGGTTATGTGAAAACTCCGCTTGTAGTAAATCAGATCGCTGATACAGCAAAAGCTAGATCCATGTCGGAAGAGGATGTAATTAAGAATGTTATACTAGGAGTACAAGCAACAAAAAAATTTGTAGAGATTGAAGAAATAGCTGATTTTGTATATTTTCTATCTTCTGATAGCGCTTCTTCTATTACAGGTTCAGCTTTATCAATTGACGGTGGATGGACTGCACAATAGGTTTGGTAATAAATTGGATTAAAGGTGTTATAATTTTTAAATGAACTAGCTATCAAATGATAATATTAATTTCTCCTTCTAAAACATTAGATTTTTCTGGAAATTATAAAGGTGAGCATACCATTCCTGATTTTCTTAAAGAATCAACAGAGCTTATTAAAGTTTTACGTAAGCTAACTACTTCTGAAATAGTAGGATTAATGGATTTAAGTGAAAAACTAGCTGTTTTAAATCACCAACGCTACCATGATTTCAGTATTCCGTTTACTTTAGAGAATAGCTGCCAAGCGATATATGCTTTTAAAGGCGATGTATATGAAGGGTTAGATGTAGAAGCTTTTACTCAAGAAGACATCAAGTACGCTCAATTACATTTAAGAATTATTTCCGGGCTTTATGGTTTGCTAAGACCACTAGATCTTATCCAACCTTATAGACTCGAAATGGGAACAAAACTGCTCAGTCAGAATTACAAGAATTTATACGAGTATTGGGGAGACAAGATTATAGTTAAATTAAATGAACTGCTAAAAAGCGGAGAGAGCGATTTACTGGTGAATTTAGCGTCAGCAGAATATTTTAAGGTGATAAATCAAAAACTATTTAACCGTCGTTTAATTACTCCTGTTTTTAAAGAAAGGAAAAATAGCGAGTATAAAGTTATACCTATTTTTGCTAAAAAAGCACGCGGTCTTATGACATCATATATAATAAAACAGCGTATTGAAAGCATCTATGATATTAAGCAGTTTAACGGAGGTGGTTATGAATTCAACGCTGCTCTTTCAACCGAAACCGAATTAGTTTTTACTAGGTAAGAACTTTTTAAGGTTTTTTACGAGAACATATTAAAAAGTTTCCCTTAACTTCTAAAACGTACAATACATCGTCTGGATTTACGTGTTCTTTTTCTGAATCTACAAGTTTAGCATTCATAATAGTACCGGACCATGATACCTGACCTATTTTTCCAGGTTCTATATTTCGATTAAGAACTGTTACCTGGTTTCCTACTAAATCGAAATAACCTTGATTAATATTATTCCCTTTCCTTTTACCGTAAACAAATTTCTTTAACGGCCACCAAAGTACTAAGAACCAGGTAAAGGAGACAAGCCCAAATGTCGCTATTTGGTAATCAGTTATTTCTAAGTAAGAGGAAATTAAAGCAGAAGTAGTTAAAGCTCCTAAACCTAGAAATAAAAATCCGATTCCTGGAATTTTGCTAAATTCAATTATGATAAAAATTATTCCAACTATTAACCAAATTTCTACCGCAGATATACCCATATTTCACTAATTATTTAAAATGTTCCAGGTTTATTATAGTAATAGGTTGCTTTAATTTCTACAAAAGGTTTCCTAAAATAGGATAGCACATTTTATTGCTTTTTTTTAAAAATAATTGCATCAGATACAGGCCTAACTACTTCTAATCCGTTTGCTTCGTCTTTATCACCTATTTGATTGTTAACATATTTACCATGTATGTATAAGCTGGAGGATCCGCCTCCGTCAAGGTTAATTGCTGATATGCACCCTTGCTCTGACATAAAATTAGCTAATTCTTTTAAAGTAATTCCTTCTGAGTTATTACTATCTGATAACTCTTCCAGAAGTATTTTTTTTACCTCGGCTGCTTTTAATTCGTTAAAGGAAAGCTTTTTCTTTAATAAAATATCCTGGATTTCCTTTAATGTTAAAGAACCTGGAGTTTTTGTATACATACACTCTACCACTGCAATTATTATTTTTCCATTCTCAGTAATACCAATAGCTGTTCGTGCATGTTTTTCTGAATCAGACAGTTTTTCGTTAATTATTCCATCCATAATTAAAAATGGAATTCCCATAATTGCTGAAGTTGATTTATCAAATAAGTGATAGTTATTTTCCTCTTTACATTCAGCAGAAACACCAATTTTTAGAAGTGAAGTGTCGTAGGTTTTAGGTAATGATAATACATAACCACCTGGAGGAATTAAATTATTTCCATGAGGTGCTATACCAGTTATTTTTTTTTGTTTTGAAATAATGATTTCATTTCTATTTTTAAAAGCAGTGAGGGTAGAAGTTCCCCACTTATCGGAATATAAAATTATCGAAGAATTATTAGCAAATTTGTTATAAGCAGTAGGGACAATCTGGGAATTACCTATCTTGATTTCTACCTTGGGATACCACACCTGCACTGCTGGTTCGTTATTTTTTATTGTAAATACTGCATGCTTTGTCGTGCGCAGACCAAATATTTGGCCATTAATTATAAGAGTTCCAGTAGGGCGTCCATCTTCATTCCCGCCAATTTGAAAAAAACCGGCATTTATGGCAATTTCTGCATTTTCACGTTCTGCTATATCTCCTACTTTTTCTCTTCCAAATACAGAATTATGAGCGCTAACTAGGGAAATACTATACTGTTTTAAATCAATTTTAACTAGATGGATTTTCTGGTTAGGTTTTTCGATAAGGCTATATTCATAACCGCTTGTACCTATAGCATAATTCATAGCCCACATATTTATAAAAAGAAAAGCTATAATTTTTATCATTTATATTCTTTAGCAAGGTCTATGTAATTTTCAATATTATCCTGCATAAATCTAACTTCCTCTTCCGTAATTTTTCTAATAAATTTTGCAGGGCTACCAGCCCATAACTCCCGTGATTTAACTATTTTCCCAGGGGTCACTAAGCTACCTGCGGCTATAAAAGCATATTCTTCAATCATCGCTTTATCCATAATGGTTGATTGCATACCAATAAAAGCATTATTTTTAATTGTGCAGGCATGAATGAGAGCAAGATGCCCAATCGTAACGTTATTTCCAATTGAAGTAGGGCCATCAAATCTTGAAGTATGGATTATGGTTCCGTCTTGGATATTAGTGCAAGAACCTACTGTAATAGGATTAACATCGCCTCTTAGTACACAATTAAACCATACTCCTGAATTTTCGGAAATAGTGACATCTCCTGCAATTATTGCCCCATGAGCAATAAACGAACTTTTGTCAATTTTAGGGTTTATCCCTTTGAATTTTATGATTTTTGGCATAAAGGTTAAAACTATCAATAAAAAAATATTTTACAAAATAAAAAGATAAAAATCTTATTGTATTAATCAATATAATTTAATACACTTTTGGCACATTTAAACAATGTATATAATACATGAATTTTCGTGATCAGGGTATAATTATTGCAAAAAACTCTTTTAAGGAAGATAGTTATGTAGTGACTTTGTTTACTGAAAAGCATGGGCTATATTCAGGCGTAATAAAACGCGGTGGAAAAAAAAGCGTTAATGTCCTCCTGGAATCTAACTTAGTAGACTTTTTCTGGAATGCGCGACTTCATGAACATTTAGGATCTGTAAAATGTGAATTAATCAGGTCTTATAGCAGCTTTATAATTCAAAATAAAATGAAATTATACGCATTCAATTCAATAGTTAGTCTAATAAAAAAAGCTTTTTGTGAAAGAGAATCACATAATAAATTCTTTGCTAAATTCTTATGTTACCTTGAAAATTTAAAGGAGAAAAAAGAATTTTCATTTTCAGATTATATCAAATTAGAAATTGATTTATTAGCAGAAACAGGTTATAGGGTAGTCCTTGATAGCTGTGTAGTAACGGGTAAAAAGCATGATTTACACTATGTGTCGCCAAAATCAGGGCAAGCAGTTTGTAAGGGATCAGGGCAAGAATATGCGGACAGGTTACTTGCTTTACCTCAGTTTTTGTTAAATAATGCAGAACCTACCTTACAAGAAAAACATCAAGCATTTGCTCTTACTTCATATTTTTTAAATAGATATGTTATACATGGTATTGCGTTAAAAGATAGACAAGTTCTTATAGAACACTCAGTGGTATAATTTACACAGCATATTTATTTGAATAGTTAATAAAATGCCCTTCCTTTGTTGATAGTATGAATTAATCACTACAACTTTAGCTTTTAATAAATGTTTCTCCCAGATATACCTCCCGTACTTTTGTATTATCAATAATTTCGCTTGGTATTCCATGCATCAGAATTTTACCATCATATATGATATATGCACGGTCAACTATATCCAGCGTTTCCCGAACGTTATGATCGGTAATCAGAATGCCAATATTACGCTCTTTTAGGTGGGATACTAGGTTTTTTATGTCGTTAACAGCAATTGGATCTATTCCAGCAAGAGGTTCATCTAGTAATATAAAATCAGGGTTTGAAGCAAGGCTTCGTGCTATCTCAAGACGTCTGCGTTCTCCCCCTGACAAAGTGGTTGCTATTTTATTTTGTAAGTGACTTATAGAAAATTCATCGAGCAGTTTGGAAGCTTTTTCTTCTATTTCTTCTTTGGTAAAATTTTTAACCTCTAGGATTGCTTTGATATTGTTTTTAACAGTCAATCCTCTGAAAATCGAAGATTCTTGTGGTAAATAACTGATACCCAGCCTAGCCCTCAGATATATAGATAAATTAGTAATATCATGGTCTCCTAAGCCAAGTCTTCCATTATCTGTCTTTGTTATACCTATTATTATGCTAAATAAGGTGGTTTTGCCCGCACCGTTAGGGCCTAGTAAGCCTACAGCTTCTCCTTGTTTTAAATCAATAGAAACATCTTGTAAAACTGGTTTTTTATTATATGATTTCGAAATATTCTGAGCTACTAATTTATTTTTCATTATTTTGCTTAGTTATCGATTGAAACTTGGTGAAATATACCATTTTATCGCTAACTAGTATATATTTATCTTTTTGCAGGTTTACATTACCTTTAAGAGTTAATTTTTGTAAGGCTACAATATATTCACCGCTATTTGCAGTTACTACTTCGTTGTTAAGTTTTTTTATGGCTTTTAAATTACCTGGTATTTCAATTTTGGTAATTGATTTTTTATTATCATTATTGGCGTAGTATATTTTTAAGTAATCAGTTTTAAGTATTAGGTCATCAAATATTACAGTTACCGAACCTTTAAAATTAGCAGTAAGGTTATTATTATCTACCTTCAAAAAGTCTGAAGTTATGATTATATCCGAATGAATTATTTTCTCAGAACCTTGATTTGCCAGCGTATAAGAATACGGATTAATAACGAAGATTATCAAAAACAGGATTTTATACCATGTTCTGATTATGGTAAGGGTACTAAAATTAAAAATCATTGGCATTAAATGTGGACACCACCTCACCTTCAAAATTTATTATATTATTTGAATCATCGCTATAAAAATTTAAAGCTGTAACTGTTGAATTTTGGTAAGTAACTTCGACAGGATCTTCACTAGATGCGAGATTTGAGTTTAAATTGAAATTTACTTTGTTACCGGTTAGCTCAAAATTATTAAACACAATCTTAACGTTTTCCGATAACACAAGAAGGTTGGTGGTTTCGTCAAGTAAACCATTGTCTGCAACGATATGTAAATTATCTTCTGATAGCTTATGGATTGCATCAATAGTGCTTAAATTATAAATGTTATCGTTTTGTTTTGTGATGACTTTAGCTATAATTGTATAAGGTAAGTTATTTTTATTTAATCCTTCAAGAATGGAATTGTTAATATTAAAGTCAAATTCTTTAGGGATATGCCTATTTTTATTAACTTCAATTTCTTCTGCAACAACTTTTTTTTCTTTCTCGTGGGAAACCCAAAATACTAAAAATAACACAAAAATCCCTGATAGTAAAAATAGGTATTTTAGAACTTTAGTTTTTCTAAGAGCGGAATTAATATTCTTCATATTTAAACAACCCCAGCCTTTAGAATATCGTGAATATGAATAATACCTACCACCTTATTATTACTAGTAATCGGTAAAATGGTAATTGAGTTGCTATTCATTATGGCCAAGGCTTCGCTAGCTAGAATATTTGATTCCACAGATATTGGCAAACTAGTCATAAGATTTTTAGCTTTTAATGTTTTAAGGTCTTTATCTATATTTCTTCTTAAATCACCGTCTGTAATAATTCCAATTAATTTCTGGGTAGTATCTATTACTATAGCACATCCTAGCTTTTTTTCTGCCATTACCCCTGTTACGTCAAAAAAGGAATTATCTGGTTCAACCAAAGGAATGGAAGTACCAGTAAGCATTAAATCCTTGATTTTAATTAAAGTAGCCCCAATTTTCCCACCCGGGTGAAAAGTAAGGAAATCATCTTTAGAAAAACCTTTTGCTTCATGAAGAGAAACCATAATAGCATCGCCTAAGGCGAGCATCATAAGAGCAGAAGTTGTAGGTGCTGATAATAGTGATGCTTCTTTGATTGTTGGAATGGTAAGTAGAAAATCACTATTTTTTGCAAGGGTTGAATCTGGATTCATTGTAGCTGCGATAATCTTAATAGCAAATCTTTTACAATAATTAATTGTATCAAATAATTCCCTACTTTCTCCAGAATTAGAAAGCATAAATACCATATCAGATTGTGTTATCATACCAAGGTCACCATGGCTAGCTTCTGCAGGGTGAATATAAAATGCCGGAGTACCTGTTGATGCAAGTGAAGAGGCTATTTTCCTAGCAATATAGCCGCTTTTGCCTATACCAAGTATAATTAACCTTCCTTTTAACCTTAAAATTGATTCTACCACTTTTGAAAAATCACGAGGAATTTGTGATTCAAGAATGCTTAAGGCAATAGCTTCTTCCTGGATTACTCTCTGAGCTGTTTTATAAAAATTCATTTTGTTGTACTATGTGAAAATATATCAATTTCGTTCCAGCCCATTAAATCTAAATCTACTCTGGTAGGCAGGAATTCAAATAATTTATAAGCAATATCCTTTCTATTCTCGGCAATAAGCATTTTGGTTAATATTTCCTTGAGCGAATGTAAATATATAACATCTTTGGAAGCATACTCTTTCTGTTCTTCACTAAGCTGCTCAGTTCCCCAATAAGAAGATTGCTGTTGTTTTGAAATATTAATTCCAAGTAGTTCTCTGCATAAATCTTTTAAGCCATGATATTCTGTATAAGTTCTAACTAATATAGAAGCAATTTTAGTGCAAAAAATATTTGATAATTCAATACCGAGGTATTTTTTTATTATAGCTAAATCAAACCGAGCAAAATGAAAAATTTTTTCTCGATTTTTATCTAGTAATAAATTTTTTAGATTTGGAGCATCATAATTATCTCTAGAGAATTGAACTAAGTAAGCATCTCCATCACCGTTACTAAGTTGAAGGACACATAAACGATCCCGATTTAAATCTAGGCCCATAGTTTCTGTATCTATTGCAATATCACCTGGTAGCTGAAAATTAGACGGTAAATCGTTATGAAAAACTATGACTCTTATAATAACCTCCTAAATTAAAACTTATTCGCTTCTCTTTCTATCTATTAATTCTTTTTTAAATACCTGCTCATTCGGAGCAATAACGCCTAGAATATTTCGTGCTTTTTCATCAAGCATATCTATATCTAATGATTCTGGCCTTAGTAATTTAGCTCTATTTTCTATTTCTAATCTTTCAGCCCTTAACATATCTAGCTTAGTATGCGTACTTTCCAATTCTGCTTGAAGTTTAAAGTATGCTACTACCCCTCTGTTACCATAAATGGAATGAAAGGTAAAATATAATAACAAAACTAATATTATTATATTAAAAACCGCCTTTCTTGTAAGTTGTATAGTTTTTAACTGACTTTTCTTTATCATTAAACTAATTTATTTCATGAGTATTATATCTCAAATTACTCTATTTGGCTATGTAAATAAAAGGCTACAATAGGTGCGGTAAGTATTATGCTGTCAAATCTGTCAAGCATCCCGCCGTGACCTGGTATTATATTACCGCTATCTTTAATTTTAAATTTTCTTTTGAAATAGGAGATAAATAAATCACTTACTTGAGCACCGACAGCTAGAATTCCAAATTGACCAATTAGTATAAAATCAGAAATTTGTCCGTAAGAAGGAATCTTATAAGCTGGCATTAACCTTAACAATAATGGAAGCAACATAGCTGCGGTTACACCCCCTAAGAGCCCTGATATAGTTTTTTTAGGACTTAAAACAGGAGCGAGTTTTGGCCCTTGTAGCCACTTTCCTACAAACATAGCAAAGGAATCTACGGACCAAATGATTGTAAAAAAAGTCGCTAATAACCACCCGTTATAATCAATATTAGAGATATAAAGTAAGGAAGCTATAGGCATCGGAATTATTACAAGCCCGGAATACAAATAACTTCTATTTGAGTAAGTCATTTCATACCATTCTACAAGCATTATTGCTGCAATTATAAGAATTAATATAAAAAATAAAGGTCTAATAAAAAAGATTGCTGTTATAAAAACTAAACCTATAAAAAGGGCGGAAATAATTCTAAGTTGTAAATTTGAAGAATTTTGTAATAAATCCTTTTTCATTTATCTTCCTCCAAAATTTCTTTTTCTCCTTGAATAATCTTCAATTGCTACTTTTAAATCATCAATAGAGAAATCTGGCCAGAATTTATCAATAAAGTATAGTTCAGCATAAGCAGCTTGCCATAACAGAAAATTGCTCATTCTAAAAAAACCACCTGTTCTTATATATAGATCAACATCGGGCATTTCTTTGTCATACAAGAATTGACTAAAAATTTCTTCGGATATTTGTTTTATACCAGAATTAACGATATTTTGGCAAGCGTGGACTATTTCCTCTCTACTCCCGTAGCTAAAAGCCAAACAAACCGTCATCTTATCATTATTCTTAGTGAGTTCGGCAGCATGAAGTATTTTATTTTTTAGATCGCTATTTATTTTATCTAAATTACCAACTATTTTAAGCCTAATTTGGTGCTTATGAAGAGTTTTGATTTCATTTTCAACATAATAGTTCAGTAACTTCATTAATAAAGATATTTCATCCTTAGGTCTTTGCCAATTTTCTGAGGAGAAAGTATATAAAGTAACGTAAGGAATATTAAGTTCTAAAATCTGCAGGATCAATTCTTTTGCAACTTCTGCCCCTTTTTTATGTCCTTCAGCTTTCGATAAATTGCAAGAAGTAGCCCACCTGGCATTACCATCCATGATGATTGCAAGATGTTTAATATTATGATTTATATTAAAAGTATTATCGGTTAAATTATCAGTCATTTTTTATTTTAATCTGGTTGTAATTAATCAGCTAATTTAGGAATTTTGATTTTTACCAGCAGTCCCTTTAAAGTTTTACTTTCTGCTAAACTTATTGACCCATAATGCCCAGTTATTATTTCTTTTGTAATAGCAAGTCCTAGTCCCACATTTGTTGAATCTTCAAAGGTTCTGGCTTTATTTCCTCGATAAAAAGGCTTAAATACGTGATTTTTTTCTATATTATCAATTCCTTTGCCATTATCTTCTACAGTTATAAATGCGTTATCATTTTGTGAATATACAGAAATTTTTATTTTTGTTGAGTATTTTGTTGCATTACTAATTATATTGTTTAAAGCTCGGGTAAAAGAATAGATTTTAATTTGGGCAAATATATTATTTTTTTTCTGTTCTAACTCGATATTGCTTTTATTCCAGGATAATTTTATATAATCCGATACCCATTTATTTAGCTCAACTTTGCTAAAACTTTCTCCACCTTCTCCTCTTGCAAAATCCAGATAAGAAGAAATCATATATTGCATACTATTAATATCGTGATTTAATTCTTCTTTTTCTTCTGAATCATCCATTAATTCCACCTGTAATTTCATACGAGTCAAAGGGGTTTTTAAATCATGTGAAATCATGGCTAACATTTGAGTTCTTTTAGCAGTTTGGCGTTCTATCCTATCTTTCATTTTTAAGAAAGCAATTCCTGCTTTTCTTATTTCTCTTGCTCCTGATGGTTTATACTCTGGCATCTTCTCACCTCGACCATATTTTTCAGCTGCGTTAGTCAATTCTAAAATTGATTTGATTTGATTTTTAGAAAAGATGAGTGAAACAGCAAGAAGTATTATAGTTAAAAATATTATCCAAAGCGCAAAGATATAGGTGGTAGGATTAAGTAAAGTTTTAGCGGGTATAGTAATAATTAATAGATTTTTGGGAATTTCTATTAAAACTTTTATTTTACCATTTTCATCTAAAAACACCTCGTGTTTGTAGTTAATTTTTTTGCTTAAATTTTTTTGAAAAATTTCTAATTCTTCAGAATTATTTTGCGTGGTTGTGTTTATTTTTTTATTAGGCTCTAAAATGTAGGAAAGGTTCAGATAATTTTTGATTTGATTCTTATTTTGATAAACAGTTTCTTGTTGTAGGAGGGATTCTATTTCAGAAGCTAATAATGAACTGGTATGATAAGATACATTATACCAATGTCTCTCGTAAAATAAATGCAAGGCAATGGATTGCCCGATTAAGCTTGGAATTATTATAATAAGAATAAATCTTGATAATAGACTTTTTGGGATAAGCTTCTTTTTAATAAGATAAAATAGGTTAAATTTAGATGTATAGCGCATAACCTAAATTTCGGATTGTTTTTAGATATTTAGGGATTTTAGGATCTGGTTCTAGTTTATTTCTAAGGCGTACAATTTGTACATCTATGGATCTTGGATTCAAACCACCCATTTTAACAGAAAGGTCGTCTCTGCTTATTACTTCATTTCTAGATGCTATTAGCAGATCAAGAAGTTTTTGTTCAGTGGAGCTCAAAGCAATAGCCTGATCATTGCTAGTTAAATTTTTTGTTGATAAATCGTATAAACAATTTCCGATTCTAGCAATTTGCTGTTCTTTTTTGTAAAGATTATGAGAAGTTATTAAGTTGTTAATTCTAAGAAGCAATTCTTTGGGTTCAAATGGTTTTGTTAAATAATCTTTAGCTCCAGCTTCTAATCCCTTAACTCTATCTTCTGGTTCAGAAAGTGCAGTAAGCATAATTATTGGAAGAGCTTTTTTGCTTTCTTTTATTTTTTCTGCAAATTCTAGACCGGTTATTTCCGGCATCATAACATCCAGTATTATTAAATCAAAAACAAAGTTTTCGAGTAATTCAAATGCTTCTGTTGAAGAAATTGCAGTAGATACTAAGAAATTATTTTGTTGTAAAAATTTCTTCAAAAGTTTTATGATTCTGGTATCATCGTCCACTACTAAGATATGCGATTTATCATCTCTCATGTTTTTATAACTATGGAAAAATATAAAAGTTATCACAATAATAACTTAAAATTATAGGATTTACAGTGAATTTTATGTTAAATAATAAATTACCCGAGTTTGCGTCTGATTTTGTCTGGGTTAATGGTAAATTTTTTCACTTAAATGAAGCTTATGTCCATGTACTTACCCACAGTCTCCATTATGCCGGAGCTGTGTGGGAGGGAGAACGGGCTTATAACGGAAAAATATTTAAACTAGAAGAGCATACTAACAGATTATTAAAGTCAGCCGAGTATATGGGACTTACACCCCTTAAATATAGCACCCAAGAAATAAATGCTGTTACTTATGAATTACTAGAAAAAAATTCTTTAAAAGATGCTTACATCAGACCGTTAATCTGGCGGGGAGCTGAATCTATGGGAATTTATAATTCTGAGCTTACAGTAAATATACTAATAGCATTGCTCCCTTCTCGATCTGAGTTTTTAAATAACTTAAAATTAAACCTTAGTAGCTGGTGCAAACCAAGCCAAAAAGCTTTCCCGCCACAAGCAAAATCTTCGACTCATTATGGTATGCCTGTGGTATCCCAGATTACAGCCTCAAATAATGGGTATGACGACTCTTTAGTACTGGATGAAGAAGGGTACGTTGCCGAATGCAATGTAGCAAATATTTTTTTTGGCAAAGGTAATAAGCTTGTAACACCAATAGCAGATAGGTTCTTAAATGGTATTACAAGACAAGCGGTTATAGAAATGGTAAAGAGCTTGGAGTTTGAGGTAATTGAATCAAGAATACCACTTGAACATCTTGGCAAATACGAGTATTCATTTATAACCGGTACTGCCAGAGAAATAGGAGGAGTTGGTTCTATTGACTTAGGAAAAATAGTGCATTATTTTCCTGATCCGGAACAAAAAATCAATATGTTACAATCTGAATTTGCAAAATTAGTGGGTAAGTAGATAAATATGGAAAAAAATATATATGAAGGCTTAATTACTGCTTTGATAACACCATTTAAAAATGGAAAAATCGATAAAACTGCCCTTGCAAAATTAATTGAATTTCAGATATCAGCGGGAGTGAAAGGAATAGTTATTGGAGGTAGTACCGGAGAAGGCACTAGTTTACAAGATGAAGATTATTATAATCTGATTAAACTTTCTACTCAAGTAGCAGACAAGAAGATAAATATAATTGCCGGTCTTTCATCTGTTTCAACTGAATATGCTGTAAATAAAGCTAAAATCCTAAATCAATCAGGTATTAATGGTATAATGTGTACTGTTCCTCATTATATAAGGCCAGAACAAGAAGGAATTGTAAATCATTTTCAGCTATTGCATGATAATACTGATTTACCCCTTATATTATATATTCACTTTGGTAGAACAGGAATTGATTTAGCAGATAATACCATTTTAAAGCTGGCAGAATGTAAGCGGATAGTTGCTATTAAAGATGCTGGTGCAGATATTATGCGACCTCTGAGGTTATCTAGGAAATTACCTTCTTATTTTACTATGATGAGCGGTAACGATGAAAATTGTATAGCTTATAGTTCCCATGGAGGTAAGGGATGTATATCGGTTATTTCTAATATATTGCCAAATGAGTGTCAGCAATTACAAAATTATTTAAAAGGTGGCAATTATTTGGAAGCTTTGAAATTGCAGCAAACATTATTCCTAATCTATGAAGCTATGTTTGCAGAAAGTAATCCAATTGGTATTAAATATGCAGCACAATTATTAGGTTTGTGCTCTGAAGAGATAAAATTACCTTTAACTACAGCCAGGTTAAAAACTAAAGAATCGATCAAGAAAATCTTAATAGAATTTGGAAAAATTTGATGTCTGATTATAAGAAAATTATTGCTCAGAATAAAAAAGCTAGTTTTGAATATTTTATTGAAGAAAGGTTTGAAGCAGGCATCATTTTAACTGGTAGTGAGGTAAAATCAATTAGAAACGGTAAAGTTACTATCGCAGATACCCATGCTGCTATGAATAAAAATGAGTTATTTTTGTATAATTGTCATATCGCTGAATATGAACAAGCAGGACGCTTTAATCATTCAACTAAGAGAACAAGAAAATTACTGCTCAAAAAAAAGGAACTACAAAAAATTATTGGTAAAATAAAATTAAAAGGCTACACTTTAATTGCTCTTTCTATGTATTTTAATAAAAAAAATCTTGTAAAAATAGAGCTTGGATTATCTAAGGGCAAAAAGCAGCATGATAAACGACAAGCAATCAAAGACAAAGACTGGGAAAGAGAGCAGGGTAGGGTTTTAAGAGATAAAAAAGGTTTAAGGTAAATGAATATTAGTCCTGATTATTTAATTGAGAGAAAAAGAAATAAGGCACAAATTGCCAGATGGAAAATATTATCCCTGATCCTTTTCTTGGCTATTGCATTTATATCTGGAAATAGAATATTTGGCAGTAAAGACGTATCTTTAAGCTCTAGCGGTATAAAAAGCGATTATATTGCCAGTATTTTGCTGGAAGAAATTATATACGATAATTTAGCAAGAGTAAGAAAACTTGAAAAACTTGCTGAAGATAAGCATGTAAAAGCAGTAATAATTCATATTAACTCGCCTGGGGGTAGTGTCGTTGGATCAGAAATGTTATACGATGCTTTTAGGAAGATTGCTAAAAATAAGCCGGTAGTAGTCGTCATGGATTCGGTAGCGGCATCCGGTGGCTATTTGATAGCACTCGGAGCTGATTATATAATAGCGCATAACGGGACGATTACCGGATCGATAGGTGTTTTAATGGAAATGGCAGAAATTACAGAATTGGCGGAAAGAATAGGGATAAAGTTCAATAATTTTAAGTCTAGTGACTTAAAAGGAAATCCTAGTTTTACGGAAAAATTAACACCAGAAGCGGAGAAGGCAGTTATGGACAACATATTTGATGTATATGATTATTTTACTGAACTAGTAGCTAAAAGACGTAATTTAGACCTTGATTTCGTAAAAAAAATTGCAGATGGTAGAATTTATTCTGCTAAGTTAGCTTTGAAGTATAAATTGATCGATGAAATAGGAAATGAGGATTCAGCAGTAAAATGGCTCGAGGAGCAAAGGGGAATAGCAAAAGACTTAAAAATTTCTGAAATAAAATTAAACCCTCGGGATAAATTTATAGATATGTTTTTTGATGATCTAGATAATGCAATTAGAGGATTGTTTTCTGGAAAAATCTTAGGTATTAAATCGATTCTATAAATTTCAACTCTTGGAAAATTATGGCTACAAAAAAAACTTTAATAGAAAAGATTAGAAACAAACTTACTTATTTGTCAGAAGAAGATGCTTATATAGCCGTTGGTTCTGTTCTTGAATATATAAAAGATGAATTAAGTAAAAAGAATCGCATTGAAATTCGAGGGCTAGGCAGCATGTCAATAAGGGAAAAAAGGTACACCGGTCAGGAAAGGAAATATAATACAATTTATTTTCGAATGTCCAAAAATGTTCAAGACTCTCTAAAGTAAATAATTATTAGGTCATTTACTTTAGCATTTTATTAATGATAAAATTTGATTTTATTGCTATTGTAGCGCCAAATTAAAGCCAAATTTATCAGTTTTAGCAAATTGCAAAGTTTATACTATGGATATTACAGAATTCCAGAAAAAATATAATTACGCTGCTGCTACGCAGGTTATGCAACAATACCTGGACATAAGATTTGCCAATCTTGAATGTATGTTGTTATTTCGTATGGGTGATTTTTATGAATTATTCTACGAAGATGCTACAGTAGCTGCTAAGATTCTTGGGCTCGCTCTTACTAGAAGAGGTAAAACTGGCGACGATGAAATACCAATGTGCGGTGTGCCTTTTCATGCTCTTGAGAATTACCTGAACAAGCTGCTTGAGGAAGGCTTTAAAGTAGCTATTTGCGAACAAATGGAAACTCCTGAAGAAGCACGAAAACGTGGAGGATATAAAGCTGTTGTTAGACGTGAGGTTAGCAGGATCATAACTCCTGGTACGTTAATTGAGGAATCGCTATTAGACAGTAATAAGCCGAATTACCTGGCAAGCATTGTAATAGAAAAAAATAATAGTGCTATTTGCTATCTTGACCTATCGACTTCTAAAATTTTTGTCGTAGATATTCCGCCTGATCAAATAATCAATGAAATTACCAGAATAAAACCTAGCGAGGTTCTACTTAGTGATAAATCCCGGTCAGAAATTTTAAGCTCAAACATCGAAACAGCTTTGAATATTCGTATTTCTTTCCAAGTAGATAGTTTTTTTGCTGAGAAAAAATGTAGAAAAATCATAGAGGGTTATTACAATATTGCTTCAGCTGAAGCAATTGGTGAGCTTAATAATAACCAGATAAGTGCAATAGGTAGTGTTCTTGAGTATATATCTTTAACTCAAAAAAGTAATTTACCAAAATTACCTTTCCCCAAAATATTGAATTCTAAAAAATTCATGATTATTGATTCTGGAACACGTCGTAACCTAGAAATTACTTCTTCCTTAAGCGGCGGTATTAAAGGTAGCCTGTTCCATACTATTAATCATACTCTTACTAAAGGGGGAGCGAGGTTATTATATGAATATTTAAGTTCTCCTCTGCTTGAAATAAAAAAAATTAACGCAAGGCTAGCCGTAACTGAATTTTTTTTTAAAAATATCCAATTAACTCATAATATCAGAAAAATATTGCCTAAAACTTCTGATGTAGAACGTTCCCTTACTCGGATTCAGATGCAAAGAAGCTCGCCAAAAGATTTACTTAGCATAAGGGATACAATTTTAATAGCTGAAGAAATAAGGGCCAGTTTTGTAGTAAATAATGGTTTTAATTTACCGGAAAATATAGAAAAACTAGTTGCTCCATTGCTAGGAAATTCAGAAACTGCCGATTTAATTAGTGAGTCCATAAGGGATGATGCTCCAAATATTATCAGCGAAGGGGATATAATAAAACCAACTTTTCACGCCAAAATCAAGGAGTTACAGGATTTAATTAGTAATGGTAGGGTACATATTGATAAGTTAAGAGATAAATATAGACAAGAAACCGGCATAGATAGCCTAAAGATTTCAAATAATAATGTTGTAGGGTTATTTATCGATATTACAGCAAGACATAGCGGTAAAATTACGGATAAAAAATTTATTCATAGGCAGACAACAGCTAATTCTATTCGTTATACTACTGAAGAATTACAAGAACTTGAAAGCAAAATGCTTAATGCAAAAGCAATGTTAGTTGGGCTCGAGAAAGAAATTTATAGCGATATATGTAAAGCAGTTATTGCCAATACCTCACAATTGATTTTATTAGCAACGGCCCTAAATAGGTTAGACGTATTTTTAAATTTTGCTTATATAGCAGAGGAATTTGAATATTGCCTCCCTATTTTGACTACTGAAACCAATTTTGAAGTCCGAGGCGGTAGGCATCCTGTGGTCGAAAGGTTTTTAAAATCTAATAACGAATCATTTACTAAAAATGACTGCAACTTAAATGAAAATGAGAGAATTTGGTTAGTTACCGGGCCGAATATGGCTGGAAAGAGTACCTTTTTGCGTCAAAATGCTATTATAGCAATCTTAGCGCATATAGGAAGTTTTGTACCTGCGGTTAGTGCTACAATAGGAGTAGTAGATAAAATATTTAGCAGAGTCGGAGCAGGGGATGATTTAACAAAGGGGCAATCTACCTTTATGGTGGAAATGCTTGAAACCTCGGCGATATTATCGCAAAGTACAAATAAGTCTCTGGTAATTTTAGATGAAGTAGGGAGGGGTACCTCCACTTATGACGGCGTGGCTATAGCATGGTCAGTACTTGAATATATTCATGATAAAATTAAAGCACGGTGTCTATTTGCTACCCATTATCACGAATTAACAAGTTTAAGCGATATATTTCCTGCTCTTGTTAATTATACTATTTCCATCAGCGATAATGATGGAAAAATACTATTTCTTCATAAAATTATCAAAGGTTTTGCGGATCGTTCTTATGGTGTGCATGTTGCACAAATGGCCGGACTTCCAATTTCGGTAATCAGGCGAGCTAATCAATTGCTTTTGAGGTTTGAAAAAGAAGCAAAAAAATCTAACAAAGAAGCTTGTAGAGGAGAATCACAAAATTTAAACCTATTCGAGCTAGAAAATAAAGAAATCAATAAATATAAGGAAATATATGATTTCTGCGGTCAAATAGATCCTAATGAATTATCACCAAAAGAAGCTTTAGATATTTTATATAAATTAAAAAATTTACTCATTAAAAACCAAGCTCCTACTTTTCCATAAAGAAGGTTACTTATTAATGATTTTACTTCTAGCAGCAGCAACTCTTGCAATCGGCACTCTAAAAGGAGAACAGGATATATAATCAACCCCGGCTTTATGGAAAAAATCAATTGATTGTGGATCACCGGCATGCTCACCACAAACACCGAAGCTTAAAGTATTATTTGTTTTTTTACCTTTTTCAATTGCAGTGTGGACCAAAAATCCTACCCCTTCTTCATCTATGGTGATAAAGGGATCATGATTAAAAATTTTCTGCTCTATATAATCACCCAAAAATGAGCCTGTATCATCCCGTGAAATACCAAGAGTAGTTTGGGTTAGGTCATTTGTGCCGAAACTGAAATAATCAACTAATGGTGAAATTTTATCGGCGGTAAGAGCAGCTCTTGGTAGCTCAATCATTGTTCCAATTTTTATACTAAATTTATGAGAGTATTTTTTTTCTATCTCATTGATGGTTTTGCTGATTAGTTTTTTAATAATCTCTAATTCTTTAAAGTTACTTATCAAAGGAATCATCAATTCAAGATTAGATCTTAATCCTTGCTCAGAGTATACTTGCCACATTGCCTCTAATATAGCTTCTACTTGCATGCTGTATATCTCAGGGTAGGTGATACCAAGTCTACAACCTCTATGCCCAAGCATCGGATTAATTTCATGCAATACGTGTAAACGGTGATCAATAACTGACTTAGATACCTCCAAGATTCTTGCCAAATTTTCCTTATCTTGATCTATGGTCGGTAAGAATTCATGTAATGGCGGGTCAAGCAACCTGATATTGAGAGGCATATTACCTAAAATTGAAAATAATTCTTTAAAATCAGCTGTTTGCAAAGGTTTTAATTTAGCAATTGCTTTCATTCTATGCTCATAATCCTGAGCAATTATCATCTCCCTAACCAAAGGAATTTTTTCTGCATCAAAAAACATATGTTCGGTTCTACAAAGGCCGATTCCTACTGCACCAAATTTAATAGCCATGCTTGCATCAATAACTGTTTCTGCGTTAGCTCTTACCTGTAGGTTTTTTATTGAATCTGCCCATTTTAAAATAGTCTCAAACTCAGGAGAGAACTGTGGTTCAATAAGGTTAACAGTACCGACCATAATTTTACCGGTAGAACCGTCTAAGGTTATGACTTCACCTTGGTGAACTTTCTGTCCACTACTAGTAATGAAATATTTATCTTTTTCGTTGACAGTAAGACCTTTTACCCCACAAACACATGGTCTTCCCATTCCCCGTGCTACTACCGCTGCATGCGAGGTCATCCCGCCCCGAGCGGTAATAATGCCTTTTGCTACGTGCATACCTTTGATATCTTCCGGACTTGTATCGTTCCTGACTAGAATCACTTTGTGATGATGGGCCAATTCTTCAGCATCATAAGGGGAAAAAACTGCTATACCTGTTGCTGCGCCTGGAGAAGCTGCTAGGCCTTGAGCAATAATTTCCGGTTTAGCAGAATAGTCAATACCAGTATGGAGGAGCTGGTTTAGTGATTCTGGTTCTATGCGAAGGAGGGCGGCTTCTTTTGTTAAAATTCCTTCATTTACCATATCAACAGCAATTTTAACAGCTGCGGCTGCAGATCTTTTACCTTTTCTGGTTTGCAAAATATAAAGTTTTCCTTCTTCTATAGTAAATTCAATATCTTGCATGTCACCATAATGGCTTTCAAGTTTAGCACAAATTGATAGTAATTCTTCGTAAGCTTTTTGCATTAATTCCTGCATGGAAGTACCATCTTTTTCCTCTTTCGCCAATATTGGCTGGGGGGTTCGAGTGCCAGCTACAACATCTTCCCCTTGGGCATTTATCAAAAATTCACCGAATATTTTTCTCTCACCATCAGCAGGGGATCTAGTGAATACTACTCCCGTAGCAGAGTTATTTCCTTTATTACCAAAAACCATTGATTGGATATTAACTGCTGTACCTAAAATTTCCTGCTCGTTAATATTATTGATTTTTCTGTAATGTATGGCTCTTGGGCTCATCCATGATTTTAAAACAGCTTCAATGGCCTTTATAAGTTGCTCGGTTAAATTGCTCTCGAATTCTTTTCCGGTTAACCTATGAATGTTCTTTTTATAATCTTGAATTACCGCTTTCAGTATTTCCGTAGTTACTTCAGAATCATTGTGGATATTATGATTAATTTTATGATTATCATAGGTATCTTCAAAAATATAAGCAGGGATTTCCAGTACCACAGATCCGTACATTTGAATAAATCTTCGATAGCTATCGTAAGCAAATCGAGGGTTAGAGGTTATCTTCGCAAGGCTTTCTGCTACTTCATCGTTCATTCCCAAATTTAAAATTGTATCCATCATACCTGGCATGGAAATTTTAGCTCCAGAACGGACAGAAACTAATAAAGGGTTTTCTTTAGAACCAAAAACTTTTCCCGTCTCTTTTTCTAACTTATGAATTGCTTGCAGAAGTTCTGCTTCAAAATCAGCCGTTAGTTTATTTCCATGAGAATAGTAATAAGAACACATGTCAGTTGCAATCGTAAAGCCTGGAGGAATCGGAAGACCAAGATTCGACATTTCGGCAAGGTTAGCTCCTTTGCCGCCAAGCTTATCTTTCATGCTGGCGTCTCCCTCATTATTTCCAGGACCAAAATGATATATAAGCTTATTCATAAGAAATTTTCTAAATTGAAATGAGGATAATCAACCCTAAGAGTTATATAGCTTAGCTACTATTTTTTTTCAAGCACTATCAAGTTTTTTAGAAATAACTTTTTAAAAGTTGAGGTAAAGCTCATTAATTTTACAGCTAATTTATTTTAATAAAGTTTGCTGGCAATTTATTATATTTTGCTATGTATTTATTAACAATAAAAATAGTTTTTTTATGTCAAAGAGTTTTTTCTATTCTGATAGATCGAGTTCCTCTTCTAGCGAAAGTTTCAGTTCTTTAATCTCTAGTACTTTGTCTACTGGTAGCTTAAGTTCTGCTTCAGAATCATCTTTTATGGGAGAAAGTGTTTCCCATTCCGAAGAGGCGGGTAGCTAAAACTAGATAAAAACGGGAATAGAAAATAAATTATACTATTGCTGTATCACCTCACCACTCGTTTTTGTAATAATCTAACGAATGGTGTACCGTCTTAAGTTTAGGATAATCTGAAATTTTAAAAGCAAGAACAGTTCTAAAAATCTATGGAAGTTTTTAGGTGATAAGCTTCCTAAATGGCTATATATATTTTAAAGTTATTTTTTACTCAAACTCTAACAACACCTGGCCACTTATAACATTTTCCAATTCTTGTACCAATAACTTAGCAATTTTACCTTTGCGCTCAGCAGTAATTATGTTTTCCATTTTCATAGCAGTAAGAACTATTAAATCTTGACCTATTGCTACTTCGTCTCCAGCTTTAACGTTTATAGCTATTATCTGACCGGCAAGTGGTGCTGATAGCTCTACCGAATCTTCAATCTCATCCCGCACCGGCATAAGAGCTTCCAGTTCTGACATCCTAGGAGAACGAACATAGGTATTTACTGTAATACCAGAATGGGTAAGTCTATAACCGGTGGGAATATCGACTATTTTAACATTAACTTTTTGACCATTAATAATTGCTGTAAAAAGATGAGTTCCTAAAGTCCAATTACTGCGAATAGTAATCCTGCTTGTTCCATATCTGATATTATAGCCGTCTGTTACCTGTTTGATCATTATAGGATATTGATCTTTATCAATAGAAACAATCCATCTAGTCCCTATTTTATGGGCTTGATCTGTAATTTGACCTCCAATAGAAGAAGCTCTCCTTTGTTCTGTCAGAGATATGTAAATCGCTGTTGCCAAAAATACTTCACTTATACCTGGCGTAAGAGTCGCACCTGAAAAACCCCCTGGATACTCTTCATCAATAAATCCGGTATGAATATCTCCTGATATAAATTTGGGATGATTAATTAGCGCTTCTAAGAAACTAATATTGTGCGATATACCCTGAATGACAAATGAGCTTAGTGACTCGCTCATAAGCTCTATTGCTGCTTGCCGTGTTTCACCATAAGTGCATAATTTTGCTATCATTGCATCATAAAACATACTAACTTCACCTCCTGAACCAATACCGCTATCAATTCTAATATTGGGGTTTTTAGGTGGAAGCTTATAGTCTAATATCCTACCACTAGAGGGTAAAAACCCACGTGATGGGTCTTCGGCGCAAATTCTTGACTCAATAGCCCAACCGGTCATTTTTACATCTTTTTGCTCAAAAGAAAGCTTTTCCCCTGCTGCTATTCTAATCATTTGTTCTACTATATCGTAGCCAGTAATTAGTTCAGTAACCGGATGCTCTACCTGCAGACGGGTATTCATTTCAAGAAAATAATAGTTCTTCTCTTTATCCATCATAAATTCAACCGTACCAGCTGAATAGTAGCCCACTTTCTTAGCCAAAGCGATCACTTCAGCATACATTTTCTGTCTTGTTACTTCGTCAACAAAAGAACTAGGAGCTTCTTCTATGACTTTTTGGTGATAACGCTGAATTGAACATTCCCTTTCTCCAAGGCAAACGGCATTTCCATATTGATCCGCTAAAAGCTGTATTTCAATATGGCGAGGAGCAACAATTAATTTTTCAATAAAAACCCTAGCATCGCTAAAGCTATTTTGGGCTTCAAACTTCGCAGACTGGTAAGCCTTTGCCATTTCTTGGGAGTTTTTTACTACCCGCATACCACGACCGCCGCCGCCTGCAGCTGCTTTTATTATTACGGGAAATCCTATTTGCTCAGCAATTTTTATAGCTTGTTCTACGTCATTAATAGTACCCATATAACCTGGGACTGTACTAACACCAGAAGCGACGGCAATTTTTTTAGCCTCAATTTTATCGCCCATAATCTTGATTACTTTGGCACTTGGCCCTATTAAAGTAACACCTTCTCTTTTTAAAACATTGGCAAAATTTGCATTTTCAGCTAGAAACCCATATCCCGGGTGAACAGCATCAGCACCACTTTCTCTAATTGCCGTAATAATGTTTTTTATTGATAAGTAACTTTCTGTTGCCGGTGAATTACCTATGTAATAAGCTTCATCTGCATATTGTACATGTTGAGCATTGGTGTCTGCTTCCGAGTAAACTGCTACAGATTTTATTCCCATTTTCTGGAGAGTTTTCATGATCCTGAGGGCAATTTCACCGCGATTGGCAACAAGGACTTTTTCAAATAATGGTTTTTCGGTCATAAACTAATTTTCAAGTCTTTATCTATATTTAAAGGCTGTTTAAAATTCTTAACAAATATTTACAATGGTAAATTATCGTGTTTCTTCCATGGCTTGTTTACCGACTTAGTGCGTAAATATTTTAAAGATTTGCATATCCTCCATCTAGTATTTTGAGGCTTGATAATATCATCAAGATAACCTCTTGAAGCAGCGACAAAAGGCGATGTAATAGTTTCTTTATAGTTGGCTATTATTTCCTTCTTTCTATCAGGATCTTTGCATTCTTGCCTAAAAATAACCTCTGCTGCACCTTCAGCTCCCATAACTGCAATTTCTGAGTTAATCCAGGCATAATTATTATCACCACGTAGGTGTTTTGAATTCATAACAATATAGGCCCCCCCATAAGCTTTTCGAGTAATAACGGTAATTTTAGGGACAGTAGCCTCTGCGTATGCATAAAGCAGTTTTGCTCCGTGTTTGATTATACCACTTGTTTCTTGCTCGACTCCTGGAAGGAAACCAGGAACATCTACTAATGTCACTATCGGTATGCTAAAAGCATCACAGAACCTAACAAAACGAGCAGCTTTTCTAGAGGCATTTATATCTAAACACCCCGCCAGATGAAGAGGCTGGTTTGCGACAAACCCTACAGGGCTACCTTCCATATACCCAAAACCAATTATAATATTTTTAGCATAATCGGGTTGTAATTCAAAAAAATCGCCTTCATCCACTATTCTTTGGATAAGCTCTTTCATGTCATAAGACTTATTAGCATTATCAGGCACTAATGTATTGAGCGACATATCTACCCTATCTGCAGGGTCACTAGTAGGTCTTAAAGGGAGAGCAGACCGATTTGACAGTGGTAGGAAATTTATAAATCTCCTTGTTTCCAAAAGAAGTTCAACATCGTTTTTAAATCCAAGATCAGCAACGCCGGATTGGGTTGTGTGCATTCTAGCTCCACCCAATTTTTCCTGCGTTACTTCTTCTCCTGTTACAGTTTTTATAACATCAGGACCTGTTACAAACATGTAAGAAGATCCCCTTACCATAAACACAAAATCAGTTAGGGCAGGGGAATAAACAGCCCCGCCTGCACACGGTCCCATTACAAGGGTAATTTGTGGAATAACACCGGAAGCAAGAGTATTTCGATGAAATAACTCACCATATCCACCAAGTGAATCAACTCCTTCCTGTATTCTAGCTCCGCCGGAATCATTAATACCGATGACCGGAGCGCCGACTTCTAATGCTGCATCAATTAAATTACATATTTTTTTAGCATGGTATTCACCAAGTGAACCGCCAAAAACAGTAAAATCCTGGCTATATACAAATATTAGGCGTCCGTTGATAGTACCATGGCCAGTAACAACCCCATCACCAGCAAATTTTTTATCTTTCATCCCAAAATTATCGCAACGGTGTTCAACAAACATTCCTGTTTCTTGAAAACTATCAGGATCTAATAATACTTCTATCCGTTCTCTTGCCGTTAATTTGCCTTTTTGATGTTGTTGCAGAATACGCTCAGCTCCACCGCCAAAACGAGCTTGACTTCTTTTTTCGTCAAGAATCTGTTGATTTTGAAAGGTCATTTTACTCATAAGTCTGGACTAAATATATTTCAAAAACCTGTTTGCCCGAAGTATAAAGAAAAATTTTTTAAAAGATAGATTTTTTTTGTTTGAGGCAATTTAGTTTAGAAAACTTACCTCGCTTGTTTTACGCCATCTTCAATTTCCTTAATGGAAAGAAGAACCGGAAGTTCCAAACCATCCGGAAATTTTTGGCTAAATATTACATTATAAGGTATACCAGGTATTTTTCTTTTTGATAAAAAATCATGTATTTGAAGATCATAATTAGTAAAATCCCCACGCATTGCTATTATTTGAGTATCAGAAAGTGTTTTAATGGTTTTGTCCCTAGAAAACACGAGATATTTATTGTATTTACAGGTGATACACCAATCAGCCGTAATATCAACAAAAACTATTTTTCCACTTTTAACTAAAGAATCAATTTTTTCAGGTTCAAATTTTTGCCATAAACTATTAACTTTTTCTTGATAATTTTTATCCTCAAGATAACTATATTTAGGCAATAAAAAACTGAAAATCACTAATATAAAGAGGATAATTAACTTTATTAGAGGATATTTCAAAAAATATATATTATTTTCCAAGGTAAACTTAATTAACAGTAGCAACAGAAATAAAATTACTACCGCCCTTAAATTTATTTGCGCTTCTAGGATATAAAGTAACCAAATTATCGTTCCTATTAACGAAGTAGCTAATATTAATTTTAAATTATTCATCCATTTACCAGATGTGGGAAGAAATTTTAAAGCTTTAGGGAAGATAAGCATCAATATATAGGGCGTAGAAAAACCTAAACCTATAAAAGTAAATGTAAAAAATATAAATAAATTACTTTGCTGAAAACTGAAAAACAAAGCAGTGCCAAGAAAAGGGGCGGTACAAGGTGTAGATAAAATAGTTGCAATTACTCCACTAAAATAATGTTCAATATATTGGCCTTGAAGTTTAATGCTTAACAAAAAATTATTGACAGGTTCAGGAAATTTAAATACTACCCGATCTAATGATACACTAATAAAAAAGGTTATAATTATAGTTAAAGCAATGACAAAAGTGGGCTCTTGAAAGTTTAATCCGAGGCTAAAATATTTACCGGTGCTTTTAAAAATGATTGCTATAAAAGCTAGTCCCCAAAAACTGCTTAATATACCGAATATGGTAAATAATGAAGCTTTTTTCCTATTTAAATTGGGATGCCTTATAAAATTTATAACCTTTAGGGATAATACCGGTAACACACAAGGCATAAAATTTAAAATGAAACCGCCAAGAACTGCAATTGACATAATCCAAAAAACATTAAAAATGCTCGCAAGTTGAGAATTATCCTTTAAATCTTCTGGACTGATTACAGTAGAAAGATGTTCTTGCTTAAGCTCGCATTGGTTACTGCATAATACATATTCTATATCAAATTCTAGCTCTATGTCCTCTCTAGGATTACGGGCTTCAACTAACAGCGGTACTTTAAGATGATTTTCATAAAAATATGTTTTTTCTCCGGCTGCTGAGGTTGCCAGTAAAGGATCTGGCCAAATTAGCTTATAATTATTTAAATTAGAGGATCGTTTGAGTTCAACTTTAGTAGGCAATCCTGTAGGCCCGGGGTGAATTGAGTAAATAATATGTTTTTTAGGTATTTCAAGCTCTAATGTTAGTTTGTTAGAATCCTTATTTATGATAAAATTCGTTTCTTTGTCTTGCTCTGCCCCCCAGCTTATCTGGCAGAAAAAGCATGCTAATATTAATATTAATCGTTTACAAATCATTCAAATTACTATTGAAATATCTTAGGATAATTACTATATGTTTATTAAGTAATAATCTGCAAATATTTATATGATCAGCCAAGATTTTTCTAATTTAACTGGCAAAATTCTCATAGCAAGCCCATATACTATGGAGGATAATATATTTCACCAATCCATTGTTTATGTGGTACACCATGGGGATCAAGGAGCTGTTGGTTTTCTTGTAAATCGTCTAGTTAAAAATCCTCCGGTAAATAATTTATTTAAAAAAGCTGAATTTAAACTCGACCTGAACCTATTAAATTTAAAGATTCATATTGGCGGGCCGCTCGAACTTGAAAGAGGTTTCTTTTTGCACTCTGCAGAATACAACAAAAACCTTTTATTTAAATTAGAAAATTCAGAATTAGCTGTTAGTTCAAATATTGAAATCCTGAAAGACATAACAAGCGGCAGTGGTCCTAAACATAGCATGTTTGCAATTGGTTATACCGGTTGGGGAGTAGGTCAACTAGAATTTGAAATTCAAAATAACCTATGGCTAATATCAGAACCGGATTATGATCTCATTTTTGGTAATGATCCTACTACTAAATGGCCTAATGCTCTTGCTAAATTAAATATAGATGGAATAGATTTTGTTCCGTACTTAGCTAGTTGTTAATTTGTTTTTCTTTATACCAATAACTTATTTCTCTCGACAGTAATAATAATCCTTGGTAGGATAATGGCAGTTATTACCGCTGAAATATCGCATCAAAATTTAACCTTGCTCATTACAGAATAACCTATTTGTTAAATTTATGCAAAAATCCGTTTTGGGAAAATTCTGGCAACCAGTAAAGATTCAGGAAGATCTAGTTACCAGAATTTCCAGAGAGCTTCAAATCGGAGATTTTCTTGCAAAACTAGTCTCAAGCAGAGTATCTTCAGCAGAAGAAGCTTTTGATTTTCTTGACCCTAAAATAAAAAAACTATTGCCGAATCCTTTTCATTTGCTCGATATGCAAAAGGGCGTAGAAAGGGTGATACAAGCAATAAAGAAGAACGAAAAAATTTGTATATTTGCAGATTATGATGTTGATGGGGCTACTTCTTCCGCCTTACTGAAAAACGTTTTTCGGGAACTGGGGGTAGAAGTGGAAATTTATGTACCCGATAGGATAGAAGAAGGGTATGGCCCCACTTCGTCTGCAATACAAAAGCTCAAAGATAACGGTAACAGGTTACTTATTACCGTTGATTGTGGTTCAGTAGCTTTTGAAGCTTTGCTTTATGCTTCTGAGATAGGTCTTGATGTTATAGTCATTGATCATCATATTAGTTTAGATAAATTACCTAAAGCGGTAGCAGTAATCAACCCTAACCGAATTGATGAGGTAAGTAATTATAAGAACCTCGCAGCTGTAGGGGTTTCGTTTTTATTTACAGTGGCATTTTGCTCGGCGCTTAGGAAGGAAGGATTTTTTGAGGATAATTCTATTAAACATCCGGATTTAATCAAACAACTAGATATTGTTGCCCTCGGTACAGTTTGCGACGTTATGACACTGACCGGATTAAATAGAGCTTTTGTTAAACAAGGTTTAAAGATAGCAAGAAGTAGAGTAAACATAGGGTATGCTGCTTTATGTGATACCGCAGCATTAGATGAAGCGATTAATTGTTACCACCTTGGGTTTGTACTAGGCCCAAGGATTAATGCAGGAGGTAGGGTAGGTAATTCCTCTTTAGGGGCAACTCTTCTTTCCACGAATAATCCTCAGAAGGCTAGGGAGATATCAGAAGAGCTAACTATACATAATAATAACCGGAAAATAATAGAATTAACGATTTTAGAAGAAGCTCATAAATTGGCAAAATTACAGGCTAATAATACAGTGATTTTTGTAAGTGGCCATGGTTGGCATCCGGGAGTTATAGGTATTGTAGCCGGTAGATTAAAAGAAACATATAATAGGCCAGTAGCCGTGGTGGCAGTTAATGATTCAATAGGAAAGGCTTCATGTAGGTCTGTTAAGGGATGCGATTTTGGTTCAGCTTTAATGGAAGCAAAACTAAAAGGGATGCTAATAGCGGGCGGTGGACATGCTATGGCTGCCGGTTTTAGTATTGAGGAAAATAAATTATCTATATTACAGGAATTTTTAGAAGACAGGTTTAAAACTATATTAAAAAATTCTACTTCTCACCTGGAAGAATTTTATGATTTAGAATTAACTGCTAACTCTATAAATAATAGTTTAATTGAGGAAATCAATAAGTTAGAGCCATTTGGCAATGGTAACCCATCACCTGTTTTTAAATTTAGCAATCTGTTTGTGCTAAAGGCTGATATTGTAGGAGGTAATCACATTAAAGTTTTGCTCGCTCCAACCAGAGATTCTTCCTCTTTAACATCAATAAGTGCTATTGCTTTTAATTCTGTTAACACGGTGCTGGCAGAGGTAATTTTATCAAGAAAACCTTATAATTTATCAGTAATTGGCATTCTAAAAGAAAATAACTGGCAAAATAAACAAATGCTACAACTGCACATAAAAGACTTGATCATAAATTCTTTTACCTAATATCAAATGTAATAATTCTGCTACAGCTTCCTCTTACATGATCGCTGATTATCGCAATTAATGAAAAAAATAAAATGAAATTCAACTGCGCAGTGTTATCTTTGTTTATTATATCATTAAAATTTATTACTTAGATGCCAATAATTCAACCTGGCTTGCGCCTAATCAATAAGTATACCTTAAGTATTGCCCTTATTTTTGTAATTGTAGTTATTGTAATTAAATCTGTAGGGGGTACTTCTAAAAAAGAAGAAGAAAAGCTAATACGTCCTGTGCAAGTGGTTAAAGTTGCGCATAAAATTGCCGGCCAGTCCTTATCTTTAACTGGAGAGATTCTCGCAAAAAATGAAATTGACTTAAGTTTTAGGATAGATGGTAAATTAATAGAACGTCTGGTTTCAGTAGGGGATCTTGTAACTACTGGCCAAATCGTTGCTCGTCTTGATCCACAAGATGTAAAAGATAACCTTATTGCAGCCAAATCAAATCTTAATGCAGCGCAGGCAGCTTTAGACCAGGCCACCAGCAATGAAGGCAGGCAAAAAATCTTACTCAGCAAAGGAGTGGTGACCAATGCAAAATATGAAGATGCTCTTTCTCAATTACAATCTGCCCAAGCTAAAGTAGAAGGTGCTGAGGCTAATTTAAGTCAGGCTCAGAATCGTGTTGAATATACTAATTTAAAGGTAGATACTGCCGGTATAGTCACAGCCGTTAAAGCAGAAGCAGGAGAAATAGTAAGAGCTGGTCAAGCTGTTATGCGCATAGCAACTAACGAAGGAAAGGATGCAGTATTTAATGTACCGGAACAATTGTTTCAAAGCAAACCTTCTAATGATCAACTAACAGTGGAGGTATCTTTAAGCCACGATCCAAGTATAAAAACAACTGGCATCGTTCGAGAAGTATCTCCTCAAGCAGATTCGGTAAGCCGTACATTTACTGTGAAGGTAGGTTTAAAAAACCCGCCTGAAGCATTAAAACTTGGTTCAACCGTTACCGGTAGTGTTACTTTAAATAAGGGGTCAGCTATTGAATTGCCGGTAATGTCCCTAAACAAATCTAACTCCAGCCCGGCTGTATGGGTTGTAAATCCTGGTGATAATACCGTAAGTTTAAGAGACGTCAAGATAATTGGTTATAATCAAAATTCAGTAATTATTGCTGAAGGTCTAGAAAATGATGAACTTGTGGTAACTGCAGGGGTGCATTCATTATATCCTGGACAACAGGTTAAAATATTAGAGAAATAGAGGATTTAAGTAATGAAAGAGCGCTTTAATCTCTCACTATGGGCAATTAACCATCGTGAGCTCGTATGGTATCTAATGGGTATTTTAATAATAGTTGGTAGCTTATCGTATACTCGTCTTGGCCGGAATGAAGATCCTATTTTTGCAATAAAAACCATGTTGGTTCAAACAAAATGGCCCGGTGCAACTATTGATGAAACTATGAATCAAGTTACCGAGCGGATAGAAAAAAAATTACAGGAAACACCTAACATCGATTATATCCGTAGCTTTACTACTCCAGGTTCTTCTACTATTTTTATTAATTTAAAAGGTTCTACTCCTCCTTCGGAAGTACCAAACAGTTGGTATCAGGTTCGAAAAAAAATCGGTGACATTTCACTTACTTTACCCCAAGGAGTGGTCGGACCGTTTTTTAATGACGAATTTGGTGATACCTATGGGATTATTTATGCTTTTACCCGAGACGGTTTTTCTGAGCGGGAACTAATGGATTATATTGAGGAGGTAAGGTCTAAGCTATTGCAAATACCTGACATATCCAAAATAGATATTATAGGGAATCAAGAAGAAAAAATTTACATCGAATTTTCCATCAGAAGGCTTGCCGGACTTGGCATCAGGCCACAAGAATTTATTAAGATGTTACAGTCAACAAATGCCGTAAGACCGGCTGGTACAGTACGGACCGAAAATGAAACCGTATTAATAAGAGTATCAGGAAGTTTCCAATCAGAGGATGATTTACGCAATATAAATATTAATATAAACGGTAAATTATTTCCGCTCAGTGATATTGCTACTATTAAAAGAGATTATATTGACCCTCCTCAATCTTTCTTTAAATTTAATAAAAAACAAGCTATAGGTCTTGCCGTTTCTATGCCCCCGGGCGGGGATATTCTAGCGTTAGGAAAAAATGTAAAGACAGCAATGGAAAAAATTAGTGCTGATTTACCAATCGGTATAGAATATCATTTGGTTGCTAATCAGCCTATGGTAGTAGAAGAAAATATTGCGGAATTTACAAAATCATTAGAAGAAGCATTCATAATTGTTCTTTTCGTAAGTTTCTTAAGCCTTGGCTTACGTGCAGGTGCAGTAGTTGCGTGTTCCATTCCATTGGTACTAACTATAGTCTTTATAGTAATGGAATTTTGCCATATTGATCTTCAAAGAATTTCTCTAGGAGCCTTAATAATTGCGCTTGGGTTACTAGTAGACGATGCAATGATTACTGTTGAAATGATGGTAACAAAACTTGAAGAAGGGTTAGATAAGGTACGTGCTGCTACCTTTGCCTATACCTCTACTGCTTTTCCTATGCTTACAGGCACTTTGGTTACTGTAGTAGCTTTTATTCCAGTCGGTTTTGCTAAAAGCTCGGCTGGCGAATATGTATTTTCTTTATTTGCAGTAATTGCTATTGCCCTGATTGCCTCATGGTTTGTAGCAGTAGTATTTACACCCTTAATCGGCTTAATAATTCTTCCTGATAAACTAGAGCATCATCAACAAAAAGAAAGTAGATTACTAAAGCCTTTTCGTGTTGTTTTGTTAGCTGCTATGCGCTCTCCTAGGAAAACTATTTTCATAACAATAGCATTATTCATTTCATCAATTATAGGTATGAAATTTGTTTCTCATCAGTTCTTCCCGTCTTCTGATCGGCCAGAATTGCTAGTAAACATGCAACTCCCACAAAATTCTTCTATTTTTGCTACTTCTAATGCCGTGGCAAATCTAGAAAAATTATTAGAAAATAACTCCGACATTGTGCGGTGGAGTTCTTATGTAGGGCGTGGTGCGGTTCGTTTTTATTTGCCACTAGACGGAGCGCAACCAAATCCGTCTTATTCTCAAACTGTAATTGTAACAAAAAATATCGAGGCACAAGAACGGGTACGCAGTTACTTGCAAAAAGAATTTAAAGAAAATTTTTCAAATATAAATAGCAGAATCATGCCACTTGAAATGGGACCTCCAGTAGGATGGCCTTTGCAATATAGGGTAAGCGGTCATGATCTAGAACAAGTAAGAAAAATAGCTTATCAAGTTGCCGAAATACTAGGAACAGAATCACAAGTTCAGGATATTAATTTTGACTGGATTGAGCCGTCTCGAGTATTAAGAATTAAAGTTAATCAGGATGAAGCAAGACTTCTTGGGTTAAGCTCGGAAGATTTAGCGGGAGCATTAAATGCGGTAGTCTCAGGAATGAAAATTACCCAGATACGTGATAGTATTTACTTAATAGATGTATTGATTCGGGCGGAAACAGAACAAAGAGTTTCTTTAGATAGTTTAAGCACATTACAGATTTCTACTCCAAGCGGTAATAAAGTACCGTTAATGCAAGTCGCTACCATGGAATATGAACAAGAATATCCTTTGATTTGGAGAAGGGATCGTATACCTACTATTACTGTCCAAGCTGATACTTCTGGGGATACTTTACCTGCGACAGTAGTAGAAAAACTCCGTCCAAAAATTTTAGAGCTTAACAGCAAATTACCAGCCGGATACCAAATTAAAACAGGGGGAACAACTGAAGAAAGCGCTAAATCTCAGGCATCAGTTGCAGCTGTAGTTCCTTTAATGCTAGCAATTGTTATAACCATTTTAATGATTCAATTACAAAGTATTCAACGTGTTATTTTAGTATTAAGTGTAGTACCTCTAGGCTTAATAGGGATAGTTGCCATATTATTAATAGCTGATAAACCTCTAGGGTTTGTGGCTATTTTAGGAATAATCGCTCTTGTTGGGATGATTGCCCGTAACTCTGTGATCGTTATAGATCAAATAGAAACTGAAATTGCTCATGGCCTGTCTCGGTGGGATGCTGTGATAACTGCTACAACTCACCGTTTTCGACCAGTAATTTTAACTGCTGCGGCAGCAATTCTTGGAATGATCCCGATTGCTCCTACAGTATTTTGGGGTCCAATGGCTTATGCAATAATGGGGGGTCTTGCAGTAGCAACGGTACTTACCTTAGTATTCTTACCGGCATTATATTGTATGTGGTTTAAGGTTACCGAGTAAATTTATGCTAGAGTTAAAACTCAGTAACAATGCACTTTATCAAGCTTTTACTCAAAGGGCTATGTGCTATATAGCAACCGGAGGAGCGGATTTTGGAGAATGTTTAGTTACAATAAAAAAAATAGCTGATGGTAATGTTGATGAGTGGTATCAGGAATGGATAGCTACCGCAAGCAGAGCTGAGAAGATAGGAGATAAAAGCCTCAAAAATGGCCATAGAATTAGTGCGCACGAGGCGTATCTTCGGGCTTCAAATTATTATCATACAGCTTATTTCCCATTATTTGGATATCCTGTTGATAGTAGATTGATTAGCGCTTTTAATAAAGAAGTTCAAGTATTCCAAAAAGCAGCGTTGCTTTTTAAAACCCCCATAGAAATAATCGAAATTCCTTTTGAATCAGCAACTCTTCCTGCGTATTTTCTTAAGGTTGATGATTCGGGCAATGCTCGTCCTACAATTGTTTACACGAATGGTTATGATTCGAATATACAAGAAATGTATTTTGCACATGCGGACGCAGCTTTAAAAAGAGGGTACAATTGCTTGTTATTCGATGGTCCTGGACAAGGTCGTAATCTTATTCGAGGTAATAGCTATTTGAGGCCTGATTGGGAAAATGTAGTAACACCCGTAATAGATTATGCTTTAACTAGAAAAGAAATAGATCAGAAAAAAATAATTCTTGCTGGATGGAGTTTTGGAGGATTCCTTGCTCCCCGAGCAGCTGCGTATGAACACAGAATAGCTGCTTTAATAGCAGATCCAGGACAATGGGATGCTGCGGATTCCTTAAATACGGCAATGATTAATAAAATTTCTAGTCTACTAAATATAGATGAAATGCTTCATTGGCGGATAGTACGAAGAGGATTCTGGACACTTAATGTAAATTGTTTAGAAGATTTCTTTAAATCGATGTCAAATTTTAAACTTTCTCATATAGTACAAAATATTCGCTGTCCTACTTTAATCACTTTGCCAGAAGGAGATCCTATAGCAAGTGGAGCACTTGCGCTTTATAAAGCCCTTAATGTTAGTAATAAAAAACTAGTTCATTTTTCTGAAGAGGAGGGTAGTGGTGGTCATTGCGAAATGCTCGCACGCTCATTATATAACCAAAGGGTTTTTGATTGACTTGATGAAACCTTGGCTTTATAGCTAAATAATTCATTCCCAAAAATTGCAACCTTATAACAAATATAGGTTGCAGAACCTACAAAAATCGCTATCATAGGTAGAGTAATAAAATAACATAATTTCTTTTCTATTTTATGGTGTGGAATGTAGATCATATAATATTTTTTGCCTTTTTAATTCTTAATATAATCCTTGGCTTAAAATCAAGTAAAGGTATCACCTCAATAACCCAATATGCCATAGGAGATAGAAATTTTAGTACAGGAGCGATAGTAGCTACTATTGTTTCTACATGGATAGGGGGAGGTTTTTTTTCTTCTGTCATTACAGAAACTTACACTAACGGCCTTTCTTTTATTTTTATATCATTAGCAGATTATATTGGTTGTTTTCTTGTTATAGGGTATTTTTTTATTCCCCGTATGGGTCAGTTTTTAGGTAAACTTTCCATAGCTGAGGCGATGGGGGAACTCTATGGGTGGTATTAAGTCGGTAACTTTTACAGATATGATTCAATTCTTAACGTTTGGGTCTATTATCCCTATAATGACTTATTACTTCTTTAATAATTTACCAGATAGTTATAATAGTGTTGTTAATGCTCTAAGTAACCAGCCAAAATATAATCTTGGTAATATTTTTGATACCAGTAAAGTAAGCTTCTGGAATAACTTATCCTTATTCTTTATTTGTTTAATTCCAGGTTTTAATAGTGCCGTCTTTCAAAGAATATCCATGGCTAAGAACGTAGATCAAGCAAAAAGATCTTTTGTTATAAGTGCTCAAGTATGTTTTGTTATTTTTTTAATTGTAATTTGGTTGGTGTTAGTAATAGAAGCCAAAACCCCTAATATATCTGCTGATGATATAATAAAAGTTCTAATATTTGACCAATTAATACCAGTCTATAAAGGGTTGATGTTAGTAGGGGTTATAGCTATGACAATGTCTACTGCGGATAGTTATATAAATTCTTCATCTATTTTATTTAGTCATGATTTTTTAAGAAGTCTTAATATTAAAGTAAAAAATGAATTATTAGCAGCTCGTATAACTTCCCTTATTATTGGCACTATTGCTCTGTTATTATCCTTAAAAGATACAACAGTCTTTAAACTTATTATATTTACTATTGGTTTTTACATGCCAATAGTTACAGTGCCTTTTATCATGGCTATATTTAGTTACCGCACACCTTACGAGAAAGCTGTATTATACGGAATGGGGGCAGGGCTAGCAGTAGTGCTTTTGTGGAGTTATCTTGGGACATTACAGTTATAGATAACATAGTTCCAGCGATGGCTGCCAACTGGCTTGTCCTAGTAGTCATGCATAGGTATTATTATTCCAAAGAAAAATCGATATAGCCACACCGGTATTTGGTGACGTGTCATTAGTTTCCTACGACGTACTAGAAATTCTTTCTCGCTGATGCTTGTAGCTAAAATATATCCATCCTATTTGGACTAGTGTTAAGAAAGTTTGCAGTTATGATTTATTATTTCTTAAGAGCATTAGAGCTGATCTCTAATTTTATATACATAATCTATATTATGGAAAATAAAAGGGGTGTTAATCTAGAAATTAACGAATAGCTATAATTAACTTTAGATTGAACAAAAGAAGTGAAACCTGTGTAAGATTCCGCTTCTTTTTTTGTTATTTTAAGTAAATTTATTTGCTAGTTTTAACTCCGTCAAGAGCAGCACCTAAAATATCGCCAAGGCTTGCACCGCTATCTGTTGAACCGTATTCTTTTATAGCTTTTTGACGTTCCTCAATTTCTAAAGCTTTAATAGAAAGGCCTATTTTTTTAGCGGATTTATCAATAGATATTATTTTTGCATCTAGCCTATCTCCTTTTGCAAATCTTTCCGGTTTTTGGTCGTATTTTTCAGCTGATAAGTCAGCTTTTTTAATAATACCGGCAGCTTTGCCATCAATATTAACTTCGATTCCATCCTCTTTTACTTCAGTTACGACGCAGGTTATAACCATATTTTTCTTAAATTCTCCTGCATCACTACCTTCGTTTGGATCTTCAGACAGTTGTTTAATACCAAGTGCTACTCTATCTTTATCAATATCAATACTGAGCACTTTACATTCAATTTCATCCCCTTTTTTGAATCTTTTTAAAGCTTCTGATCCGTTTTCGTCCCAACTAATATCAGACTCATGGATCATTCCATCCGTATTGACGTCAATAGCTACGAACATACCAAAATCTGTAATATTTCTGATAGGAGCTTTAATAATGCTACCTACAGGATGTTTTTCAGCGAACTTTACTAAAGGATTATCCTGACATCTTTTAATACTTAAAGAAATTCTATGTTTGTCAGTATCTACGTCTAAAATAATAAACTCAACTTCTTGCCCGATAGTTAGTAATTTTTTAGGATTTTGATTTGTTTTACCCCAAGAAATTTCTGAAGAATGCACTAAGCCTTCGATACCGTCTTTTAATTCAATAAAAGCACCGTAATCAGCAATATTTGTAACTTTCCCTTTCATTCCCTTATTAATAGGAAATTCTTCCTTAATATTCTGCCAAGGGTTAGTATCTAGCTGTTTCATGCCAAGAGAGATTCTTTTCGTATCTTCGTTATATTTAATAACTACAACCTTAATTTCTTGACCAAATCTTAGAACTTCGGAAGGGTGATTAATTCTACCCCAGGAGATATCGGTAACGTGTAATAACCCGTCTACACTACCAAGATCAACGAAAGCTCCATAATCGGTAATATTTTTGACTACTCCTGTTAAGACCATCCCTTCTTTGATCTGCGATAACATTTCGTCTCTAGCTTCTGACCTTGACTCCTCAAGTATAGCTCTTCTTGAAACAACGATATTACCGAGCTTTTTATCCATCTTTAAAATTTGGAACGGCTGTTCAATGTGCATAATTGAAGTGGGATCTTTAATAGGTCTTACATCCACTTGACTTCCAGGCAAGAAAGCTACTACTCCTTTTAAGTCAACTGTAAACCCTCCTTTAACTCTTCCGAAGATAACCCCCATAACATTTTGTTGCTTTTCGAACAAATCTTCTAGTGTTACCCAAGATTCTTCCCTGATAGCCTTTTCACGGCTTAAAACAGTACCTCGTCTACCCTCAACTTTTTCAACGAACACATCAACTATATCACCAACTTTTGGTAATGTCTGATTCATGCCTGTTTGAAATTCTGCTACTGCTATTCTTCCTTCATTTTTAAGACCAACATCGACAACTATAACATCAGCGTTAGTTTCTACTACCTGACCTTTTACCACCATACCTTCTTTTACATGGCTAGTATTAACGCTTTCCAGTAAATGGGCAAAATCTTCACTACTTGGGGTAATGTCGCTTAATTGAGGAATAAATCTTTTCTTTTTTAATAACATAAATACTATACTTTTTAGGCAGCTAAACCGTACCAAAATTTAGTGCAAATTTTAAGGTTAATAAATAAGCTATATCCCCTTGGTACTAAAACTTTAGGATTAGCTCAATTCTATGTAGTTTTTAATTTCAGCTATTACTTCCTGTTGATCCATATTGCTAGTGTCAATAACAAAAGCATCTGAAGCAACCATTAGAGGATCTACTATACGCATACTGTCCCTCAAATCTCGCTCTTTAAGTAATTGCAAAATATCCTCCAGTTTACATTTTTTTCCTTCTTCCTGCAACTGCTTATATCTTCTTTCTGCTCTTTTATTGACATCTGCAGTAATAAAAATTTTTAAATCCGCATCTTTGGCTATTACAGTGCCTATATCCCGCCCTTCCATTATAATTCTTGGATATGTTGTAATCATTAAAATTAGGTATTTATTTATATTAGTACGAACTTCTGGAATAGTAGAAATCTTGGAAGCATAATTCCCTATACTTTCCTGATTTAAATCCATTTCTTTTGCAAGTTCAACCAGATGGTCAGTTTTTGAAAATTCAATTATTTTTTTAACATCTGCCACATCGATATTGTTCACTATGCACAAATAAGCCAGACTCCTATAAACAATACCGGATTGCACATACTTCAAGTTAAATTCAGAGGCAAGCATTCTCCCTATTGCTCCTTTCCCGGATGCCGATGGGCCATCTAACGCTATAACAAAACTATTATTTTCATTATACGCTTTTTCTTTTAAATTTTTCATTTATTTTTGATAATTATCTCTAATAGTAAATTTCTATTTTTTAAATAGCTTTTATTTCATTTTAGGTAAAAATTCAAATTAAAATCTTGAAATTCAAAAAAAATCGGGGTAAATAGATGTACACATACCGGATTTAAAAAATTTTTGGGCGGTTAGCTCAGTTGGTTAGAGCATTACGTTGACATCGTAAAGGTCGGAAGTTCGAGTCTTCTACCGCCCACCATTCTTTATAATTTATTTTTTATTCTCGAATACCAAAGTGTTTTAAAGGAAGTTAATTGTTTTAAACTTGAGTGTCTAGAAACGTGGATTAGGTACAAGCAATTCTTGCTTTTTTGTTTTCTTTTTAATGACCCCCTATAAAGTTTCGAGGGTCATTTGCTTTTAAACTAAGCCGCTTTATCTTTTATTAAAGATTTTATAAGGGTATTAACTGCATTTTGATGCTCCGTATTTTCAATTTTCATAAAATTACGTGAAACTTCAATACACATGCGTTGATGCTGTGTCACAGTTGCTTCTTTGTTGCCCGTTTCCAGACCTTCATAAAAATATGATATATTTTTATCTAAAGCCTTTGATATCAGAACTAATCTTCCTACAGAAATCCTGTTGTTACCTTTTTCGTATTTTTGTAGCTGTTGGTGAGTTACACCAATAACTTGTGATAATTGCTGACGGGACAATCCTTTTGCTAATCTTAAAGAATAGATTTTATTACCTATAAATTTGTCAATTTCTTCTATATAATCATTTTTACGAGCCATTTTTACCTCTTTTAGTCAAGTATTATATTGTATTAGTTAATAAGATTTGCACTATATACAACATTTAAACAATAGTAGAATTACCATAGACTTTATCTAATTGCAAGAACTTATTTAATATTTTTTAAGAATTAATATATATATTAATTTTAACAAGATATCCTTTTTTTATCAAACATTCTTTTAAAAAGAAGGTACTTTCTACAAAAGAAATTTATAAAAAATTTTATGTTTTTATATATTATTTCTACATATACTTTATTAAGTTTAGTTAATAAATATTACAGAATAAATTTCTATAGAAATTTTATTTATTTTTTCTTTTTATCTGCAAGTAAGTGTCTTTAATAAGCCATTGAAAAACCTAAATAAACCATATATACCTAAAACACCATTTTATATTTATAACCATAAAGAACGAATATTATATAATGAAAAGAGTTATCGTTAATTTATACCAAGCCATAGTTAAAATGATTGATCATGACGGGATCGAACATTCAGGTTATATGTCATTTATGGTATTGCTTTCAATTTTCCCATTTTTTGTCTTTATTCTCGCTTTTACAGGTTTTTTTGGAGCATCAGAACTAGGAGAGAAATTTATTCAGCTTGCTCTTGAGAATATGCCAGCTCAATCAATTGACTCAATTAGAAATAGAATTAAAGAGCTTATGACTACTCCTCCCCAAGGTCTTTTAACTCTTGCGATTGTAGGAAGTATATGGACATCTTCGTCCTTTGTAGAATGCCTTAGAACCATACTAAACCGCGTCTATCAAATCAAATCACCCCCTAATTATTTCTTAAGAAGAATGTTAAGTATTGCCCAATTCTTGTTTATAAGTACTATGATATCCCTTACTATGTTATTGCTTATTATAATTCCTATTGGCCTGCAAAAACTTCCGAGTTTTATGAGAATGATAGAAGATTATAAAACAATACTGAATTTTTCTAGATATCTTTTGATATTTTTATCTCTGTTTATAACCGTATGTTCCCTATATTATCTCATCCCAAATGTAAAACTTAAATTTTCAGAGGTTATACCCGGAGCATTTTTAAGTGTATTGCTTTGGATATTAAGTGGATATTTATTATCTACATACCTGGTTTATTATAACCAATTGAATATAATTTACGGTTCTTTAGGAAGTATTATAGTTACCCTAATTTTCTTTTATATAGTTAATATGATTTTTATCCTAGGGGCAGAGTTCAATTACCTTATGAAGCACAATACCAATGGTAATTCATAAAATAATAGTAAATTAAACAATTAAATATTTCTAAAATAGTTGATTATATGTATATTGGACTAGGTTTATAATACAGGGATGTAAATGTATAATTATCAAGCCGCTTTTGAGAAACAGGTTAATCAAATAAAAACAGAAGGCAGGTATAGAAACTTCATAGGCTTACAAAGGAAAGCCGGAGAGTTTCCAAAAGCTATCTGGGGAAAGGATAGAAGAAAAAACGTCATAATGTGGTGTATAAATGATTATCTTGGGATGAGTCAGCACCCTACTGTTTTACAAGCCGCCGCTCAAGCCCTCCTGGATAATGGAGTAGGTTCTGGAGGTACTAGAAACATTGGTGGTAATAATTACTCTATTCAAGAATTGGAAAATGAAATTGCTAATCTTCATAGCAAAGACTCTGCCCTAGTATTTACTTCTGGATACGTTTCTAATGATGCTACTCTTACCTCGCTTGCAAAGGTTATACCTGATTTGATTTTCTTCTCCGATGAACTTAACCATGCTTCTATGGTAGCAGGTATTAGGAATTCCAGATGCGAGAAGCATATATATAAACACCTAAATATAAATCACTTAGAGGAACTTCTTAAAACAGTTGATATCAAAAAACCTAAGATTATTGTTTTTGAATCTGCTTACTCCATGGATGGTCAAATATCTCCTATACAAGATATCTGTTCCCTGGCTAAGAAATACAATGCAATGACTTATATCGATGAAGTTCACAGCGTTGGTCTTTATGGTAAAGGAGGCGCAGGTATTGCTAATATGCTTGGATTTGAAAGCAAAATAGATATTATACAAGGAACTTTTGCTAAAGCTTATGGAGTTATTGGTGGGTATATAGCAGGAAATAAAAATATGATAGATGCCATTAGATCAACTGCTAGCGGTTTTATTTTCACTACCTCCCTTCCTCCGGTGATCACTGCTGCAGCAAAAGCTAGTATTATTCATTTAAAAAATTCAGAAGAAGAAAGAGAAAAGCACCAAGAAGTGGTAGCTAAAGTTAAAAAATCTTTCACAGAAGCAGGTATTAATTTTTATCGCAATAAAAGTCATATTGTCCCTATAGTTATTGGCGATCCAGACAAAACTAGATTAGCTTCCCAATTGCTAATTGATAGACATAACATTTTTGTTCAGCACATAAACTTCCCCACAGTTCCCCGCGGTACAGAACGCCTGAGAATAACCCCTACCCCTGCTCATACAGATCAAATGATTGAGGAGTTAACCCTGGCTTTGGTTGATGTGTTTAATGAACTCGGTATTAAACTAGGATTTGAAGAAGCAGCTTGAATCAAGTGGTATTCTTATATGATTGATTTTCCCAATATCAACCCTGTAATATTTTCTGTAGGCTCTTTAGCAGTTTCATGGTATTCGCTCTCTTATATCGTTGGTATATTGCTTGGGTGGTATTATGCAAATAAATTGATCCTTTTATACCCAATTGGTATTAGTAAACAACACACTGAAGACTTCATTAGCTGGGCTATTATTGCTATTATTATTGGTGGAAGGCTTGGTCATGTTTTATTCTATGATCCAGAGAAATACCTCTCTAATCCAATTGAGATTTTAAAAACCTATGAAGGAGGCATGTCTTTTCATGGTGGAATATTTGGTGTGGGCGTAGCTGCATATTTATATTGTAAAAAAAATCAAATTAGATTTCTTTCATTTTCTGACGTTTTAGCGATTGTAGCACCAATTGGTCTTTTCTTAGGTAGAATAGCAAATTTCATAAATGCAGAACTCTATGGCCGGCAAACTAATGTTCCTTGGGCAGTAATTTTTCCACATAGCGACGGTTTTCCAAGACATCCTAGCCAATTATACGAGGCGTTGTTAGAAGGATTATTTTTATTCTGCATAATGTTGTATTTTACTTATAAAAGTAAATTTCTACAAAATCCCGGTAGAATGTCTGGAATATTTTTAATTTTTTATGGTAGTTTTAGAGTGCTTGTTGAGTTTTTTAGAGAACCAGATGTTAAAATTGGTTTTATTTTTAAATATTTTACCTTAGGTCAAATATTATGTATCCCTATGATTCTACTAGGTACATATTTATTAAACCATAGCACTAAAAACACTATAAAAAATGGCGATAGACGCAAAAATAAGATCAATAATTAAAGATTTAGGCCATATTAAAATTGATGATATGATGAGGGAGGTATCATCAATTAACCCTAGCTCATATTATAGGTCTAAAACCTCAATAGGCGCAGACGGTGATTTTATTACTGCGCCAGAAATTTCTCAGCTTTTTGGTGAAACTATTGGATTTTGGGCAATTAATAAATGGCAGCAATTAGGGTGTCCAAAAAAATTTGCGCTTGTTGAGTTTGGGCCGGGATTGGGAATATTAATGCGTGACTTAATGCGGGTAGCCAAATTAGTACCGGAATTTACAAAAGCAGTTAAAATTTTTCTCTATGAAATAAATAAAAATTTTATTAAACAGCAAAAAACTAATCTTTCCTTTACTAGTTCAAGGGTAACATGGATTAATAATATTAACGAACTTCCACCAATCCCTTGTATTATTATTAGCAACGAATTTTTTGACGCCTTACCTATTAAACAGTATATAAAAATTCGCAAAACATGGTATGAATCGGTCATAATATGTGATCCAATAGATAATAGGCTTAAATTTGATAAAATAGAATTAAATAAAGCTTTATCACAACAGTTAAATATTGATCACAAAAACGCTCAGGATGGATCATTAATAGAAGAATCAGCCGAAACATTAGAAATAACACGTAACATAGCTATCCATCTTACAAAATTCAGAGGTGTTTGCTTGGTTATAGACTACGGTTATAATATTGAATCATCAAAGCGAAGTAGGAATCAATATAGCTCAACTCTTCAGGCGATAAAACACCATCAATATCATCCAATTTTTGAATCACTAGGGGAATCTGATCTGAGTGCTCATGTGGATTTTAATACTCTCAAAAATGCTGCTCTACAAAAAGGGATCAAGAATGTTTCTATTTTTTCTCAGCGAGATTTTTTAGTAAATTGGGGTATAATTATTCGCCAACAATTACTAAAAAGCAAATCCTTACCAAAAGAAGCCGTTATTCTAGACGCTCAACTTCATAGGCTTATTTCAAAAGAACAAATGGGAGAAATATTTAAAGCTATGGAGTATAGCTTTTTTGGTTAAATTAGATTGCGATACTAAAATAAATTTATATACCCTGTAAATTTAAGGTTATTTGAACTAGCTAATTTCTTATCTTTTCTTTTCCCATGCCAAGTAAAAGAAAAATCCTCCCATTAGAGCCGAAATTATAAAAAACATGAAAACTGCGCTCCATCCCCAATGATCAGAGATTATCCCTACACAAACACCGGAAATTCCTGAACCCACGTAACCCATTGTTCCTACTAATCCATTTGCTGTTCCAATTGCTTTTTTAGAAGCAAAATCAGCTGAGGCCACTCCCGCTAATATCTGGGGACCATAAACAAAACACCCCATCAAAACCATCATTAATCCGTTTAAAATTACATAATCCGTTGGTAATTGCCAAAATATCCAAAGTGTACAAGCAAGAGAAAGCATAAATACCATTCCAACTGGCCCTCGTTGGCCATGAAATATTTTATCAGAAATCCACCCTGCAGAAACCCCGCCTAATAACCCGGCAAGCTCGTAAGCTGCAACATGCCATCCAGCTTCATTAATTGCCATATTTTTAAATTCTTTTAAAAATAAAGGAGCCCAAAATATAACTCCCAATCTTACAATATACAAGCACATATTAGCCAAACATACGTACCACATATTTATATTAAAAAACACTTTTCTAATGATTTCTCCAGTAGTTAAATTATCTTTTTCTTCGTTCTCTTTATTAATTTCTTGAGCTTTGTATAATTCCACTGGCGGAAAACCAAGTTCTTTTGGTGATTCTCTTAGCCTGTTAAATAAGATGTAAGCAACGATAACGGCAATAATAGCTGGAACAAAAAATGCTGACCTCCACCCGAAATCCGCAACTAAATAACCGGTAAATACTAAAGTAATAGCTCCCCCCACTTGGTGAGAAGTAGCACCATAAGCCCATTTTATTCCCAGTTCTTTCGGGGCAAACCAGTGTGTTAGCATTCTAGCTACTGGCGGCCACCCCATCGATTGAAACCAATTATTAATAATCCATAATATACTAAGGAACATTAAACTTTCAGAAAAGCCTAAGAAAAATGTAGTTAATCCAGAACACAATAACCCAAGAGGCATAAAATATCTGGAATTTGATTTATCACTAAAATACCCATTAACAAATTTTCCAATTCCATAAATTATGGAAGCAACAGTTAAGACCAAGCCTAGTTCTGTTTTTGTGTAACCAAATTCTTCCATAAAAGCTGGCATAATCATGGAAAAATTTTGGCGGCATAGGTAAAATGTAGCATAGCCTAGAATAACTGAAAGCAGTATCCTTACCCTCCACTTGTTATATATTTTTCTTTCTTTTTCCGAAAGAAAAAAGCTCTCTGTAAGGTATTGATTTTCAGGTGCTATAGACATTTTATTCTCGGTTTTTAGCATTCCCAATTTAATAATATTTAATTACTCGGCCATAATAGTAAAAATTAGATTTATAATCAAGATATAATCTTTTAACTGCAATTTTATCTTGATTAATTGGAATAATCATCTAATGCAGCGTTAAGAATGGAGGTGTTAACTATTTCTATTTCAAAAAATATTTTCTGTTTATAAAGTGTATTTTGTTCTATTAATTTATAAATTTTATTAACATCCACTCCCCGGGTTTTGGCTACCATCAGAGCCTGCAAAATAGCTTCTGCTTTAGTAATAAAGGGATCATAGAGGCTTGCAGACGGGGTTATCATAATTACATTAGAATGGTTTAACTGCTTATCGTAATTGTGAATTAAAGCTCTCTTAAAATCGGTATTATATAGTGCCATATCGCACTCAGGATCAGCTTCTATATTCGGTCTAGGTTTGAAATATCTGGTATCTTGAAGGTATTGAGCTACTAAATAAGATCCTCTAATATTACTGTTTTTATCTATAATTAAACTCCCTTTTGTTTTTTCCGGCCAAAAAGTCTGTCCTATCAGATATATAATTAAAGTGTAAAGACCGATAACTAAAAAACAGAAAATATATAGGCATAAGCTAAGAACTATATTTTTCATTATATTAAACCAGCTTTATAAATTATGAACTCAATTAGTTTAATAAATAAAAGCGGAGAAACTATTCCTCCAAAACCACATAGTAAAATTATCCGCCATAAATACGTTTTGTTTTGTACGTTTTTTAAATTATAGGAAATTAGTGGTAGAAGGGATGGTATTATTAACCCATTGAAAATAACAGAAGCAAGTAATATGCTATCTATCGATTGGAATTGCATAATATTTAATTTTGACAGGGAAGGAAAAGCCGTAGTAAATAATGCTGGAACAATGATAAAATATTTAGCTAAATCAGAAGCTATAGAGTAGACCGTTATAGCTCCTTTTCTTACTGTGATTTTTTTACATTCATTCTTTAATTCAATAATACCTAGTAAATTGTGATATTTTGCAACAATATTACCTGCTAATATTGAGTGCACGTACCCCCTATCTTCAAACGTATAACCTATATCAGCTTGTGCCAAAGCTAATGCATCATTTAATCCATCCCCGCACATACCTACAATAAATCCTTTTTCTTGAAGAGATCTAATTACCTCAAGTTTTTTTTCAGGTGTACAATCAGCATAAAAATTTTTTATGCCCAGTTTTTTTGCAATATAAGAAGCCGTAATAGCGTTATCTCCTGTAACCATTATTGTGGCAATTCCTGAGCTCTCAATACTACGTATCTGTTTTACAACTCCTTTTCTAAAACTATCGTGCAAATTTATGATACCTATTATCTTTTTATTAACAGTTAAAATTAAAGGAGTTCCGTGTGTTTTTGCTACTTCCTTAACTATACTTTGTACTTCTTGAGGAAAGGATTCTATAGTTTTTCCAAGGTAGTTTGCTATCGACTGTAAACTACCTTTTCTAATTTCCATATTATTATAGTTGCATCCACTAATAGGATTTGAGGCTAGAAATGGCAAATAGTCGTACAATTCAAGATTTATTTTTTTATCCAAATCTTTGTAATTTTTTATGGCAAAAGCGGTTATGCTCTTTCCTTCCTCAGTATTATCATTTATGGAAGATAAATATAAATACCTAAAATAATCTTTTTCATCGGTTTTTGAAGTTAATTTGAAGTTAACCATTTCTCGTTGGCCGACAGTTAAAGTACCAGTTTTGTCAAGCAGTACAATATCGAGGTCAACCGCATTATCAAAAGCCACTTGATCCTGAACGATTATATTACGCTCTGCAAGTTTGACCATACCGTTATAAACAACAACCTTTTGTAAAGTAGAAATTGTGGTTGGAAGAGTTATTGTCAAATGTTGTGTATGCCAAAAATTAGGCAACATATTTTTTCTCATTTAAGTTATCGTTACTAATTTCACTTACATGAATTCCATCTATAAATTTTTCCATATTAATAACTTGGGC